>Ga0255310_10000207_pt1 | contig 12485 bp, 9 predicted proteins | sample EtOH1_T0_E1_meta_FD_201359 | JGI IMG/M metagenome (GOLD analysis project Ga0255310, IMG submission 201359) | Sandy soil microbial communities from University of British Columbia, Vancouver, Canada - EtOH1_T0_E1 | ecosystem: Engineered > Artificial ecosystem > Sand microcosm > Unclassified ...
CGTTATATTAATTCCGGATGAAAAAATAATTGCTTAAGGCTTCGTCATACAGAGCAATTATCTCTATTTTGCAATCATTAAACCATTACCTGCTTGGAGTATATTTTATTTCCCGCATATCTTGTTTTGTTTGCATGGCTTGTTACCAAAACCCGCTTTTTTAAAAATTCAGGACTTACCAATCCGCAATTGGTCATCCTGTTGTTGCTGAAGATTATGGCGGGGATTTTTTACGGCTGGATAGGTATTTACTACGGGCAATATGCTTACATGTTTGATACATGGGGCTATCATCATGCAGCTATTGAAGAATACAAAATGTTATTCAGGGAACCAGCTGAATATCTAACCAATCTTTTTCAAAATTCCTATCCCAATGGCGGTGGTGGTCTCTTTGACTCTTATAATTCTTACTGGAATGATTTAAAAAGCAATTTTTTTGTCAAGCTCCTTTCTGTATTCGATGTTTTCAGTTTTGGGAATTATTATATCAATGTCATTTTCTATTCTTTCATCACATTGACAGGTCCTGTTGCTTTTTACCGGGTTTTAAATGATGTTTTGCCAGGTAAAAAAATACAACTGTTACTTTCTACGTTCCTTATTCCTTCTTTTTTATACTGGACCAGTGGCATTCATAAGGACGGGCTTGTTTTTATGGCACTAAGCCTGATTACATTCCATTTTTATTTTGGCATGAAAGAAAGAAGATTTTCATTGAAGCGCTGGATAGTCATTTTTATATCCCTGCTTATTCTGTTTACTTTCAGAAACTTTATAATTCTTATCCTTATCCCGGCTCTTGTCGCCTGGTATCTTTCCAACAGGTATCCCAAAAAGATTGCAATAGTTTTCCTTACTACATATTTAGTCAGCAGTATATTGTTTTTCACTCTCAGGTATGTTTATAGTGGTTTTGATTTTCCACAAGAAGTAGTTGACAAGCAACAGGCATTTATGAAATTGCAGGGCAACTCTGGCATTGATATAAAAGAACTTGAACCAAACGCAATAAGTTTTATTAAAAATGCCCCACAGGCAATTGCCTCGACAACTCTCAGGCCACATCCCGGCGACGTTAAACATATTCTTTCCCTTGCTGCTGCTTCAGAAACCAACCTGATTTTACTGCTTTTTTTATGTTTTCTTATCTGGAGAACTTCCGGGGTAAAATCAGATCAGTTTATTTGGTTCAGTCTTTTCTTCTCTTTTTCTTTCCTGCTCACAATTGGCTATACTGTAAATTTTCTTGGAGCCATTGTAAGATACCGAAGTATAGTCATCCCCTTTTTGACAGTACCAATGGTCTGCCTGATCAACTGGAATAGGATATATGATCTTCTATTTAATAACATTAAGATTAAAAATAATGTTTAATTATTTTTAATAATTCAACTACTGAACGTTCATTTTATTTATTATTTTTCATTTTTTCCACATTTTTTATATTTTGTCGACATTTTTTTAAAAAAAATTGGAAAAAACTTCGATATCCCGTTTTTTTGCAAAGTAATTAATCACTTCATTTAAAAAGATAATATTATGACAGTCTCAAAATTAGAATACATCTGGCTTGACGGTTATAAGCCTATTCAAAGCCTGAGAAGCAAAACCAAAATTGAAAAAGATTTTAGTGGTAAACTGGAAGATTGTCCAATGTGGTGCTTTGATGGATCATCCACCGAGCAGGCTCCGGGTGGGTCTTCCGACTGTATACTGCAGCCGGTTTTTATCACAAATGATCCTAAAAGAAAAAATGCGTATCTGGTAATGTGCGAAGTGTTGAATCCCGATGGTACTCCACATATATCTAATGGAAGAGCAACGATAGAAGATGATGATAATGATTTTTGGTTTGGTTTTGAGCAGGAATATTTTCTTTGGAATCCTAAAACAGATAAACCATTAGGTTTTCCAGATGGAGGTTTTCCCGGACCTCAGGGCCCATATTATTGTTCTGTTGGTGCTGCAAATGCCTATGGTCGCGAAATAGTGGAAGAACACCTGGATGCCTGTATTGATGCAGGTTTAAATGTAGAAGGGATAAATGCAGAAGTAGCAACTGGCCAATGGGAATTCCAGATTTTTGCAAAAGGAGCTAAAGAAGCTGGCGACCAGGTTTGGATAGCACGTTATTTACTCGAAAGAATTGGAGAGAAATATGGTGTTTCTATAAACTGGCATTGTAAACCTCTTGGAAACCTGGACTGGAACGGAAGCGGAATGCATGCAAATTTCTCCAACTCACTTTTAAGAACCTGCGGTAGTCGGGATGTATATGAAAAAGTTTGCGAGGCTTTCAGACCCGTAATAAGAGAGCATATTGAAGTATACGGGCCAGACAATCATTTGAGATTAACCGGCAAACATGAAACAGCCGCTATCAATGAGTTTAAATACGGAGTTTCTGATCGTGGTGCTTCAATACGCATTCCAATTGGAACTGTCGAGAGGGGCTGGAAAGGATGGCTGGAAGACCGTCGTCCCAACAGTGCAGCTGATCCTTACAAAGTAGCCGCCAGGATTATTAAGACCGTAAAACTAGCAGAGGTGGAAGCAATGACTGAAGAAAAGAAAGTGGCTTAAATACTTTCATCAGGTTTTGTACATAAGTTTTAATTATGATGTACAAAATTCAGACTGGATATATAAATTTAAGGGTAAGTTTGTCAACCAAACTTGCCTTTTATTTTTGCCATTATCAATTAATAAATAAAATCAATAATTATGTCTCTCCGATTCAATGCGCTCAACAATTTGACAACCGATTCAGATGTAAAAGTGGAAGGTGGCTCTCCGATTACAGGAATTTTTGGGGAAAATGTTTTCACGTCTAAAACAGCAAGAAAATTTTTAAGTGATGAAGCTTACAAAAGCCTGATGTCTTCTGTTAAAGCGGGCCAGAAAATTGACCGTGCTATGGCTAACCAGATTGCCAATGGTATTCGGGCCTGGGCAGAAAGCAAAGGCGTAACCCATTTTACTCACTGGTTTCAACCTCTTACAGGTAGTACTGCTGAAAAGCATGACTCATTTTTTACATTAAAAAGTGATGGAACAGCGATAGAGCAATTTGAAGGTGATGCATTGATACAACAGGAACCTGATGCTTCTTCTTTCCCCAGTGGCGGATTAAGAGCAACTTTCGAAGCAAGAGGTTATACTGCATGGGATCCCTCCTCTCCTGCTTTTATTATGGAGATTGGTAATGGCAAAACGCTTTGCATTCCTACCATCTTTGTTTCTTATACAGGCGAGTCTCTCGACTATAAAGCCCCATTACTGAAAGCACTGGAAGCATTAAATAAAGCTGCTGTTGATGTTTGCAACTATTTTGACCGTAACGTAACCAGAGTGACAGCAACACTCGGATGGGAACAGGAATATTTTGTAATAGACGAAGGATTGTACAATGCACGACCTGACCTGGTACTTAGTGGAAGAACTGTATATGGCCATGGCCCTGCAAAAGGACAACAGTTGGAAGACCATTACTTTGGTTCTATACCAGAAAGAGTGTATGCCTTTATGCGTGATTATGAAACTGAAGGATACAAGTTAGGAATTCCACTGCGTACAAGACATAATGAAGTAGCACCTGCACAGTTTGAATGTGCCCCCATTTTTGAAGAAGTAAGCGTAGCTGTTGATCACAACTCTTTACTTATGGATATTATGGACCGTGTGGCTCGTCGTCATAAGTTGAGGGTTTTACTACATGAAAAACCTTTTGCTGGTATTAACGGCAGCGGTAAACACAATAACTGGAGCATGGCAACAGATACTGGTGTAAATCTTTTGGCTCCAGGTAAAACACCAAAGACGAACCTGATGTTTCTTACATTTTTTGTTAACACCATCAAAGCTGTTCATGATTATGCAGACGTACTGAGAGCATCTATTGCCACTGCTCCAAATGATCACCGTCTTGGCGCTAACGAAGCACCGCCTGCTATTATTTCTGTTTTTATTGGTGAGTATCTTACTAAAGTATTGGGTGAAATAAAAGAAAGAGTTACTGCTAAGATGGATGAGACTGACGAAAGTATGCTGAAAATTGATATACACAAGAGCATACCTGAGTTGTTGCTGGATAATACTGACCGTAACAGAACATCGCCTTTTGCATTTACGGGTAATAAGTTTGAGTTCCGGGCGGTTGGATCGTCTGCTAACTGCGCCAATGCTATGACCGTTCTGAACGTTATTCTGGCCCAAACTTTAAAGCAGTTCAAAAAAGATGTAGATACGCTGATAGATAAAGGCGAAAAGAAAGAGATCGCCATCATGCATGTGATACGTGAATACATTGTTGCCAGTGAGAAAATATTGTTCGAGGGCAATAATTACAGCCCGGAATGGGAAAAAGAAGCTGAACGACGCGGTTTACCAAATGTAAAAACTGCACCTCTTGCACTGGATGCGATGGTAACAGATAAAGCCAAACATCTTTTTGAAAGTAATCATGTGTACACACATCCAGAACTGGAAGCAAGACATGAGATTGAACTGGAGAAATACATAAAGAAAGTGCAGATTGAAAGCCGCATTATGGGCGAACTCGCCACCAGTCATATTTTACCGCCTGCAATCCGTTACCAGAATTTGCTGGCAAATAACATCCGTGGTTTAAAAGAAGTGGGGTCGTCTGAAAGTGCTTTTGCCAATCAAAAGCAGATTCTGGAAAAAATTTCTGAACACATAACCAAGACAAGCGAACTGGTGGAGAAGATGATTGAAGCGAGAAAGGTTTGTAATAATATGAAAGAGACAAGAACAAAAGCCATTGCTTACCAAAGCCAGGTGAAGGACAGCTTCTTTGATGAAATACGATATCATGTAGATAAACTGGAACTGCTGGTGGATGACCGTGAGTGGTATTTGCCAAAATACAGGGAAATACTTTTTTTGAGATAATTATAAAACGTAAAAATGAAGACCCCGGTAAAATTGCCAGGGTCTTTTTTTATCCAAAAAAAAATAGTTGCTATTTCAAAGTAAACCCTTCTAAAAACTTAGTATTAAAATCACCACTCCGGAAACGTTCATCTTTCATTAACTGAAGGTGGAAGGGTATTGTTGTTTTTACCCCTTCAATGACATACTCACTCAATGCCCTGTACATGGTGTCAATAGCTTCCTGACGGGTTTGAGCAACGGTAATCAGTTTACCAATCATAGAATCATAATAAGGCGGAATAACATAACCGGCATAGACGTGGCTGTCCACCCGAACGCCATGGCCGCCTGGCTGATGCAAAACACTTATTTTTCCTGGAGAAGGTCTGAAATCATTATAGGGATCTTCTGCATTAATACGGCATTCTATGGCGTGGTTGTGAGGTAAATAATCCTGCCCGGTTATTCTTTCACCCATCGCTATTTTTATCTGCTCTTTTATCAGGTCGAAATTAATCACCTCTTCCGTTACACAATGCTCCACCTGTATCCGGGTATTCATTTCCATGAAATAAAAATTGCGATGTTTATCAACAAGAAATTCCACTGTGCCTACACTTTCATACTTAATGGCTCCTGCCGCTTTCTTGGCTGCCTCTCCCATCTTTGTTCTTAATTCATCCGTCATAAAGGGAGAAGGCGCCTCTTCCACCAATTTCTGGTGGCGGCGCTGAATGGAACAATCTCTTTCACTTAAATGACAAATATTACCATATTGGTCGCCGGCAATTTGTATTTCAATATGACGAGGCTCTTCCACAAATTTTTCCATGTAAATACCATCATTCTTGAAAGAAGCTCCAGCTTCAGCTTTGGCTGTATTGTAAGCTCTTTCCATTTCACTATCCTCCCAGACTATACGCATTCCTTTTCCACCACCGCCGGCAGTTGCTTTCAGAATGACAGGATATCCCATTCCTTTTGCAAGACCTATAGCTTCTTCAAGATTTTGCAGCAATCCTTCACCACCCGGCACAACAGGAACACCAGCTTTTATCATTGTTTCTTTTGCAGTAATCTTATCGCCCATGGAATTGATCATATCCGGCGTAGGGCCAATAAATTTGATACCGTGATCGGTACATATTTGAGCAAACTTTGAATTCTCAGCAAGAAAACCATAGCCTGGGTGAATAGCGTCAGCGTTGGTGATTTCTGCTGCTGCCATCAGGTGAGGAATATTCAGGTATGAATCGCTACTTTGAGGTTTACCAATACAAACAGCTTCATCAGCAAATTTTACATGCAGGCTATCTCTGTCAGCAGTGGAATAAACTGCTATTGTTTTAATTCCCATTTCGCGGCAGGTACGAATGACACGTAGAGCAATCTCTCCTCTGTTTGCTATCAGTACTTTTTTGAACATTGAATCAATTTGAAAATTAGCAAATGTGAAAATGAAACTGTTTGCACATTAATTGGGTTCGACAAGGAACAATGGCTGATCATACTCAACAGGTGAAGCATCATCCACAAGCACCTTCACAATTTTACCTTTAACCTCGCTTTCTATTTCATTGAACAGCTTCATAGCTTCAATAATACAAACCACCTTTCCAGGGTTTATTTCATCACCTACTTCTACAAAATTGGGTTTATCAGGCGACGAACGGCGATAGAAAGTTCCGATCATCGGGCTCTTGATAGTTACAAGATTACTGGCAGGTGCTTCTGGTTCTGTTGCCGGTTTTGCAGGTGCTTGCGCCGGAGCAGAGTGAGCAGGAACATGAGCAGGTATATGTGGATAAGACGGAGCTGCAGGGGCAGGCGCATTGACAACCTGCGTTACATGCTCTTCCTTTTGCTTTATTGTTATCCGGAAATCTTTTTGTTCAACAGTCAGTTCACCTATATTCGATTTGTTGACCATTTTGATCAACTCCTGAATCTGTTTGAAATCCATGTTTTTCAATTTAGTAGTTGGTTTTGGAAAATAAGGGAGGGCTAAGATATGAAAATCACAATCAGCAAATCAAGTATAACAGGTTTATTTTGGGCTGATTTCGGGCTAAATTCAGGCAAAATCAATAAAAAATGGCCCAAAATAAGGTGATTTCTGGCCATTTTCAGGCATTTCCATATATCAGTTATTTAACTCTTTCTACATACTCCCCGGTCTTTGTATTCACACGAATAGTTTCACCTTCATTAACAAAAAGTGGAACCCCAACAGTAGCTCCTGTTTCCAGAGTAGCAGGCTTTAATGTACGGGTTGCTGTATCACCCCTAAGACCCGGTTCGCAATAGGTAACTTGTAATGCAATCTTATCAGGTAATTCTGCCCCCAGGATCTGGTCGTTATCTGTATTGATTAACACCCCCACTTCCTGCCCTTCTTTCAGGTATTGCGGGGCATCAATTGAACTCTCCTGCAAGGATACCTGTTCAAATGTTTCTGTATCCATAAAGTTAAAGCCTGTATCGTCCTTATATAAGAATTGATGCGTACGTTTTTCAACACGAACCGGGAAAATAGTGTCTCCGGAGTTCCATGTTTTTTCAATTGAACGGTTATTGTCAATCCCTTTTAGTTTAGCCCAGACCTTAGCAGCAGCACGGGCAGTTTTATTTTCTCCAAACTCCACCACACTGTAAAGGCTGCCTTCCAGATTCAGGATCATACCACGACTGATGTCTGCTGTATTTGCCATTTTATTAGCTTGTAACTATCAGCTTTTTTGCGATAGCCTTGTTAAAAATTTGAGGCGGCAAAGATACGGCAACCCTATTTGTCCGCAAAGTGATAATAAAAGAAATAAAGGATTAATATTTTCAGATTCAATTAGCATTTAAAACAGTTTCTTTGAGCAATGAAAACTCCTTTACTGTTCCTGATTTTCAATTTAATTTTCCTGAACTGCTTTTCCCAAACTGAACCTGAGCCTCCATACAAACGGTTCCCTACAATCCCGCCATTAAAGCTTTTATTGACCGACAGCGCAACAATTTTTACAGAAAAGGACCTTAAAAAAAATCAACAGGTATTTGTCATTCTTTTTAACCCTGAATGTGAGCATTGCCAGAAAGAAACTGAAGAATTAATAGACAATATCGATGAATTTAAAAAGATACAAATAGTAATGAGCACCACGCTGCCTTTTGATAAAATGAAAATATTTTATGAAAAAAACGAGCTAGGCCGGTTTAAAAACATTACAGTGGGGCAGGACAAATATTATCTGTTGCCAACATTTTTCCGAATAAGTAATCTCCCTTTCCTGGCTTTTTATGATAAAAAGGGGAAACTCATTGATGTATTTGAAGGGGCTTTACCGGTAAAAAAAGTGATTGAGAAATTTGAGCATTAAGGTCAAAATTCAGCAATAAAATCTGCCCTCCTGCCCCTACCTTTGCGGGGCAAATCATTTATCAACTCATAAATTTTTACAGATGAAAGTAACTGTTGTAGGTGCCGGCGCTGTAGGCGCTACCTGCGCTGATAATATTGCCCGTAAAGAACTCTGTCAGGAACTTGTTTTACTGGATATAAAAGAAGGGCTTGCTGAAGGAAAGGCCCAGGACATGATGCAAACTGCAACTCTTTTAGGTTTTGATACCCGCATTACCGGAATCACAAATGATTATTCAAAAACTGCCGGCAGCGATGTAGTGGTAATCACTTCAGGTATTCCCCGCAAGCCCGGAATGACAAGAGAAGACCTGATCGGCACCAACGCTGGTATTGTAAAAGGCGTTTGTGAAAATATTTTGAAACATTCCCCCAACGCCATCATTATTGTTATCAGTAACCCGATGGATACTATGACCTACCTCGCATTGACATCAACCGGCTTATCCAAAAACAGAATTATTGGAATGGGTGGAACATTGGATAGCAGTCGTTTTAAATATCAATTGAGTCAACATCTTGGCTGTAGCCCCGCAGATTTAAATGCAGTAGTCGTAGGCGGACATGGTGATACAACAATGATTCCATTGATACGCTTAGCAACATGGAACAGTGTCCCGGTTACAAAATTTTTATCATCAGAGCAGCAAACAAAAATTGTAAATGATACAATGGTTGGTGGTGCTACACTTACAAAACTTATCGGCACTTCAGCATGGTATGCACCCGGCGCTGCCGGGGCCGCATTAGTTGAAGCCATTGTACGTGATGAAAAGAAATTATTTACCTGTTGTGTTGCATTGGATGGTGAATACGGACAAAAGGATATTTGCCTGGGTGTACCTGTTGTTATCGGCAAGAATGGCTGGGAAAAAATCCTTGACTTTGGATTGAATGCGGAAGAACAGGCTGCATTTAATAAAAGCGCCGATGCTGTCAGGAGTATGAACGATGTATTGAAGACGCTTTAAAATATCTTTATCTTACGTGCAGGCGGACAATGATGTCCGCCTTTTTTATTTTACCGGAAAATTGCTGTTTATCTTTGCAGTATGCATTATGTTTCTGTTGAAGGATTGACGAAAAGCTATGGCATTCTACCCCTGTTTGAAAATATTTCCTTTCATATTGAAGAAGGCGATAAAATTGCTATAATAGCCCGGAATGGGTATGGAAAATCTACTTTATTAAAAATATTGGCCAGCCAGGAAACTGCTGATGCAGGAAAAGTCTGGATAAACAAAGAAGTTACAGTAGCTCTTTTTGAACAAGAGCCTTCCTTCATTGAAGAAAAAACAATCCTTGAAAATATTTTTTATCATGACCACCCTGTCATTAACGCTATTGCTGCTTATGAAGCTGCATGCGATGAGGACAGTCCGGAAAAAATGAACGATGCAATTATTAAAATGGATGAACTCGGTGCCTGGAATTTTGATTCTAGAGTAAAACAGATTCTTGGCAAACTGAATATTCATCATCTGCAACAACCTGTAAGCAAATTAAGCGGTGGCCAAAGAAAAAGGGTGGCATTGGCAAAAACACTGATCGACATCGGTTTTGAACACAAGCATGTATTACTTATCATGGATGAACCCACGAACCACTTAGACGTGGAAATGGTGGAGTGGCTGGAACATTACCTGGCCCAGGAAAACGTCACTTTACTTCTTGTAACACACGACAGGTACTTCCTCGATGCAGTGTGTGAGGAAATATGGGAAATGGACCGGAGTGATCTTTTTATTTATAAAGGCGATTATGCAAATTACTTAGAAAAGAAGGCTGCCCGTATGGAAAGTGAAACAGCAAGTATTGATAAAGCAAGAAATACTTACCGCAAAGAACTGGAGTGGATGCGTAAACAACCTAAAGCAAGAACTACCAAAAGCAAAAGCAGGCAGGATAATTTTTATGCAATTGAAAAGAAAGCAAAACAACAGGCAGAGGATAACCAGATGCAACTGCAGATGAAGATGAACCGGCTTGGAGGCAAAGTAGCAGAGTTGAAAAAAGTTTATAAAAGCTATGGAGATAAAATAATCCTGAAAGGATTTGATTATACTTTCACTAAAGGAGAAAGAATTGGTGTAGTGGGGAAAAACGGCGTTGGCAAAACCACTTTCATCAATATCATACTCGGAACGGAAAAAGCGGATAGCGGAAAAGTCAATATTGGTGATACAGTGATCTTCGGCAATTACTCACAACAGGGACTTGAAGTAAAAGAAGATATGCGGGTAATTGAATACGTAAAAAAAATTGCAGAAAATTTTCCATTGGCAAGCGGCGGGTCATTAAGTGCTGCACAGTTTCTTGAACTTTTTTTATTCGATGCGGAAAAACAATACACCTTTATCAGCATGCTGAGTGGTGGCGAAAAAAAGAGGTTGCATTTACTTTCTATTCTTTTCAGGAATCCAAATTTTCTTGTGCTTGATGAACCGACCAATGATCTTGATCTGCCCACATTGGGTGTATTGGAAAACTTTTTAAGCGAATTTCCCGGTTGCTTAATAATCGTTTCGCATGACCGTTATTTTATGGACAGGTTGGTTAATCATCTTTTCGTATTTGAAGGTGATGGTGTGATAAACGATTTCCCGGGGAATTATTCTCAATACAGAGGGTCTACAGTCCATGGTCCACAGTCCACAGAAAACGATGCTGATACCAATAAAGATTTTCCTGATGGAAAAATCTCTTCTTTAGACCGTGAACTACGAACCGATAACAAAAAAAGACAACTTTCCTACAAAGAAAAAAGAGAATTCGAAACACTTGAAAAAGAAATTTCAGAACTGACTAAAGAAAAGCAATCAGTAATCCGCCAATTGAATAGTGATTCAACAGCATTTGATGAGTTACAGCGACTCGCTGTACGGATAGGTGAAGTAACCAACCTGCTGGATGAAAAAGAAATGCGTTGGCTTGAATTAAGTGAACTTACGCATTAAACCGTCAACCACTTTGCCGGAAATAATACCAGTATATCTACGCATAGTTTAATTAACTAAATAAAAAGAACGGCTTTACCTTTAAACCGGGCGGATTGTCCTGAGTCCAACCTTAGAATTGCTTTAATTATCATTTCACACAGTTCTCTGTCATATTAGGAGGAAAAGACAATTAACCCGGTAAACATGGAAATAAGATATTTCGGTTGGAAAGGGGACAAAAATTTTACAGAAAATATTTGAAAAAGATGTTTTTAGCCTACATTTGTACCACTTCCGGCACCCAAATAATCCTACCGAATATCCGTATAGCCAATCCTTGAATACCTGGTTGAAACAATTTTATAACTTTTAAAATCAGGTTTATGAAGAAAATATACGCTTTGCTTCACAATGAAAAAGTTCAGGGTAACTTGATCATTGTATTTATTATTGCTTTTGTTTTGACAGTAGTGATGCTTACTTGGGGTAAATAGTTTTATCCCAGATATTATCCTTGATTTTTCCCTGCTTTTGTGGGGATATGGATTTTTGTCCAGATTTTTATCTGGGCTTTTTTATTGATCATTGTCAAGGCATCATCTCCTCTGCCTCCAAAAAATTGAGATCCTTATGAAAAGTTTCCCTGATATTTATTGCCGCTGCTATTGTAATTGTCATTATGATTATAGCCGCTATCCAACCACCGGTAACATAATCAGTAACACCCCGCAGACCTTTAAAAAGCGGGAGAATCATCACTGTCAGCATGCCTCTTACCATATTAGGTATTGTAGTGGCGGCGGTTGAGCGAAGATTAGTTCCAAATTGCTCTGCACCCATCGTTACAAATATGGCCCAAAAGCCGGTGCCAAAACCAAGGCCGGCACATGTCCAGTACATACCATTTGCCGTTCCGTTCCACTGTGCGGTAAAAAACAAAATAATGAATATAACGGTGATAAAATAAAACAGGTAAAGCGCCTTTTTCCTGCTTTTAAACCATTGGCTGATAAATCCAATAAGAATATCGCCAACTGAAATGGCTGCATAGGCATACATGATGGCCTTACCCGGATCAATTTTTTCTTTTATACCCATCTGCTTACCAAACTCACTTGAAAAAGTAACCAGCACTCCAATGACGAACCAGGTAGGTAAGCCTATAAGAATACTGAGTACATAACGCTTTAAACGATCTGCATTATTAAACAGCATGAAAAAATTTCCACGCTTCACAT
>Ga0255310_10000208_pt1 | contig 12450 bp, 14 predicted proteins | sample EtOH1_T0_E1_meta_FD_201359 | JGI IMG/M metagenome (GOLD analysis project Ga0255310, IMG submission 201359) | Sandy soil microbial communities from University of British Columbia, Vancouver, Canada - EtOH1_T0_E1 | ecosystem: Engineered > Artificial ecosystem > Sand microcosm > Unclassified ...
GTCGACGCTCTCGTCGGTGCAGGCTACGGCTCGGCCGGCGAACGCTGCATGGCGGTTTCAGTCGCCGTTCCTGTCGGCAAGAAGACCGCCGACATCTTGGTCGAAAAGCTCATCCCGCGCGTCGAAAGCCTCAAGATTGGCCCGTCCAGCGATCCGCAAGCCGATTACGGGCCGCTCGTGACCAAGGCGCACCTCAACAAAGTGAAGGACTACGTCGATCTCGGCGTAAAGGAAGGCGCCAAACTCCTGGTCGATGGCCGCGGATTCAAGCTGCAAGGCTATGAAAACGGCAACTTCATGGGCGGGTGCCTGTTCGACGACGTGAAACCGAATATGCGGATCTACAAAGAGGAGATCTTTGGACCCGTGCTGTCGGTCGTACGTGCCAAGGATTACGACGAGGCGGTACGCCTGCCTTCGGAGCACGAATACGGCAATGGCGTAGCCATCTTCACCCGTGATGGCGATACGGCGCGCGATTTTGTCAACAAAGTGCAAGTCGGGATGGTCGGCGTGAATTTCGCGATCCCGGTCCCTCTTGCCTATCACACCTTCGGCGGCTGGAAGCGTTCCGGTTTCGGAGACCTCAACCAGCACGGCCCCGATTCGATCCGCTTTTACACGAAAACCAAAACCGTGACTTCACGCTGGCCGACCGGAACAAAAGAAGGCGCGGAATTCGTGATCCCCACGATGAAATGAGTCCGATTGACGGATGGCTCGCGTCAGGTCAACTCCCGGATTAATTGTTGTCCTGACGCTGACAGGCTGCGCGGGCGACCGGGTTCCTCTTGAATCGGCGCCGACGCAAAAAGACCTCACCGTTCCCGGCCGATGGATTTTGTCGACCGCGAATGCGCCCAGCTGCGGGCTTGAATTCGGCGGCGGCGCGAGCGGCCGCACCGGATCTATCTCACCGGATGGAGGTTGCCCCGGAAAACTCTACACGAGTCGACGCTGGTCGATGGACGCCGGTGCAATAATGATCACCGATGCCGAAAATCAACCGCTGGCCCATTTCAGGCTGGTTGGCGACCGTTATGAAGGACAGTCCACAAGCGGTACGCCAATGACTCTGTCACGCTAGAAACATCAAGATCGGGAAACCAATGGCCGAGTATCAACTCTACTGCTTCGCCCAGTCCGGCAACGCCTATCGCGCTGCGCTTATGCTCAATTTGGTCGGTGCCGATTGGGAGCCGGTTTGGGTCGATTTTTTCGGCGCAATGGTCCAGCGCACGCCGGAATTCCGCACAAGCATCAATGAAATGGGCGAAGCGCCAGTCCTCGTCCATGGCAAGACGAAGCTCTCGCAGTCGGGTGTCATCCTGACCTACCTCGCCAGACGTACCGGAAAATTCAAACCGAAGGACAAGGACGAGGAGCTTGAAGCACTCCGCTGGATCATTTTCGATAACCAAAAAGTGAACGGCTTCCTAGGTCCATTCCGCTTTCTGAAAAACTTCGCCAAGCCGGTGGGTGACCCTGCGGTGCTGGCCTTTCTAAGAGGGCGCATCGACGGCAGCCTGGCCATCGTGAACAAGCGGCTGACCGGCCGCCAATACCTCGTCAGTGACAGACCTACGATCGCCGACGTTTCAATGGCAGGGTATTTGTACTATCCCGCCGAAGAGTTCGGGTTTGATATCGCGAGGGAACACCCGGCAATCGGTGCGTGGCTCGATCGCATGAAGGCGCTGCCCGGGTGGAAGCATCCTTACGATTTGATGCCCGGACATCCGCTGGCGAAAGGTTGAATTCAGTTCAGGCGCACCGGGCGATTGTCGTCGCCGGCGTGATCGTCCGCGCCGGGTGTGAATGCCGCCGGCTCAGCGCTGCTTGCCGCTGCGGCAGCAGCGTCCTTGCGCTGATATCCCCGATACGACAACCAACTTAGTGGCAGACATGCAAGATAGGCGACCGTGCCGATGGTCAGCACGGGCCACGGGTAGCTGAGCAGCAAGGCGAAGAACAAGACCACCAGCACGAAGACGGGGAGTACCATCTCAGGCGGCACGCGCTTTCCGACACGTTTTCCGGAGAATACGGGAAGCCGCGAAACCATCAGAAGCGCGATTGCCAAAGTGTAGAAGAATGTCAGCCAGGCAGTAATGAGGCCATCCGAAACTCCGAGAAGGCTCAGATAGATCGGAAGCATTACTGTGATGGCGCCGGCAGGCGCAGGAATACCGGTGAAAAAATTGCCAGCCCAAACTGGCTTGTTTGGATCATCGATCATCACATTGAACCGCGCGAGCCGTAGCCCCGCGCAGATCGCGAAAACCAGCGCTGCGATCCATCCCGCTGATTTGATGTCCTGCAATCCCCAAAAATAGAGAATGATCGCGGGTGCTACGCCGAAATTCACAAAATCGGCAAGACTGTCGAGCTCGGCGCCGAAACGGGAAGTGCCCTTGAGCATGCGAGCGATGCGCCCGTCAATTCCATCAAGCAAAGCGGCGAGCACGATCGCCGCAAGCGCCAACTCAAGCCTGTTCTCGACGGCAACGCGGATCGCTGTAAGACCCGCGCACAGTGCAAGCAATGTGATCAGATTAGGAAGCAAAGTGCGCACCGGAATCGCCTTAAAGCGGCGACGGAACGGTGGCGGCGCAGGGTCGATGGGCTGGAATACCATGGTGATAATATAGTCCCGCCGCTCCGTGGACGCCACGGCACTTAAAGTGCGTTTCTTAGGCCTCGTTAACGGTTATCCCGTGCGGAACGCGCGTCCGCCGTCGCCGGCCGCGCGTAGATCGGCAAGCACCGTTTCTCCGGCGGTTGCCGTTTGACCGACTGCCACAAGCGGCGGCACGCCCTCCGGAAGGTAAACATCGACCCGGGAGCCGAAGCGGATCATGCCGAAGCGTTCGCCCGCCCCTATCGGCTGGCCCGTGCGCACGAAGCAGACGATCCGACGAGCAATGAGGCCCGCGATTTGCACCACCGCAACGCGCGCGCCGGGTATCGTAATCACCAGCGCATTGCGTTCATTGTCGACGCTGGCCTTGTCCAGGTCGGCATTGAAGAACTTGCCGGGCTGATACACGACTTTTTCGATCTTTCCGGAGACCGGGCTCCGGTTCACGTGGCAATCGAAAACACTCATAAATATCGAAATTCGCGGCAACGGCTTTTCACCAAGGCCGAGTTCGCGCGGCGGTGCTGCGCTCGTCACCTGACTCACGCGGCCATCTGCAGGCGCCACCACCAGACCGTCGCGCACCGGTGTGACGCGAGGGGGGTCGCGGAAAAAATAGGCGCACCAGATGGTCGCAAGAGTGCCGAGCCAACCGAGCGGACTCCACAGCCAGAACAGGACCAGACTTATCAGCGCGAACGCGCCGATGAACGGATATCCTTCCGGTGTGACCGGTACGATTTGTGAGCGAATCGAATCATAGATCGACATGCCGCTATCTTACTCTGCCGCATCGGCGGGTGCTTCAAGCGGCGCGGGGGTTTCAGAAATTGCATCCTCCACCGGAGGCGGATTTCGGTTTGGCGCCCCTTGATCCTCGCCTGCGAGTGCAAGTTTTTCCCGCGCTTCTTCCGCCTCACGCTGGCGATTCCACATGCTTGCGTATAGGCCATTCTTGGCGAGCAAAGCATGGTGTGTGCCTCGCTCGACGATTTCGCCCCCGTCTAGCACTATGATTTCATCGGCATTCACAATGGTCGACAGCCGGTGTGCGATCACGAGTGTGGTCCGGTTGCGCGAGACGCGATCGAGAGCGTCCTGGATTTCTTTTTCAGTGTGGCTGTCCAATGCCGACGTCGCCTCATCAAGGACCAAGATCGGCGGCCCCTTCAAAATAGTGCGCGCGATTGCGACCCGTTGCTTTTCGCCGCCCGACAGTTTGAGGCCACGTTCACCGACTTCCGTTTCGTAGCCTTTCGGGGCAATACGAATGAGCGGATCGATCTGCGCAAGCCGCGCCGCCTCCTCCACTTCGGCATCGGTTGCCTCCCAGCGGCCGTACCGAATATTGTAGCGGATCGTGTCATTGAACAGCACAGTGTCCTGCGGCACCATGCCGATCGCCTGGCGGAGCGATTTCTGCGCAACCTTCGCGATATCCTGATCGTCGATCAGAATGTGGCCGCCGGACAAATCGTAAAAGCGGAATAACAGGCGCGAAATCGTCGACTTCCCCGCACCCGAAGGACCGACGACAGCTACCGTCTTGCCCGCCGGCACTTCAAAGCTGATTCCCTTGAGGATCGGGCGCGCGGCTTCATACGAAAATCTGACGTTCTCGAAGCGAATTGTCCCATTCTCTACTTTTAATTCGGGGGCGTTCGTTGCGTCCTTGATTTCCGGCTCGCGCGTCAAAATCGAGAACATGATCTCGATATCGGTGATTGCCTGCTTGATCTCGCGGTAGACCATGCCCATAAAATTGAGCGGTTGATAAAGTTGAATCATCATTGCGTTGATCAGCACAAAATCGCCGACGGTCTTGCTGCCGGATTTAATCTCGAACGCACACATCACCATTACAGCGGCGAGGCCAATGGTGAAAATTACAGCCTGTCCGGCGTTAAGAACCGCAAGTGAGGTGTAGGCGCGCACACTCGCATCTTCATAGCGAGCCATGGCCTTGTCGTAGCGGGCAGCTTCACGCTCCTCAGCGGAGAAATATTTTACGGTTTCGTAGTTCAGCAGCGAATCGATTGCCTTGACGTTCGCGTCTGTATCGCTATCGTTCATTTTTCGGCGAATGCCGATCCGCCATTCGGTCGCATGATAGGTGTAGGTCATGTACACCGCGACGGTGATCGAAATGACAACCACATAGCGCCAGTCGAACTGCCACATCAGCACGACGACAATGAATGCAAGTTCGATGATCGTCGGCGACAGCTGCAGGATCACCATGCGCACGATGGTCTCGATCCCGTTGCGGCCACGCTCGAGAACGCGCGTCAGACCGCCGGTCTTCCGCTCCAGGTGAAACCGGAGCGACAATTCGTGCATATGCACGAAAGTGCGATAGGCCAGCCGCCGGACCGCATGCATCGCGACTTTTGCGAACAGGCCGTCGCGCAACTGGGTAAGCGCGGCCATCAAGATACGCATGCCGCCATAGGCGATTGTCATCGCCACCGGAGCGGCAACTACCCATAAAAGCCAATCCGACGCAGCGACTGGCGCACTGCCCTGCCCGGCGAGAGCGTCGGTCGCCCACTTGAACGTAAAAGGAACGGCGATCGTCGCGAGTTTCGCTGCGAGCAGAAGCAGAAGCGATCCGATCACCCGCATTTTAAGCTCGGCGCGATCCGAAGGCCATATGTACGGCCACAAGCGAATAATGGTCGCAAGCAGCGCCCCGCGGGCGGCGGAGATGCGCGATTCGCTTTCGACTGTCCGGCGAGGGTGGTGGTCGCTCATTCAGCCTTCATATAGGGGAATTCTTGCCGCTAATCATCCTCTTGCAGTGCGTCAACTCTGCTTCCCGGCCCGCCTTGACGATGCCGCAGGTGCGATGCACATCCATGCCATGAACAGAAATGAAAAAGTCAGCAAAATCCGGACAATCTGCGTCTATTGCGGGTCCAGTCCAGGCACCGACCCTGCTTTTGCAGAGGCCGCAGTCGCCTTTGGCGCCATCCTGGCCAACAACGGAATTCGGCTGGTCTTTGGCGGTGGTGCGGTCGGGATTATGGGGGCAATCGCCAAATCAGTGCTCGATCATGGTGGCAAGGTAACAGGCATCATCCCCGAGTTTCTCGTCGTTCGCGAGCACGCGATGCGCGGCGCCGACAATTTGATCGTTACACGCGACATGCACGAGCGTAAGCGTAAAATGTTTGAAATGGCCGACGCATTCGTCGCGCTGCCAGGTGGCATTGGTACCCTCGAAGAAGTGGTTGAGCAAATCACCTGGGTTCAGCTGGGCCGTCATCGCAAGCCGATCCTGCTCGCAAATATCAAGGGCTTCTGGAACCCGCTCTGCGCACTGATCGATCACATGAAAAAGCTCGAATTCATTCGCGGCGATCTCGACTTCGATCTGCTCGTCGCCAACAACGTCGCGGACATTTTGCCGATGCTGCAAAAGGCGGCCGCGGCGGTGCCCGAGGAAGAAAAGGAAATGCCGGCTGTTATCGCTGACCGACTTTGATTTCTAGATGAACGTCACCGCCTCGATGCGATTGCCATCGGGGTCGCGAATAAAGGCCGCGTAGTAGCGTTCATTGTAATCGGGTCGAAGCCCGGGCGCGCCATCCGACATTCCGCCACCCGCAAGTGCCGCGGCGTGAAAGGCATCCACGGCCGCAGTTGATGCCGCGCGCAGGCAAATATGCACGCCGCTGTCGGCAGCGACTGCCGGCATGCCGGTGCGGCAATTGATCCAGAACTCCGGATACTTTTTGCCGTAACCGACAGCAGCGTCGGGCCATTCACGCAACTTGGCCAGGCCTAGGGGCCCGAGCACCGCGGTGTAGAACGCTTCGGCCCTTTTGATGTCACGAACGGCGATAGAAATGTGATCGATCATGGCGAATAGCGTGGCGCGCCCGCGTCGGCCGCCTCTGCCCCCACATACATGCGGGCAATCCTTGCATCGGCCGCAGCCCGCTCGCAATCTCGGCATGGCCGCGAGGTCGAATACATCACGCAGTCAGCAAGATCGGACCGGCCGAGGCGCACTTGTGCGTCACGGATCGCTTCTCTCTCCGCGTGCGCCGATTCGTCGCGCTTTAGCACCACACGGCTTGGTCCGAATCCGACGATTTCCCGGCCGCGAACCACCACCGCGCCAAATGGTTGGTCGCCGCTTTCGATGGCCTGCTTTTTCATTGCGAAGGCCCGGTCGACAAATCCGCTACGGGAGGGATCGGGCGCGGCTGTAGCGCGGCCCATCAGTGTCGCCACGGTAGCAGCAAGTCCGATTAAAAAATGACGGCGTAAATACCACATGCTCCAGCCTCCGGCTTCTGCCTATCACGCCGGTGCGCCTGACTTCACCAATTTAAAAATGATGGAATCCATCAGGGCCTGAAATGAAGCGTCGATGATATTTGGTGAAACCCCGACCGTGGTCCATCGTTCGCCGGCTTCATCCTCGCTCTCGATCAGCACGCGCGTCACCGCTCCCGTGCCGCCATTGAGGATACGAACTCGGTAGTCCGTCAGAGTGAGACCGGTGATATATTTTTGGTATTTGCCGAGGTCTTTGCGCAGCGCCAGATCGAGCGCATTGACCGGGCCGTTGCCCTCAGCGGCGGAGATCATGTTGTCATCGCCGACTTTCACCTTCACCACCGCTATAGTGACGGTGACACGTTCACCCTTGGCATTGTTGCGTTGTTCGACGTTCACATCGAATTGGGTCACGTCGAAATAGTTCGGCACCTTGCCGAGCGTACGACGTGCCAATAGCTCGAATGACGCATCAGCTGCCTCATACGCATAACCAATTGCCTCGCGTTCTTTCACGATCTCAAGAAGGCGGCCGATCCGCGGGTCGTCTTTGTCGGCCCTGATGCCAACACGCTCGAGCTCCGCGAGGATATTGGATTTTCCCGCCTGTTCAGACACCAGCACTTTCCGGCGGTTGCCGATCATCTCCGGTGCGACATGCTCGTAAGTCGCGGGGTCTTTCATAATGGCGGACGCATGGATTCCGGCCTTGGTGGCGAACGCGCTTTCTCCGACATACGGTGCGTGGCGATTGGGCGCGCGATTGAGCCGCTCATCAAGCGCGTGAGAAACCTGTGCGAGCTTTTTGAGCGCGGCGTCGTTGACACCGATATCGAAGCGCGCAGCGAATTCCGGTTTGAGCTTCAAGGTCGGGATGATGGAGACCAAGTTGGCATTGCCGCAGCGCTCGCCAAGTCCATTGAGCGTGCCTTGGATCTGGCGCGCGCCCGCCCGAACCGCCGCGAAGGAGTTGGCAACCGCCTGATCGGTGTCGTTGTGAGCGTGAATGCCGACATGATCACCGGGTATCTCCTGCACCACCTCGCCGACGATCTTTTCGACCTCGTCCGGTAGTGTGCCGCCATTGGTATCGCACAGCACAACCCAGCGCGCACCTTCGTCATAAGCGGCTTTCGCGCAGGCGATTGCGTATTTAGGATTGGCTTTATAGCCGTCGAAAAAATGCTCGCAATCGAGCAGCACTTCCCTGCCCTTTGCCTTGGCGGCACGGACGCTCTCGCGGATAGAGGCGAGATTTTCCTCTTCGGTCGTCTCCAGCGCGACTTTGACGTGATAGTCCCACGACTTGGCGACAAAGCAGATGGCGTCTGCCTTTGCTGCAAGGAGCGCCGCGAGGCCGGGATCATTGGAAGCCGAACGCCCCGGCCGGCGCGTCATGCCAAACGCCGTTAAGATGGCATCGAGCTTACGATCTGTGCCGAACAGTTCGGAATCTGTCTGATTAGCGCCCGGATAGCCGCCCTCGACGTAGTCAATACCAAGCTCGTCCAGCATGTTCGCGATCGCCAGCTTGTCGGCGAGCGTGAAGTCGACGCCGTTCGTCTGCGCGCCATCACGCAGCGTGGTGTCGAAGAGAAAGAGGCGCTCCTTCGGCATTGTGGTTCTCACCAAAGGTAATAATTCGAGAGCAATGCGATGGCGATCACAATTGCTATTAAACCCATCAGGACATGGTGGCGTTTCATGGGTGTGCTTACGTCAACCGGTAGACGGCATAGAGCGCGATCACCACGGCGGCAGCGAGCACCCCGTATTTGAGCACGATGTAATAAAGCCAATGACGCGGGAACGGCGTGTCGGGTTTGGTCATGAAGCCTCCCGTTTGGTGGCGAGTTGCTTTTGCAGCGTGGTGTTGGCAAGCCATTCGTCGCCAACGGAAACCGTATTGCGTTGCTGGGCGACATAGCCCCGCTTTTCGAAGAAACCTCGTGCGCTGTCGCTTGCATCCACGGTGAGTCTTTCCGTGCCGCGCGCACCGGCAAGCTTTTCCAGCGCATCGACCAGCATGGCGCCCACGCCCTGCCCGGTCGCCGCCGGATGAACATATAGCATGTCAATCTTGTCCTTGCCCTCAAGCGAGGCGAAGCCGACCAGCGATCCCTCCAGCGTCGCCACAAGTGTCAATTGCCCTGAAAGCTTTGTTTTAAACACTCCAAGGTCATCCGCAGCGGAAGCCCAGGCTTCCTGCTGGGCTTCAGTGTAGTCGTCGGCGGTCAGATCTTCGATGCTGTCGCGGAATATTTCACGCAGCACAGGCGCATCCGCCGGCAAGAACGGACGTAGCGCGAGCTTTGGATGCGCAACGGCCATCATCGCGCGACTTTCCATTGCGTCTTGCCGTCCTTGGTATCCTCAAGCTCAATGCCCATTGCCTTGAGCTCGTCGCGGATGCGGTCGGCCTCCTTGAAATTCTTCGCCTTCCGCGCACTATTTCGCGCTTCAATCAGGCTAACCACCTTGTTTTCGTCGACCGTCGCCGATGCGGGACGAAAGCCGAGCCATTGAGCCGGTGGTAATTGTAATAAGCCGATCAGCTGCGCGCTTGCCTTCAAGGCGGCTGCGGCGGGCTTTGCCCCTTTCGCAGCCTCGCCGCGCAACTCATGCATTGCGGCAAATGCTTTGGGCGTGTTGAGATCATCCAACAACGCATCGACAGCATCGGCACATAAATAACCCGGCGCGGAGTCACCGGTGAGCTTGTACCAATGATCGAGGCTCTTCTGGGACTCACGCAAGCCGGACAGAGTCCAATTCATCGGCTGCCGATAGTGCGTCTGCAACATTGTAAATCGTACAACCTCGCCAGGCCAATCCTTCAGCAATTCGTTGATTGTCACGAAATTACCGAGGCTCTTCGACATCTTCTCGCCTTCGACCTGCAGAAATCCGTTGTGCATCCAGAAATTTGCCATCGCTGGCGTCCGGAAGGCGCAGCGGGACTGTGCAATTTCGTTCTCATGATGCGGAAACACGAGATCGATGCCACCGCCATGGATGTCGAAGGTCTCACCCAGAAGTTTCCATGACATCGCCGAGCATTCGATGTGCCAGCCGGGCCGGCCCGGTTTCTTGATGCCCGCCGGCGACGGCCAGGCCGGCTCACCCGACCCGGACGGCTTCCACAACACAAAATCCATCGGATCTCTCTTGAACGGCGCGACTTCCACACGCGCCCCGGCAATCATCTCGTCGAGCGAGCGGTTGGAGAGCCTGCCGTAGTCTTTCATCGAAGCGACATGAAAAAGGACATGGTCTTCCGCCACATAGGCATGACCTGACTTCACCAGCCGTTCGATGAGGGTCTTCATCTCCTCAATATGCTCGGTCGCGCGTGGCTCGACGGTCGGCGGCAGGCAACCGAGCGCCGCAACGTCGTCCTTGAAATTCCTGTACGTCTCTTCGGTCAGTTCACGGATCGAAATTCCGCGTTCGGCGGCGCGCGCATTGATCTTGTCATCGACGTCGGTGATGTTGCGCACATAGGTGACATGTTGTTCGCCGTAGACATGGCGCAGCAGGCGAAACAGCACGTCGAATACGATAACGGGGCGCGCGTTGCCGATGTGAGCGAAGTCATAGACCGTTGGTCCGCAGACATACATGCGTACACGCGCGGGATCGATCGGCGTCAATGCCCCCTTCTCGCGTGTCAGCGTATCGTAAAGCCTGAGTTCCATAGCAAATGACATCCATCGGCCCCGCTGGCCGGGCGTCGTGCTATCTCAAGCTTGAGAAAAGACGGCCGCAGCCAGCGTGGTGCGCTAGCGAATAATCTCCGGGCAAATGCCGCAGATATGGTTAAGGCCGCTCATGGCGGCACAATGATTTGTCGCGTGTGCGCCGTCAAGCACCCGCCTCAAACCGCGCAAAACACGGGAAAAAATCGATGACCGGACAGAGCGCACGGTTAAGTGCCGATTAACGATTTCAATCGCATTTTCCCGATTGGTCACCCCACGCCAGATAATCAATTTCCGAGCTGCGTTATGCGGACAATTCTGATCAGCCTGACCACCCTATTGTGCTTCGGTTCCAGCATCGCGCGTGCCGAGCAACACAGGTTTCTTGTCGCCAACGATGCCGACGGCTACGGCGTCGATCGCTGCCTGGCGTTAGGAGAAAAATGTGGGGCTGCGGCAGCAAACGCCTACTGCCGAATGCAAGCGTTCGCGGCGGCCGCGGCCTACCACAAGGTCGACCAAAACGACCTCCCCGGAGCGGTCTCGAAAGAAACCTCCGACAAGTGTCAAACAGGCAGGTGTGACGTCGTCGCGATCGTTTGCCTACGCTGAGGCGTGTCTACACGACGTCACGTCTTGCGGCCGTCAACGGAATAGGGTCCCGGCCCAAGCGCCATGATCGCGAGGAATCCTCCGACGATGGCCATGTTCTTCACGAAATGGGATAGCTGGTTGCCGTCACCGAAATTGCGGTGAGCGATCAGCGCAGCGATCAGCACATAGATGGCGCAGCCGAGCGCGACAACACGCGTCTGATATCCGAACAGGACCAGCAAACCACCGCCAAGTTCTATAATGACCGAGAGTGCTGCGAATATCGTTGGCGCCGGCAGGCCTAGCCTCCCCATATAGGCGACCGTGCCCGCAAAGCCGGTTAGCTTGAAATAGCCGTACAGAACGAAAAGTAACGACATAAACAGACGCGCGACGAGCGCGGTCGTATCGTTGTGCTGTTCGAGATTTATCATGACCCTCCCCGTTTGATTCCAGACCATCCTTGGTGCCGCCTCACGGGCGACTACGCGCGGGATAGCACGCGCCCCAACCGGCGGTGGCCAAAATCGCATCGTTCGTTGGGAGCTTTCCCAAGTCGGGGAGCCCACAAATGCCATATCGCCAACGAATTCCAGCCCCGCTAGATTGCTCTCATGCAAACGGGAGCAGTCTCGTGAAACTCTACTCATATTTCCGCTCGTCCGCCGCCTACCGCGTCCGGATAGCCCTCAACCTCAAGGGGATATCGTACGAGATGGTCCCGATCCACCTGACGAAAGACGGTGGACAGCAGCACGCGGTCGAATATCGAACCATCAATCCACAAGCCAGAGTGCCGGCGCTGGTGCTGCCCGGCGGCGACGTGCTGACTCAATCGATGGCTATCATCGAATATCTCGATGAAACACATCGTGAGCCTCCGCTGCTGCCGGCAGACGCTGTCGGCCGCGCCAAGGTCCGGGCAATCGCGCAGGCGATCGCTTGCGATATTCATCCGCTGAACAATTTGATTGCCCTTCAGTATCTCAGGCGGCAACTCAAACACGAGCAGGCAGAGATCGATGCCTGGTATCATCACTGGATCATCGAGGGGTTTGGCGCCCTGGAAACCATGCTCGGTTCCGGCCCTTATTCTTGCGGAGCCAAAGTCACGCTCGCTGACGTCTGCCTGGTCCCACAGGTTGCGAACGCACGCCGGCTTAAGGTCCCGCTCGACAAATTCCCGAAGATCGTCGCCGCCGATTCCGCCTGCCTGAAACTTCC
>Ga0255310_10000209_pt1 | contig 12431 bp, 12 predicted proteins | sample EtOH1_T0_E1_meta_FD_201359 | JGI IMG/M metagenome (GOLD analysis project Ga0255310, IMG submission 201359) | Sandy soil microbial communities from University of British Columbia, Vancouver, Canada - EtOH1_T0_E1 | ecosystem: Engineered > Artificial ecosystem > Sand microcosm > Unclassified ...
CTCCCCGCAGGTGTCAACGCGCGTCACGACGTGAATCTCGTAACCCGCGCTTCGCGCCGCGCGCGCCATCGGAAGCCGGTGCGAGACGAAATACCAGTCTTCGGAAACCAGATAGAGAATTTTACGCGCCATCAGACGTGTCGCCCGTATCGCGCTCTGGATCCCATCTCACCTGAACCCCGATGCCTGCGCAGACTGCGGGCGTCTTCGCCGCGCCTTTGCCAATACATAGGCCAAGTCCGTTGCGGCCCCAAAACGCCGTGGTGGGTTCGGGCGGGGTTTGGGAGGCACTCAAGGCGCGGGGTTCGGCCGCCGTTCAGCCCGTCCGGTATCACATAAATATTTGATTATAAATGAGTTTTTTCGTCCTAAACTGACACGAACTGTGTTCACAGTTTGAACGCAACGCCTTGACGTTCACGCGATGAACGGCGTACCAGATGCTGGTCGGGGAGCGTCTCACATGCGTCGCGTGGGCGAAGAAAGTCCGGAAAGCTCGCGGATCATGCTCGGGCTGCTCGACGCCGTGGAGCAGAACCGGGCGCAATCACAGCGGTTGCTGGCCTCCGAGCTCGGGATCGCGCTCGGACTCGTCAATGCCTACCTCAAACGCTGCATCAAGAAGGGTCTGGTCAAGGTCCGCACCGCGCCGGCGCGGCGCTACGCCTATTATCTCACCCCGCAGGGCTTTGCCGAAAAATCCCGGCTGACGGTCGACTACCTTTCATATTCCTTCGGATTTTTCCGCCAGGCCAAGACCGATTGCTCGGAGCTGCTCAAGACCGCGTCCGCGCGCGGCGTGGAAAAAATCCTGCTCGTCGGACAGACGGACCTGGCCGAGATCGCGTCGCTTTGCGCGATGGAGCACGGCGTCAAGATCGTCGGCGTCGTCCAGAAGGGCGCGGCCAGGCCGGAATTCATCGGATTGCCCGTCTTTGCGGACTTCGACGCCGTTGCGGCGCCGTTCGACGCGGTCCTGATCGCCGACATGCTGAAGCCGCGCGAGACCTGCGAGGCGGCGGTCAATCGCTTCGGTGTCGAGCGCGTGCTCGTGCCCGACCTCTTGCGCGTTCGCATGCAACAGAAGAACGGAACCGCGAAATGATCGCCGCCGGTCCCCGCTGGTATGTCGTGCAGACCCAGGCGAACGCCGAGCACAAGGCGGTCGCGCACCTCGGACGTCAGGGGTTCACGACCTATCTGCCGCGCTACCTCAAGCGCAGACGGCATGCGCGCCGCGTCGAAATCGTCCCACGGCCGCTGTTCCCCCGTTACCTGTTTGTATCGATCGACGTCGGGATGCAGCGCTGGCGCTCCATCTACTCGACCGTCGGGGTCTCGTCTTTGCTCGGGACCAGCGATGAGCCGCTGGCGGTTGCGGGCGAGGTTGTCGAAGCCCTGAGGCGCCGTGAAAACGGCGCGGGTTTCGTCAAGCTCGACCAGCGGCCGCATTTCAGCATGGGCCAGAAGATTCGCGTGCTTGAAGGCGTCTTCACCGACCTGCTCGGGCTGTATGACGGAATGCCGGACCATGATCGTGTCGCGGTCCTGCTCGATCTGCTCGGCCGCAAGGTGCGGATACTGGTGGACGCCGAGGCCGTTGCCGCCGCCTAGGCGGTGCGGTCTGCATTGTTGCCTGCGTCGTGTCTGGGGCGATTCACCCGGACTGCGGTAGCGCGCCTGGATGCAGCCAATCGAGAACCAGCCTGACACCGAGTGACTTGGGGATCCGACCTTGCAGTCAACTGAAACAGTGATGACGAAGACCTCCGCAACGAAGCGCAGCATTCCGTTCGGCAAGCCCATCATCGAGGAAGAGGAGCGGGCCGCCGTGATGGATGTACTGGCCGGCCCGATCCTTGTTCATGGCCCGCGCGCGACCGCGTTCGAAAACGAATTCGCCGCCTACACCCGTGCGCCGCACGCAGTGACGGTGTCCTCATGCACGGCGGGAATGCATCTCGTCTGGTTCACGCTCGGACTTGGGCCTGGCGACGAAGTGATCGTGCCAGCGCAGACTCATGTCGCGAGCGCCCACGCCGTCGAGCTGACCGGCGCGAAAGCGGTGTTCGTCGATGCCGAGGCCGCCTCCGGCAATATAGACATAGCTGCGATCGCGGGCGCGATCACCGCAAGAACGAAGGCCATCGTCGTCGTGCACTACCTCGGCATGCCGGTCGATATGGTTCCGGTGGTCGAGCTCGCGCGCAAGCACAAGCTTTTCGTGATGGAAGATTGCGCGCTCGCGATCGGGACCGAGCTCGACGGCGTCCATGCGGGGCTGCACGGCGATGCCGGCGTGTTTTCCTTTTACCCGGTCAAGCATATGACCACGGCGGAAGGCGGCATGATCATCACGCGCGATGCCGACCTGGCCGCGCGCCTGCGCCTGCGCAAGGCGTTCGGCGTCGACCGCGTGCACGGCGAACGCAAGATACCGGGCACCTACGATGTCGTGGCGCTCGGGTTCAACTACCGCATGAACGAAATTCAGGCCGCGATCGGCAGCGTGCAGCTCACGAGGATGGGCGGCTTCCTGGCCGCGCGCGAGCGCAACTACAGGACGCTGTCGAAGGCGCTCGCGGGTGCGCCCGGCGTCGGACAGCTGCAATCCACGCAGGGGCGCTTCAGGAGCAGCTACTATTGCCTGTCAATCATTCTGGATGGGCCGCTCGCGCGCAAGCGGGCCGACGTTATTGCGCAGCTGAATGCCGAAGGCATCGGAACGAGCGTCTACTACCCGCAACCGGTGCCGCGCATGACCTATTACCGCGACAAATATGGCTGGCGGGATGGGGCCTTTCCGGCCGCATCCCGGATCAGCGATTGCTCGATCGCGCTTCCGGTCGGTCCGCACCTTGACGCCGACGACATGAGCTACATCGCCACTCGTGTTCAGCGCATCGCAAAAGAGATGGCTGGCTGATCGGGCGCTGGCGTGCTCGCCGTCATTCAGGCGCGGTTTTCCTCGACCCGGCTTCCCGGGAAGGTCCTGCGTCCCTTGGCCGGCCGGCCGATGCTGGCGCATCTGATCGACCGGCTGAAAATGGCAAAACGCGTCGATGACATTGTCGTGGCCACGTCGACCGGGAGCGACGATGACGCTGTTGCCGGATTGTGCGACGGGATGAGCGTGCGCTGCTTTCGCGGCCCGCTTGATGATGTCGCCGGGCGGCTCGCGCAGGCAGCCGGGGAGGCAGGGGCTGGCGCGTTTGTGCGCGTCAGCGGCGACAGTCCACTGATGTGCCCCGGCATCGTCGATGCGGTGATCGCCTTGTACGAAGCCGGAGATGTCGATCTCGTCACCAATGTACAGGTACGAACATTCCCGAAAGGTCTGTCGGTCGAGGCGATCCGCATCGATGCGTTGCGGCGCGCGCAAAAGATGATGCGGCCGGGCGACGCCGAGCATGTCACGCCGCCGTTTTACCGGCACCCGGACGAATTCCGTATCGTCAATCTGGCCAGCGGGCACGACTGGGGCGCGGTGCAGATGTCGGTCGACACGGTGGAAGATTTCGTGTTGACCGAAAAGATGTTCCAGGAAATGGGCGCGTCCACCGCTGTGTTGGATGTCGGCGACCTGATCGCACTGCGTGAGCGGTGCATGGGCAAGGTGTCCGCATGACGGCGCCGTTACGTGCCGGAATCATCGGGCTTGGCGTCGGCGAAAAGCACATTGCCGGCTATGAGACCGACGGACGTTGCCGGGTGGTGGCGTTGTGCGATGTCGATGCCGACAGGCTGAAAAGCGTAGGCGAACGACATCCCGGCCGCCGGCTTGCGTCCGATCCGCGCGAGCTGCTGGCCGATCCCGCGATCGACGTGGTCTCGATCGCCTCATATGACGGGGCGCATTACGGTCAGGTGATGGCCGCGCTGGCGGCGGGAAAACACGTCTTCGTCGAGAAACCGGTGTGCTTGTTCGAGCAAGAGCTGGCCGATATCCGGCAGGCGCTTGCCGCGAGGCCGGAGCTGAAGTTGTCGTCCAACCTGATATTGCGGAAGAGCCCGCGCTTTGCCGGCCTTCGCCAGCGCGTTCGGGCTGGCAAGCTCGGCACGCCGTATTATGTCGAGGCCGATTACAATTACGGCCGCCTGGGCAAGATCACCGAGGGCTGGCGGGGACAGGCCGACTATTACTCGGTCGTGCACGGCGGCGCGATCCATATGCTGGACCTGCTGTTCTGGATCTTCGGCGAGCGGCCGGTCGCCGTCACGGCTTTCGGCAATGCGCTCGCGACCCGCGGCACGGCGTTCCGCTTCAAGGACTGCGTGACCGCGCTACTGAAGTTCCCGAGCGGCCTGATAGCCAAGGTCACGGCGAATTTCGGCTGCGTGCTGCCGCATCATCACGACCTGACGGTCTATGGAACGGCGGCCACGTTCGTGCACGACCAGCTCGGCGCGCGTCTTTATACGTCGCGCGATCCGGAGAGCGCCGCGCAGGACGTGAACGATGCTTACCTCGGCCCCGCCAAGGGAGACATGCTGCCGTCCTTCGTGACCGCCATTCTCGACGGCGGCGAGCCCGAAGTATCCGCGGCCGACGTGCTGGAGACGATGGCGGTGTCGCTCGCGATCGAGAAGGCGGCCGAGCTCGAACAGACCGTCAGGATTCAGTAGGCCTTGCCCAAGACCAGAAGAAGATTTCCGTCATGACCGAAAATCTGTCAGGAAAGCGCATCGCTTTGATCGGCGGCGCCGGTTTTATCGGGCACAACCTCGCCTTGACGCTGAAAGCGCTCGGCGCCGATGTTCATGTGTTCGACGGGCTGCAGGTCAACAATCTCGGCGCATTTTCCAACGTCATGAACGATCCGCTCAAGACTCTTTACCTTCACCTGATCAACGAGCGCATCGATCTGATGCGGAAAAACAACATCCCGCTGCACGTGCTGGATGCGCGCGACTACCACGCCTTGTCGCGCTCGCTGTCGGAGCTGAAGCCGCAGATTATTGTGCAGCTTGCCGCGATCGCTCATGCGAACCGCGCCAACAAGGATCCGTTCAGCACCTTCGACCACAGCTTCCGGACCCTCGAGAACGCGCTCGACTGCGCGCGCGATGCCGCCGAGCATTTCATCTATTTCTCGTCGTCCATGGTGTATGGAAATTTCGACGGCGAGGCGGTGACGGAAGAGCGCCATTGCGAGCCGATGGGAATCTATGGGGCGCTCAAGTACGGCGGCGAAAAGCTGGTGATCGCCTACAATCAGGTCTTCGGGCTGCCTTACACGATCGTGCGCCCATCGGCGCTCTATGGCGAGCGCTGCGTGAGCCGGCGCGTCGGCCAGGCCTTCATCGAGAATGCACTGCAGGGCAAGGCGCTTACCATCAACGGCGACGGCAACGACGCGCTGGATTTCACCTATATCGGCGATCTGGTCCAGGGCCTCGTTCTGTGCATGAAACGCCCCGAAGCGCGCAATCAGGTGTTCAATCTTACCTACGGCTCGGCGCGCACGCTCAATGACATGGCGGCGATCGTGCAGCGGGAATTCCCGGGCATCGAGATCAAGTACAATCCGCGCGACGCCCTGATGCCGGAGCGCGGCACGCTTTCGGTCAAGAAGGCGCGCGACCTGATCGGATACGAGCCCGCTTTCCCGCTCGAAAAGGGCTTTGCCAACTACATCTCCTGGTACAAGGAGCTGTTCGCGCGCAATCCGGGATTTGCCGGCAAGGCGAACTGACTCCGATGCATCTGTTCGGCAAAGATCTCGAGAACGACGTCGCCGTCGTGGCCGAGGTCGGCGTCAACCACGAAGGCAATGCCGACGTTGCGGCGAAGCTCATTTATGCCGCGGCTGACGCCGGCGCCGACGCGGTGAAGCTGCAGTCCTATACGCCCGACCGCTTCATTTCCGCAGCCGACAAGGACCGCTTCGCACGGGTCTCGAAGTTCCGCCTCGATGACGCCGCGCACGAACGGCTTCTGGCGGTCGCAAAGGAGAGGGGCATTGCGCTGTTTTCGACCGCGGTGACCGAGGACACGGTCCCGCTGCTGGCGCGGCTCTTTCCGGCGATCAAGGTTGCCAGCGGGGATCTCGACTTCGAGCCGGTGATCAGAAGCGCTGCCGCGACCGGCAAGCCGGTGATCATCTCGACCGGGAATGCGACCCTCGACGAGGTCGATCGCGCCGTCGCCTGGTGTCGCGACGTCCTGGGAGACGGCATCAAGGAGCGCGTCGCTCTGATGCATTGTGTCGCGTCTTATCCGGCGCCGATCGCGCAGGCGAATGTCCGCAGCGTCGCGTTCATGCGCCAGCGTTATGGCCTCACGACGGGTTATTCCAACCACGTGATCGAGACCGAAGCCGTCCTTGCCGCGGTCGCGCTCGGCGCGCAGCTGATCGAGGTGCATTTCACCGACCGAAAGTCGGACCGGACCTTCCGCGATCATTCGCTGTCGTTCGAGCCGCAGGAGCTGGCCGCGCTGGTGCAGAGCATCAGGCGCGTGCGTGAGAGCCTCGGCAGTTACGACAAGCGGCCGCAGCCAAGCGAGGAGCCGTCGCGCGCCGCGATCCGCAAGGGCCTTGTTGCCGCGCGCGATCTGGCGGCCGGCACGGTGCTTGCGGAGGACGACATCATGTATGCGCGTCCGGCGACGGAGTTTGCCGCGCGCGAGCGCCCCGCCGTCGTCGGCGGCACGCTGCGAGCCGATCTCAAGCGCGGGCAGGTCATTCCGCGCGATGCCGTCGATGTGAAATTATGATCTCGCTGGCGAAGGATCCCTGGCTGTCCGAAGTGATGGCGCGGCCGGTGCACCGGGCGTCCGTCGACGGCGATGCCGATGTCGCGCTCGACGGGCCGCGCGGCTTTTACTTCAGCCGCGTGCCGGCCGCCGAGATCGGCAAGGTGAATGCGCTCGCAGCCATCGGTTTCCGGCTTGTCGATACCGGGGTGACGCTCGAGCGTGGGAAAACAGGTCACGCGGCCGGCCGGGATATCACGGTGAGGGCGGCGGTCCCGCAGGATCGCGAAGCGGTCGCGGACATCGCCCGCCGCGGCTTCAGGTTCTCGCGTTTCCACCTCGACCCGCGCATTCCGCGCGCGCTCGCCGACGAGATCAAGGCGCAGTGGGCGGAAAACTTTTTCCGCGGTAAACGTGGCGACGCGATGATTGTCGCCGAAGCGCGCGGCATGCCCATTGGCTTCCTGCAGCTTCTTCGCGCGGGAGACGGCGCGCTGGTGATCGACCTTATTGCGGTCGCCGCCGATCACCGCGGCAAGGGCATCGGCTCTGCGATGATCGCCTGGGCGGCGGACAATGCGCCGGGCGACCGCATGCGCGTCGGCACGCAGGCGGCGAATGTCGATTCGCTGCGATTTTACGAGAACCTCGGCTTTCGCACAGTGGCGACCGCCTATGTCATGCATCTGCACGCCTAACGCAGGCAATTCCGGACTCTAAAAGACGATGTGCGGCATCGCAGGATTTTACGGCACGCGCGATATCCCGGACGTGGCTGTCGATGCCTGCCTCGCCCTGATGAAACAGCGCGGCCCGGACGCGAGTGGCGTCCGGCGCATTGCCTCGGCGACCGGGCGGCGTGGCGTCATGCTGCATACCCGCCTGTCGATCATTGATCTTGATCCGCGTGCCAACCAGCCGTTCAACATCGGCCGGAAATGGCTCGCTTATAACGGCGAGGTCTACAATTATGTCGAGCTGCGCGAGACGCTCGGGACGCAGGGCCTGAACTTCGCGACCACGTCCGACACCGAGGTGCTGCTTGCCGCGCTCGACCGCGACGGCATGGATGCCATCGATCGCTGCGAGGGCATGTGGTCCTTTGCGATGTTCGACGAAGCGGACGGCAGCCTGACATTGTGCCGCGACCGCTTCGGCGAGAAGCCGCTCTATATCCACCGTGCGCCGGAGGGGATCTATTTCGGCTCCGAGGTCAAATTCCTGTTCGCGCTGATGGGACGCGCGCTGCCGGTCAACCGGCGGCACCTGATGCGCTATCTCGTCAACGGCTACAAGGCGCTCTATAGCGGCACCGATTGCTTCTTCGAGGGGCTCGACGAGTGCGCGCCCGCAACCTGGCTGCGAATCGACGGCGCCGGCCAGGAAACCGCAAAACGCTACTGGACCCCGGCGTTCAGCCCGGATGACCAGATGCGCCGCGAGTATGCCGTCGAGGCGGTGCGCGAGCGCCTGATCGATTCCGTGCGCATGCGTTTGCGCAGCGACGTCCCGCTGGCGTTTCTCATGAGCGGCGGCGTCGATTCGAATGCGCTGATCAGCATCGCCAAGCGCGTGCTGAAATACGACGTGCACGGCTTCACGATCATGAGCGACGACCCGCGTTATGACGAGGGTGAGATCGTCCGCGACTCGGTCAGAACGCTGGGCGTCCGTCACACCGCGGTGCACGTGACCACGAAAGACTTCCTGCCGCGGCTGCGGCAGCTCGTGAGCTATCACGATGCTCCGGTGTTCACGATCACTTATTACGTCCAATGGTTGCTGATGGAAGAAGTGAAGCGGGAGGGCTACAAGATATCGATCAGCGGCACCGCCGCCGACGAGCTGTTCTCCGGCTACTACGACCACTACCTGATGTATCTCGCCGAGATGCACGGCTCGAAATGCCACGCGTCATCTCTGGCCGCATGGCAACAGTATATCCAGCCATCGGTCCGCAATCCGTATCTCTCCGATCCCGACCTGTTTCGCAACGATCCGGATTTTCGCGAGCACATCTTTCTCAACAACGATGACTTCGCGCAGTATCTCGTGCCGTCGTTCCGCGAGGATTTTCGCGAGCACGTCTATACGCCGCGCTCGCTGTTGCGAAACCGGATGATGAACGAGATGTTTCACGAGGCCGTGCCGGTCATCCTGCACGAAGACGACCTCAACGCGATGTATTTCTCGATCGAGAACCGGTCGCCGTTTCTTGACCGCAGCCTGTTCGAGCTCTGCTACCGCATTCCGACCGCGCATCTGATGCGCGATGGCTTCAACAAGGCGATCCTGCGCGACGCGGTCCGCAGCATTGCGCCCGACAGCGTGGTGAACCAGCGCCGCAAGACCGGCTTCAATGCGCCGGTCGAGTCCTTTCTCGATCTTTCCGACCCTTCGGTGAAACGCGACCTGCTCGCCGACGGACCGGTGTTCTCGCTCATCAAACGCGACAGGATTGCCGGCCTGCTGGAGAAGCGGAATTTACCGAACAGCGAAAGCAAGTTCCTGTTCTATTTCGTCAACACCAAGCTCTTCCTCGAGCAGTTTGCCAATTGAGCGGCGAGCGATGAGTCAGACCGTGCAGAGAGCCGAGGCCCGCAAGACGCTCGCCCCGCGCTATTGCCGGCTTTGTGTGCTGCCGGACAGCCGGCCTAACCTCGATTTCGATGCCGATGGCGTGTGCCAGGCCTGCCGCACGCATGCACAGCGGCCGCGGGTCGATTGGGCGGCGCGGGAAAAGGATTTCCGTACGCTCGTCGACGGCGTGAAGCGGCGCACCGGCGGTTACGATTGCGTCGTGCCGGTGAGCGGCGGCAAGGACAGCACCTGGCAGGTTCTCAAGTGCCTGGAGCACGGGCTGCGCCCGCTCGCCGTCACCTGGAAGACACCGGCGCGCACGGCGATCGGGCAGCGTAATCTCGACAACCTGGTGTCGCTCGGGGTCGATCATATCGATTGGCAGGTCAGCCCCCGGGTGGAGGCGCGCTTCATGCTGAAGGCCTTCGAGCGCTTCGGCAGCACCGCCATTCCGATGCACCTTGCGATCTTCTCCATGCCGCTGAGGATCGCGGCCGATTTCGGGATCCCGCTGGTCGTGTGGGGCGAAAACTCCGCCATCGAATACGGCAATGCCGACACCGCTCAGTCCGGCCACCGGCTCGATCGGGCCTGGCTCAGGACCTACGGCGTCACCCACGGGACGAGCGCGGCCGACTGGGTCGACGACGGGCTGAGCGCCAAGGACCTTGCAGCCTATTTCGGGCCCGACGCCGACACGCTCGAGACGCGCGGCATCCGCGCAATATTCCTCGGCCACTATTTTGCGTGGGATCCCGAAACCAGTCACGCGGCTGCGCGGGCGCACGGCTTTCGCGCCGACGCCGAAGGCTCGCGCACCGGCTACTACGATTTTGCCGACATCGATGACGACTTCATTTCCATCCACCACTGGATGAAATGGTACAAGTTCGGCTTCACCCGGTTGTTCGACAACCTGGCGCTCGAGATCCGCAACGGCCGCATGACGCGTGCGCGCGCTGTCGAGGTGATCCGCGACGCCGGCGATCAGACGCCGGTGCGGGACATCGAGAAATTCTGCTCGTTTGCCGGAATTTCGGCGGCCCGCTTTTTCGAGATCGCAGAGCGCTTCCGCAACCGCGACATCTGGCTGCAGACGGATGGCACATGGACTATCCCCGGCTTTCTCATTCCGGATTGGGACTGGCATGAAATTCATCCCCATTGACCCGCCGCGGACGTTCGAGGTGTCGGGCGCCGGCGTCCGTCTGCACCTGTCCGACTGCGGACGTGTGGCGCTTTCTGCCGACGAGCAGGTCACGTTCACCACGGAGGCAGGTGGGGAATTCGACGTCACGCGGAAAAGCTGGGGATTCTACGCCACGCCTTCGACCAATGGGCGGCTGCAGACCTTCGGCTTGCGCGCGGCACTGGTGCGCAACGTTGCGGGCCGTCTGTTCGTCGTTCTGGTGGAGCAGGGCAGGGAAAACGAGTTCCTGGCCTATGTGGAGGCCGACAGGCAGACACTGCTGACCTGGCTGGACGACGATGCTTCGGTCGAGCGGCTCGCGACGCTTCTGGGCAAACCGGGCTCCCCCGACAAATGAAAACGAACGTGGATCCGCAGCCACAGGCGCGCAACGTCTGCCCGATGTGCGGTGACGACAGCATGACGGTGCACTTCACCTATTCCGAGCCGCCGCCGCTGGAGACGCGCTTCCCGCTCGCCAAGGGCGAGCGTTACTGGCGGGAGGTGCATCGTTGCGGGCATTGCGGGCACTACATCGAATCGTTCGCGCCCGACCAGGGCAGCCTTTATGCCGGTGAATATGTCAGCACGCTCTATCGGGACCGCGATGGCATCCGGCGCGCATTCGACAGGATCAACGCGCTGCCGCAGGAGCAGTCCGACAATATCGGGCGCGTACGGTATGTCGATTCCTACTGCCGTGGCCGGTGGGACGGCAGGCAGACGCCGCGCCTGCTCGACGTCGGTGCGGGGCTTGGCGTGTTTCCGTACCGGATGAAGCAGGCGGGTTGGGATTGCGTTGCGCTCGACATGGACGAGCGGCTGGCCGCGCATCACCGCGAAGTCGCCGGTGTGCAGGCTTTTGTCGGCGATGTACGGAACGTTGACGGTATTGGCAGTTTTGATCTTGTGACCTTCAACAAGGTGCTTGAGCACGTTGACGAGCCCATCGAAATGCTGACGAGCATCGGCCGCCTGCTCGGGCCGGATGGGCTCGTCTATGTGGAGCTGCCGGACGGCGAGGCGGCGGAGGCGGAAGGCAAGGAGCGCGAGGAATTCCTGCTCGGCCACAAGCATGTGTTCAGCCGTGCGTCCTATGCGCTGCTGATCGCAAACGCAGGGTTCGAGCTGCTCACCTGCGAGCGGCTGCGCGAGCCGAGCACGAAATTCACGTTGCGCGGGTTTGCGCGGGCGGGGGCGACGACTTGAAAATTCGGCAGATCGCGTTTGCCAGCCCCGATAATCGGGTGGACAGCGACATTGTCGCTGAATGGTCGGGGCTCAAGACCGATTTTGTCGTCAACAAAATCGGTGTGGAAAGCCGCGGCTTTCTGATGGAAGACGAGAGACCGATCGATCTCGCCATTTCGGCATGCGAAAAATTGCTCGCGGGCAAGGACGCTCCGAAACGCGATGCAATCGGACTCGTCGTCCTGGTCACGCAGAATCCCGATTATCGCATTCCGCATTCGTCGGCCTTGCTGCAGCACGCCCTTCGACTTCCGGCGAGCACTGCCGCGTTCGATATCGGGCTTGGCTGTTCGGGTTATGTGTATGCGCTGTCGGCCGCTAAAGGCATGATGCAGGCGGAGGATATCGAGAACGCTCTGCTTGTGACCTGCGATCCCTATTCCCGGATCATGGACCGGACCGATCGCGACACCATTGCCTTGTTCGGCGATGCAGCTACGGCAACCTGGCTGTCGCGCGAGAAGGGCGGTGTCATTGGAAGGACCGACTTCGGCACTGATGGTGCAGGCGCCGAAAACCTCATCGTTCGGGTCGGGGGCGCGGCGAAGCCGTTGACGGGGCTCTATCATCAGCAGGGCGGTGCTGCGCCCGACCGCGATCTGCGTCTTTCGATGAACGGACGCGGCATTTTCAATTTCATGATGGAACGCATTCCATCGTCGGTGGAGCGCACGCTGTCGCTCAACAAAGTGAAGCCCGAAGACGTTGACCTCT
>Ga0255310_10000210_pt1 | contig 12430 bp, 12 predicted proteins | sample EtOH1_T0_E1_meta_FD_201359 | JGI IMG/M metagenome (GOLD analysis project Ga0255310, IMG submission 201359) | Sandy soil microbial communities from University of British Columbia, Vancouver, Canada - EtOH1_T0_E1 | ecosystem: Engineered > Artificial ecosystem > Sand microcosm > Unclassified ...
GCCGAGCGCGGCCATGGCCTTGGCCAGCTCGGGATCGTTCTGCTCCTCGCCGTCGTGGAAGCGCGTGTTCTCGAGGATCGCGATCGAGCCCGGAGTCATGGTCGTCACCGCCCGCTCCGCCTCGGGCCCCTGGCAATCCTCGACGAAGCGCACCGGGCGTCCGAGCAGCTCGCCCAGCGGCCGGACCAGCAGCGCGAGGCTCATGTCGGGCCGCGAGCGGCCTTTCGGCCGGCCGAAATGCGCCAGCAGCAGCACGATCGCATGGCGGTCGGACAATTCGGCGATGGTCGGCACCGCGGCGCGCAGCCGCGTGTCGTCGCTGATCGCCCCGTCCTGCATCGGCACGTTGAAGTCGACGCGCACCAGCACGCGCTTGCCCAACAGGTCCTGCGGGAGGTCGTCGAGGGTCCTGAATGCGGCCATAGCCAGCTAAAGCTTGGCCATCGCTGCGGCGGTGTCGACCATGCGGTTCGAGAAGCCCCATTCATTGTCGTACCAGGCGACGACGCGGACCAGCTTGCCGTCGATCACCGCCGTTTCGAGGCTGTCGACGGTCGCGCTTTGCGGCGTGTGGACGAGATCGACCGAGACCAGCGGCTCATCGGAATAAACGAGGATTCCCTTCAACGGCCCGCTTTCCGACGCGGCTTTCAGGATCGCATTGACCTCGTCGCGCGACGTGTCGCGGCCGGGGGTGAAGGTCAGGTCGACGAGGCTGCCGTCGGGCACCGGGACGCGGATTGCCGAGCCGTCGAGCTTGCCCTTCAGCTCGGGCAACACCTCGCCGACCGCGCGTGCGGCGCCGGTGGTGGTCGGGATCATCGACATGGCGGCGGCGCGGGCGCGGCGCAGGTCGGGGTGGATCTGGTCGAGGATCTTCTGGTCGTTGGTATAGGCGTGGACCGTGGTCATCAGCCCGCGCTCGATGCCGAGCGTGTCGTTGAGGACCTTGGCGACCGGGGCGAGGCAGTTGGTGGTGCACGACGCGTTCGAGACGATGGTGTGCTCGGCGGTCAATTTGTCGTGGTTGACGCCGTAGACGACGGTCAGGTCGACGCCCTTGGCGGGCGCCGAGATCAGCACGCGCTTGGCGCCGGCGTCGATGTGCTTCTGGCCGCCTTCGCGGTCGGCGAAGAAGCCAGTGCATTCGAGCACCAGCTCAATGCCTTCTGCCTTGTGCGGAAGCTTGGCGGGGTCGCGCTCGGCGGTGACGTGGATGCGCTTGCCGTCGATGACGAGGTCGTTGCCGTCGGCCCCGACGCTCCCCGGATACTTGCCGTGGACCGAATCACGCGAGAACAGCCACGCATTGGATTTGGCGTCGGCGAGGTCGTTGATGGTCACCAGCTCGAGCCCGCAATCGGGCCGCTCGAGGATCGCCCGCGCGACCAGCCGGCCGATGCGGCCGAAGCCGTTGATTGCCACTTTCGTCATAGCATTTTCCTCTTGTTCAAGAGCTCGACCACGCGCGGCGTAATCGCGTCGGGGGTCAGGCCGAAAAATTCGTACAGGTCGGCGGCGGGCGCCGAGGCGCCGAAGCGGTCGATGCCGATGCGCAGGCCATGCCGGCCGGTATAGCGCTCCCAGCCGAAGGTCGCGCCGGCCTCGATCGACACGCGCAGGATCTTGGTGTTGGACACGTCGGGCAGGATGTCCTCGCGATAGGCTGGGTCCTGCGCGTCGAAGCGCTCGGTGCTCGGCATCGAGACGACGTCGGCGCCGATCCCCTGCCCTTCCAATCGCTCGGCGACGGCGCAGGCGATTTCGACCTCGGAGCCGGTGGCGATCAGGATCACCTTGCGTGCCTTGCCCGCGCTCTTCAGGCGATAGGCGCCTCGCGCGGAGAGATTCTCCTTCGCCGCCTTGGTGCGCATTGGCGTCAAATTCTGGCGGGTCAGCGCCAGCACCGTCGGCCCGTCATTGGCCAACGCCGCCGCCCAGCATTCCGCGGTCTCGACCGCGTCGGCGGGGCGGAACACTTCGAGCTGGGGCATCGCCCGCAAGCTCTGGAGATGCTCGATCGGCTGGTGCGTCGGCCCGTCCTCGCCGAGTCCGATCGAATCATGGGTCATCACGTAAATCACTCGTGCGCTCTGCAGTGCCGACAGGCGGATCGCCGGACGGGCATAGTCGGAGAAGATCAGGAACGTGCCGCCGTACGGGACGACGCCGCCGTGCAGCGCCATGCCGTTCATCGCCGCCGCCATGCCGAACTCGCGGATGCCGTAATAGATGTAGCGGCCACCGTAATTGTCGGCGGTCAGGGGCTCCTGCCCCTTGGTCTTGGTGTTGTTGGAGCCGGTCAGGTCGGCGGAGCCGCCGATGGTTGCGGGGATCGCCGCGTTGATCGCCTCCAGGGCCATTTCCGAGGCTTTGCGCGTCGCCACCGTCGGCGGCTTGTCGAGCAGGGACTTGAGGTACGGCTTGAGCCAGCCCGAATCGATCTTGCCGGCGATGCGGGCGAGGAACTCGTCCTTCTTCTTGCTGGCGTCGAGACGGCGGTGCCATTCGGCGCGCGGAACCGAACCGCGCCGGCCGACTTCGCGCCACGCGGAGACGACATCGTCGGGGACCGTGAAATCGGTCGTCTCGAGGCCGAGCTCCTTGCGCGCTGCGTCGACTTCCGCCTTGCCGAGGGCGGCGCCGTGGGTCGCGGCGGTGCCCTGCTTGTTGGGCGCGCCGTAGCCGATGATCGTCCGGCAGCGGATCAGGCTCGGCCGCTCGTCGGCGACCGCCTCGTCGAGCGCCCGACTGACCTTGCCGGCGTCGAGTCCGTCGCATTCGAGCGTATGCCAGCCGCCGGCGGCGAAGCGCGCGACCACGTCCTCGTTGCGCGACAGCTCGGTCGATCCGTCGATGGTGATGCGGTTGTCGTCCCACAGCACGATCAGCCGGCCGAGCTTCAGGTGGCCGGCGAGGCCGACTGCTTCATGGTTGACGCCTTCCATCAAATCGCCGTCGCCGGCGATGACGAAGGTCCGATGATCGACCAGCCCATCGCCGTAGATCGCGTTCAGGTGGCGCTCGGCGATCGCCATGCCGACCGCCATCGCCAGGCCCTGCCCCAACGGTCCGGTGGTCGCCTCGATGCCGGCCAGCTCGAAATTCTCGGGATGGCCCGCGCACGGGCTGCCGAGCTGGCGGAAGCGCTTGATCTCGTCGAGCGTCGGGTGCGCGTAGCCGGTCAGATAAAGCAAGGCGTAGATCAGCATCGAGCCATGGCCGGCCGACAGCACGAAACGGTCGCGGTCGGGCCAGGCGGGATCGGCGGGATCGTATTTCAGGTGCCGCGTGAACAATGCGGTCGCAGCGTCGGCCATGCCCATCGGCATGCCCGGGTGGCCGCTGTTGGCGGCCTCGACCGCATCCATCGCCAAGGCGCGAATGGCGTTGGCAAGTCGGCGTTGGGTCGGCTGCAATCCTTGAAGCTCCAGCGTTGGGATCAGCCGCTCACCGGATTGGGGCGGGCCGATGCGATGGCCCTTTGGGCGGTGAGCCGTTGGGCGTCAATGCTTGCCCGAAGGGCGCATCTTGCGTAGCGAGAAATGCATGGATGATAGCGGCCTGTCGGGAGCATTGGAGCGCGCCGAACGCGCGCTCGGCCGCATCGAACGCGCGCTGGCCGCCCGCAATCACCAGTCGCAGGGGCGCGAGCAGGACCTGCGCTCGAAGGTGCGCGAGGCGGTCGCCGAGCTCGACCAGCTGATTCGCTCGGCGGGAGACAGTAATGGTTGAGAGCAATGGCTGAAGTCGACTTGACCATTGCCGGACGTCCGTACCGGGTCGCCTGCCGCACCGGCGAGGAGGACAATTTGCGAGCCGCCGCGGCGCTGGTCGACGCCAAGAGCCGCGAGGCGCTGGCCGGTCTGGGGACGATGTCCGAAGCCCGCCAGTTGCTGTTCGCGTCGCTGCTGCTCGCCGACCAGATCGTCGACCAGCGTGCCGGCGGGCCGCCCGAGGCAGATCCGTTGCTCGCCGAAAGCGCCAAGAAGCTCGCCAGCCGTCTCGAATCGCTCGCCGATGCCCTCGAGAGCGAGGGTTGAGAGCGATGGGAAAAGCGCCTAGATAAGCGGGTGACGGGTACTGCCCGGTACGAGCCTAAGAACATCCCTGAGGCTATTACCATCCACGGGAGCTGTCCCTGCCCGGACCCTGGTCCGGATCACACGGCGCCCACCTGACGTTTGTGGCGTCAGTGGATTTCCGGCAAACGGCCATGGTGGTCCCGTCACCGCCCTTCCCGCCCGGCCCGCGGCCGCCCTTCCCCGAGGTCACCAAGGCGACTCTGCGCCGCGCCGCGATCGACGCGCGCAAGGCGTTCGTCAGCACCTTGAGCGACGCCGACCGCACCTTGCTCGAACGGCGGCTCGCCGAGCATCTCACCGCGATCTGCGCCGGCGCCACCGTGGTTGCCGGCTATGCGCCGATCGGCGGCGAGATCAGCCCGCTGCTGGCGATGGAGGAAGCGCGCAGCGTCGGGGCGATCGTCGCCTTCCCGGCTTTTTCCGATCCCGCCAAGCCGTTCCGCTTCCTCGCCGGTGACCCGGCGGCCGGCGGCCCGTTCGGCATCCTCCAGCCTAGGCGGACGGCACCGCCGGTCGAGCCCGATGTCATCCTCGTGCCGCTGATCGCGGTCGACGGGCGCGGGACTAGGCTCGGGCGCGGCAAGGGCCATTACGACCGCGTACTGGCGCCACTGAGGCGCCAGGGCGCGCGGCTGATCGGTGTCGGCTGGGCGATCCAGCGGCTCACCGACGAGATTCCCCGCGACCCGTGGGACGTGCCGATGGACGGCTTCGCCTCACCCGAGGGAGTTGAGCGATTCGGGCCATGAAGCCGCTGCCGAAACCCTCCTGGCGCAAGGGCGCGGGGATCTTGATCATCGTGCTGCTGATCCTCATTTGGGCAGCGTTCGTCGCAAGTTTGGCGGGACGCGTCGGCAAATGGCCTGGTTTTGTTCAGGCCGCATTCTACCTGTTTATGGGAATAGCGTGGATTATCCCGTTGAAACCATTGATCCGATGGACCGAGACCGGATCGTGGCGCGCAGCCTGTCCCCCGGGCAGGCGAGGACCACGATTGCGGAAGCCGCCTGAGCCCAAAAGTTGAACCCACTGTCTTATTCGAGTATAGCAGCTGAACCCATGTCGCAGGCCCTGACCCTTTCTGCCACTAGGCTGTGGCGCGCCTACCCGCGCGAAATCGTCGCGCTGGGCGGGCTCGGCGTCGCGGCTGCGTTCGCGCTCGCCGGTGCGGCTTATTCGAACCCGAGCCTGGCGGGATTGGGCAACCGTGCGTCCTTGCAGGCCGAAGCGCCGCCGGCGCCGCCGCCGCTGTTGATCCGCGCGCTGCCGCCCGAAGAAGCGCTGTCGATCAACCGCGCCATCCCGATCGCCGCGTCGCCCAATCCCGCCGCGCCGCCGTTCGCGTGGCACGGCGCCGACCCGGCGGACCGGGCGCGGGCGCTCGAGTGCCTGACCAGCGCCGTCTATTACGAAGCCGGCAGCGAGCCCGGCGCCGGCCAGCAAGCAGTCGCCCAGGTGGTCCTCAATCGGGTCCGCCACCCGGCCTTCCCGTCGAGCGTGTGCGACGTCGTTTACCAGGGCTCGACGCGCGCCACCGGCTGCCAGTTTACCTTCACCTGCGACGGCTCGCTCAATCGCCGGCCGGACGCCGACGGCTGGGCGCGGGCGCGCCAGGTCGCCGCGGCAGCGCTCGCCGGCGCGGTCTATGCGCCGGCCGGCTACGCGACTCACTATCACGCCGATTACGTGGTCCCCTACTGGGCCTCGAGCCTGGCCAAGAACGCCGTCGTTGGCGCGCATATCTTCTATCGCTGGGCGGGCGGCTGGGGCCGTCCGGACGCCTTCACCAAGCCCTACGCCGGGCGCGAGCCGAACGCCCAGGCGCTGCGCGCCGCGGCAATCGCCGCCGAGGCTGCGCAGCCGCCGGCTTCGGTCGCCGAAGCGGTAGCGTCGATCCCCGGCGCCGAGCTCGGCAAGCCGCAGCCAGGGCGCGTCGCGATCCGCTTCAGGATCGCCGCGCGCAAGGCCGTCGAAGAGGCGCCGCACAAACCCTATGTCGAGACATTTGGGGCGTCCGACAATCTGCGCTGGACGCTTAGCGGCGGCGCAACCGAATCCGCCGAGAAGCCGCTCGGCGCTGCCCCGGTGGCTGCCGCGGGCGGTGGTGGCAGCGGCGGGGGCTCGGGCGCGCCTCAGCTCTGATCGCCGTCGAGCGACGGGTCCGTTTCATCTGACGCTGGAGGTTTCGGCGGCGGCGCCGGCGGCGGCAGGAGCGTCATCGCAACCATCATCCGGATCCGGTCGAGCCGTCGCTCGATCGCCAAATAATCGCTCGACAGCAGGCTGGCCGCATACATCTGGCGCGCGGTCACCGCCGAGGCGCTGAACTCGCCGCTTTCGCCGACCGGATCGCGATCGGAGAGCGCCGCCGCCGCGTCGTCGAATGCCGCGCAGCGGTCGAGCTGGACGAGCTCGGGCTTGGCGCGCAGCGCGAGGTGGCAGGCGCGGCTGTGCTCGGCGAGCGCCGCCTCGTCGCCGCGCTTCGCCAGCCGCGCCGCGTCGCCGATGGCGCGCGCGATTACCTCCGGGCGAAGCGGCCCGTCGAACGAGGCGGAATCGATCTGCGGCGGACGGCCACCGCTCGTCGCCGCCGGCGCCTGGAGAGCGGCGAGGGCATCGATCCAGCGCGGCACCGCGACCGCCAGGCGCTGGCGCTCGACGACCAGCACGGCGGCGATGGCTAAAACCACCAACGGCCACAGGCTCCGGCGGCGGCGCGGCTCATAATGGCGGGTGCGGACGCGGCGGGAGCGCCGCGGGACCGGCGGGACGGCTTGATAGCCGCCGGGCGCAAGCGGCGGGTCGCGCTGGCGAAGCTCGAAGTAAGCGCGGTTGATCTCGGCCGCGCGCCGGGCGTCACCGCCGCTGCGGTCGGGATGGTGGAGCTTGATCAGCCGCCGGTAGGCTGCCTCTATCGCCGCCAAATCGGCGTCGGGCTCGAGCCCCAGGGTCGCGTAAGCGGATGCCGGCCCGCGCATTAGCGGATGCGCGCTACGGCCGGCATCCCCGATGCGGGGGTTTCGACAAGGAAATGGCGCGAGTGACGGGACTCGAACCCGCGACCTCCGGCGTGACAGGCCGGCGCTCTAACCAACTGAGCTACACCCGCGTGATCGGCGTCGCGGGCACCTAAGTTACCCCCCCAGCACTGTCAACCGGCCGACTGTCAACCGGGCCGCCAGCCGGACGATCCTCGTCGTCCTTATCGTTTTCATCGTCCTCGCCGACGTGCGTCAGGGTGCCGTCCTCGAACAGGAATCCGGCGATGTCGGGCGTGCCGGCGGCGGCGAACACGGTCTTGACGATGATCAGCAGCGGGACCGCGAGCAGCGCCCCGGTGGTGCCCCATACCCACGACCAGAAGCTCAGCGAAATGAGGATCGCCAGCGGGCTAACCGTGAGCCTTTTGCCGACGATCATCGGCGTGATCAGATTGGCTTCGACGAGATGGAGACTGAGGAACACCGCCGGCGGCAGCAGCGCCGACCAGGCGTCCGGGAAGGTCATCAGGCCGCCGATGAACAGCAATAGCGCCGACGCGATCGGCCCCAGGTACGGGATGTAGTTGAGCACCGCGACGATGCCGCCCCACATCAACGGCGAGTCCATCCCCAATCGCCACAATATGCCGGCGGTGAGCGCGCCCAGGGTGACGTTGATGACGGTGATCGTGCCGAGATAGGTCGAGGTCGCGTCGACCACCTGCTGGATGACGCGCGCCGTCGTCAGCGCGCCCTCAAAGCTGCCGCGGCTGACGATGGTCTGCTTGCGCATCGCGGTCCAGCCGGCGAGGAAGAAGAAGATCACCAGCAGCGAGAAGAACAACTGGATCAGCAGGTGCGGCGCCGATGACGCGAGCAGCCCGGACAGCGAGTTCGGGGTCTCGATGCGGACCGTGCGCGTGGTCTGCGGGCTGATGACGACCTGCGACAGGATCCGCCCGACGAACTTGTCGAAGGACTTGTAGAGATCGAGCACCGGCTCGAGCGTCGCCTTGACCTTGGGCAGGCGCTCGGGGACCAGCGCCACCCAGTCGATCGCCGGAAGCACGATCGAGGCGATGGCGAAGATCGCGATCATCAGGAAAACGAGCACGCACAGCCCCGCCGCGAGCCGCGACGGCACGCCGCGCCGTTCGAACCATTCGAGCAACGGCACCAGCGCGATTGCGACCACCAGCGCGGCCGTCACCGGCAGGAAGAACTCGGCTCCGGCGCGCAACGCGAACGGCAGCGCGATGACCATTCCGACGCCGGCGATCAGGGTCAAAGAGGCAAGCAGCCGGTCGCGCTTGATGGTGATGCCCTCGGCCATCGTGCGCGCGTCGTCGGCGGTTTCCGGCGGCGTCCTGTGCTTGGTCCGAGCGTCCATGACCGCACCATATCGGCGGCGGCCCGGCGAGGCCAGCCGCTTGCGCTGCCTCATGCGGGTACCCACGTGGCGGCTCAACCCCGCAAAATCCAAGGAATTCCGGTGCCCGACCTTTCAATGTTCCCGATCACCCGCCGCTGGCCGGCGGCCGACCCGGGCAAGCTGCAGCTCTATTCGGCGCCGACGCCCAACGGCGTCAAAGTCTCGATCATGCTCGAGGAGATCGGCCTGCCCTATGAGCCGCACCGAATCGCGATCGGCGACAAGGAGTCGCACACGCCCGAATTCCTGTCGCTCAATCCCAACGGCAAGATCCCGGCGATCGTCGATCCGGACGGTCCTGGCGGCCAGCCGCTGGGTCTGTTCGAAAGCGGCGCGATCCTGCTCTATCTCGCCGACAAGACCGGCCAACTGATTGCCGCGGATCCGGCGCGCCGGTGGGAGACGATCCAGTGGCTGTTCTGGCAGATGGCCGGGGTCGGGCCGATCTTCGGCCAGGTCGGCTTCTTCCACCGCTTCGCCGGGCGCGCGATCGAGGACAAGCGGCCGCTCAACCGCTACGCCGACGAGACCAAACGGCTGCTCGGCGTGCTAGAGCGGCGGCTCGCCGGAGACGGCAGCGGAGACGGAGGCGGCCGCGACTGGGTGATGGACGATTATTCGATCGCCGACATCGCACTCATCGGCTGGGTCCGCAATTTGGTCACTTTCTATGACGCGCGGGACCTGGTCGGCTTCGACGATTTCGGCCACGTCGGCGCGTGGCTCGAGCGCGGCCTCGCCAGGCCCGCGGTGCAGCGAGGGCTCGATATTCCGCGATGATCCTTGCCGTCATTGCGAGGAGCGCAGCGACGCGGCAACCCAGCTCAAACAAGAAACTGGATTGCCGCGCTGCGCTCGCAATGACGAAGGTGATGGTGCCCCTGGTCCGACTTGAACGGACACTCCGGTTAGGAACTCGATTTTGAGTCGAGCGCGTCTACCATTCCGCCACAGGGGCCCGCGGCCTAGCTAGCGATGGCGGTCATCCCGGGCAAGGTGGGCGCGGGCAAGGCCCCGTTGCCTGCACATTCAAACCAGCGCCGGCTCGCCTTCGGTGAGGTGCAGGTAAGCGCTGTCGAAATCGCCGACCTCGGCCAGCTTCTTCCAGTCGCCGATGACGATCGAGCGCGGGCTCAGCCGCTCGATCAGCCCGTCCGCCTCGAGCAGCTTCAAGGTCCGGTTGACGTGGACCGAGGTCAGGCCGGTGACGTCGCCGAGCTGCTCCTGAGTCATCGGCAGCTGGTAGCCGTTCTGCTCGCCCAGCCCGGCGACCTTGAGCCGCAGCGCGAACTCGCAGAGCACATGGGCGATCCGGGTGCGCGCGTCGCGTCGCCCGACATTGGCGATCCACTCGCGGAAGATCGAGGCGTCGACCAACGTATCGAGCCACAGCGCCCGGCCGACCGCCGGACGCTCGAAGGCGATGCGGACGATCTCCTCGCGGGGAATCAGCGCGACCTGGCCGGCGGTAAGCATCTGGACGCTGTGGTCGGCATTGCCGAGCAGCGCATTCTGCAGGTCGACCATCTCGCCCTTCAAATGGATGGCGACGATCTGCCGGTAGCCGCCGCCGACGATCTTGTGGCGGATGGCAAAGCCCGAAAGCAGCAGGCAGGCATGGGTCGGGCGATCGTGCTCGCGGACCAGGTAATGATGCTGCTCGACCGATTTCACGACATGCGGCAAGGCGAGCGCCGCCGCGCGGTCGGCGGCGTCGAGCTTGTGCCAATAGGAAAGCTTCCGAGCCAGCGGCTCGAGCGCCGCGGATGGCGTTTGCAGGAGGGCGGAATCATTCAAAGCGCGTCTCCCGCAGGCTGTGGGCGGGAGCACGATGCACACTCGGTCGCCAGCACCCTGTTAGACCGGCTCGCATTGCGCCGGCCTTAACACATGTTTCCAATCATGTTCGTTCCCGCGCCCAAAGCCAAATGAAACATAGATTTATAACATCTCTTGTGCTAGGTTCGGCCATCGCCGAGCAAGGCTATCGGGCCTCGGCGGCTGAGAGACCAATTGCGCTCCCGCCTGCAGGAAGGAGCGACCCGTGGCTCGCTATTACATGCATCTGCGCGATGGCACAGAGCAAATCCTGGACCCCGAAGGCCTGGAATTTCCAAGCACCGAGGCGTTGCGCAAGGCGGTGCTGATCGCCGCGCGCGACCTGATGACCGGCGACATCCGCGAGGGAGTCCTCGACTTCCGCTTCCGGATCGACGCCGAGGATGACAGCGGGACGATCGTCTACAGCTTGCCGTTCAAGCATGCCGTGAACATCATCCCCGAAGCCGCCTACGCGGAAAGCGCATGACCGAGCGCGAACGCATGATCGTCCTCGGGCTGGTCCAGCGGGGCGAAGTCGATGCGCCCGGCCCTCCCCGATCTTTCCTGTCGGGCCGGCACACGGTCCGCTTCGGTGAAGCCCTCAAGGCGATCGACGATGCCGAACAGGAGGTCTGGGCCGAACACCAGGTCTGGGACGACCACGACCCCCCATTCGACCCACCCGAATAGTCAATGAATAGTCAGTTCCGGGGCGCCTGGCGGCGGTAGCTGAGCGCCTCCGCGATGTGGATCCGGCCGACCTGCTCGGCCCCGGCGAGGTCGGCGATGGTGCGCGCGACGCGCATCACGCGATGAAAGCCGCGCGCCGACAGCCGCATCGCCGCGGCGGCGTCGGCGAGCAGCTTGCGGCCCGGATCGTCGGGCGTCGCGACGCGGTCGAGCAGCTCGCCGTCGGCCTCGGCATTGGTGCGGACGCCGCAGCCGTCGTAGCGCCGCGACTGCACCGCGCGCGCTTCCGCCACCCTCGACGCCACTTCGGCGCTGCCTTCGGCCGGCGGTGGTAAAGTGAGGTCGGCCGCGGACACTCCCTGGACGTCGACGTGGAGGTCGATGCGGTCGAGCAGCGGCCCGGAGACCTTGGCCTGGTAGTCGGCGGCGCAGCGCGGCGCGCGGCTGCAGGCGAGCGCCGGATCGCCGAGATGGCCGCAGCGACACGGGTTCATCGCCGCGACCAATTGGACCCGCGCCGGGAAAGTCACATGGGTGTTGGCGCGCGCGACGCTGACGCTCCCGGTCTCGAGCGGCTGGCGGAGCGAATCGAGCACCGCGCGCTGGAATTCGGGCAATTCGTCGAGGAACAGCACGCCGAGATGCGCGAGGCTGATCTCGCCCGGGCGGACGCGCAAGCCGCCGCCGACCAGCGCCGGCATCGACGCCGAGTGGTGCGGCGAGCGGAACGGGCGGCGGCGGCGGATTTTGCCGCCATTCATCTCGCCGGCGACCGACGCGACCATCGACACTTCCAAGGCTTCCGACGGCTCGAGCGGCGGCAGGATCCGCGGCAGGCAGGCGGCGAGCAGCGACTTGCCAGCCCCCGGCGGCCCGCTCATCAAGAGATTGTGCCCGCCGGCGGCGGCGATTTCGAGCGCGCGCTTGGCGACTTCCTGGCCTTTGACCTGGGCGAGGTCGGGGCCGTGGCCGAGCGGCTCGACCTCGGCCTCCACCGGCGGAGCGAGCAGCGCGGTGCCCTTCAAATGCGCGAGCAGCGCCAGCAGGTCCGGCGCGGCGGCGACCTCGAGCTCGCCGGCCCACGCCGCCTCGCTGCCCTGGACCGCCGGGCAAATCAGCCCCTTGTCGTTGGCCGACGCATGCAGCGCCGCGAGCAGCACCCCGGGCGAGGCGGCGATGCGGCCGTCGAGGCTGAGCTCACCGACCGCGACATAGTGCGACAGGCTTTCGGCGTCGGCGGCGCCGATCGCCGCCAGCAGGCACAAAGCAATCGGCAGGTCGAAGTGCGAGCCTTCCTTGGGCAGGTCGGCGGGCGACAGGTTGACGGTGATTCGCCGCGGCGGCAGCGCGAGGCCGATCGCCGCCAGCGCCGCGCGGACGCGTTCGCGGCTTTCGGCGACCGCCTTGTCGGGCAGGCCGAC
>Ga0255310_10000211_pt1 | contig 12424 bp, 10 predicted proteins | sample EtOH1_T0_E1_meta_FD_201359 | JGI IMG/M metagenome (GOLD analysis project Ga0255310, IMG submission 201359) | Sandy soil microbial communities from University of British Columbia, Vancouver, Canada - EtOH1_T0_E1 | ecosystem: Engineered > Artificial ecosystem > Sand microcosm > Unclassified ...
GACACCGCCCGCGGTGCCCGGTCCGAACAGCACGTAGTAGGACGCCCCGGAAACCCATTGCCACCAGAGCTTGACCTGGCCATCGCCGGTTTGCCGGGCCATGAACCCCAGAGGGTTCTCGGCGGGCGGCGTGGTGAACTGCACAGTGGCCGAGCCCTCCCGGCCGTCGGCCTGGATGGCTTTGACCGTCCAGGTGTACGCGGTGGCCGGCCCCAGCCCGCTGACAAACATCCCGGTGTTGCTCGCCGACAGGTTCTGCTGAACGGGTGGCGCGTTGGCCTGCTGCCGGGTCACCACGTAAGAAGCCACTCCCGCCACCGGCTGCCAGGTGAGTGTGGCGGAGCCAGGTGTACCCGTGGCGCTCACCCCGATCGGGGCTGGACCCGGGGGCGCGGCCGCTGGCGCCGCGGGGACCGCGGTCCTGGTCGGCTGCGGCGCGGTTCCGATGGGCTGGCTGCCGGGCGCCAGCACGACCGGTTGTGCTGCGACCGGTTGAGCTGCGGCCGGCTGCAGGGGCGCTGGCTGGAGGGGCGCTGGCTGGAGGGGCGCTGGCTGCAGGGGCACCGGCTGCAGGGGCACCGGTATCGCCGCCACCGGCGCAAGCGCGGTCACCGCAGTCGCGACGGTTCGGGAACCGGCGGCGCTGCACCCCGGCGGATCGTACGGGCCTCGGCCGGCCGCCAGCGGAAGCTGCATCGAAGCCTGAAAGGCCACCCCAGGGACCCGGTCCGTTGTCGCCAGAGCGCTGGCCGGATAGGTCGCCGTAATGGTCGCCGTCGCGCCGGCACTTGCGCTCTGACACGCGCAGGCCGACCAGTTCGACGCACCGGAATACTGCCCGACGACGCCGCTGCCCGTCACCGTCATGTCGAAATCGGCGAGCGACACCAGCTTCCCGGCCGGGTTCCTGGGGTACTCTCTGCCGGTTGCGTCGCGGAGATCGATTCCGATCGGGCCACAGGTGCCGATCGCGAGCGCGCTCAGGCCCGTCGTCAGCGTGACGGTCCAGGGTGCCCCGCTCCCCGCGGGGACGGTACTGGTCTTGAACTGCTCGCAGCCGATCGGGACGCCGCTGCTGGATCCGGCCACGACCGGGATGGTGATGCTCGACTGGAATCCCACGCCGGTCGCTCGTGCCTTCTGCGCGAGCCCGCGGGCGGGATAGGTAGCGGTGATGGTGGCGGAGACACCAGCCGAGGCCGGGCAGGCGCAGGCGGACCAGGCGCTGGCGCCGTCGTAGCGGCCCACTACCGCGCCACCGGTGACACTCATGTCGAAGTCGCTGCTCGAGACCAGCATTCCCGCAGGGTTGCGCGGTGGTGCCTTTCCGGAGGCGTCCAGCAGCTCGAGGCGAACGGGCGTGCAGCTGCCCGCCACCAGCGACGGCAGGCTCGGCCGGATGGTGAGTTTCCAGGGGGCCTGGGCGCCGGCATCGACAGCGAGCGTGAGAAGCACCGCGAGAGTGGGGATGGAAAAGATGGTAAATGCGGACTTCATGGCAGGGCCCCTTCCGCGAAGTTGTTGCTCGGCTTCGGGTCGGGAGTATCGCTCATGACGAAGGCGCCGAACGCCCTCGGCGTCCCGGACGGCGGAATCGTCGTCATTACGAAAACTTCCCGGTTGCCCTGCACCGCCAAGGTGCCCAGCTCGCAGGTCACTCGGGCTCGCAGCACACTGATGCCGGGCGGCCCCGCGCTCGCCGTGCACCCCGTGGCCATGCGCACGATGCCGACCCCGACCGGGACCAGAATCTCGACCCGGCCCGCCCGCGCCTCGTCGGCGTTGTCGTTGTAAACCACGATCCGCGCTAGGAGTTTGTCGTCCAAGCGAGTGACCCGTAGCGACCGGATCCGGATGTCGGCTCGCCACAGACGTTCCTCCGCGCTGGCCGGCCAACCCGCCGTGAAGACAGCCACGAACCCGGCGACCGTCGCCCACTGCTGAATCCGCATCGGTTACGGCTGCTTCTCGAACTTGATGATCTCGACCTTCACGTCTCCCGGCTTGGGCAGCTTCCGGCCCTCGCTCAGTGCCGCGGGGAGTTCACTCACGGCAATAACCTTCTGATCGGATACGCCGTTGGCCGCCATGAGAGCCCAGACCTTTGCCACCCGCTTGTGGGCGAGCGCCGTGTCGGGAGCGCCCCCTTTTTGCCGAGGAGACTCCGCCGAGACGTGCATGTAGTAGGTACCCTCGACCAGGGCGACAGCCTCCGCGAAGGCCACGAAGGTCTGCTCGAAGCCGGGCTCGAACTCCAGCGTGCCCTCGATGAACTTCACGCTCTTGAACTCCAGTTTTCCCTTGCCGAGCTCGCGCAGCATCGCGAGCTTGTCCTGCGGCTTGCCGCCCAGCATCCCCTTGATCCCCTTGATCGCGCCGGGTGCGGCTCCTGCCGCGAGCCCGATGGGAGTCATCGAGGCCACGGCCCCCATGCCACCCATCCCGCCGAGCGGGGACGCGGCGGGTGGGGCCCCCCCGATCACCCCGCCCAGCGCTGCCCCTGCGGCCGCAGCGGCACCCGGCATGCCCGGAAGCCCCGCAGGCATCCCGGGAATCACCACGCCCTGAGCGCAGGGAGCACCGGAAGCGACCTGCCCCGAATCTGCGGCTTTCCTGACTACACCCTTTGCGGCGCCCACGATCGCCGCACCAGCGGTGGTGGCGTGTCCCGGAGCGCACGGATTCACACCCCCGGCCCCCAGCGCGTTGGCCACTCCCCCGGCCTGTTTGCCGAGCAGCGATTGCACGCCCGCCCCGGCGGCGGTGGTCGCGGCGGTGTCTGCGATCCGCTTGGCGATCTTGCCGAGCTTGCTCGGTGGCTTCTTGACCTTTGCGCTGGTATCGGCCGGCGTCTGAGCCGCCCCCATCGCGAACGGAGCTGCCGGTAGCCCGATCGCCAGGATCAGGCAGAGGGTGATCGATCGCATCGCGTGACTCGCTTCCGTCAGGGGGATCCGGGCCAGACTGCATGGCACTTTGGCTCCGGACGGGGTAGATATCGGGGCAAGCTACGCGCGATGGGTCAGCGCGCGTTCATCCCCCAATCAGCGCGGGATCATCACGGCCAACACGTTACGCCTGCGGACGTTCGGAGGGCTCTGGATCGAGAGTTCGGGCCCGTCGCCGGCACCCACTCCACCCCCCAGGCGCCTGGCACTGCTTGCGGTTCTGGCCGCCGCCGGCCCGCGCGGCTTGAGCCGCGAGCGGCTGCTTGGCGTGCTGTGGCCTGAAGGGACGGAGGAGCGTGGCCGGCACGCGCTGGCTCAGGCGGTGTACAGCCTCCGCGCGGATTTGGGGAGCGACCGGGCCATCGCCGGCTCGACCGAGCTCAAACTCGACCCCGCAATCATCACCAGCGATGTGGGCGACTTCGTTGCCGCGCTCGCTCGGGGAGACCCGGAGAGCGCGGCGCGGCTCTACAGCCGACCCTTCCTCGACGGGTTCTACCTGTCGGATGCCGGAGCGTTCGAGCGCTGGGTGGAGGAAGAGCGCGCGCGCCTGACGGCCGCCGCAGTCGCAGCGATAGAGCAACTGGCTCTGGCGACCGGGGAGATCGCGTGGCGGCGGCGGCTGACCGAGCTCGACCCGCTGCGCGGACGCTATGCCGCCGACTACATGACCGCCCTCGCGGCTGCCGGAGATCGCTCCGGCGCGCTGGCACACGCCCGCGCGCACGCCGATGGGATGCGTCGGCAGCTCGACGTGTCTCCCGAGCAGGAAGTCTCCCGGCTGGCGGACCGGCTGCGTGCCGGGCAGGCCGAACCCGCGACCGCGCCTCTGGCGACGCCGGCCGCCCTGCGGCCGGCCACCGCACCCTCCAGCGCAGCTTCGAGCCCGCGGCGCCGCACCCGCCTTGCCGCCATCCTGGGAATCGCCCTGGTCCTCCCGGCTTTCATCTTGTGGCGCTCGACCAGGCCGTCCGCCGTCTCCCAGCCTCCCTTGCTCGCCGTCGGGTCGGTGCGCGACGCCGCCGGCCATGACTCGGCCGGCAGCGGCGCAGTGCTCACCGACATGCTCGCCACCAGCCTGGCCCGCATCCGCGGCCTGCAAGTCGTCGCCAACTCCAGATTGCTCGAGCTGATTCCGCGCGGGACCGACACGCTGCCGGGGACGCTGCACGAAGCGGCACGCCGGGCCGGAGCGCAGGAGATGCTGGAGGGGGAGCTGGTCTTTGCCTCCGGCGGCGGTTTGCGGTTCGACCTCCGGCGTCTCGACTTGGCTTCCGGCGTGGTGCGGCAGGGCTATTCGGTTCGGGCCTTTGATCGCTACGCCGCGGTGGACAGCGCCACGGTGGCCATTGCGGAGAATTTCAGTCTCACGCCGCCGGCCAAGCCGATCGCCGAAGTCAGTACCTCATCACCGATCGCCTATCGGCTGTACGAGGAAGGGTTGCGGGCCTTCTACCAGTACGATGTCGCGGCGGCCAGTCGCCTGATGGATGCCGCACTGCGAGAGGACTCGACCTTTGCCATGGCGGCTTATTACGCGTGGCGGAGCGGCCCAGTGGTAAACAACCTCTCCGAGCCGGCCCTGCGGGAGCGGGCGGTCCGCCTGGCCCCGCGCGCGCCCGACCGCGAACGGCTGCTGATTCTCGGCAGAATCCTGGTGCCCCTCGAGGATCCGGCCGCGCTCGCGCCGGCGGAGTCACTCGCGATTCGTTTCCCCACCGACCGCGACGGGCAGGACCTCTGGGGGCTGGTGCAGCAGCTGCGGGGAAACTTCTTGGCCGCTGCGGCCGCCTATCTCCGCGCAGTCGCGCTCGATTCCGCCGGCAGCGCAAAGCCCGGCGCAGTCTGCCATGCCTGCGAAAGCCTCCATGAGCTCGTTGCCGTCTACGTGGCGTGGGATTCCCTGCCCGCCGCGGAAAGGGCGCTGCGGTCCTGGATTCGTTTCCGTCCCCAATCGCCGGAGCCCTGGGGCATTCTCGCGGACATCCGCTGGCGTCAGGACCGTTGGGTGGAGGCGGACGCTGCCCTTCGCCGCGCCGACTCCCTCGGCGCCGGCCGGAGCGATTTCGAACTGGAACGATTCCGGGCGGCCATCCGGCGCGGGGAATTCGATGAGCTGGGCAGAGCCGCGGCCCCGCTCCTGGCCGGCCCGGATCGCAATCGTCGGAGCGAGGTGCGCTGGATCTGGCTGATCGCGCTGCGGAACCAGGGACGCCTGCGAGAGGCAATGGCCCTCGCGAAGGAAGGCCGCGTCCCGGGAGGAGGACAGGTTGCGGTCGAGTCGTTCGAGCCGGACGAAATCAACCCGGCGATCATCGCCTTCGAGAGCGGTGACTACGCGGCGGCGATCCGCGGATTTCGCAAGGCAGCCTCCCATGCCGGCACGATTCAGCTGGCGGGACATCGTGCCCGGGGCGTGTCGTGGAATCTGACTCACGCGGGCGCGGCGTACGCCGCCTGGGGAGACACCGCGGCGGTCCGCCGACTGGCCGACAGTGTGGAAGCTATCGGTCCCGGCAGCCTGTTCGGCCGCAGCTCCCGACTGCACCATTTCCTGCGCGGCCTTCTGCTGGGGTCCGCTGGTCGTCACGCCGAGGCGGTCGAGGCCTACCGGAGGGCGCAGATCTCTTGGACGGAAGGCTACACCCGGATCAATTTCGAAATGGCGCGGAGCCTGCTTGCCTTAAACCGACCTGCGCTGGCAATCGAACCGCTGCGGGCGGCGCTCCGCGGCGGGATCGACGCCTCGAACCTCTACGTCACCCGCACCGAGCTGCACGAGCTGCTGGGCCGGGCCTTCGCGGCGAGCGGGAAGACCGACAGCGCCGCGACGCACTACCGGCAGGTGCTGGCCGCCTGGGAGCACGCCGATGTGCGGTTCCAGCCGCGCCGGCAGGCCGCGCGCGACTGGCTCGCCTCCCACTAGGGGAGGTGCACGCCCTTCCCCTTGTAGGCCGCGAACCACGCCCCCAGCTCACCCTGCATCGCCTGGGCGGTCTCCGCCGCCAGCTCGCCCAGCGCATCGCTGGTCAGCGGCAGCCGTGCTCCCCGCTCGCGCAGCCGTTCCAGTGCCCGCCGGGTCCGGCGCGAACGGTCCGCGCTCTCCTCGAACTCACCCTGGCTGAGGAAGCCGTGGGCCGCGGCCGCCGCTGCGGGAATCGTGATGCCCAGCACGCCCAGCGCGGCAACAACCACCTCGAAGGTGAGCGCGGCGGGGCCCACTCCGACGTGGCTCAGGGTCTCGATGACGTGGATCGCGGCGATCGCGATGGCCAGGAAGAAGAAATAAGTAGTCCAGCGGTGCAGCCGCTTGGATACCGCGAAAAGGGTGTAGGCGTTACGCCCGTGGTAGTCGACCTGCTCGGGAAGAACATCCTCCAGCAAGAGCTTGCGCGCCTCGCGCAGGTGCGCGGTGTTCAGCACCGCGGAGGGAATCCCGACCTCCCGCACCACCGCGCGGTGCAGCCAGTCTCCCCAACTCTCGTCGCCGAAGCCCCCGCTCGCGTCCAGAGTCGAGGCGCGCGCGAAGGGGAGCGTATAGGTCAGCGAGCGGAAGCCCTCGGTCAGGGAGCGGCAGGCCAGCCAGCGCTCGTGTAACCGCCGGCGCCGGGCCGTCCACACCAGGTAGAGAATCACCAGCAGGGTGACCAGCTCCCAGGGCGCCGCGTTCCACTCGGTGAACTCCCCGGCGGCGGCAAACCCCACCGCGAGCACGGAAAGCATATACCCCAAGAGAAAGCTGGTCCGGTACCGCCCCGCGTAATAGTTGGCGAGGTAGCTCGCCCAGCCGTAGTGCTCCGGCAGCCGGGAATTCAGCAGCCCGTCCACCACTTCGCCCGGCACGTCCAGCTGGCGCTTCCACTTGCGGGTCCAGCGGGTGCGCACGGCTTCGCCGTAGTGTGCCGGCGCTCGCTTGGGAAGCGGCAATCCGGAACGTCGCACCTGGCGCCACCATTCCGCGCGTTGCTGCCAGCCGAAGGAGAGCAGCCGCAGCACGAACGCGTAGCCGTGCCCGCGCAACCACCCACGCGGGGTCTCCCGGAAATACGCCTCCCGCAGGTCGAGCCGCCGCCACTCGTGGCGCTCCTCATCGTCCGCGTCCGGCGGTGCCACCGGGGGCAGAAAGAGCCGCGCCAGCGCCGCCTCCAGTTTGCCGAGTCCGTCCGCCTGCGCGTCGGCCTCGGGCCCCGCGCGGTGCAGCCACGGGGCCGCGGTCCCATCGGGCGCGATCCGCACGATTGGCAACCCGATCCGGCCAGCGAGATCCACGACCCCGGCGGTGCCGCCCCGCTTCCCCGGGAGTCCATCCCAGATTGTGATGAGCAGGTCGGAGTTGAGGCAGATGGCGGTCCCGACCGGCTCGAACGCGTCGGGCGCCGAGCGATCCCCATCGAGGATGAGCACCCCCGCCTCTTCCCGGGCTCGAGCCAGATAGCGGTCCAGGCGCTCGCGCGAGTGGGGTTCGGTGAAGTCGCGCGCGTAGGTCTCGACCGGAAAGGGCAGGATCACCTGCAACGAGCAACCGGGCGGGGCGGCTTCTACGAAGATGCGGTCGGAGCCCTCCGCCAGTGCCGAGACCAGGCGGACCTCGGGAACGATCGGCTCAGCGGTCGCGGCGGAATCGGGATTGCGGTATCCGGAGGAGGGCGCGTTGCCGATCCGGCCCATGATCTCCTGCACGGCCAGCAGCGCTTCGGCGATGCGCTGCCGCAGCGGTGCCTCAGCGTCGTGGCTCAGCTTGTTCCAGCGATGCCCGGTGATGCCGACCCGGACCACCAGGCGGGGCCGCGGCGGGTGGTTCACAGGCGGTCGGGCGGTCGGAGGGTCAGGCGGTCAGGGCGGTCAGGGCGGTCAGGGGGAGGCCGCTCACAAGGAGAGCCCCGCCTGTACCACTCGGACGGACTCTGCCGACTGGGCGAGATCCTTCTTCTCTTGCTCGGTGAGTTGCACCTCGAGGATCTGCTCCAGCCCGTTGCGACCCAGCTTGCAGGGTACCCCGCAGAAGATGTCGCGCAGCCCGTATTCCCCCTGCAGCCACGCGGAGCAGGGCAGCACGCGCTTCTTGTCGAGCACGATGGCCTCGACCATTTGCACCGCCGCCGCGGCGGGCGCGTAGTACGCCGACCCGGTCTTGAGGTGAGCCACGATCTCGGCGCCGCCCGTACGGGTGCGGGCGACGATCGCGTCGAGCTTGTCCTTGGAGAGCAGCTGGGAGACCGGGATGCCGGAGACGGTTGTGTAGGAAACCAGCGGCACCATGGTATCGCCGTGGCCGCCGAGCACCATCGCCTGGATGTCCTCGACCGAGACGGCGAGCGCTTCGGACAGAAAGGTGCGGTAGCGCGCCGTGTCCAGTACTCCCGCCATGCCGAGCACCCGCTCGCGCGGGAAGCCGCTGGCCTGCTTGGCCACGTAGCACATCACGTCGAGCGGGTTGCTCACCACGATGATGATCGACTTCGGTGCGACCCGGGCGATCTCCTTCCCTACCGCCTGCACGATGCCGACATTGGTCTTGACCAGGTCGTCGCGACTCATCCCCGGCTTGCGCGCGATCCCCGCCGTCACCACGAACAGCTCGGAGCCCTCGGCGGCGGCGTAGTCGTTGCTGCCGACCACTCGGGTGTCGTAGCCCTCGACGGGCCCGGACTGCCACTGGTCGAGGCCCTTGCCCTGCGGCACACCCTCGACCACGTCCACCAGCACGACGCTGCGAGCCAGGCTCTTCTGGGCCAGGAGCATCGAAGCGCTCGCGCCGACATTCCCTGCCCCGACCACCGTGATTTTGTTCAGCATGAACAGTCCTATGTGGTGTTGAGATCGCTAACTGCCCGCCCACAAATTTGATCTGACGGTAGCGAATGTAGCCGTGAAAGCGCCTACGCGCCGGGCCGGGGACGGCCGCGCGGTCGCCCGCTTCGGCGCGGCTTGGCGGCCGGCTTCGAGGCGGGCTTCTGCTCAACATTCCACGAGACCTCGTCCGGCTCCGCATCCTCCTCCGCCTCCGCAAACTCCGCCGCGCGGCTCGCCGCTGCTTCGCTGCCCAGCCGCCGCAGCGCCTCGTACAGCACGATCCCCGCGGCCGTCGCCAGATTGAGGCTGCGGACTTTGCCGCTCTGCATCGGGATTGTGTAGCAGCGGTCTGGATACTTCTCCAGGATCCGGTCGGGCATCCCGTCGATCTCATTGCCGAAGATCAGTACGCTGTTGGGGCGGAACGGCGCCTCGGTGAGTGGCCGGGTCGCCTTGGCCGAGAAGTACAGGCAGCGCTCCCGGCTCATGGCGTCGCGGAAGGCCCGCCACCCGGGGTGCAGCCACAGGTCGACCGACTCCCAGTAATCGAGCCCCGCGCGCTTCAGGGCGGCGTCGCCCACCGAGAACCCTAGCGGCTCGATCAGGTGGAGGCTGGTGTCGGTCGCCGCGCACAGCCGGGCGATGTTCCCGGTATTGGGCGGAATCTTCGGCTCGATCAGGGCGATGTGGAGCAGGCTACCCTCCTCTCGTGTGCATCTCGCGCCGGGGATCCTGGCGCAGCCCCTCGACCTGGTAAAGCGCGCCGCGATCCGGCAGCGCGAGCCGCCGCTCGGCGCCCCGGTCGTCCCGCCGCCGCCAGGCCGCGGCGATCAGCTCCGCCAGCTCCGCGTCGCTCGCTCCCAGCCGCAACGGCTCGCGGAGATCCACCCCCCGCGCGGCGTACAGGCAAGTGAACCAGGTGCCGTCGGCGGTGATCCGGCTGCGATCGCAGTTGGCGCAGAACGGAGTGCTCACCGAAGCGATGATCCCGAAGACGGTCCCGTCGGCAAGCCGGAAGCGTTCCGCCGGCGCGCCGGGACTGCCCGGATCGACCAGCGGCTCGGGCCGGCCGTACCGCGCGGCGATGGTAGCGAGCAACTGCGCCCGGGTCACCACGTCCTCGCTGCGCCAGCGCGTGGCCCCGCCCACGTCCATGTATTCGATGTAGCGCAGCTCGAGCCGGTGCTCCCGCGCGTACTCGAGCAGCTCCAGCGTCTCGTCGTCGTTGAAGCCGCGAATCACCACGCTGTTGAGCTTGATCCGCCCGAACCCTTCCGCCTGCGCCGTGGCGATGCTCTCCAGCACCTCGGCGTGGCGCGCGCTGCGTGCGAAGGCCAGCATCCGCTCCGGGCGCAGCGTGTCCAGGCTGACGGTAACCCGGGAGAGCCCCGCAGCCCGCAGCGCCACCGCGTGGGCACCGAGCAGGATGCCGTTGGTGGTGAGGGCCAGGTCGCCCAGCGCGGGGCGCGCGGCGAGCATGCCGATCAGCGTGGGCAGGTCGTGGCGCAGCAGCGGCTCGCCGCCGGTGATCCGCACTTTCCTTGCGCCCAACCCGACGAAGATCCCGGCCAGCCGGTCCAGCTCCTCGAAGCTGAGCAGCGACCCGCGCGGCAGCCAGACGTAATGCTCCTCCGGCATGCAGTAGCCGCAGCGCATGTTGCAGCGGTCGGTGACCGAGAGGCGGAGGCTGCCGAGCGGGCGGCCGTGCAAGTCGGCAAGCAGGCGATCCGGCAAGCCGGGAGGGGATCTCATGCTGGTTCCCGCTCCCCTGATCGCCGGATAGCCTGATTGCCTGATCCCTCCACCCACTCCACGCTCCCATCCTCATACGTCTCCCGCTTCCAGATCGGCACCCTGCGCTTGAGCTCCTCGATCACGTAGCGGCAGGCACTGAATACTTCATCCCGATGACCCCCGCCCGCCACGACCGCCACCGCCGCGTCCCCGATTCTCAGCTCGCCCAATCGGTGCGCCAGCCCCACTTTGACCGGCCACTGGGACTCCGCTTCCGCCACGATCTCGCCGCAGACCTTCTCCGCCATCGGCTCGTAGGCGCTGTAAGCCAGCTCGCGCACCCCGCGTCCGCCCTGATGATCGCGAACCAGGCCGAGGAAACTCGCTACCCCGCCCCGCTCCGGTGCGGCGACTTCCGCCAGCAACTTGGCGAGATCGAGCGGGGTCCGAGAAAGGAAGCTCACGCTCATCCCCCGGCGAGCGGGGGCAGGATGGCGATTTCGTCGCCGGGAGATACTGCGGCATCGGCTCGCGCCTGGCGCAGGTTCACCGCCACAAGCGTGGCGGCCCCGATCACCGCGCCGCCCGGCAGCTCCCGCAGGCGGGCCAACAGGTCCCCCACCGTGCGGATTCCCTCGGCCGGCAGCTCGACCCGCCCCGCACCCAGCAGCTCGGCGTAGCGCGCGAAGAGCTGGACGGTGACAACGGTGAGCTCAGTGCGGTCGGTGAGGTTGGTGGGCATACTGTCAAAATAAGTCGGGCGCCCTCATCAGGCGCCCGGGTCGCGGCGGTCAGTCCGCGTCGTCGTCGGGACCGTCGAGCCCCTCGTGCGGCTCGTCGGCAACCAGCGCCCGCAACTCCTTGCTGGGCTTGAAGACGGGAACTGGGCGCGCAGCTACTTCCACGGGCTCACCAGTTCGGGGGTTCCGCGCCATCCGCGTCTTGCGGCGCCGGATCTTGAAAGTGCCAAAGCCCCTTACTTCGATGTTGTGCTGCTCCTTCAGTGCGCTTTTGATCGCATCGAGGAACGAATCCACGACACGGGCGCAGTCTTTCTTTGAGATGAGCGGCCCGGAAGTTCGGGCCATAGCGGCGGTTACCTGCTCGACGAGGTCGGCTTTGGTCATGCTTCCCCCAGTAGGGTCACCGGATGGGACAATCCCGTTTGCGGGAGAGCGTCCCTGCGCCGATAGTAGGAGCTTAACCGTTGACTGTCAAGGGGTTGCGTGCTTGGGACGCTTTCCCGAGGCCATCAGCTCCAGGAATTGGTCGAAATGGGGGTGGGCGTCGTGCGGTCCCGGAGACGCCTCGGGGTGATACTGTACCGCGAAAACCGGAAGTGCTTTGTGCCGAAGGCCTTCCACCGTCTGGTCGTTCAGATTGAGGTGGGTAACCTCCAAATCGGGCGCACCCGGGATGCCTTCGGGGGTTCCCTGCACCGAGAAGCCGTGGTTCTGGGAGGTGATCAGGACTTTTCCGGTCGCGAGGTCCTTCACCGGGTGGTTCCCGCCCCGGTGGCCGTAGGGCATCTTGGCCGTGTGACCCCCGAACGCGAGCCCCAGCAGCTGGTGGCCCAGGCAGATGCCGAAGGTGGGCACCCCGCTCGAGGCCAGCTCGCGAATGTTCGCGATGGCGGGACCCAAAGCGGCCGGATCGCCCGGACCGTTGGAGAGAAACACTCCGTCGGGCTCGAGTGCCCGCACCTCGGCCGCCGAGGTATCGCTGGGCACCACCGTCACCCGACAGCCGTGGGCGGCGAGCATTCGCACGATGTTGCGCTTCATCCCGAAGTCGTAGGCGACGACGTGGGGGCCGGACACACCTTCGCTGTATGACTCTCGCGTGCCGGCCTGGGAGGCGAGGTCGCGGCCCTCCATTTCGGGCGCCGCGCGCAGTTGCGCCAGCAGCTCGGCGGTCGGCTCGGTCCCTTCGGCTATCACTCCGCGCAT
>Ga0255310_10000212_pt1 | contig 12418 bp, 11 predicted proteins | sample EtOH1_T0_E1_meta_FD_201359 | JGI IMG/M metagenome (GOLD analysis project Ga0255310, IMG submission 201359) | Sandy soil microbial communities from University of British Columbia, Vancouver, Canada - EtOH1_T0_E1 | ecosystem: Engineered > Artificial ecosystem > Sand microcosm > Unclassified ...
TTTTTCACTTTCAAATGGCTGGCCTGACCGCGAAATACGCCGTGCTGAGTGAGGCCGACTTCCACCGCCTCAACGGGCCCGAGACGCGCAGCGTGTCGGTGTGGGCGAGGTTCGCGCAGCCGTCCCGGCTGGTGTGGGCGGCTGACGCGCGCGCAAAGCGGAAGGCGATCGACGCGATTTCCCGAGCGGCGCCGACTCTGCTCGCCGCCGCAGCGCCGGCCCTGCGACGCGACGCCGAGCCGCTCGAGCTCTGGCGTGGCGCCTTTGCGTTGACCTACTCGGCCGAACTTCGGGCCGAACGCAAGGCCCGCGCCGGGTCCGTGGTGGACCTCGATCCCGAGCGGTATTTGCGCTTCACCGCACCGGCGCTCGCCGCGGCGGCCAAGCTCCCTCGCACGCGGATCGCCTGGGCGCGAAGGAGACTGGAAGGCAAGGCGCTGTCGGTGCTCCGGCTGGCCAAGGCAAGCATGACGTTCGCCGGCGGCGTCGATTACATCGCCTGGAAGATCAACCGCCACGCCGGGACCCAGATCACGATCAAGCCGTGGCAGCGGCGCTGGCCGTTGCTCGCCGCGATCAGCCTCTTGCCGCGCCTCCTGAGGTCCGGAGCGGTGCGTTAGCCGGCCTCGACAGCGCCGCCGACACCGCGTTGGCGAGGGCACCGACGGTGAACGGTTTCCGTAGGAGCTCGTAGCCCACCAGATGGTCGGTCTCGCCGTCGCCGACATAGCCGGTGACGAACAGCACCGCGAAGTCGCCGTGCGTGGCCTTCAGATGGCGGATCAGCTCGGGGCCGGTCATTTCCGGCATGATGACGTCGCTGATGACGAGATCGAATTCCTGCTCCGCGAACAGCTTGATGGCCTCGGCACCGCTGGCGCAGGCGATCGGCTCATAATCGAGGTCCTCGAGAGCATCGACCGTCGCCGAGCGAACCCGCGGATCGTCCTCGACTAGCAGGATGCGCGCGCCGCTGACGTGCGCTTCGCCTTCGGACCGTTGCACGGCGGGATGCAGCCGCACGGCTGCCGCGGCGGACTCGGTCCGCGGCAGGTAGATCGACACCGTGGTCCCCCTGCCGAGCTGGCTTTCGATGCCGACTTCGCCGCCCGACTGGTGTGCGAAGCCGAAGATCTGGCTGAGGCCGAGGCCGGTGCCCTTGCCGACCGGCTTGGTGGTGAAGAACGGCTCGAACGCTCGTTCGAGGACTTCTTGGGTCATGCCGCAGCCGGTGTCGCTGACGCTGATCCGGACATATTCGCCCGGGCGGACGTCACCGACCTCATTGGCCTGCAGCGTGATGTTGGACGTGCTGATGCGCATGATGCCGGTGCCGTCCATCGCGTCGCGCGCGTTGACGGCGAGGTTGACGATCGCATTCTCCAGCTGGTGCGGGTCGACGTAGCTCGGCCAGGTGTCGGGCGCGAGATCGACCTCGACCTGGATGCGCTCGCCCAGCGTCCGGTCGAGCAGGTCGGACATGCCGGCGACGAGCGTGCTGCTGTCGACCCTTTCGGGCAGCAGCGGTTCGGAGCGGGCGAACGACAGCAGCCGCCGGGTCAAAGCGGCGGCGCGGGTCGCGCCCTCCATGGCGTTGGTGAGGTGGGTCATGACCTCGCGCTTGGGCCCGTTCAGGCGGCGGCGGGCAAGGTCGATGCCGCCGACCACCACCGCCAGCATGTTGTTGAAATCGTGCGCTATGCCGCCGGTCAGCTGGCCGACGGCCTCCATCTTCTGCACCTGCCGCAGTTGCGCTTCGGCAAGCTGCCGCTCGACCGCTTCGGCCCGCAGCGCCTCGTTGGCCGCTTGTAGCTCCTGCGTGCGCTCGGTGACTGCCTGCTCGAGGACTTCGGCGCGCTCGGACTCGGTTTCGGCCTGCCGGCGGGCGGCGGCATTCTGGCGCACCGCCTGGATAGCCACCAGCCCGAGGAAGATGGCGCCGAGCCCGACGATGATCCCAAGCCAGCTGAGGACATCGGTCAGGCGGTCGGCCTGGGCGGAAAATATCTGGCTTTGCTCGATGCGGTTGCGCAGCGACTGCCGTTCGCTGGCGGCGATTTCGTCGAGCTTGCGGGTGACCTCGGGGCCAGTCTGGGAGCGGCCGGCGGCATAGTAATAAGAGGTGCCGCCCTGGCCCTGCTTGGCCGCGGCCGCGCGCGCCGCCAGCGCCAGCTCGGCGTTGCGCAGGGAATAGAGCCGCTCGAGCTCCACGACGCGCCGCCGCTGATCGGGGCTGTTGCGGACCAGCCGTTCGAGCTCCTTGATCTGGTGACCCGCCAGGCGCCACTGGCTGTAATAGATATTGCCGCTGGTTTTGACTTCCTCGTCGAGGACGAAGCGGCCGAGCGCGGCTTCCGACCGCGACATGCTGGAATCGACGCTGCGGACGACCAGCGCGATATTATAGGCGCGGCGTTCCGCTTCGAGCGCGCGCTCGCGGGCGCCATTGGATAGGGCGACGAGGAACACCAGGGAGAGGAGGACTAGGGCGGCCAGCAACCCACCGGCAGCCGCACCTCCGCGGCGCCAGTCGAAATGCTGTTCATCCCCCGGCGGCGTCATGGCACCAGTCTAGACCTGTATCGGGCACCGCGAAAGGCGGGTTAACTTCAACTTATGCAGCCTGTCGCACGCCCGGCAGCAGCGAATATGCCGAGAATCTCGCCAACCTGCTCGCTGCTGTGCTCCGAGCACAATGAGCAGCGCAGCAGCGTCATCCCGGCCGGAGTGGCCGGCGGACGGGCAAGATTGACGTAGAGGCCGCGGTCGAGCAGCGCCTCCCACATCGCCGCGCCCGCTTCGAGATCGGGCATCAGGACGGCGATGATCGCCGACTGCGGCTCATCGGTGCCAAGGTTGAAGCCGAGCTGCTTGAGGCCGGCGTGCAGCCGCTTCGAATTCTCCCACAAATGGGCGCGCTTATCGGCGGAGTGCATCAGCTTGCGGATCGATGTCGCCGCGGTCGCGACCACCGACGGCGGCAGCGAAGCGGTGAACACGTAGGGCCGACAAACCAGCCGCAAGATCTCGAACTTGGGATGGTTGGAGACGCAGAAGCCGCCGACCGTCCCGACCGACTTGGAGAAAGTGCCGATGATGAAATCGACGTCGTCGATCACCCCCTGGGCTTCGGCGACGCCGCGGCCATTTTTCCCGATGAAGCCCATCGAGTGCGCCTCGTCGACCAGCACCATCGCGCCGTTTTCCTTGGCCACGCGGACCATCTCGGTCAGTGGCGCGACGTCGCCAAGCATCGAATAGACGCCTTCGAGCACGACCAGCTTGCCGGCTCCTTCGGGGATGCGCTTCAGGCGCTTTTCCATCGCCTCGACGTCATTGTGGCGGAACGGGACGATCTGGGCGTTGCCGAGCGCGCAGCCGTCGTAGATCGACGCATGGCTGTCGATGTCGAGGACGATGTAGTCCTCCTTGCCGGCGAGCGTCGAAATGACGCCGAGGTTGGCCTGGTAGCCGGTCGAGAAGACCATCGCGTGGTCCATCGCGTAGAAGTCCTTGAGCGCCTCCTCGACCGCGCGGTGGCCCGAATAGGTGCCGTTGAGCACCCGGCTGCCGGTGGTTCCCGACCCGAACTCGTCGAGCGCCTTCTTGCCCGCCGCGATCACGTCCGGGTCGAAGGTCATGCCCATGTAATTATAGGTGCCGAGCAGGATCGTGCGCTTGCCGTTGCAGATTGCGACGGTCGGGCTCTCGACCCGCTCCATGACCAGGTTGAAGGGGTCGGTCATCCCGGCCTCGAGCAGGGCCCTGCGCTGCTCGATGATCGGGTCGAACTTCGAAAAAAGGTCGCTCACCGCTCGCCCTGAAGCTGGCCGACGGCATCGATCAGTTGCGCCACGGTTTCGATCTCGGCGGCGCGGTTCATGCTGATCAATATGTCGAACTCGTCCTCGACCGAGGCGACGAAGTCCATCACTGTCAGGCTGTCCCATTCGAGATCCTGCGCGAAGCGCGTCGCTTCGGTCACCGCGACGCCCTTCTTGTTAAACGGCTCGATCAGCTTGGAGATCTTGGCAGCGGTTTCTTCGCGGTCGGTCATGGGGCGCTCGTCTAAGGCTGGCGCATGGCTTTCGCAACGCAATGGGGCGCAAAAACGGCGGCTCAGAGCCAGCCCTGCTTGGCGTACCATCGGGCGGTGGCGGCGAGGCCGTCGTCGGTCGTGATCTGCGGTCGCCACAGATCGCGCGGAGCGGCGCGGGACGGAGCGACGACCCAGTCGGGGTGGCTGAAATAGGCCGCGCGATCGGGGGTCAGCTTGGCTTTGTCGCCGCGAAGCAGGCGGTCGGCCTTCGCGCCGAGCCTCATCAAGCCTGCCGGAACCGAAACACTGATCCCTCGCCGGCCGACCGCGCTGCCGAGCGCTTGCGCCAACTCCTTGTGGCTCCAGCCGCCGGGACGGCCGTCGTCGGGTTCGAGGATCTGTCCGCTCGGTGCGTCGGGCTCGGCCAGCGCGAGCAGCAGGCGCACCAAATCGTCGACATGAATCAGTGATAGACGGCCTTGGGCCGGCAGCAACACGATGCCGAGTTTGGCCATCCTGAACAGCTCGAGCGTCTCCTTGTCGCCGGGGCCGTAGACGGCGGGCGGCCGAACGATCGCGTATGACAAGTCCGACACGGCGACCTGCTCCTCCGACTTCGCTTTCGATGCGCCGTACAGCGACAATTGCGGCTCGCGCGCGGCGAGCGACGAGACTTGGACGAAGCGGCTCACGCCCGCCGCTTTGGCCGCCTCGAGCATCGCCTGTGTGCCATCGACATTGGCGCGGTCGAAGTCGGCGGCGGTGCGGCCGGTCAGGACGCCGGCGACGTGGATTACCGCGTCGGAGCCGGCGACCAGCTCATCGAGCGCCTTTGGTTGGTCGAGCGCGCCGGCAACCCAATCGACATTGGCGCGCATGTCCATCGGGCGGCGGGCGAGCGCGCGCACCGGGTGGCCCTCCGCCACCGCGGCGTCGATCAGGCGCGATCCAACGAAACCCGTGCCACCGGTAATCGCCAGCTTCACAGCCCCGCCTTCACAGAAGCGCCTTCACAGCGGGGACCACGGCCGCTCGTCGGCCCACTCTTCGGCACTCTCCTCCTGCACATCGCTGAGCCGGCCGACGATCGCGTCGAGCAAGGTTTCGATGCCCTGGCCGGTCGGCGCCGAGATGGCGATCGCGTCGCCGCCGCTGGCCTTGTCCAGCGCCTTCTTCACCTTCGCCAATTGCTTGGCGTCGACCAGATCGGCCCGGCTCAGCGCGACGATCTCCGGCTTGTCGTCGAGGTCGGCGCCATAGGCATCGAGCTCGCCGCGGACGACGCGCCACGCCTCGGCCGGATCGTCGCCGGCCGCGTCGACCAGGTGCAGCAGCAGCCGGCAGCGCTCGACATGGCCAAGGAACCGGTCGCCGACGCCCGCCCCTTCCGCTGCCCCTTCGATCAGCCCGGGAATGTCGGCGAGAACGAACTCGCGCCCCTTGTGGCGGACGACGCCGAGCTGCGGCCGGAGCGTCGTGAACGGATAGTCGCCGACCTTGGCGGCGGCGTTGGTGGTCGAGTTGAGGAAGGTCGACTTGCCGGCGTTGGGCAATCCCACCAGGCCGACGTCGGCGAGCAGCTTCAGCCGCAGCCAGACCCACATCTCCTCGCCCGGCCAGCCGGTCCCGTGCTGGCGCGGCGCGCGGTTGGTCGAGGTCTTGTAGCTGGCATTGCCGCGGCCGCCGTCGCCGCCCTTGAGCAACGTCACCCGCTGGCCGATTTGGGTCAGGTCGGCGAGCACGGTGCGGGCCTCGTCGTCGGCGAGCACCTGCGTTCCGACCGGGACTTTGACCACCAGATCGTCGCCGCCGCCGCCGGTGCGGTTCGACCCGGATCCGCCCTTGCCCCGGGGCGCGCGGAAATGCTGGGTGTAGCGAAAGTCGATCAGCGTGTTGAGCCCCGGCACCGCCTCGAAGATGATGTCGCCGCCCTTGCCGCCCTCGCCGCCGTCGGGGCCGCCATATTCGATGAACTTCTCGCGCCGGAAGCTCACCGCTCCGGGGCCGCCGGCGCCGGAGCGGATGAAGATCTTCGCCTGGTCGAGGAAATGCATAGGCCGCCGCTTAGGCGATGCCGCACTCGAAGAGAACCTCAGGCGCGGGTCTAAGCGGCGATCGACTCCTCGCTTTGCCCGACACCTTCGCCCGCAAGCTCGAGCCGGAACAGCCTGGCCGGCGCATCCGCGCCGCGCGCGCAGCTCAGCCGCGGGGCGGTGATCCCGACCGGCTCGAAGCCCAATTTCTCCAGCACCCGCCCGGACGCCGGATTGTCGATGAAGTGCGAGGCCTGAAGCCGCGGCAGCCGCAGCGTGCGGGCGATATCGAGCAGCGCCCTCGATGCCTCGGTGGCAAAGCCGCGGCCCCAGTAGCGGCGGGCAACCCAATAGCCCATCTCGACCGCGTCCGACGGCCTGCGGCCGAGACCGCACGAGCCGAGCAGGCGAGGTTCCGCATCCGTCCGCTCGAAGATCAGGAACGACGGCAGCAACGGATCGCGCGGCTGGGCGAGGTACGCCTCGGCGTCGCGCAGCCGGTACGGCCACGGCGCGGTCGCCAGGTTGCGGACGATTCGCTCGTCGCCGATCGCAGCGGCGAGCGCCGGCGCGTCCTCCGCCCAGCCGGGCCGGAGCAGCAACCGCGCAGTCCTTGCAAACATCGTCCTTCTCCTTCGCCCGGAGCCCCTAGCGGCCCCGCGTGACAGTTTCGGGAGAAGACAAAGAAAAAGGGAGGAGAGGGGCTTCCCTCTTCTCCCTTGGCTTCGATCCTGGTGGATCTCGTCCGGGCCGCCCCTCGTGGGAACAGCCCTTGATCGACTGTTCCTATTCGCTTCCTTCCGCCGGCATGACGTGCACAAACTTGCGGCCAAGCTTGCCGTCGCGGAAGGCGACCGAGCCGTCGGTAAGCGCAAACAAGGTGTGATCCTTGCCGATGCCGACGTTGTCGCCGGGGTGCCAGCGCGTGCCGCGCTGACGCACGATAATGTTGCCGGCGCGGGCCGATTGGCCGCCGAACAATTTGACGCCGAGGCGTTTGCTTTCGCTATCGCGGCCGTTGCGCGAACTGCCGCCTGCTTTCTTATGTGCCATCGTGAACTACTTCGCCTTGGGTGTTTTCTTGGCGGCGCCCTTAGCAGGTGCAGCATTCTTTGTCGACGGGGCCTTGGCCGGTTTTGCACCTGCTTTCGCTGCCGGCTTGGCGGCGGCCTTCGGCTTGGCCTTGGCCTTGGGCGGGTTCGCCTGGGCCTCGTCGTCGGGGGCGGGGCTTTCCGTCGCCGGCGCGTCGACCTTGGGCTTCGCCTTCGAATCGCCGGCGGCCGGAGCCGCGGACTTCGGTGCCTCGGCCTTGCTCGCGGCAGCCTTGGCGGGTTGCTTCTTCTCCGCCTTCTGGTCGCCGATCGCGACGATCCTGAGGATCGTGTGCTGCTGGCGGTGGCCCTTCTTGCGGCGGTAATTGTGGCGGCGGCGCTTCTTGAACACCGTCACCTTGTCGCCCTTGGCCTGGGCGATGATCTCGGCGGCGACGGTCAGGCCCTGCACCGATTTGAGCTCCGAGCCCTCGCCGGCGAGCAGCACGTCGGTGATGTCGACCCGCTGGCCGGCTTCACCGGCGAGCTTTTCGACGACGATTTTGTCTCCGAGGGCAACGCGATACTGCTTGCCGCCCGTGCGCACGACTGCGAACATTGGCACTTCTCTTCTCGTCAGAATCTGGCTTCCACGCGCTTGTCGCGCCCAAGGCACAGGATCGCGCGGAAAGCGTGCCGACTATGGCAGGGGCCTTGGCCTGTCAACCGGAAGCAGGCACCGCGATCGCTGTTGCATCCGCACCACAGCCTCAATCAAACCGTCATTTCAAGGAGATGGCCCTTGCCTCCGCGACCGGTTGCGACAAGGTCGTGACTTCTGGGCGCCGCGGCATGACACCGCGTTCGCGCCCGACTGACCAGGGGGTCTTCAGATGTCCAAATTCGCCATTCGCTGCGCGATTCTCGCTACTATCTCGCCGCTGGCCTTCATGTCGCCGGCTCGAGCCCAGGACGCGCCGCCGCCGCCAGCCGCGCCCGCCGCGACCGCGTCGACCGACAACCCGGACGAGACCACCATCGTCGTCACCGGCACCCGGCGGAGCGACCGCACCGTCGCCGACAGCCCGGTGCCGATCGACGTCATCGGCGGCAAGGAGCTGACCAACACCGGTCTCACCGAGACCAACAAGATCCTCAACCAGCTGGTGCCGTCGTTCAACTTCCCGCAGCCGTCGATCGCCGACGGCTCCGACGCGCTCCGCCCGGCGACTCTGCGCGGCCTCAGCCCGGACCAGACTCTGGTCCTGATAAACGGCAAGCGCCGTCACGTTTCGGCGCTGCTCAACATCAACGGGACGGTCGGCCGCGGCAGCGCCGCCGCCGACCTGAACCTCATTCCCGGCCTCGCCATCAGCCGGATCGAAGTGCTGCGCGACGGCGCGTCCTCGCAATATGGCTCGGACGCAATCGCCGGCGTGATCAACATCCAGCTCAAGACAGCCAGCCACGGCGGCCGCGCCAGCGTCACCTATGGCAAGTACATAACGACCGTCGACAATGTCGCCAACATCACCGGCCTGCAGACCAATGCCAGTGGCCAGCCGATCCTCGATCCGGCCGATCCTCGCTATTTCCTCGCCAACAGCGACGGCGACCGCAAGGCGCGCGACGGGGTCCAGATTTCGTCCGGCGTCAATCTCGGCTTCCCGCTCGGCGAGCACGGCTTCATCAACCTGACCGGCGAATATCGCTACAAGGAGATCACCGTCCGCAACGGTTTCGATCTGAGGCCCAACTATGTCCCGGCGAGCGGCGTCCCGGCGTTCGACCCGCGCGAGCTGACCTTCAACCGGCTCCAGTTCCGGTTCGGCGACCCAAAGTCGCGCGATTATAATCTGTTCCTCAACACCGGCTACGAGCTGGGTGGCGACTGGGAGCTCTACGGCTTCGCTTCCTACGGCCATCGCAACTCCGAGAGCGCGGCCAACTGGCGCCAGGAGAACAACTCAGCCAACCGCAATTGGGCCACGCTCGCCCCTAACCAGGCGCCGAACAACGGCAATTTCGTGCCGCTGACGCCGGACGGCTTCCTGCCGCTGATCGCCACCACGCTGAAGGACTATGCCGGCACCGTCGGCGTCCGCGGCGCGCTTGCCGGGTGGAAGACCGACCTGTCGATCGGCCACGGCCACGACAGCTTCGACTACCAGGTCAACAACACCCTCAACACCTCGTTCGGGACAGCCAGCCAGAATTCGTTCGATGCGGGCGGCCTGCGTTATGGCCAGACGGTCGCCAACCTGGATTTCTCGAATGAATATGATCTCGGCTTCGCCAAGCCACTGTCGACCGCCTTCGGCGGTGAATATCGCCATGAGAACTTCAAGATCCGCCCCGGCGAGTTCCAGTCCTACGCCATCGGGCCGCTGTTCCAGCCGTCGGTCGCGACCACCGCCGCCAATTGCACGACGATGCAGGGCGTCTACAACGTCGGCACCGGCATCTGCAGCTTCCCGGGTCGCGCCGCTGCCGCCGGCTCCCAGGGCTTTCCCGGCATTCCGGCCAACAGCGCGACCGACGAAAGCCGCCACAGCTGGGCCGCCTACGCCGAGCTCGACACGGACCCGGTTGAAGGGCTGACGACGACGCTCGCCGGCCGCTATGAGAACTTCTCCGACTTCGGCTCGACCTGGAACGGCAAGTTCGCCGCCCGCTGGGAGCCGATCCACGGCTATGCGGTGCGTGGGTCGATCTCGAACGGCTTCCGCGCCCCGTCGCTCCATCAGCAATTCTTCACCACCACCTCGACCAACTTCATCGCCGGAGTGCCGGTCGACATCTCGACCGTGGCGGTCGACAGCCCGGTCGCGCAGGCGCTGGGATCGAAGCCGCTCAAGCCCGAGAAATCGGTCAATCTGAGCTTCGGCGGGACCGCCAACCCGTTCCGCGGCCTGACCCTCACCGCCGATTATTACAACATCAAGATCAAGGACCGCATCGTCCTCACCGAGAATCTCGGCGCGGCCGGTAGCGGCACCGCGGCGCAGAATGCCGCGGTCAAGGCGGTGCTCGACGCCAACGGCTTCCAGAGCGTCGGCGCGGCGCGGTTCTTCATCAACGGCCTCGACACCACCACCCACGGCGTCGACGTCGTTGCAGCCTACCGCGCTCAAATGGGTGCTATCGGCAACTGGACGCTGACCGCGGCCTATAATTACAACAAGACCAAGATCGACAAGCGCATCAACGCGCTCGGTCCGCTCGCCACCATCCCCGGCCTGGTCCTGTTCGGGCGGGTCGAGGGCATCCGCTTCACCGAAGGCCAGCCGCGCGACAAGATCGTCCTCAGCGCCGACGGCGACATCGGCAAGTTCGGGCTCACCGCCCGGACCACGCGCTACGGCAAGGTCGTCTCGCCGGGCGCTGCCGCTCCGATCACCGATCCGACCAGCCTCACGGCGCATGGCCCCGACGACATCTTCCTCGGGCGCAAATGGATCACCGACCTCGAGCTGCGCTTCAAGGCCGGGCCCGCGGAGCTCGCGATCGGCGCCAACAATCTGTTCGACATCTACCCCGACCGCTCGCCGTTCGGCCCGCGGCCGGCGTCGATCGGCGGCTTCTACCCGGCGAACCAGGAGTATATCCCTTTTTCGATCTTCTCGCCGTTCGGGTTCAACGGCCGCTTCGTCTACGGCCGCTTTGCAGTCACCTTCTAGGCCTGCACGCGGATCAAATCTGACAAGGGAAAGGGGGCCGCCGCGCCCCCTTTTTCATGCCTTCTTTTTCGTGGGGCGCCCTAGTGCCGGTGCTCGCGCCGAAGCAGGTAGCGGCCCTCGTCGAATCGGTCGAACAGCGACCCGATCGCCGGATGGTCGATCGGTTCATCGCTGTCGTCGGGCACCAGATTCTGCTGGCTGACGTAGGCGACGTAGCTCGCTTCGGTATTCTCGGCGAGCAGATGGTAGAACGGTTGGTCCTTCGACGGCCGCATCGCTTCCGGGATCGCCTCGTACCACTCCTGGCTGTTGGCGAACTCGGGGTCGACGTCGAAAATCACGCCGCGAAAGTCGAGCAGGCGGTGGCGCACGACTTCGCCGATCGCAAAGCGCGCGAGCGGGATGGAGGTTGGGTTGGCGGGCATGCGGTTGAAACGATCAGAGGGAGACATGGGTGCAATCTAGTGCTGCTTCGGCGCTAGGCAAGGTTGCGAGGCGCTGCTAGAGGCCGCGTCCGACCGAAAGCCGGCTTGCTCCGGCCGGCACCCGGACCCGCGGAGAGGTGGCTGAGTGGTCGAAAGCACCGCACTCGAAATGCGGCGTATGGGCAACCGTACCGTGGGTTCGAATCCCACCCTCTCCGCCACCGCTAGGTCATTGATATAGAGCGAAAATGGGGGGCCGGGTCCGCGCGGGGGCGGACGCATCTTCTGACGGATGTTTTCTCCCGCGCCAATGCGGCGATGTGAACCTTCACTTTGTCAAGCACGGAATGCTTCGCGGGCATGGATTTCAGGTCCCTGCGCCCACCGCCAGTCAGCGATTCATGGGTTCCCCATTGCGGCGGCGGCTCGGGCGCGCTCGGCGATCGGCGCCAGGTCGGTCTCGCCGGCTTTCACCAGCCAGCTGCCGCCGACGCACAGCACCGCATCGAGCGCGAGCCAATCCGGGGCGGTCTTGGGGGTGATCCCGCCGGTCGGGCAGAAACGCAGGTCCCCGAACGGACCGGACAGTGCCTTGAGCGCGGCAATCCCGCCAGCGCTTTCGGCGGGGAAGAATTTGAATCGGTCGAGGCCGAGATCGAGCCCACGCATGATGTCGGCCGCGGTCGCCACGCCGGGCAGGAACGGCACCCCTGTGTCGCGGGCTGCGAGCGCCAGCGGATGGGTCAGGCCGGGCGAAACGATGAACCGCGCCCCGGCGTCGAGCGCCTGGGCCAGTTGCGCTTCGTTGAGCACCGTGCCCGCGCCGACGATCGCGCCCGGCACTTGCGCCATCGCCCGGATCGCGTCGAGCGCGGTCGGCGTCCGCAAGGTCACCTCGAGCACGGGGAGGCCCGCTTCGACCAGCGTTTCGGCAAGCTCGACCGGATCGATCAACCCGTCGAGGACCAGCACTGGGATCACCGGGGCAGTGCGCATGATGGCGTCGATGGTCATGGATACATCCGCGCAAAAGCCGCGGCGGCGCCGAACAGGCCCGGCTGCGGGTGGGTGATCAGCTTGACCGGCATATGCTCCATGCGCCGTTCGAAGCGGCCCTTGGCGATGAACCGGTCGCCAAAGCCCGAACGCGGCAAATAATCCGTCAGCCGCGAGCCGAGCCCGCCGCCAATGACCAGAGCCTTGGCGCCTT
>Ga0255310_10000214_pt1 | contig 12394 bp, 12 predicted proteins | sample EtOH1_T0_E1_meta_FD_201359 | JGI IMG/M metagenome (GOLD analysis project Ga0255310, IMG submission 201359) | Sandy soil microbial communities from University of British Columbia, Vancouver, Canada - EtOH1_T0_E1 | ecosystem: Engineered > Artificial ecosystem > Sand microcosm > Unclassified ...
ACGCCGATCGCCATCGGCACGGAGCCGCAATGGCAATTGCCGAGGGCCTGCGCGAACATCACGGCATACGAGTAGTCGAGGCCGAGGCCGCCGTACTCCACCGGCTTGGTGATGCCGAGGAGGCCGAGCGCACCGAGCTTCCTCATGACCTCGTGCGCGGGGAAGATGCCGGCCTCTTCCCACTCCTTCACGTGGGGATTGATTTCCTCCTCGACGAATTTCTTCGCAGTGCGGTACAGCTCTTTGTGCTCGTGCGTAAGTTGCATTACCAATCTCCGAAGAACGATCGTCCGCCAGGGAGCAAAAACTCTACACCCGTGATCGGAACAACACTACGGTTTTCCGCAGTAATCCGCATTACGCAGGCCGTTTTCGCAACAAGGGCAGCAACGCCAGTCCGGCGACAAAGCCGCCGATGTGCGCGCGAAACGCGACGCCGGCGCCGGCGGGCGCGAACATTTCCGACAGCAATTGCATCGCGAACCACAGTCCGAGCACGACCACAGCGGGCAGGCGAATCAACTGGGAAAAAGGTCCCAGCGGGATCAGCACCAGCACGTGGGCGCGCGGATACAGCAGCAGATACGCGCCGAGTACGCCCGAGATCGCCCCGCTGGCGCCGACCATAGGGATCTGCGAGCGCGGATCCGGCAGCGCCTGCGCGAGCGCCGCTGCCACGCCGCACAACAGGTAGAACGCGACGAAGCGGCCGTGGCCGAGCCGGTCCTCGACGTTGTCGGCAAAAATCCAGAGGTACAGCATGTTGCCGATCAGGTGCATCCAGCCGCCGTGCAAAAACATCGACGTGAGCACGGTCAGCCAGGCCGGCACCAGCGCAAGTTCCGGCGGCAGCCGCGCGCCTTGCAGCAGCACGTCCGGGATCAGGCCGTAGGCGTAGATCGCCGCTTCCATGCGCGGGCCGAGCGAAACCTGCCAGAAGAACACCAGCACGCAGGCGCCGATCAGCGCGTAGTTCACCACCGGCGTGGTGCGCGTGGGGTTGTCGTCGCGTAGCGGAATCATCGCCCCACCGTCATTTGCCTGCCGGCAGCAGCCGGACTTCGTACAGGACCGGCCAGCATTTTCCAGTGACGTAGAAGTGCTGGTTGGCCGGATTGAAGGCGATGCCGTTCAGCACGTGTTCGGCCTGGTTCCAGCCCGGCGGTGGCGAAAAACCGTGTCGCAGCGGCGCAAAGTCGATCCAGGATTCCACCAGGCCGGACGCCGGATCGATCACGGCCACGCGATCGGAGTGCCAGACATTGCCGTACAGCCGCCCCTGCGCGAACTCGAGTTCGTTCAACTGTTGCACGGGTTGGCCGCGATCCCTCACGCGCAGCTCGCCGATCACGGCAAAGTCGCCGGTGCGGCGCCGCGTGAGGCGGTCCGAGCCGTCGCTCATCAGCCAGTGGCTGCCGTCGAAGGCCAGGCCCCAGCCTTCCCCTTCGTAGCGGTATTCGCCGGTGCGCCGCAGGCGCGAATCGAAGGCGAGCGCCAGCCCTGAGCGCCAGGTCAGCTGAAGGAGCTCGCGGCCAGCGATCGACAGTCCCTCGCCGAAATGTTCGGCCGCGTTGTCATGCCGCAGCCGCACCGCGGCCGAAGCAACCGCGCTGATCGTCACGGCCGATTGACCGTATCGTCCGCGGCTCTCGACCAGTTCGCCGTCGAGAAACGCGAGGCCCTGCGTGAATGCGCCGGCATCGTGCGGATGCGTCGCGACGATCTCGTAGCGCAGAAGATTTTCCCGCGCGCAGCAGCTCGCGGAAAAAAAACACAGCGTCGCGGCGAGTGGCACGAAAATTGACGAGCGCTCGGCGCGGCGCAGTTGAAGTTTGTTCATGAATCGGTCAAATTGCGGGCACGGTGAATTGCCGTTCGATTCGCCGGGGTGCGGGAAAGTCTTTCATCTTTTACTTCCGATAGGGAGAACCAGATGGCCAAGAAACGCAAAGCAGCGAAAAAGAAAAAGAAGGCGAAGCGGTAGCGGGACGACGAGGGCGGCGATGAGCCGCCCTCTTCATTTGGGCGTCGCCTTGCTGCCCGGGATCGGCTCCCCGCTGTCGCGCAGGCGCACCGCCTCGTGGAAGCCGCGCTCGGCGGCGTACTGCCGGAACCACTGACCCTCGGGCGAATGGCGCGTGATGCCGTCGAACAGCGTCGCGAACATCTGCGTCGTCGCCAGGCCCATGTTCTCGCAGGCCTGGTTCACCATCAGTTTCTGCATCATCAGCTGATTCTTCGGCACCGCCGCCATGCGGCGGGCCAGCTCCAGCACGCGCGCCTCGAGTTGCGCCTCCGGCACGGCGTCGGTAACCAGGCCGATCGCCAGGGCCTTGCGCCCGTCGATGAGATCGCCGGTCAGCAGCATGCGCTTGGCCCGTTCCGGCCCGAGGCGGTAGATCCACATCGCCGTGGTCGGACAGCCCCACACGCGCGCCGGCGGATAACCGATCTTCGCGTCATCGGCCATGACCACGAGGTCGCAGCACAGCGCGATGTCGCTGCCGCCGGCGACGGCATGGCCGTGGACCTTGGCGATGGTCGGCTTGTACGAACGCCACAGGCTCATGAAGTCGTCGGTATTCGTCTTCATCATGCGGTAGTCGATCATGGGATCCCAGGGCATGGCCTGGTTCCACGGGCTCTCGCCTTCCGCGAATTCCTTGAGGTCGTAACCGGCGCAGAACGCGCGGCCGGCGCCCTGCAGCACGATCACGTGCACGGCATCGTCGGCATTGGCCCGGGCCACGGCCTCGCGCAGCTCGCGGCCGGTGTGCTGGTTGATCGCATTGAGCCGCTCGGGCCGGTTCAGCGTGATGCGCGCGATGCGCTCCTGTGTTTCGTACAGCAGCGTCTGGTACGTCATGGGCCGCTCCTCGGTCGGACGTCCAAGTCTAGTGGAGCGGCCGCGCCGTGTAGAATCGCGGGCTTCAGGGGAGAACGCATGATCCGCAGCATGACCGGCTACGCCCGTGTCGAGACGCAGGGCCCGTGGGGCCGGCTGTCGTGGGAGTTGCGCTCGGTCAACCACCGCTATCTCGATCTCGCGCTGCGCCTGCCCGATGAATTGCGCGGCATCGAGGGCGAGGCGCGCCAGGTGCTCGGGGCCCGGCTGTCGCGCGGCAAGGTCGAGGGCGCGCTGCGCCTGTCGCGCGAGAACGCCCCGGCGGCGCCGGTGGCGATCGACGAGGCACAGCTGCGCCAGCTCCAGCATGCCGTCGACGCGGTCAAGCGCGCGCTGGGGACGACCGCGCCGCCGGATCCGGTGCGCGTGCTGGCATGGCCCGGCGTGGTGCGGACCGAGACCGCCGACCTTGCGCCCGTGCAGGGCGCCGCGCTCGCGCTGCTCGAGCGGGCGCTGCACGATTTCACCCAGACGCGCGAGCGCGAAGGCGAGCGCATGAAGCAATACCTGATCGAGCGCTGCGCGCTGATCGAGACCCATGTCGGCGGCGTGCGCGCCCGGCTGCCCCTGGTGCGCGGCCAATGGGTGGACAAGCTGCGCCAGCGCTGCCGCGAACTGGGCGTCGAGATCGAGGCGGCCCGGCTCGAGCAGGAAGTCGTGCTCGCCGCGCAGCGGCTCGACGTCGACGAGGAACTGTCGCGCCTGGCGGTACACCTGGCCGAGGTTCGCAAGACCCTGGCGCGCGAGGACGCGGTCGGGCGACGCCTCGATTTCCTGATGCAGGAGCTGAACCGCGAAGCCAACACGCTGTCTTCGAAATCCCAGGACGCGGAGATCACCCGGCACGCCGTGGAGATCAAGGTCGTGATCGAGCAGATGCGTGAGCAGGTGCAGAATGTCGAATAAGGCGCCGGGCGGGCTGTTCGTGGTGTCGGCGCCTTCCGGCGGCGGCAAGACCAGCCTGACGCGGGCCTCGATCGAGCAACTCGGCAAGGCCGGCATCGCCGCCGAAATCTCGGTGTCCTACACCACGCGCGCGCCGCGGCCAGGCGAGCAGGAAGATGTCCACTACCACTTCGTGGAACCGGACGCGTTCAAGGCGATGATCGCGCGCGGCGAGTTCCTCGAGCATGCCGAGATCTACGGTCAGCATTACGGCACCGCGCGAAGCCGCACCGAGACGCTGCGCGCGGAAGGGCGCGACGTGATCCTCGACATCGACTGGCAGGGCGCGCGCCAGATCAAGCAGAAAGTGCCGGACGCCATCGGCATCTTCATCCTGCCGCCTTCGATCACCAAGCTCGAGCAACGCCTGCGCGCGCGCAAGCAGGACTCGGAAGACGCCATCGCCCGCCGCATGGCCCAGGCCCGCGCGGAGATGGGGCACTACAAGGAATACGAGTACGTGATCGTCAACAAGGACTTCGAGCAGGCCATGGCCGAGCTCGTCTCCATTTTCCTGGCCCGGCGCCTGCGCCGAACGGCTCAGGAAATACTACATAAGTCATTGATTACCAAGCTTTTATCATGACAGTGCGGGCTCGACGCCGCCGGTATACGGGGGGGCGGCATTTCTGTAAACTACGCGCCCTTTCAGCACTGCCCGGATGCACCGTCATGGCCCGAGTCACCGTCGAAGACTGCCTCCAGAGAATCGGCAACCAGTTCGAGCTCACGCTCGTCGCCGCCAAGCGGGCGCGCCAGCTGGCGCGCGGCGCCGAAGCCCGGCTGCCGTGGGGCAACCACAAGTCGACCGTGCTGTCGCTGCGCGAGATCGCCGAGGGCCTGGTCGACAAGAAGGTGCTCGACGAGGCCGACCTGCCCGCCGTGCAGGCGCCGAAGGTCGAGCTCGAGGCGCTGGACCCCAGCTTCGACCTGTAGGAGCGCCTTCAGGCGCGACTCAAACGGGCCCGCTTCGGCGGGCCTTGTCGTTTCTGGCGACGGTAGGCAGGCCTATACTGGCCTGACCATGGAGTTTCCGGTCATTCAGCGCATCGGCACGGCGATCCGCACGCAGCGCGTCGCGCGCGAGTACGGCATCGAGCCGCTGACGCGCATGCTCGAGGAGTACCTGCCCGCTGATGCCGTCGCCGAAGTGCGGCGCGCGCACGAGTTCGGCGCCAAGCTGCACCAGGGCCAGCATCGCACCTCGGGTGAACCGTACATCTACCATCCGCTCGCGGTTGCGCGGATCCTCGCGGAGATGCGGCTCGACCACACCACGCTGGTCGCCGCGATCCTGCACGACGTCATCGAAGACACGACGGTCTCCAAGGAAGACATCGCCAGGCAGTTCGGCGCCGATGTCGCGCAACTGGTCGACGGTGTCAGCAAGTTCCAGAAAGTCGAGGGCCAGACCCGCGCCGAGGTGCAGGCCGAATCGTTCCGCAAGCTGCTGCTGGCCATGACGCAGGACCTGCGGGTGATCCTGATCAAGCTTGCCGACCGCTTGCACAACATGCGCACGCTCGAGCACATGGAGCCGGCGCGGCGCCGCCGCACCGCCCGCGAGACGCTCGAGATCTACGCGCCGATCGCGCAGCGCCTCGGCATCCACACCATTCGCACCGAGCTCGAAGACCTCGCCTTCATCAACCTCTACCCGCGGCGCTACGAAGTGTTCCAGAAGGCGGTCAAGGAGCAACTCGGCGACGTCAAGTCGGTGATCAAGGAGATCGAGGACCGCCTGTCGAAAGCGCTGCGCGAAGAGGGCATCGGCGCCACGGTGGTGGGACGGCAGAAGAACCTCTACAGCCTGTACCAGAAGATGCGCCGCCGCCGGCTGAAATTTCCCGACGTGATGGACCTGCTGGGCTTCCGCGTCATCGTATCGAAGCTCGACGACTGTTATCGCGCGTTGGGCGTGGTACATCACATCTACAAGCCGATCTCCGAGATGTTCAACGACTACATTGCCAACCCGAAGGTCAATGGCTACCAGTCGCTGCACACGACCAGCGTCGGGCCCAAGGGCCGCAAGATCGAAGTGCAGATCCGCACCCGCGACATGCACCACATCGCCGAGAGCGGCATCGCCGCGCACTGGCAGTACAAGCAGGGCGACAAGGGCGGCGAGCACACCGCGCCGCAGCTGCGGGCGCGCGAGTGGCTTGGTCAGCTGTTCGAAATGCAAGGCGGAACGGCGGCGCTGGATTTCGTCGAGAACGTCAAGGTCGACCTGTTCCCGGACGAGGTCTACGTGTTCACGCCGAAAGGCGACATCCGACGCCTGTCGCGCGGCGCCACACCGGTGGATTTCGCCTACGCGGTGCACACCGAACTGGGCGACCATTGCGTGGCGGCGCGCGTGGACCAGCACCTCGAGCCGCTCAACACGACGCTGAAGAACGGCCAGACCGTCGAGATCATCACGGCCAACAGCGCCCGCCCGAACGCGGCCTGGCTCAATTTCGTCAAGACCGCCAAGGCGCGGCACCGCATCCGCAATTACCTCAAGAGCCAGCGCGACGACGAGGCCATCCGCCTCGGGCGCCGGCTGCTCGAAAAGTCCATGCGCGAGCTGAAGATCCCGCTGGCCAAGCTCAAGGACGAGAGCGGCGCCGCAGTGCTGAAGGTCTACGGCCTGGCCCAGCCCGAGCAGCTCTACCTGTCGATCGGCCTGGGCCAGCGCCTGGCGCCGCTGGTGGCGCGGCACTTCGTGCCGGGCGTCGCCATCGCGACCGCCGGCGCCGCGGCGGACGGCGAAGTGACGCCGCTCGCGGTCGAAGGCACGGAAGGTCTCGTGATCGACTACGGCAAGTGCTGCCGGCCGGTGCCCGGCGACGACATCCGCGGCCATGTCAGCGCGGGACGCGGCATCGTCATCCACCGCATCGAGTGCCACGTGGCGCAGCCGCGCAAGGGCACGGCCGAGGAGTGGATCCCGTTGATCTGGGCCGAGAACGTGCAGGGCGATTTCCTGGCCGAGTTGCGCGTCAAGGGCGAGAACCGCCGCGGCGTGCTGGCCAGCATCGCCGCCGAGATTTCCGGCGCCGAATCGAGCATCGAAAACGTGCAGATGGCGGAGAAGGTCGATACGCGCGCCTCCGACATGCGCTTCCTGATCACCGTCAAGAACCGTGTGCACCTGGCCCGCATCATGCGGCGCCTGCGCGGCCTGCCGGTTGTCGCCCGGGTCATGCGAACCTAGAGCGCCAATCCAACGGAGACAGTCATGCCGCGCAAGCCGGTCAGCACAGCCGAGGCCCCCGGCGCCATCGGCACCTACTCGCAGGCGATGGCCTGTGGTCAGACGGTCTACCTGTCGGGCCAGATCCCGCTCGATCCGAAGACCATGGCGCTGGTCGGCGGCGGCATCGACGCGGAGATCCACCAGGTGTTCCGGAACCTGGCCGCCGTCGCCGCCGCGGCCGGCGGGTCGCTGGCGCACGCGGTCAAGGTCACCATTTACATGACCGACCTGTCGCAGTTCGCCAGGGTCAACGAGATCATGGCGCAGTATTTCTCCAAGCCGTTCCCGGCCCGCGCGACGGTCGGGGTCGCGGCCCTGCCCAAGGGCGCCGCGGTCGAGGCCGACGCCATCCTCGTGCTTGATTAAGCCCGCTCCCGCGCGCGCGTTCGGCGCGCGGCCGCCGCTCGCGCTCGATTCCGCCGTCCAGTACTTGCGGGGCGCCGGCCCGGCGCTTGCCGGCAAACTGCGCGCCTTGGGCATCGAGCGCGTGGAGCAGTTGCTGTTCCACCTGCCGTACCGTTACGAGGACCGCCGGCGCTTCACGCCGCTGGCCGAGCTCAGGGACGGCGAGCCGGCGCTGATCCGCGCCCGCGTCGAGCATCAGCAGGTGCGCTATCCCGGGCGGCGCATGCTGCAGGTCTCGATCAGCGACGGACAGCAATGGCTGGCGCTGCGCTTCTTTCACTTCAACCCGTCCCAGGCAGAGGCCTTCGTCACCGGACGCTGGGTCCGCGCCTACGGCACCGTGCGCGCCGGCAAGCAGGGCTTCGAAATGATCCATCCCGAGTACCGCCTCGCGGGCTCGGCCGAGGAGCTGCAGGCCGAGGCGTCGCTGACGCCGTGCTATCCACTGACGACCGGCGTGACTCAGCCGCGACTGCGCGGCCTGATCGAACAGGCGCTGGCGATCGCTGCGACGGATCGCAGCTTTGCCGCACCGCTGCCCGGACTCACGGCGCCGGAAACACTGGCCGCCCTGCAGGCCATCCACCGGCCGCAGTCCGACGACGATGCCGGTCGCCTGCTCGCCGGCACGCACCCCGCGCAGCGGCGCCTGATCGACGAGGAACTGCTCGCGCACCAGCTGTGCATGCGCGTGCTGCGCGCGCGCGGGCGCAAGCACAATGCACAGGTCCTGCCGTCGCCGGCAGCGCTGATCCCCGAGCTGGAGCGCGCGCTGCCGTTCAAGCTGACCGGCGCGCAGCGGCGCGTAATCGGCGAGATCGCCGCCGACTTCGCGCGCGCCGCGCCGATGATGCGTCTGGTTCAGGGCGACGTCGGCTCGGGCAAGACGGTGGTGGCCGCGTGCGCCATGCTCGCTGCGGCGCGCGCCGGCGCGCAGGCCGTGCTGATGGCGCCGACGGAACTGCTCGCGGAGCAGCACGCGCGGAACCTGTCGCGCTGGCTGCGGCCGGCTGGTGTCGAGTTGTGTCTTCTCAAGAACGGACTGAAACGGCCGCAGCGCGCGGCCGCGCAGCAGGCCATCGCCGAGGGCCGCGCCCAGGTCGTGGTCGGCACCCATGCGGTGTTCCAGGAATCGGTCAAATTCCAGCGACTCGCGCTGGTGGTCATCGACGAACAGCACCGTTTCGGCGTGCAACAGCGGCTGTCGCTGCGCGACAAGGCACCGGCCGGGTTGTCGCCGCACCAGCTGGTCATGACGGCGACGCCGATCCCGCGCACGCTGGCGCAGACGATCTACGCCGACCTCGACATTTCCGTGATCGACGAGTTGCCGCCTGGCCGCCGGCCGGTGACGACGGTCGCCGTCAGCAGCCAGCGCCGCGATGAGGTGCTGGCGCGCATCGGCGAAGCCTGCCGGCACGGCCGGCGCGCCTACTGGGTGTGCACGTTGATCGAGGAGTCCGACGCGCTCGAGGCCCAGGCTGCCGAGGCCACGGCGAAGCAGTTGCGCGCAGAGCTGCCGGGAATCAGCGTGGGCCTGGTGCACGGCCGCCTCAAGCCCGCGGAAAAAGACGCGCAGATGCAGGCCTTCAAGCGCGGCGACACCCAGCTGCTGGTGGCGACCACCGTCATCGAAGTCGGCGTCGACGTGCCGGAGGCGACCATCATGATCGTGGACAACGCCGAGCGGCTCGGCCTCGCCCAACTGCACCAGTTGCGCGGGCGGGTCGGCCGCGGCGCCGAGGACAGCCAGTGCGTGTTGCTGTACCAGCCGCCGCTGACCGAGACCGGCAGGGCGCGCCTCGACGTGTTGCGGCAGACGCACGACGGTTTCAAGATCGCCCAGCGCGACCTCGAGTTGCGCGGGCCGGGCGAACTGCTCGGCCGGCGCCAGACCGGCGAGATCGGGTTCCGCCTGGCCGACCCGGTGCGCGATGCGCCGCGCATTCCGGCGCTGCAGACCCTGGCGGACCAGTGGCTCGCGGGGGAGCCGCAGGCGGTGGCGCGCCTGGTACGCCGCTGGGTCGGTGATTGGCAGAGTTACGCCGGGGTGTGAGCCACGTGAAGCAGAAATTCTTCGACTACCTGTTGTTGATGCGGCTGCACAAGCCGATCGGCATCTGGTTGCTGCTGTGGCCGACGCTGTGGGGCCTGTGGTTCGCGGCGCAGGGCGTGCCGCCGGCGAAGGTGCTGGTGGTGTTTGTGCTCGGCACGGTGCTGATGCGCTCGGCCGGATGCGTCGTCAACGACCTCGCCGACCGGCAGTTCGACCCGCACGTTGCGCGCACGCGCGACCGGCCGATTGCGACCGGCCGCGTCACCGCCGCCGAGGCGGTTCGCCTGTTCGTCGTGCTGTGCCTCATGGCGTTCGGCCTGGTGACGCAGCTGAACATGACCACCGTGCTGCTATCGGTGCCCGGCGTTGCGCTGGCGGTGAGCTATCCCTTCGCCAAGCGCTGGCATGCCCTGCCGCAGGCGCACCTGGGCCTGGCGTTTTCCTGGGGCATCCCGATGGCGTTCACCGCGCTGGGCCAGGCCGTGCCCTGGACGCTGTGTGGCCTGCTGATGTTGGCGACCGTGCTCTGGGCCATCGCGTACGACACGTTCTACGCCATGGTCGATCGTGAGGACGATCTGCGGATCGGCGTGAAGTCGAGCGCGATCCTGTTCGGCCGCTACGACCGCCTGGTCACGGCGCTGCTGCAGGCCGCCACGCTGGCCACGCTGGCGCTGGCCGGGCCCGGGCCGGGAGGCTGGTATGGCGCAGGGCTGTTGCTGGCTGCGGCGCTGGCCGCGTATCAGCAGTGGCTGATCCGCCGTCGTGAGCCGGCGCAGTGCCTCAAGGCCTTCCTCAACAACACCTGGTTCGGCGCCGCGGTGTTCGCGGGACTGGTTCTCGCGCTGGCCTGATCAGGTGGCCCGCGCGGCGGCCCAGACTTCGATGCGGGCGGCGCCGGCCCGGCGCGCGGCGTGCGCCGCCTCCGCCACGGTGGCGCCGGTGGTGATCACGTCGTCCAGCAATGCGATGTGGCGGTTGCGCACGACGGCCCCGATTTCGAAGGCGCCGCGCACGTTGCGACGGCGGGCCGCGGCATCGAGGCGCGTTTGCTCCCCCGTGGCGCGCACGCGCCGCGCCGCGCCGGGCTGCAACGGGATACCCAGCCGGCGCCCGATCTGGCGCGCCAGCTCCAGGGCCTGGTTGTAGCCGCGCCGGCGCAGGCGCGCGTCGTGCAGCGGCACCGGGATCAGCAACTCGGGCAGCGGCTGGGGGCGCCGGGCCAGGCGCTCGGCCATGACTGCGCCAAGCACGTAGGCCGGCGCAAGCTGCCCGCGGAACTTGAGGGCCACGATCTGCTGCGACACCGGCGCCCGGTAGGTGAAGGCGGCCCAGGCCGAATCCTGGGGCGGCGCCTGGCCCCGGCAGGCGCCGCAGGCGTCCGAATGCCCGGCGTCGTCCGTCGGCAGGGGCAGGGCGCAGGCCGGACAGGCGTTGGCATTCCAGGGCAGGGCCGCCCGACAGCTCCGACACAGCGGGGCGCCGTCGCAGGCAACGGCGCAGCCGTGGCAACGGGCCGGGGCGAGGAAATCCACCCAAGGGGCGAAAAACTTGTCAAGCATCACACTAGTCATAAGTTGACAACATTCTTATCTATATGAAATTATGAATAAAAATACCAGCCAAAGGAGATGACATGCTGGGCGCAGACATTCGTCATGACTGGGGTTCACAGGAGGTTCTGGGGCTCTTCGGGGCACCTTTCGTGGACCTGCTGTTTCGTGCGCAAGCGGCCCATCGCCTGCATTTTGCGCCCAATACCGTGCAGCTCTCCACTTTGCTGTCGATCAAGACCGGTGCCTGTCCGGAGGACTGCGCCTACTGTCCCCAGTCGATCCGTTACCAGACCGGGGTCAAGTCCGAGCCTCTGATGGACGTCGACGCCGTCGTGTCGGCGGCGCGCGAGGCCAAGGGCAACGGCGCCACGCGCTTCTGCATGGGAGCCGCCTGGCGGGCGCCGAAGGATCGCGACCTCGACAAGGTGGTCGAGATGGTCGGGGCGGTGAAGTCCCTCGGCCTGGAGACCTGCCTCACCCTGGGCATGCTGAAGCCCGAGCAGGCGCAGCGCCTTGGCGAGGCGGGGCTCGACTACTACAACCACAACCTCGACACCTCGGCCAGCTACTACAAGGAGATCATCACCACCCGGGGCTACGAGGACAGGCTCGAGACCCTCGATGCGGTGCGCACCGCGGGCATCAAGGTGTGCTGCGGCGGCATCGTCGGCATGGGCGAGCAACGCGAGGACCGCGCCGAACTGCTGCGCACCCTGGCCAACCTGCCGGAGCATCCCGAGTCGGTGCCCATCAACAACCTGGTTCAGGTCGAGGGCACGCCGCTGAAGGGCATCGCCGCGATAGACCCGCTCGAGTTCGTACGCACACTGGCGGTGGCCCGCATCCTGATGCCGAAATCCTATGTCCGGCTGTCGGCCGGCCGCAGCGAGATGAGCGATGAGTTGCAGGCACTGTGCTTCCTCGCCGGCGCCAACTCGATCTTCTACGGCGAAAAACTGCTGACCACCGGCAACCCGCAGAACGAGCGCGACCGCGCGCTGTTCGGGCGCCTCGGGCTGATCCCGGAAGTGCGCGCAGCCGCCGAAGCGGACGTCACGGTCTGCGCGTGACGTTCGAGCAGTGCCTGCGCGCCGAGCTGGCGCGCGCCCGGGCCCAGACCCGTTACCGCGTGCGCCGCACGGTGCAGGGACCGCATGGCGTCGAGGTGGAGGTCGACGGGCGGCGCTGCCTGAATTTCTGCTCCAACGATTACCTGGGTCTCGCCGCCGATCCCCGCGTGGCGCAGGCGGCGCGGCGCGCCCTCGACGAGGCGGGCACCG
>Ga0255310_10000215_pt1 | contig 12372 bp, 8 predicted proteins | sample EtOH1_T0_E1_meta_FD_201359 | JGI IMG/M metagenome (GOLD analysis project Ga0255310, IMG submission 201359) | Sandy soil microbial communities from University of British Columbia, Vancouver, Canada - EtOH1_T0_E1 | ecosystem: Engineered > Artificial ecosystem > Sand microcosm > Unclassified ...
CCGGATCAAGTTCCAACGCCAGCTGGCTCACCAGCAGCGCGCTGTCCATCTGGCCATCGAGGTAATACACGTAGGACAGGTGGCTAAGCACCACCGCCGAAGTGGGATCCTCGGCGCGCGCCGCCCGCAACTGCGTCATCGCCTCGCCCAGCCGTCCACGGTTCCTGAGGTGCCGTGCGTACTGGTGGCGGGCCTCGACGTGATGGCGATCGAGCCGGATCGCGGTTTGAAACTCGGTTTCGGCGCTATCCCATCGATACTGGAACCCATACGCCATCCCGAGAGCGACGTGGGGTTGGGCCAGCGTGGAGTCGAGCTCGAGGGCGCGCCGGGCGGCACTCACCAGGGCATTGTGGATGTCAATTGGGGGGGCTCCTTGGAAAGCGGGAAAGAGCGCCAATGCCATGCTCAAGCCGGACCAGGCCGGAGCAAAGAGGCTGTCTTTGCGGATGGCCTCGCGGAAGAGATCGGCGCTCTCCTTGACGCTCATGTTCCGCCGGTCGAGCATGTCTTGTCCCCGGAGGTACAAGAGGTAGGCTTCGCTATTCGAGGTTTGCTGGTTGGCCGCGCGTACCGCGGTCGAGCCGATCGACTTGGGGAACCGACCCCGTAGCCTGGTTGTCACGCTCCCGGCGATCGCGTCAGCGGCTCCCGCCACCTGGTCCTGGCTGACGTTGAAAACACTGTCCCAGAGGCTCGTCGCGTCGGCAGCGCGCTCCAGATTCGCCGACAGAATCCAGAGCCCCCGCTCTTGCCGGACTACGCCGGTCATGACGTAGTCTGCCTTGAGTCTGACGCCCACCTCGGCCACATCCACCGTCAGTCTTCCGCTGTAGGCTCGGGCACCGTTCCGGCTCTTGATCTGAATGCCTGGAACCCGTGCCAATGCCGAGGCCACTTCCTCGGCCAGGCCTCCGGCGACGAAGTCCATCGCGCTGTCCGCGCTGATATTGTGAAATGGCAGAACCGCAAGCGTGATCGGCGCGGACCCGCCTGATGGGCGAGTCGCCAGATACGCAACCGTTACCAGTCCGACGGCCAACACCAAGCCGGTCCATCGCAATGCCCGCGCCGGCCGCCGCCGCACCACCGGCGTCGTCGCGGTCCCCTCCAGCGAGTCCAGCAGCTCCTGCGCGCTCTGCGGCCGGGCGCCCGGGTTCTTTTCCAGACAGCGCGCGATCAGCTCGGCCACCGGCTGCGGCACCTCGGCCCGGAGCGCGGTGACCGGTTGCGCCACGGTCCCGAGATGGGCCGCGATCACCAGGTGAACCGAGTCAGCTTGGAACGGGGGACGGCCGGCAAACAGCTCGTAGGCCAGGCAGCCGAACGAATAGATGTCGGCGCGGTGGTCGGTCGCGGGGTCGCCGGTGGCTTGCTCCGGCGCCATGTAGGCCGGAGTCCCGATGACCGATCCGGACTGGCTCACAGCCGGTCCCGACACATCGGTCAGGGCGGCGCTCACCGCCTTAGCGATTCCGAAGTCGGTGACCACCGCGGCCCCGCTCGACAGCATCACGTTGTCAGGCTTGACGTCGCGGTGGACTACGCCGTGCTGATGGGCGTAAGCCAGGGCCCGGGCGACGTCGCGCAGGATGCTCAGCGCAGCGGAGACCGGCAGCGCCCCGTCCTGCGCGAGACGCTGCCGCAGCGAGGGGCCTTCCTGGTAGGGCATCACGAAGTAGAGCGATCCCGCCACTTCGCCCGAATCGTAGAGCGGCACGATGTTCGGGTGATTGAGGCGCGCCGCGATCTCGATCTCGCGCAGGAACCGCTCGTGGCCGAGCGAAGCGGCCAGCTCCGGGCGGATCACCTTGATCGCGACGTCGCGGCCGTGTTTCTGATCGCGGGCGAGATAGACCCGCGCCATCCCGCCACGGCCCAGCTCGCGTCTCACCGTATAGCGGTCGGCTACGACCTCGGGAAGCAGGGAATCGGTTTCCTCGTTGGCGAGAGCGTCGAACCGCACCGCGGCCCCGCGGTCGAGCAGCGGCATTCCTCGCTCGCACTCGGAGACCAGCTTCCGGAGCTCGCCCTCCCGGCCGGAATCGCCGGCACTCAGCTCGCGAATGAGCGCCTCCCGCCGCTCCGGCGCCACATCGAGCACCGCATCGATCAGCGCCCCCAGTGCCGGCCAGTCCGGCGGCAGGAGCGGCGCGCCATCGGGGGGAGGCGGATCGTCAAATGGGGTGGGATCGCGCGCTGATGGACCCATGTATTCCGCACTGTGGGAGCGGTCCTCGACCAGGAAGGAAGCCGATGTCGGAAGGCCGGGCGATCTCTCGTGTATGGGGATGAGCAACCGGCTCGCCCTCGCCGACTTGAACATGGAGCGTGCTGAGGGGGAAGGCAATCCGGCCTCGGCGGCGCAACGCCGGACTACCGGCGCGGCGGGGGCCGATCCAACGTCCGATCTCCGGGAGGGGTCATGTCATTCCGAAAGTGCAGTTGGTTCCCAGGTCTCGTCGCAGCGCTGATGGTGACCGCCTGCGATGGATTGCCCTCCCCCGCTCTGCCGGTTGCCTCCGTGACGGTTTCACCCGCCGCGCCCGACCTCGCCCAGGGCAGCACCGTTCAGCTCCTGGCCACCGCCTATGACACCCGGGGCAACACCCTGAACGCCCGCGCCATCGTCTGGAGCTCGAGCGCCGAAGCGATCGCGACGGTCACTGCGACCGGCCTGGTGACCGGGGTGTCGGTCGGCGGCCCGGTGACCATCACCGCCATCAGCGAAGGCCAGGCCGGCACCGCGCAGGTCACGGTTACGGTTCCCGCGCCGGCCGTCGCGACCAATCTGGTGCCGGTCACGAGCGTGACGCTGTCCGGCTACGTGGGCACCGCTGTCATACCACCGTCGGTGCGGGTGAGTGATCAGCGGGGCGGGTGGATGCGTGACGTCGCGGTGACGTTCGCGGTGGCCAGCGGGGGCGGGACCGTCACCGGCGAGTCGGCCACCACGAACTCTGAGGGCGTCGCGACCGTGGGCGGCTGGGTCCTCGGTGCGCTGCCGGGTGCCAACACGCTCACGGCATCCGCAGCCGGGCTTCCTTCGGTCACCTTTACTGCCACAGGGACCATGAATGCCGCTCCCTGTCCGGGGGTGGTGCCCCCCCATGTGCTCGGAACGACGACCAGCGGGAGTCTCTCCCCGCTGGACTGCATGTCGGACGGCGTCTTCATCGACTTCTATTCCCTCACGCTCAGTGGGGAGGATGCCTACCTGTTCAGGTTGTCCGCCGCGTTTGACACCTACCTGTTACTGGTACCACCGACCGGACTGCTGAACGAACCGGTGATCGCGGAAAACGACGACGCATCGCACGAAACGCACAACTCCGCCATCAAAGCCCTTTTGCCGGGCGGTTCGTATGTGCTGGGGGCGACCTCCTACGAGTGGGGGGAGACCGGGGCGTACTCCCTGTCTTCGGAAAGGACGTCGCCCGAGGTGACGCGGTGCGAAGAAGTCTTCGTCGTTCGTGGCCTGGCAACCCCCCAGAGCATCCAGACTACCGATTGCGTGAGGGCGAACGGGGCGGGCTACGCCGACGAGTTTCATATCCAACTGACGGCCGGCCAGCCCGTGACGCTGTCCATGACCTCGACGGCTGTCGATGCATTCCTGGAGCTAGTAGTTCTTGACCCCGCCACGGGCGCCCCGACCGTGGTCGCCTTCAACGACAATGGGGACTCGAGTGGTAGCAAAGACGCCAGGCTGGTCTACACCGCGGCACTTGCCGGACATTACAAGATCGTCGCCCGCACCGCCCTTGCCGGCCAGACCGGCGGCTACACGCTGATCGTTCAGTAGAGTGGAGACGAGACGGTGTCGCAGCCCCGGCTAGGGGGCGAGGCCGATGCGTCGAAGCAGCGCCCGGAATCGGGCGCTCTTGCGGACCGGATCAAACATCGGATCGAAAAGCGAAAACGGGCCGGGCCAGTCCTCTCCGGCGTGCAGCGCTCGTTCCATGGCGGACAGGGCCTTCGCGGTGTCTCCCAGGCCGAGATAGGCGTAGGCTCGCCTCGTTTCCGCCATCCAGGGTTGGGGCGTTTCGGCATCCAGCTTCTGGAGGCCCTGCCGAGCTGCGTCGGGATCACCGGACTTCGCGATGACATACTCCTTGATCAAGAACGCCGGGAGTGGTCGATCCGCCAGCGCGCGGGCCTCGACGGGAAGGTTGGCTCCGAGTGCGATCAGCGCTCCATTCCCAACACTGCCCCTGTTGGCAGGATCGTTCTGCAAGGCCCGCCGGCTCTCGGCCAGGGCGCTGTCCATCTGGCGATTGAGGTAGTAGCCGTAGGCCACCTGGCTGAGCACCACCGCCGAGGCGGGATCCTCCGCACGCGCGACCCGCAGCGGTTTCATCGCCTCGCTCAGGAGTCCGCGGTTCCTCAAGTGCCGCGCGTACTGGATGAGGGCATCGACGTCGCGTGCATCGAGCCGAATCGCGGTTTGGAATTCGGTGGCGGCACTATCCCATTGATAGTCATATCCATATGCCACCCCGAGGGCGACGTGGGGTTGCGCCAGCGTGGCATCGAGCTTGAAGGCGCGCCGGGCGGCACCCACGAGGTCGTCGTGAACGTCTCTTGCGGGGACTCTTTGGTAGTTGGGAAGGATCGCCAAGGCCATACTCAAGCCGGACCAGGCCCGCGCGTACAGGGTGTCCTGGTGAATGGCCGCCCGGAAGAGATCGGCGCTTTCCTTGACGCTCGGCCCCCCCGTTCGCCGGTCGAGCTTCTCCTTCCCCCTGAGGTACAAACGGTACGCCTCGTTGTTCGAGGTTCGCTGGTTAGGACGGAGCACGGGGGCCGAGCCGATCGACTCCCCAAACTGTCCCCGCAGCGCGGCGGTCAGGCTGTCGGCGATCGCTTGGGCGGCTCCCGCCTGCTGGTCCGGGCTTACGTTGAATGCGCCATCCCAGAGGCTCGCCGCATCGGCGGCGCGCTCCAGATTCGCCGACAGGATCCAACGTCCCCGCTCCTGCCGTACGAGGCCGGTGATCAAGTAGTCTGCCTTGAGCCTGGCGCCCGCCTCGGCGACATCCACCGTGAGCTTTCCCTGGTAGGCCCGCGCACCGCTCCGGCTCTTGATCTGAATGCCCGGAACCCGTGCCAGCGCCGAGGCCACCTCCTCCGCCAGCCCCCAGGCGACGAAGTTGATCGCGCTGTCCGCGTCGGTGTTGCCGAAGGGCATCACCGCGAGGGCAATCGGGGCGGAAAGGCCTGGGGCGCGACTTGCGAGATAGGCGACCGTGCTGATCAGCCCGACGACCACCGCCGGCCCCGCCCACTTGAATACCCGCGTCGGGCGTCGCTTCACTGCCGTGGTCCCCGTCGCTGCTCCTTCGAGTGACTCCAGCAGCTCGCGCGCGGTCTGGGGCCGGGCGGCCGCACTCTTCTCCAGGCAGCGCGCGATCAGCTCCGCCACGGCGGGAGGCACATCGGCCCGGAGTGTCGTCATGACCCGCGGCACCGTCGCGATGTGCGCGGCGATGACCAGGTGCCGGGACTCGTCCTGAAAGGGGGGGGTGCCGGTGAACAGCTCGTACGCCAGACAGCCGAAGGAATAGATATCGGCGCGGTGGTCAGTCGACGGGTCCCCAATGGCCTGCTCCGGCGCCAGGTACGCTGGGGTTCCGATTACCGATCCAGACTGGGTCAGGGTCGGCGCCGCGACATCGGTCAGGGCCGCGCTCAGCGCTTTCGCGATGCCGAAGTCGGTGACCACGGCGGCGCCTCCCGACAGCATCACATTATCGGGCTTGACGTCGCGGTGTACTACGCCGTGTTCGTGCGCGTACGCCAGCGCGCGGGCGATGTCCCGCAGCACATTTATCGCAGCGGGGACTGGCAGCGGCCCGCCCTCGCTCAGCCGCTGCCGCAGCGACGGGCCCTCCACGTACGGCATCACGAAGTAGAGCGAGCCCGCCACCTCCCCTGAATCGTAGAGCGGTACGATGTTCGGGTGATTCAGGCGTGCCGCGATCTCGATCTCGCGCAGAAATCGCTCGTGGCCCAGCGAGGCGGCGAGCTCCGGTCGAATCACTTTGACGGCGACGTCGCGCCGGTGCTTCAGATCCCGCGCGAGATACACCCGCGCCATTCCACCGCGGCCCAACTCCCGCCCCACTTGATAGCGGTCGGCCAGCAGCTCGGGGAGGAGGGAGTCAGGAGTCTCATTCGCGAGATCGTCAAAACGCTCCGCCGCGAGGTGGTCGAGCAGCGGGGTGTCACGCTCGCACTCGGCAGCCAGGTGTGCCAGCGCACGCTGGCGAGCGAGATCACCGGCACTCAACTCGAGGATCACGGCGGCGCGGTGCTCCGGAGCCGCATCGAGCACCACGTCCAACAAGGGAGCCAGCGCCGGCCAGTCGGCCGGCAGTAGCGCGATGTCAGACCGGGGCGGGTCGGGAGCCGGGCCACTCACGGGGCAAGGGCTCGCCGCAGCAGCATGCGAGCCTTGACCCAGTCCCGCTGCACGGTTCGGGTCGTCACCTCGAGCGCCTTGGCGATTTCCTCGTCGTTCATCCCGCCGAAAAACCGGCAATCCACCACGCGCGCCATGCGCGGCTCGACCTCGGCCAGGCGTTCGATCGCATCGCTGAGCTGGAGCATCGCCTCCGGCTGATCGGGTGCGGCGATCAGCTCGCTATCGAGGGTGATGCGATGACGGACGCCCTCGCGTTTGAGCGCGAGGCGCGCCCGCGCCCGATCGACCAGCACGTGACGCATCGCGACCGAGGCCAGCGCGAAGAAATGGCTGCGATCGCGCCAGGCGATGCGGGAGTGGTCGACCAGCTTGAGATAGGCCTCGTGGACCAGGCCGGTGGTGGAAAGGGTGCCCCCACCCTCGCGCCCGGAAAGCTGGCGCCGGGCAATAACCCGCAGCTCCTCGTACACCTCCGGCATCAGGCGATCCAGGCTGTCACGCCGCCCGGTCAGCAACTCGTTCAACGGGATGGGGTCTTGCGCGGGTGGACCCATGGGCTCCGAGCCGTGGGAGCGGACTGCTGCCCGGGAGGACGCGATGTCGTAATGCTGGGCGATCTCTCGTGTATGGGGGAGAGGCGACAGGGGTGTGCCCCTCGCCGGTTGGAACATGGAGCTTCCCGACCGAGAAGGCAAACCCGGTAGGCGGCCTGAGCGACGGTTCACGCCTCCGGCGGTATCGCCGGCCGCGATCGCACCGAGTCGCGGCGCAACCGACGGGGCCACACCGATGGTGATCACCGGTTCGGGATTCCGGTCCGCCACCGTGACTTTGGTGGCATCGTGACGCCGGGACGCTTCGATGTCGTCGCTGCCTGGTGCGATGACGCGGTCGTGACGTTCCCGAGCCGTCGGCACCATGGACTTTGCTTTCTGCACCGCACCAACTGGGTTGCCTGGAGATTCTGATGCCGGGAGGATCAGCAGCGGCAGGACCGAGCGCCCCGTGTCGGAAGGCGGGGCGTTCTCACGTGTACAGGGAGAAGGAAGCGGACTGGCGCAACTCCGCTTCCGGCCACACGACTCCAAAGCGAGGCAATATGTCCAGCTTCCCCACGCAGCTGATCCGGTTCGGACTGATCCTGCTCACCAGCTCGGCGGCCGTCGCCTGCGACTATGAGGGCCCCGGGCCGGACCCCGTGGAGGGCCCCGGGCCGGACCCCATGAGCATTGCGCTTTCCATCGATACGGCCGGGGCGACGCTGGTGGAGGGAGGGTCGCAGCCGGTGCGCGCGACCCTCACCAGGATCGGAGGCTTCAGCGGGAACGTCAACATCTTCGTGACCGGCCAGCCAGCCGGCGTCACCGCCAGCGTGTCCGACATGCAGACGTCGGGCGCGGTCACCACCGCCACCGTGAGCATCGCCGTAGGGGCAGGAGTGACGCCCGACGTGTACCTCCTCCTGGTTCATGGGACTGGCAACGGGGTCAATGCGGTCACGCAGGCGTTCACGCTCACCGTCGGTCTGGATCTGGGGTTTTCGATTTCGCTCCCGGATTCGGCGCTCTCGATCGAGCAGGGAGGCGGCGCGCTGACCACCACGGTAAAGGTCAGCCGGGTCAGCCACCTCGGTGCGGTGCAACTCGCGGTGACCGGCTTGCCGTCGGGGGTCACGGCGGCGTTCGACTTCTCCGCACCCGGGCTCTCCGGCAACAGCTCGGTGTTGACCCTGACGGTGGACCCCACGACTCCGGCGGGGATCTACCACTTGCAGGTCAAGGCATCTGATCCGGAACGAGAGGGTTTTGTGAGTACCCCGCTCACGCTGACCGTCACGTCCCCTCCGGGCTATAGCTTCTCGGCGCCACCTACGCTCAGCGTGACCCAGGGCGATTCGGGTCCGTTGATACCGGTGTACCTGATCCGCAGCAGCTTCACCGGGAGCGTGACGCTGAGCATCCAGAACCTTCCGGCAGGGGTCGGGGCCTTTATCTACCCGGAGAATCCGGTTCCCGGCAGCTCGACTTCGATCTTCCTATGGGCGGCCGGCAGCGCGGTCCCCGGCACCTACAGCAATCTGTTGCTGCGAGGAGTGGCTCCCGGCCTCTCCGACGTGACGGCGCCCCTCACGCTGACGATCAGGGTGGCGCCATTCGCCCTGACGCTGTCACAAGAGACGCTCATCATCACGCCGGGGGCCGCGCCGCTGAGTGTGACGGTGAACCTGGTCCGCAGCAGTTTCTCGGGCCTGGTGACACTTCATGTGGATCTTGGGGATGAGGAGGGTTCCATGCCCCCCGGAGTGACCGCCGCGTTCTCGCCCAACCTCACGGCCGCCAACAGCTCGCAGCTCACCTTCACGGCGGCTGCGGCGGCAACGCCCGGCAGCTACGACCTCTATGTCTGGGGCGAAGCCCAGTCGGGGTATTTCTGGTACGTGCCGCTCACCCTCATCGTGACCTCCGGCGGAGGTGGGTAAGCGTGATTCGGCCGCCCTTGAGGGGAGGTACACGAAGGGCCGGCGGGGGGCCGGCCCTTGGTGCATCGGGATCCAAGTCCCCGGAGGTCCAGGGCGTTTCCGGCTACTTCCACTCCACCCGCACCCCGCCCAGCGCCGAGTTCACCTCGATGTCGAGGTGCCGCCTGGCCGCGGCATAGTTGTTCGAGGTGTAGGTCTTCCCGCTCTTGCTGAACCCCTTGGCGTCGAAGCCGGCCAGAAACCCGCGCATGGTAACCCGCAACCCCAGGTCATTCGGGGCACGCAGGGTGACCCCGCCCAGCGCCATGTTCAGGTCGATCCGCCCATCCTCGGCCCACGCGCCGGCCAGATCGATATCGACCGAGCCGACGCCTCCGTCGAACCGCCAATCGGCGCAGCCGCTGTTGCCCAGGCCGAGCACGGTCACTTCGCCGGCGCCGGATTGCACCGAGGCGGAGCGACAGGCTCCGGCATTCCGCCGGGAAAAAGACACAGTGGTCCGGCTGGCGCCGCTCTTGAGATCGAGCTCGCTGAGCCTGAGCCCGCCCAGCTCGAGCGCGGCCTCGGCGGCGCCGAGCGACACGTCGAGAAAGAGATCAACGGCCTTCGAGAACTCGATCGCGGCGGTCTGTGCCAGCGCATTCTTGCGGCCGACCCGAATACCCCCACTCTCGTTGCCCTCCACACCCAGACGCACCACGCCCGCGCCCGCATCGTAGCTCCCCAGCGGGCGGAACCGCTCCACGTCGTACTGCAAGGTGAGCTGGTAGAGCCGGTCGGAGCTGCCCGGCTCCAGCAGCAGCTTGCCGGCGGCGAACTCGATGACCGCGCGGAGCTGACGCTCCCCGCGCAGCGGGCGGGCGTAATCGTAGCCGCGCATGCTCTGCGCCTGCACGGGTACCGCGCAGAGGGCCAGCAAGAGCTTCGGCCCGAGCCGTCTCATCGCTTGTCGCGGGGCAGCTTGGTGGACGGCGGCCGCTTGGCGGCGGTCACCCCGAATTGCGGGGTAGCCCACAGGTACTCGTCGGTCACGGCCTCCGGCGGCACGTAACGACCCGCGAACGCCGGCCGGATGCCGCCGCGGGACAGCAACGCCGCGCCGAACCCGATGGTCGCGAGCAGCCAGGTGGTGATGAACGACGCGCCGAAAACCAGCGCCCCGGCCACCGGGACCCAGCCGAACAGGACCCAGGCGAGCCACATCGCCGCGAGGGTGGACAGTCCGAGCAGCAGGTAGCGATAGCTGTTGGCGGAGCCCACCCGCACCCCGGCCGCCATGCGCCGGCGCAGCCGCGTCTCGCCCATGGCGTGGAGCACGGCCAGCAGCCCGCCCACCACGGCCGCGATGAGCAGCAGCGGCACCACGATGAGCACGAAGGGGACCAGCAGGATGCCGACCACGCTCAATACCAATCCGGTGATGACCAAGCCCAGCGTCGGCAGCACCAGGATCTGGGCCAGGAGTCCGGTGAGGAAGGAGCGGAAGAGGCTATTGGCGACGGTATCGGAAACCGTCTCGAGCTGGGGATGGGCAAAGAGCACCATCCCGAACCCCAGCAGCGTGAGGGTGAAGAGAACTCCGGCCAGGCCGGCGATGCGGGTGACGGTCTGTCCCACCACCCCGGTCGCAGTGGCACTCGGGGCCGCCACCGTCTCCAGGGCGCGCTGCTCCCCTTGTACCGAGCCGCCGCGCTCGCGAATCCTGCCGCCGATCACCAGGGCGTCCCCCCCGACCTGTCCCCCATCGTGCAAGACGAGATCGCCGTCGAGCACGACGATGTTGCCGCCCAGTTTGCCGGAAAGGTCGGCGCTGCCCCGCAAGACCAGCAGGTTTCCGGGCAGACGCTCACCCGATTCGAGGCGGAAATCTCCCAGACGGGCCTGTCCGTTGGTGACGCGGAACGGGAGCGGGCCGGCGCCACGGGCTCCGGCATCGGGCAGCGAACGGAGCAAGGCGCGCAGCTGCTGCTCCAGCTGCACCGGGTTGCCCAGGTGATCGAGGTTTACCGCGCTTTGGGGAGCTGTCTGACCCCAACCCAGCGAAACCGAAGTGACCGCGACCAGCACCGACAGCAAGGCGCCGCGATCACCAGTCGGCATGGGGGACCGGCCGGCTGGGCGGAACCAGGAGCCGGCGCAGGGCATAGACCGCCGCGCCGTAGGCGACGAGCAAGCCGCCTCCGGTGAGGACGACGCGCGCCGTCGAGGACGCGAAGCCGCGCAGCCCGGCGAACCAGGGCTGTTCGGTGAGGTTGGTGGCGACGACGCGCACCGCCACCCAGAGCGCGCGCCCCAGCTCGGCGGCGGACCGGTCGAGCCACGACAGCAGCAGGGTGCGATTGAAGAGCGACCAGACGATGCTGGCGCCGAGCGCGACGAAGAGTGTGGCGGCCAGCGCGAGGCGGGGGACCTTGAAGCGGACCGCCACCGGCCGTGCCAGCTCGACGCGCGCCAGCACCCGAGTGGCGAATCCGGGCGCGGGCTCAAAGGTCGGGAGCTTCGCCAGCGCGCTGAGCAGGACCTGATCTTGCTGAATCAGGGTCCTGCATTCGGCGCATTCGTCGAGGTGTTCGCGGGCGGCGATGCTCAATGACGCAGAATGAAACGCGTCGAGATCGTCAGCAGTGAGGTGATTGATGGGCCATTGTCTCATAAGCAAAGCCTCCTACGAATGCGTTGCGATTCGAGTTTCCGACGTACGAACCTGAAACGTTCGAGTCTTCATTCCTTCAGGTGCGCGAGCGCGATTCGCAGCTCGTTGCGCGCCCGATGGATGTAGGTCTTCACAGTGCCGAGCGGGAGGTTGAGGATCTCGGCGATCTCTTCATAGGGCCGCCCCTCGACGTGGCGCAGCAGAATGCAGGTCCGATACTCCGGCCGCAGCCTGGCAATGGCCTGCTCGATCTCACCGCCCAGCTCCTTGTTGGCCACGGCATCCAGCGCGCTCTCGGCCTTTTCGCCGATCTGGAGCGCGGTGGCTTCGATCTTTTCGGCGGTGTCGGCGTGGGGCGACCCTTCGAGCGAGAGCGTATCGAGCTCGCGGCGCCGCAAGTGATCGATGGCTGCATTGTTGGCGATCTTGAAGACCCAGGAGGAGAACTTGTACTCGGGCCGGTAGCTGGCCAGCGCGTTCAGCACCTTGATGAAGGTTTCCTGGGAGAGGTCCTCGGCGAGCTCGCGGTTGCGGACCATCCGGTAGATCAGGGAAAAGACCGGCCGCTCGTAGCGGTGCACCAGCTCGCGATACGCGGCTTCCTCGCCCGCGGCGGCCGCCGCGACGACCTCCTGGTCGGTTGCGGCCTTGAGCTGGGACGCGCGCTCAGCCACTCGCGCTTGCCCGGGGGCTTCGAAGCGGGGTACATTCGGCGGCTATGTTCGCCACAGACAGGGAGTTACCGATCACGGGCGGGGCGCCGAAACGGGCCTACGTCCAGCGGATGTTCAAAGGCATCGCGCCGCGGTACGA
>Ga0255310_10000216_pt1 | contig 12301 bp, 10 predicted proteins | sample EtOH1_T0_E1_meta_FD_201359 | JGI IMG/M metagenome (GOLD analysis project Ga0255310, IMG submission 201359) | Sandy soil microbial communities from University of British Columbia, Vancouver, Canada - EtOH1_T0_E1 | ecosystem: Engineered > Artificial ecosystem > Sand microcosm > Unclassified ...
GGTGCCGATGACCTTCCTGCACCAGGGGAAGCAGTACATCGTGTTCGCCACCGGGGCGGAGGACAACACCAGGCTGGTCGCGCTCAGGCTGCCGTAGATACGGTGACCGCTTCGTCACCCCTGGCTCGCCGCCCGCCCCGCCGGGAAGATCTCCTTGAAGGCCGTCACGAACCGCGTCATCTCGTCCGGCGTCCCGACCGAAACCCGCATGTGCTCGGGCACCGCGCTGAACGGCCGCCCGACCAGCACCCCCTTCTTGCGGAACTCCTCCACCACCGGCCCCACCGGCCGCCGCAGGTGCACCATGAAGAAGTTCGCGTCGGAGGGGACCACCGTGTAGCCGTGCGCGGTGAGCTCGCTCATCGCCTTGCCGCGCTGCTCCAGGGTCACCTTCTTGACCCAGGCCTGCGACGCGGTGTCCTTGAGCGCCGCCACCCCGCCCCACTTCACGATCGCGTTGATGCTGCCGGTGCCGTAGGGCCGCATCCGCTGGATGATGCTCCGCGGCGCGATGGCATATCCCAGTCGCATCCCCGCGAGCGCCGCGATCTTCGAGAAGGTGCGGCAGACGATCACCTGGCGCCCCTCCAGCACGTAGGGCATCGAGGTCGCGTAGTCGGGGTGCTCCACGAAGTGGTGGTACGCCTCGTCGATCAGCACGATCACGTCGGGCGGAATCCCGTCGAGCAGCTGGGCGACCTCCTGCCTGGTCACTACCCTCCCGGTCGGATTGTTCGGGCTGCACAGGTAGACGAAGCCCACGTCCCGGTAGTTGGCCTTCACCGCCGCGATGGTGGCGGGAATGTCCTGCCGGAAGTCCGCCAGCAGCGGCACCTTGATCTGATCCGCCTTGAGTGCCGTCACGTGCTGATACAGCACGTCGTACGACGGCTCGGCGCCCACGATCTTCTTGTCGTGGAGCAGCAGCGCGGTCCCCGCCATGTCCAGGATCTCGCCCGACCCCGCGCCGAGCATCACGTTCTCGGTTTTGACCCCGTGGTGCTTGGCGATCTCCTCGACGATCCCGCCGTCGGGGTAGCCGTACCGGTTGGCGTACTTGAACGCCTTGGTCATCGCCTGGAGCACCGAGTCCGGCGGCCCGTAGGGATTCTCGTTGTTGGCCAGCTTGGCCAGCGCGTCGTATTCATCCGGCGTGGTCTGCCGCCGCGGCCCCGCGGGGTTCTGCCCCTGCTGGGTCCAGAGCTGGCCCGGCTTGAGGGTGAGCAACCCCAGCGCGGAGGTCACTCCGCCGACGAACCGCCGCCGTGACACCGGCTGAATCACGTCCATGATGTCCTCCTCAACGCGTGGACGATGCACCCTCAGTTTTCGATCCGAATGACCAGCAGCCGCTCGGCGATGGCACTCGCGACTCTTCGTGCGTCCGCACCGTCGCTGTTGGTCAGCACAATGACGGAGACCCGTTGCTCCGGGAATCTCAGGAAGGCGTTGCGCTTGCCGTCCGCGGTACCATACGCCGCCAATCGTAGCACCCCGTACGGGCGGTCGGCGCGCCAGCCCAGCGACGTATCGACCGGCTTGACCTCAGCGGATCCCGCGCCCGCACTCAGCGTGTCGCGAATCCAGGTACGCTCGTTCTCCAGCCCCAGCGCCAGCCGGTACAATTCGTCCACGTTGGAGCGCACCGTCCCGGCGGCCGCGCCGCTGGTGTCCAGCGTGGTCTTGTGCGCGCCGATCGGGGTGTAGATCCGCCGGGTGAACAGCTGCCCGTAGCTCATCCCCGCCTTGCCCGCGACCAGGCGCATGAGCAGGCTGTCGCCCGACGCCAAGGGCGCCGCGCGCGTCACGTACTGCCGCAGCGTGACCGCCTCGCTCAGCGGCTCGTCGAGCGACAGCTTGCCGTCGAGCGCGACGAGCTGGGCCGCCAGGGCGTGGAACACGACGGACATCTCGCCCAGTGGGAAGTTGGGCACCGTGGTGACCGGCGTGTAGTTGGGCCGCTCCGGCACCCCGTATCCCTTGTTCACCAGGACCTGGCCGGCCTGCGCCACCAGCACGGTGGCCTGGGGCGCTCCCAAGGTTCCGATCAGCGAGTCCACGGCGCGTTCGCTGAGCGTGGGGGTGCGCTCGATGGCCCGGTGCAGCAGCCGCCGGGCGCCGAGGTCGTAGCGATCGCCGGGGTGCAGGGTCAGAAAGGGCTTGCCTGGATCGGTTTCCTTGCCGCCGTACACGAAGGCCTTGTTGCGGCCCATGATCTCGGCGACGTCCTGCTGTACCACCCACGCGGTGCCCTCGTCTTCCGAAATGCCCAGCAGCTCGGGGTGCTTCGGCAGCAGCGAGTCGGCCAGGTCGCGCAGCCGCTCGCGCGCCACCACGTGCTGGTCGATCGCGACGCCGCGCAGGAAGCCGAAGCCCGCCTCGTAACCCGGCGCCATGATGATGCTGTTGCCGGAGCGCGCGCCGCGCAGCAGGTAGCTCGCCAGGATCGAGGCGCCCGCGGACGACCCGCCCACCACCCCGCCGCGCGCCAGCACCTCGTGGAAGCCCGCTTCGGTCTTGGTGCCCGCGTAGGAGTCCACCAGGTGCCACTGCCGCCCGCCCTCGAACCAGACCCCGCCCGCCTGCTGGAGCGGCGCCGCGAAGCTATCCGAGTCGGCCCGCTTGCGGTCGATGGTGTGCAGCACCACCACGTTGCGGGCCCCGGCGCGCTTGAGCCCGGCGGTGCCGCGCCAGTCGGCGGGGTACACCGAGTCGCCGCCCGCGGTGGGCACGTCGATGATCAGTGCGTCGGGGCCGCCCGCCGCCGCGATGAAGCGGGCGTAGAGCTCGGGCCCCAGCGCCCCGCCGCCCACCACCATCACGGTGCCCTTGGGCGGTCCCACCTTCTGCGCCGCGAGGGGCGCCCCGAGCACCGCCAGCGCCAGCACGGCCGCAGCGAGGGAGCGGCGGGTCAGGCCCACGACAAATCCTGCTTCCCGATCGGCAGCGCCCGGATCCGCTTGCCGGTGGCCTCGAAGATGGCGTTGCAGAGCGCCGGCACCACCGGCGGCAGCGCGGGCTCGCCTAACCCGGTGGGCGGAAAATCGGTCTTGCGGAAATGCACCTCCACCGGCGGCGCCTTGGTGAGCCGCAACAGCTCGTAGTTGTCGAAGTTGCTCTGTACGGTGCGCCCGCGCTCGATGGTGATCTCCTGCGCCAGCGCCTCGGCGATCCCGTCCAGCACCGCGCCCTGCACCTGGTTCTCCGCGTTGCTGGCGTTGATCACCTCGCTCCCGATGTCGCCCGCCACCCACACCTTGTTGATCGCGAGCGCGCCCTGCCGCGAAACCGTCACCTGCACTACCTCGGCGAAGTGCCCCAGGTGGCTGTAGTGGAACGCGATCCCCATCCCGCTGCCCTTGGCGCGGGCCCGCCCGGCCCAGCCCGACCGCTCCGCCACCAGCTCCAGTACCCCGCGCATCCGCGCCGGGTGCACCGTGTCCCCCGTGATGGCCTCGCCGGCCGCCAGCAACTCCAGCCGGAACTGCAGCGGATCCTTCCCCGCCGCCAGGGCCAGCTCATCCAGGAACGACTGGTTCGCGAAGGCGATTCCGTTGCTGCCCGGTGCCCGCAGGGCACCGGTCGGCACGCCGAGCGGCATCACCGAGGCGTCCAGCGCGAAGTTGGGGACGAAGCGCTGGGGAAACTCGGTCGCGGAGATGCCGGCGCTGGAGGCGAACCGCTCAACGGTGCCGAACGACACGAAGTGGTCGCGCCACGCGGTCAGCTTCCCGGCCGCATCGAGTCCGCCGCTGAAATAATGGAAGCCCGCGGGCCGGTAGAAGTCGTGCTGCATGTCGTCTTCGCGGGTCCACAGGAGTTTCACCGGCACGCCCGCCTGCTTGGCGATGGCGGCGGCCTCGACCATCCAGTCGTTGTTGAGCCGGCGCCCGAAGCCGCCGCCCACCCGCGTCATGTGGATGGTGATGTCGGCTTCGGCGATGCCGAGCGTCCGGGAGATCAGGGCGCGCCCGCTCGCCGGCGTCTGCGCCGGTGCCCACAGCTCCAGCTTGCCGTTGCTGTATTGCGCGGTGCAGTTCTGCGGCTCCAGCGGCGCGTGGGCCAGGAAGGGATAGCTGTACTCGGCCTTGACCAGCTTGGCCGCGCTCGCCAGCGCCGCGTCCGGATCGCCGTCCTTCTTGAGCGAGCGCTGCGGCGGTTGCTTGGACAGCTCGGCGGCTTTCGCCGCGAAACCCGCGCTGCTCTGGGCCGCGGTGGCCCCCTCGTTCCACACCACCTTGAGCCGCTCGCGCGCCTTGCGCGCCGCCCACCAGGTTTCCGCCACGATCGCGACCCCGCCCAGCAGCCCGTTCAGCGCGCCGCCGGCTCCGGGCTCCAGCACGAACGCCTGCTGCACACCCCACAGCCCCTTCAGCTCGTCGAGGTTGGCGCTCTGCACCGTGCCGCCGAACACCGGGCACTTCAGGTAGACGGCGTAGCGCATGTTGGGGACGCTGACGTCGATCCCATAGAGCGGCGTCCCGGTCACGATCTTGTGATTGTCCACCCCGCGGATCCGCTGGCCGATGATCTTGAATTCCTTGGGATCCTTGAGCCTGACCGTGGCCAGGTCCGGCGCGGGAAGCGTGGCGGCCTTGGCGAGCAGTGCGCCGTACTTGAGGCTCTTGCCGGTCCTGGCGTGGCGCACCACGCCCGAGGCGGTGCTGCACTCGTCCGCGGGCACGCCCCAGGTCGCCGCCGCCGCGCCCACCATGAGCGCGCGCCCCGCCGCGCCCACCTGGCGCATCGCCAGCCAGTGGTTGGGCGTAGCGGTGCTGCCCCCGGCGAACTGGCTCTTGAAGTTCACGGTGTCCAGCCCGGCCTGCTCGATCCGGACGTCCTTCCAGTCCACGTCGAGCTCGTCGGCGATGATCATCGGCAGCATGGTCTTGACGCCCTGCCCGATCTCCGGATTCTGCGCCATGATGGTGACGCTCCCGTCCGGCGCGATCCGGATCCAGGCGTTGAGCGTCCCCTCGGCCGCCTGTCCCGCCGGCCGCCCCGAGGCGCCCAATCGCGTCCCCAGCAGTAACCCGCCGCCGGCCACCAGGGTGGCCTGGAGGAACTCGCGGCGGCTGACCCGCGTCGGCGCGCTCATGGGACACCTCCGGGCACCGCAGCCGGCGCGGGACCCCCCGCCGCCCGATGGATCGCCGCGCGGATCCGCAGATAGGTCCCGCAGCGGCACAGATTCCCGTCCATCGCGTCGTCGATGTCCTGGTCGGTCGGCTTGGGCACCGCCGCCAACAGCGACGCCGCCATCATCAGCTGCCCGGCCTGGCAGTAGCCGCACTGCGGCACGTCCAGCTCCTCCCAGGCGCGCTGCAGCGGATGCGTCCCGTCGGGCGAGAGGCCCTCGATGGTGGTGACCTCGGCGCCGGCGACGCGCGACACCGGCGTCACGCAGGAGCGCTTCGCCTCGCCCCCGATGTGCACCGTGCAGGCGCCGCACTGCGCCACGCCGCAGCCATACTTGGTGCCCTTGAGGTCGAGGACGTCCCGCAGCACCCAGAGCAGCGGCATCTCCTCCGGCACGTCCACCTTGACCGCTTTCCCGTTGACCTTGAAGCTCGTCGTCATGGCTTGATGTACCTCTGCAGTCGGCGCGGACCCACTTCCGCGCCGTAGATGTTTCCCTTCGCGTCTACCGCGACGCCCTCTGCTGCACTGGTGTTGCTGGCGTTCTCGACCGGATCGGGAATCAGCGCCGTCAGCGTTCCATCCCGCGCGCTGCCGATGCGGATGCCGCGCTTCCAGTTGCCGTGCGGCGGGGAGACCCCGCCCGATTCCGAGTCGGTCACGTAGATCACGTCATCCTTATCTATGTAGATCCCGCTCGGTCTGCTGAAGTGCGACCACTCCGCCAGGACCTTGCCTTCCTGGTCCATGATCACGATCCGGTTGTTGCTGCGGTCGCCCACGAACAGGCGTCCCTGCGAGTCCATCGCCAGCGCGTGGGGCTGATCCAGCTCGCCCGGACCGCTGCCCTTGCTGCCGATCGTCCTGAGCAGCCGTCCCGTGCGGTCGAACTTGAGGATCCGCGCGTTGGCGCTCGCGGCCGAGGCATGTCCTTCCGCCACGAAGATGTCGCCGTTCGGCGCCACCAGCACGTCGTTCGGCTGATTGAAGAAGACCGAATCCCGCCCCCCGCCGGCCCGGCCCAGCGTCAGCAGCAGCGCGCCATCGGGCGAAAACTTGAAGACCTGGTGGCCCAGCGCCTGGCCGTCCTTCCCCTTGGTGGCGCGCTGCTCCGCGCTGCCGGTGCAGGCGCAATCGGTCACCCAGATGTTGCCGTCCTGGTCCACGAAGATGCCGTGCGGCGAGAGCAGCATGCCCGCGCCGAAGCTCTTCACCAGCGTCCCGGTCGAATCGAATTTGAGAATGGGATCGAGGCTCGATCCGGCGCAGCTATTGGCGCCGCAGCGCTCCGCTACCCATACGCTGCGCCCGTCCTTGTCGATTTCCACCGCGCTGGTGGAGCCCCAGCTGCGCCCGGCGGGCAGCTTCGCCCAGCCCTCCACGGTGCGGTACGGATTGGGGAGATCGTTGGTGGGGGCCGCTGCGGTGTTGCCCTGCGCCGCGGCCTGGGAAGCGGCAATGCCCAGCAAGAACAGCGGAATCCTCATGCGCTGGAACGTACTCGCTGGGCCGCGGTTGTCACCATCCGCTCCCAATCCTCTTCCTGTCGCCAAATGACCTCCAACGCGCGTCCAAAAGATTAAGATATCACAATCTTGTGGTATGGCGAGCCGTCCTGCGCTTCGCCCGCGGCTGATCCATACTCCGGGCATGCGCCGCCCCGCGTTCGCCCTGCTGCTCCTCGCACCCACCCCGGCCCTGGCCCAGCGGCCGCTCGCCTTCACCCATGTCGGCGTCATCGACGCCACCGATTCGCTGGCTCGGCTCGACCAGACCGTCATCGTTCGCGGCAACCGCATTGTCGCCGTCGCGGCCGCGCGTTCCGTCACCCTCCCCGCCGGGGTCCGGGTGATCGATGGCCGCGGCAAGTTCCTGCTCCCCGGCTTCTGGGACATGCACGTCCACACCGTGACGCCCGAGGGCCGCGCCCTGCTCGCCCTCTATGTCGCCAACGGGGTGACCGGGGTGCGCGACATGGCGGGTGACTGGGACAGCCTCACCACCTGGCGCAAGGCCATCGCGCACGGAGACCTGGTCGGCCCGCGCATCGTCGCCTCGGGTCCCTATCTCGAGGGGGGTGACGTTCCCATTCCGCACCTGCTGGTGCGCACTCCGGCGGAGGCCCGCGCCGGCGTCGACTCGCTGGTCCGGCTCGGCGTGGATTTCATCAAGGTGCACAGCCAGCTAACCCGCGAAAACTATTTCGCCATCGCCCGCCGGGCCCGCGAGCGCGGCATGGTCTTCGCCGGCCATGTGCCCCGCGTGGTGGGCGCCTGGGACGCGTCCGATTCCGGGCAGCGGAGCATCGAGCACCTGCTCGCCATCCCCGCGCCCTGTACCCCGGCCGAGTCGCTCGCGCTCCAGCCCCGCTTCGCGGTGCAGGGCGCGCTGGGCCGCTGCTCCTCCCAGGATCTGGCACCGCTCTACGCCCGGCTGGTGCGGAACCACACCTGGGTGACCCCCACCTTCGTGGCGCAGGTCGAGGTCGCCGGCTGGCCGGGCAAGGCGTTGCCCGGCGATTCGCTGGCGCACTATCTGCCCGCGGCGCTGCGCCGTTACGTCGCGCAAATCTTCCCCATGCCGGACAGCGTTCCGCCCGGGGCAGATTCGGTGGGCCGAGCGATGTTCGCCAAGCGGCTGGCGCAGGTGGCCGCGATGCGGCGCGCGGGCGTCGGCGTGCTCACCGGTACCGACGCGCCGCTCCGCAACGGCCCGCCCGGTTTCGGCCTGCACGAGGAGCTGCAGCTGCTGGTGCGAGGCGGGATGACGCCGTTCGAGGCGCTGCGCGCCGCCACCCTGGAGCCGGCCCGCTACTTCGGCACCCTCGACTCGGCGGGCAGCGTGGCGCCGGGCAAGCTTGCGGATCTGGTGCTACTGGATACGAACCCGCTGCTGGATATCCGGAACACTCGCCGGATCGCCGCGGTGGTGGCCAACGGGCGTTTTTACGGGCCGCGGGAGCGGGAGAAGCTGCTCAAGGCCGGACAGTGAGGTCGGTGAGGTCGGGAACTTACCCACCTACCGACCTACCGGCGAAGTACTCCCTGCCCCGCTCCATCAGCGCCGCGAACCCGGCCTCGTCGTCCCGCTCCACCGCGGCGAGGATCTCCTCTGCCACCGCCTTGAGCGCGCGCAGCGGCTCCAGCCCGTACTGGTTGAGCCGCTGGATCTCGAAGTAGAGCCGCGGGTTCTCCGACGCCACCTGCGATGCGACAGCGAGCTGCGCGTCGAACGTCGTGCTCGACATCCGCGCTAGCGCCGGCGCCGCCTCGCCGCTGCCCGCCAGCGCCGCCGAGAAGGCGATGTTGATCGCGTGGGAGAGCCCCAGCACATAGGCGATGTGCCGGTCGTGCTCCGCGGCCGTCATCTCGACCTGGAGCGCCATGGTGGGGGCGAACAGCTCGCGCGCTTCCCGCACCGCCTCGGGCACCCCGCAGTCCACGAAGATCACGTGGCGCCCCGAGAGCAGCTCCGTGTTGGGTCCGAACATCGGATGGATCGAGGTGACCCGCACCCCCGCGGCGTAGAGCGCCGCGAGCGCCGGCCGCAGCGGGCCTTTGAGCGAGCCCACGTCGAACACCAGGCCCCCGGGCCTCCGCTCCGCCAGCCCCAGCAGGATCCCCGCCGAGACCTGCAGGGTGGCCGCGACAACGATCAGGTCGTGGTCGAGCGACGAGTCGCGCCAGTCGGCGGTGCGGGGGACCCCCTCCGGCCCGGGGGCGGGATCGGCGATCTCCACCGCGAAGCCCTGCGAGCCCAGGAAGCGCAACAGCCAGCCCCCCATCCGCCCGCTGCCGCCGATCACCAGGGCTCGGCGGCCTAACCCGCTACCCGTGGCGGCCAGCCGGTCCTGCTCCTGGCGGGTGAGCGACGACGCGATCAGCACCCGCAGCAGCTCCGCGGCCACGTCGCCCGAGAGCCCCAGCGCCTCCGCGGTGCGCCGAGCCCGCTCCAGCACCTCTTTCTCCTGGGTGAAGTCCCGGGTCGTCCGGCCCAGCTGCGCCTTGAGCTCGCCGATCGCGGACGCCAGCGCCTGCCGCCGGGCCACCAGCGCCAGCAGCTCGCGATCCACCGCGCCCAGCTCGGCGCGCAGTGCGTTGAGGTCGTCGGGTGTCGCTGCCATGCCCGCAACCTATCGGCGCGTCCAGGGTGGCCGCAATTCCGACCGCACCGTCCTCACCGTCCTCACCGTCCAGCTATTTTTCGGCAGGAGGACCACACCATGTCCATCAGACCCGTCAGGCGCATCATCGAGGCCCAGCCCACCATGGAAGGCGCCGGCGTCAAGCTGCGCCGCGGCTTCGGCTTCGGCGCCACCGAAGAATTCGACCCCTTCCTGCTGTTCGACGATTTCCGCAACGAGCGGCCGGAGGATTACCTCAAGGGGTTCCCCTGGCACCCGCACCGCGGCATCGAGACCATCACCTACGTCCTCGCCGGCACCGTGCGCCACGGCGACAGCCTCGGCAACCGCGGCGCCATGGGCGCGGGCGACGTGCAGTGGATGACCGCCGGGAGCGGCATCCTGCACCAGGAAATGCCGGAGGGCGACGCCGCCGGCCGCATGCACGGCTTCCAGCTCTGGGCCAACCTGCCTTCCGCGCTGAAGATGACCACCCCGCGCTACCAGGACATCGTCGCGAAGGACATCCCCGAGGTGACCGACGACGACGGCACGGTGGTGCGGGTTATTACCGGGGATTTCTGGGGCAAACGCGGCCCGGTGGACGGGATCGCCGCCGAGCCGACCTATCTCGACGTCCGGGTACCGCCGGGCAAGCGCAAGGTGCTGCCGGTCGAGACCAGCCGGCACGCCTTTGCCTACGTGTTCGAGGGGAGCGGCAGCTTCCGCGACGCCTCGGCGCCGTTCGGGGTGCTCACCGAGCGGGGCGATCCCGGCCTGGAGAGCACCGTGCGAGAGAGCACCGGCAACCGGTCACTGGTGGTATTCGATCGCGGCGATGAGGTGGTGGTGCAGGCCGGCGAGGAGGGGATCCGCTTCCTGCTGGTCTCGGGCAAGCCGCTCGCGGAGCCGGTGGCGTGGTACGGCCCCATCGTGATGAACACCCACGCCGAGCTGCAGCGCGCCATCAGCGAGCTGCGGGACGGCAGCTTCATCAAGCACGGGGCGGGGTCCGGGCGCGCGGGATAGAGACTCCCTCAGGGCGCTTGCGGGAGCGCCTTCATGCGCCGGCCGGACAGGAAGGGCCAGCGCGCCTCCCGACGCGCCCTTCGGACAGCTATATCCCCGCGCGCCCCGTCCAACCATTTCAATCCTCGACCAAAGCCAGCACCCGCAGCGGGCTCCCGCTCCCGCCCACGATCTTGAGCGGCGCGGCGATCACCACCGCGCCCGTGGCCGGCAATCGGTCCAGGTTCCGCAGGCTCGCCAGCCCGAACTTCCCCGCCCCGTGCATCGTGGTGTGGTTCGGAAACGGCGGCTCGAAGCTCCCCGCCTGTCCCGCGTCGGTCCCTACGGTCTCGACCCCCACGCCCAGCACGTCGCGATCGTGGGCCAGCAGCTCGGAGGTGCTCTGGTGAAAGCCGGGGCTGTGCGGACCGTCGGGGCCCACGTTGAGGAATGATTTCGGGTCGCTCCGCGTGCTCCACCCGCTGCGCAAGAGCACCCAGGCGCCGGCCGGAATCCGGCCGTGCTGCTGCTCCCAGGCCAGCAGGTGCTCCGGCCGCAGCAGGAAATCGGGATTCCTGCTCACCTCCGCCGTCACGTCGATCACGCAGGCCGGCCCGACGAACCGCCGCGCCGGAATGGTGTCGCAGGCGTTATCGGGAAGATCCTTGCCGGTGATCCAGTGGATCGGCGCGTCGAAGTGGGTGCCGGTGTGCTCCCCCATGTGGATGGTGTTCCAGTACCACGCCGGGCCCTTGGCGTCGAAGCGCGAGATCACCTCGAGCGTCACCCCGGGCGAGGAGCCGAAGATCGGCGGCAGCCCGATCACCGGGGTGTCCGGACCCAGCGGCTGGGTCAGGTCGATGACCCGGACGCTGCCGGCCGCGAGGCCGGCCACCAGTTGGGAGAGCACGGACATGATCAGCCTCGCTCAGCCGTTGCCGTACACCGGCACCAGGGCGCCCCAGGTCAGCTGGTTGCCCGGCGAGGCCAGCCAGAGGATGGCCCGGGCGAGCTGCTCGGGCTTGGGCCAGCGCTCGACCTTGGCGTTCGGCATCGCCGCCCGGTTGGCGGGCGTGTCGATGATCGAGGGCAGCACCGCGTTGACCAGGATGCCTTCGCCGCGCACCTCCACCGCGAGGGCGCGGGTTAGGGCCGCTACCCCCGCCTTCGCGATCGTGTAGGCCACCAGCTCCGGCGCCGGCTGCTCGACCACCCGCGCCGCGACGTTCACGATCCGTCCGCCCCCGCTCTGCCGCATCGCCTTGACCGCCTCCCGGCAGCACAGGAACGCGGTGAGCAGGTTGAGGGCGAGCTGCTGTTCCAGGTCGGCGCGCGAGGTCTCCGCGATCGGCTTCGCCTTGAACCCCCCGGCCAGGTGCACCGAGGCGAACAACGGCGGCAGCCCGGCGTAGTAGTCCACCACCGTGTCCTGGTTGGTGAGGTCGATCTTGCCGGTGACGTGGGTCCCGGCCACCGCGTGGGTGGGAGCATCCCCGAACACCGGCAGGTGGCACTCGGCGCCCGCGGCGAGAAACGTCGCCACGACGCTCTGGCCCAGCGCGCCGTCGCCGCCGGTGATGACGACGTGGCGTCCTGCGAGCTCTCCGGGCATTGGTCTCCTCTACGCGTTCTTGAGGTGCCGTGCGAACTGGTAGCGGTTCTCCAGCAGCGCCAGGTCGGTCACATAACCCGCCGGTCCCACCGCCTCCACCTTCGCCACCAGGGTGGTCAGCGCACCGGCGGCCTGCGCCGCCGTGAACTCTGCCCGGAAATCCTCCAGCGTGCGCACCGTCGCGGTCCGCGGCACCCCGCTCCCCCGCGCGATCTCGGCGAGGTTGCTCCCGGTGGAGGTCGCGGTTGGAAACCCGCCCACCGAGAGCAGGCTCTCGTTGTCGAACACCACGTGCACGAGATTGCGCGGCCGGTAGCGGGCGAGCGTGGTCAGCCCGCCGAGGTTCATGAGGACGGACCCGTCGCCGTCGAGCACGATCACCTTCAGCCCGGGCCGGCAGAGCGCGATGCCCAATCCCA
>Ga0255310_10000217_pt1 | contig 12269 bp, 9 predicted proteins | sample EtOH1_T0_E1_meta_FD_201359 | JGI IMG/M metagenome (GOLD analysis project Ga0255310, IMG submission 201359) | Sandy soil microbial communities from University of British Columbia, Vancouver, Canada - EtOH1_T0_E1 | ecosystem: Engineered > Artificial ecosystem > Sand microcosm > Unclassified ...
ATCACACCTTCCCCGTCATCACATCAGGGCGTGGCCTCAATCGATGCAGCTGATCGCGGCCCGGCCAATAAGGTTTCGGCCAGGCCAAACCCTCATAACCAAGGTCTGCTGCGGCGTGCAGTGTCCAGTACGGGTTGGCAAGGTGCGGCCGCGCAAGGCAGACGAGGTCGGCGCGCCCCGCCATCAGGATCGAATTGACATGGTCGGCGTCGTAAATGTTTCCGACCGCAAGCGTCGCAATGCCCGCTTCGTTACGGATGCGGTCGGAGAACGGCGTCTGAAACATCCGCCCGTAGACCGGCTTCGCCTGTTTCGACGTCTGTCCAGCGGATACATCGATCATGTCGGCGCCGGCGTCGGTCAGAATGCGCGCGACCTCGACCGCATCGCGCGGCGAGATGCCGTCCGGCACCCAATCATTTGCGGAAATGCGCACCGAGATCGGCTTGTCGTCGGGCCACACCGCCCGTACTGCGCGAAACACCTCAAGCGGAAACCGCATGCGGTTCTCGAGACTGCCGCCGTATTCGTCGGTGCGTTTGTTGGTGAGCGGCGTGATGAACGCCGACATCAGGTAGCCGTGCGCGTAATGCAGCTCGAGCCAGTCGAAACCAGCCCGCTGCGCCATTTCCGCCGAGCGGACGAACTCGTCGCGCACTCTGTCCATGTCGGCGCGCGTCATCGCCCGCGGCGCCTGGTTCTCCGCGCTCCAGGCCACCGCCGAGGGCCCCATCACTGTCCAGTTGCCGGATGGCAGCGGCGCATCCATCGTTTCCCAGCCGAGCTGGGTCGAGCCTTTGGGGCCGGAATGACCAAGCTGGATGGCAAATTTGGCATCGCTTTCGGCATGGACGAAATCGACGATCCTTTTCCACGCCGCCTCATGCTCAGAGCGATAAAGCCCCGTGCAACCGGGCGTGATACGGCCCTCCGGTGACACACAGGTCATCTCGGTAAAGACCAGCCCCGCCCCGCCTTTGGCGCGCTCGGCATAGTGGACCAGATGCCAGTCGGTCGGTGCGCCGTCGACCGCACGGTATTGCGCCATCGGCGACACCACGACCCGGTTCTTCAATTCGATGCCGCGCACGCGGAGTGGCACGAACATCGGAGGCCGCTGGACCTGCGGCTCCCGCCCTGTCGCCTGGCGCTCGAACCAGCGCTCCGCGCCGCCAAGCCAATTTTCATCGCGCTCGCGCAGGTTTTCATGGCTGATGCGCTGCGAACGCGTCAGCAGCGAGTAGTTGAACTGGACCGGGTCAAGGTGAAGATAGCGCTCGACATCCTCGAACCATTCGGTGGAATTACGTGCCGCGCTCTGCAAGCGCAGCACTTCGAGCCGCCGCTCGTCTTCGTAGCGGCGGAAGGCATGCGTCATGGTCGGCTCGCTGTGCAAATAGTCGGCGAGCGCAATGGCGCTTTCCAGCGCGAGTTTTGAACCTGAGCCGACCGAGAAATGCGCAGTCGCCGCGGCATCTCCGAGCAAGACAATATTCTTGTGGCTCCAGCGCTCGCAAAGGACACGGTTGAAGTTAAGCCAGGCCGAACCGCGCAGATGGCGTGCATTCGACATCAATTTATGACCGCCGAGATTGCGGGCAAAGATTTTCTCGCAGGCCGTAATCGTCTCCTCGGTGCTCATCTGCCTGAAGCCGGCCCGGCGCCAGGTTTCTTCCGAGCATTCAACGATGAAAGTCGCGGTATCGCCGTCGAATTGGTAGGCGTGCGCCCAGATCCAGCCGTGCTCGGTCTGCTCGAAGATGAAAGTAAACGCATCGTCGAATTTCTGATGCGTGCCGAGCCAAATATACTTGCAGGCACGTACGTCGATATCGGGCTTGAACACGTCGGCATGGGTGGCGCGTACGCGCGAATTCACCCCGTCGGCGCCGACGATCAGATCGTAGTCCGCATAAGCGGAAACGTCCGCGGCCTCGGTCTCGAACTGCAGCTTGACCCCGAGGGCGCGGGCCCGCTCCTGAAGAATATTCAGCAGACGTTTGCGGCCGATACCGGAAAAGCCGTGACCGCCCGAGCGCACCGTTTCGCCGCGATAGTGCACCGCGATGTCGTCCCAGTAAACGAAAGACTCGCGGATGAGCGCCGCGCTCTCCGCATCGTTGGCTTCGAGGTTGGCCAGCGTTTCGTCGGACAGCACCACGCCCCAGCCGAACGTGTCGTCCGGCCGATTGCGCTCGATGACGACAACCTCATGCGCGGGGTCCCGCCGCTTGAGCGAGATTGCGAAGTAGAGACCGCCGGGGCCACCGCCGAGACAAACCGCGCGCATTGCCGATCCGATCGTTCAGATGGGTTATTATAACCCTATAATGTCTAAACTTAAAGTATTTGTCCGCAGAAATTTGCGCTCGTCCCGCCCATCGGGAGGAGCGCCAAAAACCACGTTTTTACTGGGCCTTGCCGGTCCTTGCGTAACCGTCGGCGTGTTTCGAGAGGATTTTCATTAAGCCCGTGCGCCGGGGCCAAAAGTGAACGCTATCTCGGTCAGGTGCGCTAGTCGCACCGAGCTTGCGCGTTTTATTTTTTATTTGATGGCCTCTTCCAGATTCCACGCTTCTGCATAAGTTCGACCTGTTTGTCGATCACATCACGCCTATACTCAGCGTGCTTTGGCGGCACCTTCTTCAAGTATCGATTTTTCGGATAGATTGGTTTTTCGTAGATGATTTGCGCAAGTTCTGCACGCACGTCTTTCATCCAATTGGTGACCTGCGCCGACTCTCGATGATGGCGTAGCGCTTCAATATTGATAACACCTGAGACGAACGTCGACCCATTGGTGTCGCGCTGCTTGCCTACGAGCTGCCCGCGGTAGTCAACAATCATTGATTGACCGCCTCCGGCATCGATGCCGACCGGATGGTCCGAATCGAGATGGTAGCTGCCAATATTCGGCGCGACGACATACATATTGTTTTCCAGCGCACGAGCCCGATTGGATATCTCGAAAATGTCGTTCTCTGTAAACGGGGCCGGCATCGACGCTCGGTACACCACCTCAGCGCCGTTCATCGCAAGGCCGCGTCCATTTTCAGGATAATTGCCTTCCATGGCCATCATAATGCCGAGTCGTCCGATCTTAGTATCAGCGACTGGCCAAAACGCATCCAGCGTGCGGCCATATTTCTTGATCCACCAATCATAAAGATCATGCGGTGACACCGAACGCTCAACCGGCAAAAGCGCGCTCAGCTTGTAGTGCTGCAAAATGATGTTGCCGTCCGGGTCAACAATAAATCCGATATTGAAGAAACGATTCTTCCAGTCCTTATGACGGGCCTTGGCCTGCGCCATGATGTAAACATTCCATTGTCGCGCCAGCTTGCCGATCTCGTCGGTTTCCGGCCCCGGAATGTCGATGCAGCAAGTACGGGCGTAGTCGGCATGATCCACGTCCAGGACTTCGTCATTGAAACCCATCAGCGCACCCTCGGGGATCGCAAGCAAGCGCACCGGGATGTCGAGGTTGGAAAGCCAGAACGCCGCCTTGGTAAGCCCTTTGAGGTGGTCGATGTTCTGTTTGATCTCTTCGCGTCGGCGAATTCCCCAGAAACTGGGAATCAGGCCTACGGCGTTATAGGGCTCGATCATGGCCTACCTCATCGGATGAAACTTATGTGAGCAATCGCCGGGAATTCACGCCGCGACGCTAGGCAAGCCGGCCAGGGCCATCGCAAGTTCTTTTTCATCGTAGTTCTGGTCAACGAGCTTGCCTTCGAAGAAGGTGATGTACGCTTGCATGTCAAAATGGCCGTGACCGGAGAGATTGAAGAGAATGGTCTCCTGTTTGCCCTCTTTCTTGCAGCGTAAAGCCTCATCGATCGCGCAGCGTACCGCGTGATTGGCTTCCGGCGCCGGGACGATGCCTTCGCAGCGCGCAAATTCGACGCCGGCTTCAAAGCAGGTCTTTTGATGGTATGCGCGCGCCTCGATCAGCCCGAGTTCGTAAACGTGAGAGACGAGCGGTGACATCCCGTGGTAGCGCAGGCCACCGGCATGGAAGCCAGGCGGAATGAAGGTCGAGCCGAGCGTATGCATCTTGACCAGCGGCGTCAGGTGTGCCGTGTCGCCGAAATCATAGGCGTACTTGCCCCGCGTCAGCGATGGACACGCTGCCGGCTCCACCGCAATAACGCGCCGCTTGCGTCCACCGCGCAATTGCAGGCCGAGAAACGGGAATGCCACGCCAGCGAAGTTTGACCCGCCGCCGGTGCAGGCGATCACGATGTCAGGATCATCGCCCGCCATTTCAAACTGTTTGATCGCTTCCTGCCCAACGATCGTCTGGTGCAGCAACACGTGATTGAGCACAGACCCGAGTGAATACTTCACCGCCGGATCCTTGGCAGCTACTTCAACAGCTTCCGAGATGGCAATACCAAGCGAGCCGGGACTATCGGGGTGCTGCTTGAGGATTGCGCGTCCGCAGTCGGTTTCATTTGACGGTGACGCGACGCAGCGCGCGCCGTACGTCTCCATTAGCGCGCGCCTGTAAGGCTTTTGGTCGTATGACACCCGCACTTGGAAAACCGTGACATCGATGCCAAACAGTGCACCGGCAAAGGCGAGCGATGATCCCCATTGCCCGGCGCCGGTCTCGGTGCTCAGCCGCTTAATCCCCGCCTGCTTGTTGTACCAGGCCTGCGCCACCGCCGTGTTCGGCTTGTGCGAGCCGGCCGGTGATACGCCCTCGTATTTGAAGTAGATCTTGGCCGGCGTGCCGAGCTTCTGCTCGAGCCGCCGTGCCCGAATCAGCGGTGACGGCCGCCACATCCGGTAGACGTCGCGTATGGGTTGAGGAATGTCGAGGTAACGTTCGCCCGTCACCTCCTGCAGGATCAGCTCCATTGGAAACAGCGGCTCGAGGTCGGCCGGACCAATCGGTTGCTTTGTTCCCGGATGCAGGACGGGCGGCAATGGCTTGGGAAGATCAGCCGTCAGGTTGTACCAAGTTTTCGGGATATCCTTTTCGTCCAAGACGAATTTGACCTGATCACTCACGCAACTCTCCCTTACCCGCACACAATACAACCAGCGCCAAGGTCCGCTTACTGGGCCTTGCAGTCCTTTGCGTAACCGTCGGCGTGGTTTGAGAAGATCTTTTCAACGACCTGCGTCTCGTATTTGCCGTCGGGACGCTTCGCAACCTTGGTGAGGTAAAAATCCTCGATCGGGTAGCCGTTGATGTTAAACTTGAATGGTCCGCGCACGGACGTAAATGCAGCTTTCTTGAGCGCGGCGCGCACTGCGTTCTGGTCTGCGAGATTGCCTTTCACCGCGCCCACTGCGCTATTGATCAGCATCGCCGCATCATAGGCCTGCATGGCGTATGACGCTGGCACGGCGTTGTAGGCGGCTTCATACTCGGAGACGAACTTCTTGTTGGCGGGATTGTCCATGTTCGGCGCCCAGGTCAGCACGCCATAAACACCGACGGCATTGTCTTTGAGCACCGGCAGCGTGGCTTCATCGGCCGTGAAAGTCGACACGATCGGAAGCTTTCCCTTGAGTCCCGCCTGAATGAAGGTGTTGAGAAGATTGATACCCAGCCCGCCCGGCATAAACGTGAATAATGCATCGGCCTTCGATGCCGAGATTTTCGAAACCTCCGGCCCGAAGTCGGTCGTGTTCAGCGGCAGAAGCGATTCTTCGATGATCTCCCCTTTGTAGGTGCGCTTGAAGCCTGCGATCGCGTCCTTGCCGGCCGGATAATTCGGCACCAGAATGTAGACGCGCTTGTAGCCGAGCTTGTTTGAAGCCGCGCCGACCGCTTCGAAAACCTGGTCGTTCTGGTACGACGTTACGAAGAAGTTGGCATTGCAGCCCGCCCCGGCGAAATTCGACGTGCCGGCATTCGTGCTGATCAAGATCTTTCCGGCGTCGATCACCGGCTTGTGGATCGCGACCAGAATATTGGAAAAAATAGGCCCCACCACGAAGTCGACGCGGTCGCGCTCAAGCATGCCACGAACTTTCTGAATCGCGACATCGGGCTTAAGCTCATCGTCGGCCACAAAAAGCTCGACGTCTTTTCCACCCATTTTACCGCCAAGGTTTTTCAACGCGAGCTCGAAACCATTTTTCGACTGCTGACCGAGCGTGGATGGCGCACCCGACAGTGTGTAGATGAGGCCAATGCGGATCTTGTCTTGCGCCGCGACCGCATTGGCGAAAAGCACAAATGCTGCGGTAGCTGCCAATCGAAATACGCAAGCACGCATACTCAGTCCCTCCCCAAAATATCTACTTTTATTGCGCCTATTGGTCCAATAATGGTCATAGAAGTCAATCGCTCAAACAATGCGACCCGATTGCGCTGCAAAGCTTGTCGGCTGCCGACAAATGGGCGAGAATTAATTACGGCTATTTCCGCTGGGAATGGGGTGATGGTCGCTCACAAGAATACGGCAGCCGCCCTTTTCGCGTGCTTTGTTGCCGGCACCCTGCCGGCACAAGCCGCGACCCATGAAGAAATCGTCGAATCCTGCCGCCAGAGCGTGGGGCGCCCGATCGTTCAGGCCTGCATGGGCGGCCGCCGCGACATGCTCGAGGAATGCCGGAAGAAGGCGACCCCTGCGGTGCGCGCCTGTGTGATCAAGGAAGAACAGCGAATTGCGGCAACCAAGGCCGCGCCCGCCACGCCGAAGGATAAAGAAGAGGAAGCAGCGATCAAAGGCGGACGCGGCATGGTGGCTGCCGGCTTCGTTGCGCCGCCACGCACGATCGCGGACATTACAGCCATCCTCGACAGCGAGAAGCCAAATCCCGCAAAGATCGCGCAGCGCAAACAAACCGCTGACGCAGAATCTCCGAAAGGCGGATCGAAGAGCGCGCTCGTACAATTCTATTACGACCGCGGGAACGCGCGCGCTTCGCTCGCGCGCAATGAAGTTGCGTTGAACGACGCGCTGAAGGCGTGGGAAGTTGGCCAAGGCAGTTTCGAAGAAATGCAGGATACGCGCATCATACAATTTGTCGGTTTGCAGTATCTCGCCGTTGGCCGGCCCAAGGAAGCGATCAACTTCTGGCTCAAAGCGGTCGGCCTCGGCGAACAGCCCGGACGTCGCGGAGCTCTGATCAATGCTGCGCGCGGAATTGCTCAAGCCTATGTCGCTATGGGCGACGTAACCCAGGCCGATGCTTTTGCGCGCCGCGTTATTGCGCGCGTGCAGGAAGCGCGCGGCAGCCCGCACCCGAAATGGCGCGAGGTGTACAAGAACGCCGGCACCAGCTGGGAAGCGGACAGCGATCTTGCCCGCGCACTCATTTTTGAAGCGCGGGGCCAGTACCGCGAGGCCGAGGCTGCATACCGGCGATCGGAGGCGTTTCGCCGTGTCTCTGTCGCCGATTCGCAGCGGCTACCGTTCCCGCCGCCGCGTGAGCAGGTTCTGGGCGGCGTCCACAACGCTCGCCAGTCGATCGCCCGCATGGAAGCAAAACAGGGCCGCCTGGCCGAGGCCGAGGCCGATGCGCGCAAGGCGTTGCTGGCGGTGCTCGGTGGCCAGGGCAAGTACCATCCCAATACACCGAAATACATCACGACCCTGGCGGCGATCCTGCTTGAACAGGGACGTTATGTCGAAGCGGAGAAACTCAGCCGTGCTTCGCTCGATATTCTGCGCACAGTCGGCGTCGCTGAGGATAGCCCGGCGATGGTCGGGGCCCTTTCCGATCTCGGGAATATTCTCACTCTTCAGCGCAAGGATAGCGAGGCAATCGAAACCTACGAGCAGCTCGAGCGCGTGATCGCCAAATGGGAGCCAAACAGGCGCGACGCTTTCCTGCTTAGCGGCTCACGTATCGTCGCGCTCTATGCCGCCAATCGCATCGATGCCGGCATTGCGGCGGCCGAAGCACTCGTCAAGCGTCAGCTGTCACGGGTCGGCGAAGGTCATTACGACACGGCATCGGCGCGCGGCACGCTGGCAATCGGTTACGCGCGGGCCGGACGCAACGCAGATGCGATCCGCGCGTTCAAGCTTGCCATCCCGCCCATGATTGCCGCAGCCCGCGAAAATTCGGAAGACGACGATTCGGCCGGGGTCGCCGCACGCAGCCAGATGCTGCAGACAATCGTAGAAGCGTATATCGGCGCGCTTGCACGCGACGCCAATCGCACCGCCGAGGCTGCCGTGGAAACATTTGCACTCGCCGATGCAGTGCGCGGCCGGTCGGTGCAACAGGCTCTGGCCGCATCGAGCGCGCGCATGATCGCCAAAGATCCGGCACTCGCCGAGCTGGTGCGCGTCGAACAGGATCACGGCAAGCAGATCAACGCGCTGCTCGGCACATTGAACAATACGCTCTCGATGCCCGCCGCCGAGCGAGACGAGGCCGGCATCCGCGCCATCAATGCAACGTTGGTGCAGCTGCGCGCCGATCGCAAGAAGGCACGTGACGACATCAATCGTCGCTTTCCCGCCTATGCTGATCTGGTCGATCCGAAACCGCCGGCCGTAGAACAGATCGCCGCGGCGCTGCGGCCCGACGAGGCCTTTCTCTCGTTCTATTTCGGCCGCGACGTAAGCTTTGTCTGGGCAGTCCCCAAAAGCGGTCCGCTCGCATTTGCGGCGGTGCCCACCACCGCCACCGAACTCGAAGCCAAAGTCAGGCGGCTGCGTGAGGCACTCGATCCGCAGGCAGCCATGATCTCCGACATTCCGGCCTTTGATGTCGCCCTTGGCTACGAGCTTTACACCCAGTTGCTGAAACCGGTCGAGCAAGGCTGGAAATCGGCGAAAAATCTTGTCGTGGTCACCAATGGTGCACTCGGTCTGCTGCCGCTGTCGCTGCTGCCAACCGCACGCGTCGAAGTCGAGCAGGAGGGGCCTACGTTTGCCGGCTATGCCAAGGTACCGTGGTTGGCACGCACTCACGCGGTGACGACGGTGCCTTCGGCCGCGGCACTGCGCACCTTGCGGGCTTTGCCATCCGGTCCGGCTACACGCGGCAAACTCATTGCGTTCGGCGATCCTTATTTCAGCGAGACGCAGGCGAACGAAGCAGAGAACAAGCCGGTGACGGTCGCCTCTGCAGACGGCGTTACCACGCGAAGCCTGCCTCTGAAGCGGCGGTCAAGTCCGCAGACGCAGGGAGTTGACAGCGCCGAACTCGCTTTGCTGCCGCGTCTGCCGGATACCGCAGACGAATTGCGTTCGATCGCGCTGGCACTCGAGGCGGATCCGACCAAGATCCTGCATCTGGGCAAAGAGGCGAATGAGAGCGCGGTACGGAAGGTAGATCTGTCCGGCTTCAAAGTGGTCGTCTTCGCGACGCACGGCCTGGTCCCTGGCGATCTGAACGGCTTGACCCAGCCGGCCTTGGCGCTGACAGCACCGAAGGTTGCGGCTGTTGAAGGCGACGGCCTGTTGACCATGGAGGAAATTCTTACGCTGAAGCTCGATGCCGACTGGGTTGTGCTCTCGGCATGCAACACTGGTGCTGGCTCCGGCGCAGGCGCCGAAGCTGCATCTGGCCTGGGCCGCGCTTTCTTCTATGCCGGCACTCGCGCCATCCTCGTCACCAACTGGTCGGTGCATTCGCAGTCGGCGCGCGAACTGGTGTCGGACCTGTTCCGCCGGCAAGCGGCGGATTCAAAGATTACGCGTGCGGTCGCTTTGCAGCAGGCGATGAATGCGCTGATCGATGGAAAGGGCTTTGTAGACGAAAAGGGCAACACGCTTTTCAGCTACGCGCACCCCCTCTTCTGGGCACCCTATAGCCTCATTGGCGATGGCGACTGACCTAACGATTCAGTTTTTCGTCGCGCCTTCGATAGCTTGCAGCATCGCTCCCACAGCGCCGCGCTGCGTGAGGCCACCATCGCAAACCAGAGTCCGCCACGTATAAAAGCTCAGGGCCAGCCCTAACATCGTCCGTTGCTTGGCATTCAGCTTCTCGCCGAGCGTCTCATGATAGGCCGCGATGGTCGGCCCCATCCGCAACGCGACGGTTTCTCGCACCGGCTGATGCGTTTCGGCATCGCGCAATACGCACGCTGTCAGATCGGCGTCGTGCTCAAACCAGCTGTAAATCGCGGTGAGACCGACTCTCAGCCGCTCGTATCGGTCTTCGATTTTCCGCCACGGCGCCGGATCCGGCAGGGGACGGCGCTCAAGTGCAAGACCCGAGCAGGCCATAAGAAGGCTCCGCTCGTCGGGAAAATGCGCATAGAGCGTGTGACGCTGAACGCCCGCCCGTTCAGCCACCATGCTGAAAGTCGTGCGTGCGGGGCCAATGCTGCCGTGCAGATCGACAGCCGCCTCGACGATGCGCCGCCGTGTTTCCGCCTGCTGCTCAGCCCGGCGCTTGAGGGTATAGGTCCGTGCCATCAATTTCATTGCACTAGCATGTGCATTCATTATTGACAAGTCCAAATTTTTCATTACACATATGTGTATCTTCAAATTGAGCCCAATACCCTGCTCTGGGAGACAATCATGGAGACCAAAATCGCTGAGGTTGCTGACGGCATTTATCGGCTCTCGACCTTTGTGCCGGACATCGCCCCGCCCGCCGGCTTTACCTTCAATCAATTCCTGATCCTGGGAGATGAACCGCTCATGTTTCATACCGGCCTGCGGAAAATGTTTCCGCTGAACCGTGAAGCCGTGAGCCGTCTCATTCCACCCGAACGCCTGCGCTGGATTGCTTATGGCCATTTCGAGGCCGACGAATGCGGAGCGATGAATGAGTGGCTCGCGGTTGCCCCGAATGCACAGGCTGCACACGGGAACACCGGTTGCATGGTCTCGCTCAACGATTTTGCCGATCGGGCACCCCGCGTGCTTCAGGACGGCGAGGTCATCGACCTGGGTGGCGGCAAAAAAGTCCGCTACCTCGACACGCCGCATACACCGCACGGCTGGGACGCCGGCGTGGTTTTTGAAGAATCGACCGGAACGCTGCTGTGCGGCGACCTGTTCACTCAACTCGGGAATGGTCCCGCACTGACCGATGGTGACGTCGTCGGACCGGCGATCGCCGCCGAAGACCTGTTCCGTTACTCGGCTCTCAATCCGGGCATGGGCACGACAATCCGCTCGCTCACAAAGGTGTCACCGCGAACGCTGGCGCTGATGCATGGTCCGTCTTTTTCGGGAAATGGCGCGACCGCACTGCACGCGCTCGCCGACGAGTATGAACGGCGTATCCAACCCGCAATGTCAAACAATTGAACACAGCAGCAATACGCCACGAATGGAGTTCCCTATGACCAATGTCGTTGTTCACCTCTCCTGCGCAACTTCGCGCTACAGCCAGCTTGCGCAGGGAACGCGCGACGCGCTGGGCGAATTGCCTGATGCCATCCTCAAGGACATCGGCCTCGCGCGGAGCGATATCCCCTTCGTTGCCGGCAAACTTGTCTACAAATGCAGAGACTCAGCCCGCGATGCGATCGATCGATTCGACTGGAACGCGGTGTGGCGGAACGCGACGATCCTCCGTTTGCCAGAGACCGTTCTTCGCCTCACGCTTGTGGCAGCCGCCACTGTTTCGGCTGTTTTGGTCCTTTCATCCGCCGTCCTGGCCTAGCGGATGGTCGGTTCCACGCCGTAGGCCCATGGTCCAACTCGACCGGCTCCCCTCAGAGGGGCCTAATTGTTCCGAAAAGGCGTGCGATCGGAGCACATCTATGCCAGTTCTCGCCTTCCTTGCAGTGGCAGGTTTGGCGCTGATCGCATTGCTATTCGTTGCAGACGCAGCACTAGAGAATGACGGTTCGCCTGTGATCGTCACCAGCCAACGCTCGGGTTTGCCGGAATCTTCTCACCGTTCTGACAACATCCGCACTCTCACCACCGCACCGGCACCCGCCCCCGACATGACACTGCAAGCCGTACGTGATGCCCAACCCAAGCCGAAGCCTCAAGATTCGGTGAAAATTCACCCGGAGGCACACGCGGCGCGGGCGGAGGCGCCACCTCAAGATACGCGCGTCACGCAACCTATGAACTACCGGTCCCCGATGAACGACCAGTACGGCAGGAGCCAGGTGTTCGACAGACTTTCCATCAAGAGCCAATAGACCGTCAGGGAGATGACTGTCATGCAGGCAACAACATCAATGCCACTACCCCGCCCGATGCTGCACGCGCTTGCCAAGTCATGGTGGGTCCTGCTGTTGCGGGGGATCGCCGCCATCATCTTCGGCGTTCTCGCATTCGCCTGGCCCGGACTGACCCTGGTGACCTTGGTCCTGCTTTACGGAGCCTTCGCACTGGTCGACGGCGTGCTGTCGCTGATCG
>Ga0255310_10000218_pt1 | contig 12239 bp, 16 predicted proteins | sample EtOH1_T0_E1_meta_FD_201359 | JGI IMG/M metagenome (GOLD analysis project Ga0255310, IMG submission 201359) | Sandy soil microbial communities from University of British Columbia, Vancouver, Canada - EtOH1_T0_E1 | ecosystem: Engineered > Artificial ecosystem > Sand microcosm > Unclassified ...
GTGAGTCGCACGATTCCACCGCGTGGCAGCACCGTGCCGGGAGGCGGATCCTGCCAGGTGACGTGTCCCACCGGGGTCACCGGGTCGGTCTCGTCGCTTTCCCGCTTCGCTTTCAGACCCTCTTCGGCCAGCTGCTTCTCCGCTTCCGAAACCGGGAGGCCGAGCACCCGCCCGACCGCGTGGTCCCGGGTGATGAGGGGGGCGGGGTAGGCCACGCAGGTGACGAGGTACCCGCCGAGCGCCGCGGCGGCCAGGATCAGGATGGTGCGCAGCCGGTCGCGGCCCTGGACCGTCACCGGCCACAACGATCGCGCCGCCATTCAGGACACGCGCCGCAAGCGCGCGGCGTAAGCGCCGTCGGTTCCATGCCGTTGCGGGAGGAGGAACAGGTCGCCCGCCGGGGTCAGCAGCTCGGCCGGCACGCCTTCCGACGGCTCCCGGCGGAACTGCCGATGCGCCGTGAGAAAGGCCTCGACTTGCACTTCGTTCTCCTCCGGTTCGAGCGAACAGGTGGAGAAAAGTAACAGCCCGCCTGGCCGCACGACCTCCGCCTGCGCCCGGAGCAGCTGCTCCGCTTGCGTCGCGAGGGTCTGGAGCGCATCCGGCGTCACCCGCCATCTCGCATCGGGATGGCGCGCGAAGGTCCCGGTGCCGAGGCAGGGCACGTCGAGCACCACGACGTCGCAGGCCCGGACCGCGGGGGCCCCGGCATCCGCCACCAGCACCGCGGCGTGCTCGCCGCCCGCCCGGCGCAGGTTTTCCCGGAGTCGGCGTGCCCGCGGCGGGCGCAGGTCGGCGGCCGCGAGAAACCCCGCGTGAGCGGAGAGTGCGATCGCCTTGCCGCCGGGGGCGGCGCAGGCGTCGAGGATGAGCTGGCCGTCCGGGAGCGCCGCGAAACGGAGCACCAGCGCCTGCGCGGGGTCCTGGACATACCAGGCGCCCGCCGCGAGGCCCGGCAGCTCCCGCGGCCGGCGTCCCGTTACGACCAGGCCGGCGTCGTAGGGAGCGCGTTGCCAGCCGATGCCCTGAGCGTCCAGGCTCGCGGTGAGCGCCGCGACGCTCCAGCGCGCGGGCTGAATGGTGAGCGCTGGTCGGGAGTTGTTGGCGCGGAGCAGCCGCTCGGTCTCCTCCGGTCCGAAGCGCCCCACCCAGCGGATTACCAGCCATTCGGGATGGGAGTATTGGGCCGCGAGGTCGGCCGGGCGGTCGGGAAGTCGGGCGGTCCGCTCCGTCGATCCCGGCTCGTTGGTCCCGGGACCCCGAGCGCCCGACGGCCCGACCGCCCTGATCTCCGCGACTCTCCGCAACACCGCGTTGAGGAACCCGCCGACGCGCGCCCCGCCGATGCGGCGGCCCAGGGTGACCGCGGTGTCCACGGCCGCGTGGCTGGGGACCCGTTCCAGGAAGAGCAGCTGATAGGCTCCGAGCCGGAGGATCTCCAGCAGATCGTCGCGCACCCCCGCCACGCCGTCCTTGAGGTGCGGTCCCAGCGCGGCGTCGAGTACCGAGCGGTGCCGCAGCACGCCGGCCGCGATTTCGTGGGCCAACCCGCGATCGGTTTCCGAAAGCCCGGCCAGCGTCCGTTGCAGCGCAAGGTCGAGCGGGATGCCGCGGTGCAGATCGTGGAGCACCCGCCAGGCGGCCGCGCGGGGAGCCAGGCCGGGAATCCCTTGATCCCGGCTCCCTGCGGGGTTCACGTCATCATCCCCCGGCTCGGCGTGCTGGGCACCGCCGTCTCCCGGCGTGGCATTCGCCCCGCGAGAAAGGCCAGCCGTCCGGCGTCGGTCGCCTGGCGCATCGCGCCGGCCATGGCGACCGGGTCCGCCGCCTCCGCAATGGCCGTATTCATCAGGATGCCGTCCACGCCCTGCTCCATCACGAGGCAGGCGTCGGACGCCGTGCCGACCCCGGCATCCACGATGACCGGCACCGCGAGCCGCCGCTTGATGGTGCGGATGGAGTACGGATTGAGCAGGCCCAGCCCGCTCCCGATCGGCGAGGCGAGCGGCATGACCGCGGCACAGCCGGCCTGCTCGAGGCGGAGTGCGGTGATCAGGTCGTCGTTGGTGTAGGCCAGCACGGTGAACCCCTCGCTCACCAGCTGTCGCGCGGCGGTCAGGAGTCCCGCCACGTCGGGCAGCAGCGTCTCCTGGTCCCCGATGACTTCGAGCTTGACGAAATCGTTGAAGCCCGCTTCGCGCCCCAGGCGGGCGTAGCGCACCGCTTCATCGGCTGAGTAGCAGCCCGCTGTGTTGGCGAGCAGGAAATAGCGCGTGGGATCCAGGTGGTGCAGGATGCCGGCTTCCTTCCGGCGGTCGAGATCCACCCGGCGCACCGCGACCGTCACGCACTCGGCACCGGAGGCCTCGATGGCCGCAGCCATCGCTTCGTTGTTGCGGTACTTCCCGGTGCCGACGAACAATCGGGACCGGAAGGCCCGTCCGCCGATGACGAGCGGCCGGTCGAGCATGGTCTCGCTGCCACTCATGACTCCGCTCATCTCAGCCCCCTCCGACAAAATGCACCAGCTCCACCGAGTCTCCGTCCTGCAACCGCGTCCCGGCGAGCTGCGGACGCCGCACGATGTTGCGGTTGAGCTCGACCACTACGGCACGCGGATCCAGGCCGAGCTGGCCGAGCAGGTCCGCGAGGGTCGCCGCGCCGGTCACGCGCTTCGGCTCGCCGTTCAGGGTCAGGGTCAGCTCGTTCACGCCGCTCGCTCCCAGGCCGCCAGCATCGCGCGCGTCGCGGCGCCGGAATCCGCAACCTCCCACAGGGCGGCGATCGCCGCGATCCCCCACGCGCCGGCCCGGCGCAGCTCGGCGGCGCGCGCGGTCGTGATGCCGCCGATGGCGATCACCGGCCGCGGGAGCGCGCACAGCTCCGCCAGCCACTCGGTTCCCTTCGCGGGGCGCCCCGGATGCGAGGCGGTCTCGAACACGTTTCCCGCGACCAGGAAATCGGCGCCCTCCGCGATCGCCGCTTCGGCTTCCGCGCGGTCATGGACCGCGACCCCGATCCACCCGTCCCCCAGCACGCGGCGCGCGTCGCCGGGCGCCAGATCGTCGCGGCGCAGCTGGATCGCATCGGCACCGACCGCCCGCGCCAGATCGGGCCGGGCATGCAGCAGCAGCATCGCGTCGAACCGGCGGGTGACCGCCGCCGCCCGCTCCGCGTAACCCGCGTGCTCCGCCGTGCTCGACGCCGGGGCCCGGACCAGGAGTCCGCTGTCGGGTCCGGCCGCCGCGATCGCTGCGGCGCGCGCCTCGAAATCGGCCGCACGGCAAATGGCGTCGGTGGTGACCGCCAGCAGGCGGGGTAGCGGCTTCATACCAGGAGCTGCCCCGGCCGGGCGCCGCGCCCCCGGCTCCAGGCCTCCGCGCTCATGCGCCCCCGTCCCGCGGGCTGCACCTCCGCGATCTCCACCGCCCCTTGTCCCGCGGCGACGCGCAGGGCGTGGTCGCTTTCGAGGACCTCGCCCGGGCGGCCCTGGGCGGCCACCAGCGTCGGGCCGAACAACTTGACCTCGTGCCCCTCGAGGCTCGCCCAGGCCCCCGGGACCGGGTCGAACGCGCGGATGCGCCGGGCGATCGCGGTGGCGGGCTCGCTCCAATCGATCCGGGTAATCCGGCGGTCGAGCTTCGGCGCGGAGGTCGCCAGGGCGGGATCCTGGGGTTCCGGCGTGAGGCGGCCCAGGCGCATCAGGGCGAGGGTTTCGATCAAGGTCTCCGCGCCCAGGGTGGCGAGTCGCCGGCGCAATTGCCCCGCGGTCTCGTTCGCCCCGATCGGGGTGGGCGTGCGCCGCAGCACGGGTCCGCTGTCGAGGCCGGCTTCCATCTGCATGACGCTGACTCCGGTCTCGGCGTCGCCCCGCAAGATGGCCCAGTTGATCGGGGCGGCCCCGCGCAGGTGGGGCAACAAGGAGGCGTGCACGTTCAGCATCCCGCGCGGCGGCAGCGCCAGGGCGTCCGGGCGCAACAGGTGCCCGTACGCGACCACGATGCCCAGCTCGGGATGCCAGTGGCGCAGTGCCGCGAGGAAGACGTCGCCCGCCGGCCGCTCCGGCTGCAGCACCGGCAGGCCGTGCCGCTCCGCCACCAGCTTGACAGGCGGGGGCAGCAGCTCGGAGCGCGAGCGTCCTCGTGCTTTGTCGGGTTGGGTGACGACGCCGACGACGTGCGCGCGCTCGGCGAGGAGCGCTTCCAGGCTCGGCACCGCGAACTCGGGGGTGCCGAAGAAGACGATGCGCATCAGCCCGGCCGGACCGGCTCCGCTCGAAGGGTCTTGATGGTGCCTTCCCCGCGATGCTCCTTCTTCCAGCGGGCCACCAGCAGCTGGCGCTTCAGCGCGCTGAGGTGATCGAGGAAGAGGATCCCGTCGAGGTGATCGATTTCGTGCTGTATGGCCCGAGCCAGCAGCCCGCTCGCCTCGCGGCGATAGAGCATGCCTTCCGGCCCCAGCGCCTCGAGCACGATCCGCTCGGGACGCTCGACTTGGCCGTAGACGTCGGGCACCGAGAGGCAGCCTTCCTCCTCGCGGGAACGACCTTCGGCGCTGAGAATCACCGGATTGATCATCACCAGGCGCTCCTGCTCGACGCCCACCACCGCCACGCGCCGGGCGACGCCGACCTGGTTGGCCGCCAGGCCGACACCCTTCGCGGTCTCCATCGTCTCGAAGAGATCGTCGACGAACTGCCGGATCCCGGCATCGACGCTGCGGACTTCCTCGCTGCGCTGGCGCAGCACCGGCGATCCGAGCAGGTGGAGGTCCAGGATGGCCATATTTACGCCGTCGGCGACACGGCCTCGCCGACGCGGACGATGCGATTCCGCTCGACGACGATGGTGGCGGTGCCGCTCTCGATGGTGATCCGGTCGTCCTTCACGTCCTTTACCTTCCCGATGATGCCGCCCGCGGTGGTAATGTCGTCCCCCCGCTTGAGCTGGGCGAGAATCGCCGCGTGCTTCTTCCGGGCCTGGGCCTGCGGCCGGATCAGCAGAAAGTAGAAGATCAGGATGATGGCCCCGAACTGCAGCACCAGCATGGCGAGGCTTGAGCTCATTGGTCCTCTCGTCCCGAGTAGCGCCGGAGCCATTCCCGGCTCCAGCGGTCGAAGTCGCCTTCCAGAATGGCGCGACGGGCCTGCTCTCCCACCCTGAGCAGAAACCTCACGTTGTGCAGCGACACCAGCCGCAGCCCCAGCATCTCTTCCGCCACGAACAGGTGGCGGAGGTACCCGCGCGAGAAGCGCGCGCAGGTGGCGCAATCGCAACCGGGGTCGAGCGGCTCCTCCGAGGCGCGATGCGCCGCCTTGCGGATGTTCAGCTTGCCCTGCTCGGTCCAGGCGCTGCCGTGGCGCCCGTTCCGTGTCGCCGCGACGCAGTCGAAGAGATCCACTCCCCGGGCGATGCCCTCGACCAGGTCGTCGGGAAATCCGACGCCCATAAGATAACGGGGCCGCTCGGCCGGCAGCCCGCCCGCGAGGGACTCCAGCATGCGGTGCATCACTGGTTTCGGCTCGCCCACCGAGAGACCACCGATGGCCACCCCGGTCCAGGGACCCAGCGCCAGGGTACCCTCCAGCGACCGCAGGCGGAGGTCGGCGTGGACACCGCCCTGGATGATGGGCCAGAGGGTTTGCTCAGTCCGGTCCGCCGAGAGTTCCGCGTGCCTCCGCTTGCAGCGTTCCAGCCAGCGCAGCGTTTGCTCCATGCCGTCGTGTGCCAGTTCCCAGGACGCCTGGCCGGGCACCACGTGATCGAAGGCCATGGCGACGTCGGCGCCCAGGGCCCATTGAATCTCCATCGAGCTTTCGGGACTCAGCGTGCGGACCGACCCATCGATGTGGCTGGTGAACTCCACCCCCGCCTCGGAGATGGTGCGCAGCCCCGCCAGCGAGAACACCTGGAATCCGCCCGAATCGGTCAGCATCGGCCGGGGCCAGGTGCTGAAACGATGCAGCCCGCCCAGGGCGCGGACGGTGTCCTCGCCGGGACGCAGGTGGAGGTGATAGGTGTTGCCGAGGATGATCTGCGCTCCCGCCTGGGCGACTTCCTCCGGGTGCAGTCCGCGCACCGTGCCGTAGGTGCCCACCGGCATGAAGGCCGGCGTCAATACCTCGCCGTGCGGCAAGGCGAGATGGCCGGCGCGCGCGGCGCCGTCCGTGCCATCGAGTCGGAAGCCGAAGGTCGGCAACGCTGTCCCGTCACGAGTCTCCGTCACAGGATGGCCATGGCGTCGCCGTAGCTGTAGAACCGGTACCCCAGGCGGATTGCCTCGGCATACGCGTTCATCGTCGCGTCGTATCCCGCGAAGGCCGCGACCAGCATCAACAGGGTGGAGCGGGGCAGGTGGAAATTGGTGATCAGGCGATCGACGATGCGAAAACGATAACCCGGTGTGATCAGCAGGTCGGTTTCGGCTGTTCCCGGCGCGAGGGTACCGTCCGCCCGCGCAGCGGATTCGAGCGCGCGCACCACGGTGGTTCCCACCGCCCATACCGCGGCACCGCGGGCCCGCGCAGCCGCGACGGCCGCCGGAAGGGTCGCCGGTATCTCGTAACGCTCCGCGTGCATCGGGTGCTCGGCGGGATCTTCGGTTTCGACCGGCTTGAACGTGCCGGGCCCCACCTCCAGCTCGAGACACGCAATGCGCACGCCCCCGCTCTCCAGCCTTCGCAGCAGCTCGGTCGTGAAGTGCAGCCCCGCCGTCGGCGCGGCGACGCTCCCTTCGCGCGTGGCGAACACCGTCTGGTAGCGCAGGTCGTCCGCGGGCGTCGGATCGCGGTCGATATAGGGCGGCAGCGGCAATTTGCCGATCCGCCGCATCACTGCTTCGGCGCTTCCGCCGAGCAGGCGCACCAGGCGGAGGCCGTCCTCCAGTACCTCCAGCGTTTCGACGGCCAGGCCGTCGCCCAGCTCGATTCGTTTGCCCGGCTGCAACGCGCTGCCGGGCCGGCCGAGCGCGATCCAGGTGTCTTCCACCGAGGGATGGATCAGCAGCACCTCGGCGGGGGCTCCGGAGGCTCGCCGCCCCAGCAGCCTCGCGTGCCGCACCCTGGTCGTGTTGAGTACCAGCAGGTCGCCTGGCGCGAGGAGCGAAGCCAGCTCCCTGAAGCGCCCGTCCACCGCCTGACCGCCCGACCTGCGGACGACCAGCAGCCGGCTGTCGCCGCGCTGCTCCGAGGGAAATTGGGCGATCAGCTCGGGCGGAAGGTGGTAATCGAAGGCGGAGGTAGGGAGCGACACCCGCGGATCAGCCCTCAAAGAACGTCGCCTGGCTTCCGGTTGCGGGTGGGGGCGTGATTCCGAAGCGCCGGTAGGCGTTCGCGGTGGCCACCCGGCCGCGCGGGGTCCGCTCGAGGAATCCCTGCTGCAGCAGGTAGGGCTCGTAGACCTCCTCGAGGGTTCCCGCATCCTCGCTCACCGCGGCCGCGATAGTGCCGAGCCCGACCGGGCCGCCGCCGAACTTCTCGATGATGGTGGTGAGGATGCGCGCGTCCATGTCATCGAGACCGAGCTCGTCCACGTTGAGCCGCGCCAGGGCGTCGGCGGCGACCGCGGCGGTGACTACACCGTCCGCCTTCACCTCGGCATAGTCCCGTACCCGTCGTAGCAGGCGGTTCGCGATGCGGGGGGTGCCTCGACTCCGGCGCGCGATCTCTTCGGCCCCGGCAGGCTCGATCCGGACGTTCAGGATCCCCGCGGAACGGTTGACGATGGTGGTGAGATCGGCCACCGGGTAGAAGCCGAGCCGCTCGACGATGCCGAAGCGGGCCCGCATCGGCGGGGTGAGCTGCCCGAAACGGGTGGTGGCGCCCACCAGCGTGAAGCGCTCCACGCTCATGGGAATGGTCTGTGCATTGGGTCCGTCGGCGATCCGCACGTCGACCCGGAAGTCCTCCATCGCGGGGTAGAGGAATTCTTCGAGCTGCGGCCGCAGCCGGTGGATCTCATCGATGAAGAGCACGTCGCCCGCTGCCAGTCCGGTGAGCAGTCCCACCAGGTCACCCGGCTTCTCGAGCACCGGTCCCGACGAGGTGCGTAGCTGGACCCCCATTTCCTTGGCCAGCAGCGTGGCCAGGGTCGTCTTCCCCAGCCCCGGCGGACCGAAGAAAAGAATATGGTCGAGCGGCTCGCCGCGCCCGCGGGCGGCGTCGATCGCAATCTGCAGCGACGCTTTCACCGCCGCCTGGCCGACGAACTCGTCGAGCCGGGACGGCCGCAACGCGGCCTCGGCGCCCCCTTCTTCGGGCAGCGCGGCGGGCGTGGTGATCTCGACCCGGCTCATTGGAGCGCGACACTCCCCGTCACTGCAGTCTGGCCTCCCAGCGCACCGGTCGTGCGCCGGCCGTGACCTGGTGCCTGGCGTGACAGGAGACGCAGCGATCCGTCACCTGCGTCGTCCCGGCCCCGACGAACTTCCGGTTGGTCGACCCGCAGCGGGTGCACTGCCACTCTGCCGTCACGTGCGGACTGGTGGAGATGGCGATCACCGGCGTCCTCCTCGCGATGTGGTCAGGTGTTGCAACGCCCGTCGCACCAGCGTCTCAACGGCCTCGGGGCTGCCGGCCGCCAGGACCGCGCGGATGGCTTCGTCCGCGACGGCCGTCGAGTAGCCCAGCGCCGTGAGCGCCCGGACCGCTTCGTCCGGGGAGCGGCCGGGGCCCGCCGCGGGGGCCATCGCCAGGTCGGCAAACCGGTCGGACAGCTCCACGATCAGCTTCTCGGCGCGCTTCTTTCCGATGCCGCTGACGGTACTCAGGGCGGCGACGTCCTTCCCCTGGATGCTGCGGACCGCCCGCTCCGGACCGAGGGTCGAGAGAATCGCCAGCGCCAGGCGGGGCCCGAGTCCGGTCGCCGAGAGCAGCCGCTGGAAGATCGCCCGCTCGGTCGGCGAATCGAAGCCGTAGAGGGTCCAGCCGTCCTCCCGCACCACCAGCTCGGTAAGGAGGGCGCAGCGTCCCCCCCGCGCCGGCAGCCGCTCGAACACGCCGAGCGGGACCGCCACCGCGTACCCGACGCCACCGTCGGTCTGAATCACCACGGTTTCGCCCTCCCGCTCGGCCAGCACGCCATGCAGCGTCGCGATCATCGGCCGTTGCCGCGCTGGAAGCCGGTCAGCAGGTGGGTCAGGGCCACCGCAACCGCATCGGCGGCATCGGCGGGCTTCGGCGCCGCGCTGAGCCTGAGCAGCTTGGCCACCATGAAGCCGACCTGCGGTTTGAGTGCCGCCCCGCGGCCCACCACCGTCTTCTTGACCAGGGCCGGCGAGTATTCTGCGATGACCAGGCCCGCTTGAGCGCCGGCGAGCAGGATGACGCCGCGCGCGTGGCCCAGCACCACCGTGGTCCGCACGTTGGTGGCGTAGAAGATGTCTTCGACGGCCAGCACATCGGGCCGGTGCCGCTCGATCAGCTCGCGGAGGCCGTCGTGGATGATCGCGAGGCGGTGCTGCAGAGCTTCGCGCGGACGGGTGCGGAGAATCCCGCATTCCACCAGGCGGGCGGGGGCTCCCGGCCTCGCGGACCGCTCCACCACGCCGTACCCCACCGTCGCGGTGCCCGGGTCGATCCCCAGCACCTTCATGGAGGGGGAGGCCTCAGGCGCCGGCCTCCGCGAGCGTGGCTGCGTCGATGTCGAAGTTGGAGAAGACCTTCGAGACGTCATCCAGCTCTTCGAGGGCTTCCATCAACCGGAGGAGCCGCGCCGCTTCCGCGCCTTCGACCTTTACGGTGTTCTTCGGGACCATTGCGAGCTCGGCGGATTCGATGGCGTAACGCCTGGCCTTCAGGGCGTCCTGCACCGCGTGAAAATCCGCGGGAAGCGTCGTCACGAGGTACTGGTCGCCGTCCTTGACGAAGTCCTGGGCGCCGGCGTCGAGCGCCGCCTCGAGCGCCTCGTCTTCCGAGTGCTGCGCGGCGTCGAGGTAGATCTGGCCTTTGCGATCGAACATCCAGGCCACGGAATTGCTCGCGCCGAGGTTGCCGCCGTTGCGGCTGAAGGCGTGACGGACCTCGGCGACGGTGCGATTGGGATTGTCGGTCGTCGCTTCGATGATGATCGCTGCGCCGCCGGGCCCGTATCCCTCGTAGGTGATCTCTTCGTAGCTCTCACCCGCGAGCTCGCCGGTGCCCTTCTTGATGGCACGGTCGATGTTGTCGTTGGGGCAGTTGACCGCTCGCGCGGCATCAATCGCGGTGCGCAGCCGGGCGTTGCCTCCCGGATCGCCCCCGCCGGCCTTGGCTGCCACGATGATCTCTCGGATGCGCTTGGCCCAGACCGCCGACCGCTTGTTGTCGGTGGCGGCTTTCTTGTGCTTGATCTGCTTCCACTTGCTGTGGCCGGCCATGGCGGGATCCCTCGCGTCTCGGCCCTCAATATAGCGATCCCGGTGGGACTATTCGTCCCGTACGCGCTGGGCCGCGGTCCGCGCAGCCCGCCCGATCGCCTCGGCGGCTTCCAGCCCCAGGACCTCTCGTGCGGGAGCCACCAACTGTTGCAGCGCCAGGGCCGCCTGGGGGCGGCCCGGCTCCTTCAACTCCGCCAGTGCCGCCGCCAGGGCGCGGCGGAGCGGCGCCGGCAGGCTGAGACTCGACAACCGCTGGTCCAGCGAAGCCACCCGGCGGCGCATCGAGCGCTCGGGTGGCGCCGGAATCAGGAAGACGTCCTGGGCCACCCGCAGGGTCAGCCAGAGCGCGAAGAGCCCCTCGCGCCGCGGCCCGCGCGGCATCTCGCCCATGAGCTTCACCAGCGTCGCGTCCGAAGCGGAGAGCAGACTCATCGCGGCAGCTTCCGCAGCGCCTCGAGCACTTCGGCGGGTTGCAGGTCCTGCAAGCAGCGGTGGTGCTTCAGGGGACAGGCGGTCCCGCCCTGGGCGCTGCAGGGCCGGCACGCCAGGTCCCGCTGCACTACGGCCGCCTTGGCGTGATAGGGGAAGAACCCGAAAGCCTCGACCGTGGGTCCGAACAGGGCCACGACCGGTGTGCCGACGGCGGTGGCCAGGTGCATCGCTCCGGTATCGCCCGCCACCAGCGCCCGGGCGCGCTTGAGGACGGCAGCGGTGCCGGCGGGGTCGAAGGCGCCCGCGGCGCTGGCGGCGGGCTCGCCGCCGGCTTCCACCAGCTCCCGGGCGACTTCGCTTTCCGCCGCGCCGCCCACCACGATGATATCGTTGCCCGCTTCGACCAGCCGGCGCACCAGCGCGATCCAGTGATGGGTGGGCCAGCGCTTGGTAAAGCTGGAGGCGCCGGGGGCCACGGCGATGAGCTGCCGACGCAGGCCGAGGCCGCGCTGGGCCAGAAACCGCTCGGCAGCTTCCAGCGTGGAGCGCGAGAGGAAAAGCTCCAGGGATCCGGAATCGGGCGCGACATCGAGCTCGCGGGCGGCGTCGAAATAGCGCTCCGCGACGGGACGGCGGTCCCGGTACACGTTGCGCTTGGTCCGAATGAGCAGCGCGCGCGCGGCGCGATGCTTCGGATAGCTCGTCCAGCGCCCGCCCACCCGCCAGCGCAGCGCGCGACTGCGCAGACTCCCGTGCAGATCGAGCCGATGGGTGAAGGCTCCGCCGCGCAGGCGGCGCCCCAGCTCCGCCAGGGCGCTGCCCGGCTGCCACCCGATCACTTCGCTGACCCGGGGGTTGTGCTGAAAGAGTGGTGCGAAGGCCTGCTTGGTGACCACGGTGATCCGCGCCTCGGGGTGCCGGGTGCGCAGCGCACGGATCAGCGGCGTCATGAGCAGGGTGTCGCCCATCGCGCTGAAGCGGACCAGGAGGATGTTCGGCGGCACCGCGGGAATGTAGGCGTTAGTTTCTTCGCATGGCAGCAGGCACGACCCAACGATTGCTCGAGGTGGCCAGGCCCTACCGCGGGCGCTTCGTTCTCGGATTGCTGGCGACGCTGCTGGCCTCGCTGCTCGATGGCGTGACGATCGTCGTGCTGGTTCCACTGCTGAAGGCGTTGTTCGGCACCGCCGGCCCCCTGGCCGGCCAGGGGACGCTGCTGGAGCGGCTGAGCGAGCAGCTCCTCGGTCCCCTGGTGAGCGGAATCGCGCCACGCGCGGCGGCCTTCCGGCTGGTCCTGGTCCTGCTGGCCGGCCTGCTGCTGAAGAACGCGTTGCAATACTCCGCCAATCAGCTCTCGGTCGCGGTGCAGGAGGGCGTGGTTCGTGACCTGCGCGTTCGCCTTTACCGCCACCTGCTCAGCCTGGACCTGGGCTTTTTTCAGCGTACCAGGGTCG
>Ga0255310_10000219_pt1 | contig 12232 bp, 11 predicted proteins | sample EtOH1_T0_E1_meta_FD_201359 | JGI IMG/M metagenome (GOLD analysis project Ga0255310, IMG submission 201359) | Sandy soil microbial communities from University of British Columbia, Vancouver, Canada - EtOH1_T0_E1 | ecosystem: Engineered > Artificial ecosystem > Sand microcosm > Unclassified ...
AGTCCTCGCGGTGGAGACCGCTGGTCTGCCCGCGCTCGCCGCCGTGGGGGAGCACACCCAACGCAACGGCTCCAGCCCGGCCGCTACCTGGGTCCGCGGGGTCCCCGGGGTCGAGATCGTGCATCGAGCCCAGGCCCTGGCGGTCGACCTCATCGTCCTGGGTCGGCGGGAGTCTGCCACCGGCGGAGTCTTGCCGCTGGGGCGGACCGCCGACACAGTGATTCGGCGGCACGATGGGCCGTGCCTCCTGGTCCCGCCAAGCGTTCAACGGCTGGACCGCATGCTCCTTGCGCTCGACGGTACTCAGCGCGGGCTCGGCATCCTCGAGCCCGCGGCGGTCCTCGCTGCCGTGCTGGGGGCCGAGTGCCAGTCGGCCCACGTCAGCGGCTCCGACTCCGGTTCCGGCCTGACCACCGAATCGGGGTGGACCGACCCGGGGGCCCAGCGGGTGCGCCGGGCGCTCGCCGAGTTTCCCGTGCTGGGCGGCGAATCCGCCTTGCGGCTGCGAGCCGGCGCGCCGGTTGGGGAGCTGCTCGCGACCCTCGAGGAATTTGCCGCCAATCTGCTCGTGCTCGGGGTGCGCCGAGGGGGGCCTCCGGGGGAGATGGGGTCGGGCCACGTAGGACGAGACTTGCTCCGCAGCGCCCCGGTCGCCATTCTCACGGTCCCGATTTGATCGGAGCCGGAGCCTGAGCGAGCTGGAGCTGGTGGTACGCTTGGCCATTGCGGCTCTGGCCGGCATGGCGGTCGGAGTCGAGCGGGAGTGGTCCGGCCATTCGACCGGTCCGCACGCCCGGTTTGCGGGCGTGCGGACCTTTTTTCTGCTGGGGGCCATCGGAGGAGTCGCGGGATGGCTGCTGGATACCGGCTCCCCCCTGGTCGCCGCCGCGCTGCTGCTCGCCACCGGCGGCCTGATCGTCGCGGCGTATCTGACCGCCGCGCGTCGCGACGCCGAGGCGATCGATGGGACCACGGAGACGGCGGCCGTCCTGGTGCTCGGCGTGGGACTGCTGGCGGGCATGGGCTCGCTCCGCATTGCCAGCGGCGCCGCGGCGGTCATCGTCCTGATCCTGGGTGAAAAGGACGTCATCCGCAGGTTCGTCAGCCGGATCGGCCGCGAAGAAATGCAGGCCGCGCTACAGTTTGCGGTCCTCGCGCTGGTGGTGCTCCCGCTGCTGCCGGCGGGCCCCATCGCGCGCCTGGGCGGGATGCAACCTCGCGAGCTCTGGGCGGTCGTCCTGCTATTCTCCGGAATCAATTTCGCGGGTTACATCGCGCGACGCATCCTGGGCGACACCCGCGGATACCAGGCCATGGGGGCGCTGGGAGGCCTGGTATCCTCGACCCTGGTGACGCTCACCTTCGCGCGGCAAAGCCGGCGCGAGCCGGGCAACGCCATCGCGCTCTCGGTGGGCACCGTCGCCGCCTGCACCGTATTGATCCCGCGCGTGCTCGCGATCATCCTGATTCTCAATCCGACGCTGTTTCCCCGCGTGGCGCTGGGATTGCTCCCGACCCTGGTCGCCGGCATCGTGCTCATCCTGCTGGGATGGCGGCACCTCCGGGGCGGTGCACCGCAGGAAGCCCCACCCCCACCGCGCAACCCGCTCCAGCTGCGCACCGCGATGCTGATGGCCCTGGCCTTCCAGGCGGTGCTGATCATTCTGGGCGTGGTGACCCAGCGCTTCGGGGAGCGCGGCGTGCTGGCCTCGGCCGCCGTGCTCGGGCTGACCGATATGGATGCGCTCACCTACGGCATGAATCGGCTGGCCCAGGCGCCGGAGCTGGTGTCGATCGCCGCCCTCGCCATCGTGCTGGGCGTGACGGTGAACGGTGCCTTCAAGACCGTGGTGAGCGGGGTCCTGGGAAGGTCCACCTACCGCCGCTGGACCCTTCCCGCCTTGCTGCTGCTGACCGTGGCCGGCGCGGCCGGCTTCTGGTTGCTTACCTGGATCGCTCCCGCCCCCTGATCGCGGGGATCCGCCCCCGTTCGCGCGCGAGGGGTGGGGCAGGCCGCGGTACGGCGGCTCACTATGCCCGGGTGGCGGATCCCGAAGCAGTGCTCAGGCTTTTCCTCCTCGATGCGCCGACGCCCGCGCTGGCCGCGCTCCGCGCGCGGCTGCCGGGCGTTCTGAGCACTCCCCTGGGGCTCGAAATCCCGCTGTGCGACTATGCCCCCGAGGAAGTCCTGGCGCTCTGTCTCCAGCTGGGTGTGACGGCCAGGGCCACCCGCATCGTGGAGCGCACTGCGTCCGGTTGACGCCGCTCTCCCGAGCCTCCTAGTTTGCCGCTGCCATGCCCCCCCGAAGCCCGCAACTTCTGCTCGTGCTGCTCAGCGACGTCTTTTCGCGGGTGGCGGCCTTCTTCGGGACCAGCCGCGGCGAGGTCCTCACCCGGCTGATCAACGTCGCCGCCATCTGGCTCGCCGCTTGGCTCGCCTACCAGATCGTGCGCCGGATCGCCCTGCGGATCCTGGCCCATGTCGACGACCACAGCGACACGACGCTCAGCGCCGCCGAAAAGCGCGGCCACACGGTGGCCGCGGTGGTGCGCAGCGTGGGGCGGGTGGTCATCCTCGTGCTGGCCGTGCTGCTCACCGCGGCGCAGTTCATCCCCATCGCCCCGTTGCTCGCGGCCGGCGGTATCCTCGGCCTGGCCGTCTCGTTCGGGTCGCAGAGTCTGGTAAAGGACGTGCTGGCCGGATTCTTCATCCTGTTCGAGAACCAGTTCGCTCTGGGCGACGTGATCGAAGCGGCCGGAAAGAGCGGCACCGTCGAGCGGATGACTCTGCGAGTGGCAATGCTGCGTGACGTGCGGGGCGTGCTGCACGTGATCCCGAATGGCCAGATCACCACCGTCAGCAACCTCACCCGAAGCTGGTCGCGCGCCGTCGTGGAGGTTGGCGTGGGGTACGCGGCGGATCTCGACCGGGCGCTCGCGGTCTTCCGCGACGAAGTCGCCCGGCTCCGCAAGGATCCTGCCTGGCACAACTCCCTGGAGGGCGCTGCGGAGGTGGGTGTCGAGGAGCTGAGTCAGCACGCCGTCGTGGTGAGGACTATGCTGCGGACCGTTCCGGGTGCGCAGTGGGACGTCGCGCGGGAATTCCGCCGCCGGATCAAGAACCGGCTCGACGCGGAGGCGATTCCGATTTTCTCGATGCCACGGCCGCTGGCCCCCCCTCCCGATGCCGCGGTTGCCGCCCCGCCCGCGGACTCCCAGGGGTTTCCGGGAAGCTGATTCTCACTCCATTCTCACTATCGCTTCAGAGCCGGCGGGCTAACGTGTCCCCCATGACACGCAACCTGGGAATGGTCGACCGCCTGGTGCGGATTGTGATCGGGGCCATGCTGCTCGGGCTCTACGGCGCCTTGCAGCCGCCCTGGCGGTATTTGACCCTGCTCGGGCTGATCCCGCTCGGCACCGCGCTGACCGGCAACTGTCCCCTCTACAGCGTCCTCGGCATTTCCACGCTTGGGAAGAAATCCGGCAGTTCGCCGGGTTAAGTCTTTCGAGCCCGGTTCATCCTCGCTTCACAGCCAGCCGAGCACTTTACCCCGGACCTCATCGGGAACTCGCCCATGTTTCAGAACATCCTTGTTCCGCTCGATGGCTCGCGCTTCGCGGAGAGCGCCCTGCCGCTGGCGTCCCGGCTGGCCAAAAGTGCCCTGGCCCGGCTCCACCTGGTGCTCGCCCACCGGCCGGCACCGGTGCTGGTCGGCGCCGGCGAGATGATGGCGCTGCCCGGCGACCTGGGCGAAGAGCTGCGGGCGCAGGAATCCGGCTACCTGAGCGATGCGGCCGAGCGCGTGGAGCAGGGCGGGTTCGGGCCGGTGGAGTTTCACGAGGCCGACGGACTGGCTGGCCCGGAGCTGTGCGACGAGGCCGCCCGGCTGGGCGCGGACCTGATCGTGATGGCGTCGCACGGGCGTGGCGGGGTCCGCCGCTTCTGGCTCGGAAGTGTCGCGGATTACCTGGTCCGGCATCTTTCGACTCCGGTGCTGATCGTACATCCCGGACGCGAGGGGGAATCGCCGGACGATCGACCCATTCGCAACGTGCTGGTGGCTATGGACCTGTCGACGGATTCCGAAGCGATTCTCGGGCCGGTGACCGCGCTCGCCCAGGTGACGCAGGCGCACGTGACCCTGCTGCACGCCGTGGGGTCCTATGAAAAGATGGACGTGCCAGCCGTGCCGTTCCCGGTGCTCAAGGACCCGGCGCAGCTCGGGAAGTATGAGCGGGAAGCGCAACGCATCCTGGACGGCCTTGCTGCGCGGCTGCGGGAGCGGGGCGTGAGTACCGCGGCCCGGCTGGTGACGGGGACGAGTCCGGCGTCCACGCTGCTCGAAACGCTCCAGCAGGACCCCTACGACCTGATCGCTCTCACTACCCATGGCGCGGGCGGGGTGCGCCGGCTGTTGCTGGGAAGCGTCGCGGACAAGGTGATTCGCCGTGCCGTGAAACCGGTGCTGGTGATGCGGCCGGCGCCGGCGGCGTGAGGAAGCTCTCCGGCCGGCTTCAGGATTGCTTCAGGAGTCCGAACTAGATTCGTCTCCGTCAGCCGGAGGAACGAGAGGGCCTCCGGCTGGCACTGGTGAGGCGGGAAGGCCCGCCTAACCCGCGCCGGGGCTGGCATCCCGGCTCGCGCACCGCCGAGGCTGCTCTCCGATGCAGCCGACCGGCGACGCCCGCACCGGCCCCCTTGGTGCACTCGCAGCTCGGCTGGCGGCGCATGAGGTGACAGTTGACTTGGCCGGTGTGCGCCGGGGCGACGCCTTACGAAAGCGTCGCCCCGGCCGTTTGTGCGCGGTCCGCGGTCCCCCAACCATGCATGGCTGAGGTTTCCTTCAGGTTTCATCGCCGATTCACGCCCGCCAGGCGAGTTTGCGGCAGTCTCTTCAGGCGAAGGTCTCCATGTTCCGCGACATTCTCGTGCCCCTCGATGGTTCGCAGTTCGCTGAAGCGGCCCTTCCGCTCGGGTCGCGACTCTCCCGGCTGGCCGCGGCGCGGCTCCATCTGCTGCTGGTGCACGAACCGGTGGGAGCCATGATCGGCATGGGCGACATGGTGGTGCCCCCGCCGGATCTCGACGCCGGTCGACAGGAACGGGAACGAGCCTACCTGGCCGAGACGGCCACGGCCTTGCGCCAGGCGGACGGACGCCCGGTCAACTTCCATGAAGTCGTTGGCTCGGCCGGTCCTGAAATCTGCGAAGAGGCCGGCCGTCTCGACGCCGATCTGGTGGTGATGGCTACTCATGGGAGAGGCGCGTTCCAGCGGATGTGGCTCGGCAGCGTCGCCGACTACGTCATCCGCCACCTCACGGCCCCCATCCTCCTGGTCCCCCCTGCCCGCGGGGAGAAGCCGGCACCCGAGCCGGCTGTTGCGGACATCATGGTGGCGCTGGATCTCTCCAAGGACGCCGAGACTATCCTGGAGCCCGTGGCGGCCCTGGCCCAGCTCACCGGGGCGCACCTCACCCTGGTGCACGTGACGGAGATGATCTTCGAGATCGGCAGGGTCACCGCCTCAGGACCGATTGTCGGAGACTCCGACCTGCTCGAAGCTTCCCGGATCGAAGCCGAGCGCCAGCTCGAGCAGGTAGCCGCCCGGCTTCGCAAGCGAAACCTGAGTGTCACAACCCGGGTCGTCACCGGCATCAACGCGGCGGGCGGGCTGCTCGATGCCTTGTCCGAGGAGCGCTATGCCCTCATGGCACTGACGACCCATGGGCGGAGCGGGCTGCGCCGGCTGCTGGTGGGGAGCGTTGCCGACAAGGTGATTCGGGCCGCGACCAAGCCCGTGCTGGTGTTGCGCCCACCACCGGCGTGACCCCGGGGCGATGATCCCGGGCCTGCTGCCCGCCTCCGACGCGCGGGAGGCCTCCCGCCTGGAGTCGGCCCCGGAAGCGGTCTTCCGGGCGCGCGGGCTGGCCAAGATCTACCGGATGGGCGAAGTCGAAGTGCATGCGCTCCGCGCGGTGGACCTCGATCTCTACCGCGGCGAGTTGGTGGTGGTGCTCGGACCCTCCGGTAGCGGCAAGTCCACTCTGCTGAACATCCTCGGCGGCCTCGATGTGCCCACCGCCGGCAGCGTCCGTTTCTTCGAGCACGACCTTACCACGGCGCACGAGAAGGAACTCACCCGTTTCCGCCGCGAGCACGTCGGATTCGTGTTTCAGTTCTACAACCTGATCCCCAGCCTCACCGCCCGGGAGAATGTCGCCCTGGTGACCGAGATCGCCACGCGGCCGATGGACCCCGCCGAGGCGCTCGCCCTGGTCGGATTGGGAGACCGGCTCGACCATTTCCCCGCGCAGCTTTCCGGGGGAGAACAGCAACGGGTGGCCATCGCCCGAGCGGTGGCGAAGCGGCCCGACGCGCTGCTCTGCGACGAGCCGACGGGGGCCCTCGATTTCGAGACCGGCAAGCTGGTGCTCGAGGTGCTGGACCAGGTGAATCGCGAACTCGGCACCACCACCGCGGTCATCACGCACAACGCGAGCATCGCCGCGATGGCGGACCGGGTCATCCGGATGCGCAGCGGGAACATCGTGGAAATCCGGCGCAACCTGCGCCGCGCCCGGCCCGAGGAGGTGGCCTGGTGATCCGGCTTCCGATGCTGGATCGCAAGCTGCTGCGGGACCTGTGGCATTTGCGCGGGCAGCTGGCCGCCGTCGCCGTCGTGGTGGCGTGCGGGATCGCGGTCGTCATGACCACCCGAACCTCCTACAGCTCCCTGCTCGAATCCCGCTCCGCGTACTACCGCGACTATCGCTTCGCCGACGTGTTCGTCTCGCTGAAGCGGGCGCCCGAGGCGCTCCGCGCCAAGCTCGCGGCGATCCCCGGCGTCGCCGCCGTCGATACGCGGGTCGTCGCGGCGGTGACGCTCGACGTGCCGGGGTTGGCCGAGCCGGCGACCGGACGCCTGGTATCGGTGCCGGAACGCCGGCTCCCCATCCTCAACGATCTCCATCTCCGCCGGGGCCGCTGGCTCGACCCCGGGCGGCGTGATGAGGTCATCATCAGCGAAGCCTTTGCCACCGCGAACCGGCTCGCGGTGGGCGGCAGTCTCGGCGCGGTGCTGAACGGGCGCTGGCAGCGGCTGCGGGTGGTCGGGATCGCGATCAGCCCGGAGTACATCTATGAGATCGGGGAGGGCGGTCTCTTCCCCGACAACCGCCGCTTCGGGGTGCTGTGGCTGAGTCGTGAGGCGCTCGCATCGGCGTTCGACATGGTGGGCGCTTTCAACGATGCCGTCGTTCAGGTGAGCGCCGGCACCGCCACCTCTGACGTCATCGCCCGGCTGGATGCGTTGCTGCTCCCCTACGGCGGACTGGGGGCCTACGACCGACGGGAGCAGGTATCGGCGCGCTTCATCAATGACGAGATCGCCCAAAACCGGGTATCCGGCACCGTGATTCCGGCGGTGTTTCTCGGCGTCGCCGCGTTCCTGCTGAACGTCGTGCTGGGGCGGTTGGTCAACCTGGAGCGAGAACAGATCGGGACGCTCAAAGCGTTCGGGTACGCCAACTGGAGGGTGGGCTGGCACTATCTCAAGCTGTCGCTGGTCGCGCTCCTGACCGGCGCGGTCGCGGGGATCCTGGTAGGGGTCTGGCTGGCCCGCCTCGTGAATGCGCAGTACGCCGAGTTCTATCGTTTCCCCGCCTTCCTCTTCCGCCTCGATCTGACTGCGCTCGCGTTGGCGCTGCTGATCACCCTTGCGGCGGCGGTGGCGGGGGCGGCGGGCGCGGTATGGCGGGTGGTCCGGCTGCCGCCCGCGGCCGCCATGCAGCCGGAGCCCCCCGCACGGTTTCGCGCCGGCTTGCTGGAGCGCCTCGGAGTCGAGCCCGCCCTCGGCGTTCCCGCCCGGATGATCGTGCGAGGCTTCGAGCGACGCCCCGTTCGTGCGGTGCTGTCGACGCTGGGTATCGCCACCGCGGTAGCGATTCTCCTGGTCGGCCGCTTCTTTGTCGATGCGATCGGCTATCTCGGGGATGTGCAGTTCCGCCACGTGCAACGCGAGAACGTCACGGTGGTTTTCCGCACGCCCCGGCCCGCGTCGGTCCGCTACGAGCTGTCGCGCCTGCCCGGCGTGCTGCGCGCCGAGCCCTTCCGCAGCGCCCCGGTCCGCCTGCGCGCCGGACACCGTTCGCGGCGCGTCGCGCTGCTGGGCCTCGCCGAGTCCGGGGAGCTTCGCCGGCTGCTCACCCGGAAGCTGGTACCCGTCGCGCTCCCCCGGGAAGGCCTCCTGCTCACCAGCAAGCTCGCCGAGATTCTCGCGGTGTCGCCCGGGGACACCCTGACCGTCGAGGTGCTGGAGGGGAGCCGTGCGATTCGGCGCGTGGTGGTGGGGGGAACCGTGGACGAGCTGCTCGGACTGTCGGCCTACATGGATCGCCCGGCGCTCGACCGCCTGCTGCGCGAGGCGGGCACCGCCTCCGGCGCTTTTCTCCGTACCGATCCTGTCAAGGCAGCGGCGCTGCATGAACGACTCAAGCACTTGCCGGCGGTTGCGGGCGTCTCGAGCCGCGATGCCACGCTCGCGAGCTTCCAGGCTACTCTGGCGCGCAGCATCGGGATGGTCACGACGGTGCTGCTCGGCTTCGCGGGATCGCTGGCGGTCGCGATGATCTACAACACCGCGCGAATCGCGCTGTCGGAGCGGGCCCGCGACCTGGCGAGCCTCCGCGTGCTGGGATTCACCAGGGGAGAAGTGTCGTTCATGCTGCTGGGCGAACAGGCCACGCTGACCGGGGCCGGAATCGCGGCCGGTCTCCTGCTGGGGTATGGCCTCTGCGCGGTCCTTTCCGGACTCTACCAGTGGGAGCTGTTCCGGATTCCGCTGGTACTGAGCTCGGCCACCTACGCCTTCGCCGTGACCGTGGTGCTCGCGGCCGCGGCGGTCTCGGCACTCCTGGTGCGCCGCCGGCTGGTCCGGCTCGATCTCGTCGCCGTGCTCAAGAGCAGGGAATGAGGATCCCGTGAAACGTGCCCAGAAACGCCTGTTTGGTGCGGTGCTCCTGCTCGGCGTGCTCGCCCTGCTGGTCGCCCTGCTCCGTCCCGCTCCGCTGGAAGTCGAACCCGCGTTGGTGACCCGGGGACCCCTGCAGGAAACCGTGGAGGAAGAGGGGGAAACTCGGGTGCGCGACAGGTACATGGTCGCCGCGCCGGTGGCCGGCCGGGTCGGCCGCATCGACTTGAAGGAGGGTGATACGGTGGCGCGGGGGACGATCGTAGCGCTGCTCCACCCTGCGCCGCTCGATGTCCGCAGCCGTGAGGAGGCCGTGGCAAGGGTATCGCAAGCGGAGGATGCCCAACGCGCCGCCGCCGCCGCGGTCGCCGCGGCGCGCGGCGTGCTCGAACAGGCGCAGCGGAGCCTGACCCGGGTCCGCGAGCTGGCGAAGCAGGGGCTGCTGGCCCCCGAGGAACGCGAGCGGTCGGAGCTCAACGCGTCGTCGGCGCAGCGAGGCCTCGAGTCCGCCGACTTCCGGGCTCAGGCGGCGGAGCACGATGCCGAGGTTGCCCGCGCCGCCCTGCAGGGCCCCGGCTCGCGCCCGATCGCACTGCGCTCCCCAATCGCTGGCAGGATCCTGCGAATCCCCGAGCACAGCGAGCGGGTGGTGGCGCCGGGCGAGACGCTGCTGGAGCTGGGCGATCTTGCGCGGCTCGAAATCGTGGCGGACTTGCTGTCGTCGGATGCCGTGCGGGTGCAGCCCGGCGAGCCGATGCTGATCGAGGGGTGGGGCGGCGGCACGCTGCACGGCTGCGTGCGGCGGGTGGAGCCCTCCGGTTTTACCAAGGTCTCGGCGCTGGGGGTGGAGGAACAACGGGTCAACGTCATTGGAGACTTTACCGATCGGCCAGTCCAGTTGGGTGACCGGTTCCGGGTCGAGCTGCGGATCATCGTTTGGGACAGCCCTTCGGTATTGCAGGTGCCGGGCAGCGCGCTGTTCCGGCGCGGGGAAGCCTGGGCTGTGTTCGTGCTGGACGAAGGGCGGGCGCGACTTCGTGAGGTCGAGGTGGGTCACCGCACGCCCTTCGTCGTCGAGATCGTACGCGGCCTGAATGAGCACGACGTGGTTATCCGGAACCCCAGCGACCGGATCAGCGCGGGCAGCCGGGTGCGCACGGCGAAGTGAGCGGAAAGGAAGGGCCGTGGTCATGACAATGCGAACTGCGCTACGGATCATCTTCGTCGTCAGCCTGGCGGGAATCGGCTTTTCCGGCAGCCTGACCTACCAGGAGCTTTGGGGTACGGGAGCGGCATCCTGCCCCTCGCCCGGAGCGCCGGGCACTCTGTTCGGGTACCCCGCCTGCGTCTACGGGTTCTTCATGTACCTCTTGATCGCGGGGTTGGCGTATTTCGGGATGCGGGCCAAGAGCTAGTCGGTTCGCGCGGTCAGGAGCAGTCCGGGCAGCCGCGCGCTGCAAGCCATCACGTGCGTAATGGCATCCTGGTCGTATCGGTCGCCCGACCGGTAGGAGTCGAAAAAGTCGCTGAGGCGAGTCACCCGCTCGGGCCAGGCGCCGACCGCCTGTAACCCGACCGCCACGCCATAGTTCGTGAACGCGAACTTGGTGGAGCGCGCGGCGGGCTCCCGACAGAAATACCCCGGGGAGTCGACCCACATCCGATCGAGTAGGTCGAGACAGCGGGCCCGCTGAACCTGCGCCCAGGGCTGATCGGGCTGAAACTGCGTGAACCACAGCATCATCCCCAGCCCGAGGTCCTGGGTGATCACCAGTCGCTGAAAGCTGGCCTGGACGAGCGCCTCCAGCTGCGCGATCTCCGCGGCAAGCCCAAGGGGATCGAGCAGCCGGTACACCACCGCGCCGTGGAAGGCGTCCAGCGCCCCGAACCCGTATCCCGGATAGGGACCGCCCAGGTCCTCCCGCATTTTCCAGAGCACACCGTGGCCCGGCAACACAAAGGCGGGGTGAATGTCGCGCACCAGCCGAATGGCCCGCTCGCGATACTCCGGTCGTTCCTCCGAGAGACGCCAGAGTGCGAAGATCCACATGGCGAGGTACTGGAAATACTGGCCGTCACGATCCGCCGCTTCCCCGATCCGGTAGCCCCGCGTGCGGCCCAGCACCCGCTCCACCTCGGCGACGAGCGACTCCGCCCGCTCCAGCCAGGTCTCGTCTCGCAGCACCCGATGCAGGCTCAGGAGCAGCACCAGCCCGAACGCGTCGGTCCAGAGGTAGCGCAGCCCGTTCGGCCAGATTCCACGCTCCCGCATCCAGCGCAGCCGCCGCAGCGCGTGCTCTACCCCCTCCTGCAACCGGGTTTCAGACGCCAAAGGGGTAGGTCTCCGGGGGACCGCCCGCGAGCACCGCCGTTTGCAGGGGGGTGACTGCCGCGGTTTCGTCGAACCAGCAATACTCGTCGAACTGGCGAGGAAGCTCCGCCTGGAAATAGTGGCTCGCGAGTTCGCTGTCGGGCCGGTAGATCACTCCGATGGCGCGCTCGAGCCGCGGCGAAGTCAGCTCCTCGCGCACCGCATCGCGCACGGGATACCGGAGGGATAGCAGGAACGCGGGTAGCTCCGTGGCGTGACAGAGCCATTCATAGCTGGCGGGATGAGCCGGCCGTACCCGCATGCGCTCCATCGGGCCGTCCCACTCTGACGCGGCGGCCACGGTGCCATGGTCGGTGCCGAAGCCCAAGAGGTACGCGGCCGGCCCGAAGGCCCCCCGGCACAGCTGGCCCACGTTGAGCTCTCCCATCGCCCCCAGCTCGGTGGCGGAAGCGTCTCCGACGTGGGAGTTGTGCTCCCAGATCACCGCCCGGCAGTCGGGGCCGTGGAACTCGAGCACCCGCTGCAGGGTGTCGAACATATGGGTGTCCCGCAGGTTCCAGGATTCGACCGAGCCGTAGTACATGCGGCGATAGTAGCGTTCCGCGTTGGCGACCAGCCGGGCATTCTGTTCCGCGTCGAAAAAGCGCTCCCCGTCGTGGGCGAGGTACTCGAGGCGCCGGTGGAGCAGCTCGGTCAGCATCTGCACCGCGGGTTCCTCGCAGGAGCGATAGCGTCCGCTCACCGCGAGCCTGCCGTAGACAGCCGGATCGCGCTGCCAGGGGGTGAGGCAGGCATACCGCTCGCGGGCGATCGCGGCGGTCGGCGGGTCCACGCTTTCCAGGTAGGACAGCACCGCTTCGATGGAGGTGAAGAGGCTGTAGAGATCGAGGCCGTGGAGCTTGACGCGCCGGGCGGGGTCGGTTTGCT
>Ga0255310_10000220_pt1 | contig 12230 bp, 10 predicted proteins | sample EtOH1_T0_E1_meta_FD_201359 | JGI IMG/M metagenome (GOLD analysis project Ga0255310, IMG submission 201359) | Sandy soil microbial communities from University of British Columbia, Vancouver, Canada - EtOH1_T0_E1 | ecosystem: Engineered > Artificial ecosystem > Sand microcosm > Unclassified ...
AGCGGCAATGATCGAGCGGGCGCTCACGCCGCGCACCAAGGCCATCCTCCTCAACTCTCCGTCGAATCCTTCGGGGGCGGTCATGAGCGCCGAGGACATGGCGGCCATCGTGCGCCTGGCGCACCAGCGCGGCATCTTCGCGATCTCCGACGAGTGCTACGTCTACCTGAACTTTGCCGGCAAGCCGTTCTCCGCCGGCGCGCTCACCGACTGCGAGGAGCACCTGGTCATCATCGGGTCGCTGTCGAAGACCTACGCCATGACGGGATGGCGGCTGGGCTACGCGCTGGCGCCCGCGCCCATCGTTTCCGCCATGCAGAAACTGCAGAGCCAGTCCACGTCGAACCCGACCTCCATCGTGCAGAAGGCGGCGGTGGCCGCGCTCAACGGACCGCAGGAGTGCATCGCCGAGATGCGCGCTGACTACATCCGGCTGCGCGACCAGATCGTGAAGGGCTTGCGCGGGATTCCGGGTGTGGCCTGCACCCAGCCCGAGGGCGCGTTCTACGCCTATCCGAACGTTTCCAGCTATTTCGGACGCGGCGGCATTCAGTCGGCCTCGGACGTCTCCGGGCGCCTGCTGCGCGAGGCGGGCGTGGTCACCGTACCCGGCGAAGGCTTCGGCACGCGCGAGCACATCCGCATCTCCTATGCGGCTTCGGCGGCCGAGATCGAGAAGGGACTGGAGCGCATGCGCACGTTCTTCGGGGCGCTCTGACGGCGGCCGAGCAGGGCCTCCGCGCGCCGTCCTGTCCTTTGTGGGCGGGTTTTCCTCGCCCTTGTTACCATTAGGCCGCCCTCATGTCTGACCTCTACCCCATGCTGCTGCTGCCCGAGTTCAAGGAGCGGGTGTGGGGGGCGCGCGAGCTCGCGCCCATCTATCCGAACTACAAGATGGAGGGCGAGCCCATCGGCGAGGTGTGGCTGACCGGGGACGAGTGCCGCGTGGCCAACGGCCGGCTCACCGGGCAGACGCTGGGCGTACTAGCGCAGCGCTATGGACGGGAGTTGGTAGGGGAGGCTACACCCCAGCCGGAGCGCTTCCCGCTGCTCGTCAAGTGCCTGTTTCCTCGCGAGAAGCTCTCGGTGCAGGTCCATCCTGCGGATGAGGACGCGCGGCGCGCGGGTTTGCCGTGTGGCAAGAGCGAGTGCTGGTACGTGGTGAAGGCGGAACTGGACGCGCAGGTCGGGCTGGGCCTGAAGCCGGGCACCACACGCGCCGACTTCGAAGCCGCCCTGCGGCGCGGCGAGCGCGCCGACCAGTTGCTCCGTTGGATCTACATCAAGCCCGGCGAAATGCTCTACAACCCCGCGGGCACGGTGCACGCCGTCGGGCCGGGTTCGGTGCTGGTGGAGATCCAGCAGAACTCCGACACCACCTACCGTCTTTATGATTACGGCCGGGCGCGCGAGCTGCACCTGGAGGCGGGTCTGGCGGTCCTGCGGGAGCGGTCGGGGGCCGGGCGGGTGGTGAGCGGCAGCCAGAAGTCCATGCTAGTGGTGTCGCCGTGGTTCCGCGTGGAGAAGCTCCTGGTGGAAGGCGAGACCATCCAGTATCACCGGAACACGAGGCCATCCTCGGCGTGGGTGGTGATGGCACTCGATGGCTGCGGGGTGGTGGCGGCGGGCGGGATGGAAGTGAGCCTGGCCACGGGCGACGCGCTGGTGGTCCCCGCGGCGGTCTCAGAGTTCACGGTGCGGCCGCAGTGGCGGCTCGAGTATCTTGCCATCGGCGTACCGGCGCCCGGCGCGCCGCATCCGCCGACCAGCATGGATTGAGGAAAGCTTGAGCAAGGCGAACTTCTATCCCGTGATCCTGGCCGGAGGCCGCGGCACGCGGTTCTGGCCGCTCTCACGCCGCCGGCGCGCCAAGCAGCTTCTGGCCCTTGATGGGAAGCAAACCATGCTGCAGCAGACGGTCGCGCGCCTGGCGCCGCTGGCGCCGGCAGGGCGCTTCTGGGTCATCACCAACGGCGAACTGCGGCCGGAGATCCTCCGGCAGGCGCGGCGGTTGCCGGCGAAGCAGGTCCTGGCCGAGCCCGCGGGACGCAACACCGCGCCCGCCATCGGACTGGCGGCGTTCCTGCTGCTGCGCTCCGATCCCACGGCGGTGATCGGGATGTTTCCCGCCGACCAGGTGGCGGCGGACGCCGCAGGCCTTCGCAAGCGGATCCAGCAAGCGGCGATGGTCGCGGGAGCGGGAGAGAACATCGTGGTCCTGGGGGTGAAGCCGGCGCGCGCCGAGACCGGCTACGGCTACATCGAGACCGGGGAGCAGATGGCTCCGGGCATCCTGCGGGTGCACCGCTTCGCGGAAAAACCAGACGCCGCGCGCGCCCAGGGGTTTCTGCAGTCCGGCAAGTACCTGTGGAACAGCGGCATGTTCGTGTGGAGTGCGCGCACCCTGGCCAAGGCGCTGCGGGAGCATCTGCCCGCGACCGCGGCGAGACTGGAGAAGATCGCGGCGGCCTGGGGCACGGCGAAGTTCGCCTCTGTGCTGCGACGCGAGTATCCCAAGTGCGAGAACATCAGCATTGACTATGCGGTGTTGGAGCCGCGCTCGGCCCGGGGTGAGGCGACGTCCAACCTGTACTGCATCCCGGCGGATTTTGGCTGGAATGACCTGGGCTCCTGGGCGTCGCTCTATGAGCATCAGGCCGGGGCGGCCGGCGCCAACGTCATACAAGGCGCGGGCCGCTTCGAGCTGGACGCCTGCGGCAACTACGTTCACGCTCCCGGCAAGTTCGTCGCCGCCGTCGGGGTGAAGGACCTGGTGGTGGTCGAGACCGAAGACGCGTTGCTGGTCACCACGCGCGACCGCGCCCAGGATGTGGGCAAGGTCGTGAAACATCTGGAAGGTAAGAAGAGGAAGGACCTGCTGTAGCTAGCCGCCAGCTTCCAGCTAGGAGCCAGAGGCAAGAAACCAAGCGCCAAGGGCCGCATTTGTCCACCGACATCCAATTCGGCACCGACGGCTGGCGCGCAGTCCTGGCCGACGATTTCACCTTCGACAACGTGCGGCGGGTGGCGGCGGCGGTCGCCTGCTACGTCCTGAAGCACGAGGATGCGGCCCGCGGCATGGCCGTGGGCTATGACACGCGCTTCGCCTCGCGCCGCGCCGCCGAAGTGGCGGCAGAGACGCTGGCTGCCGCCGGCATCCCGGTGTGGCTTTCGAACGATTACGTGCCCACGCCGGTGGTCTCCTTCACCGTGAAGCATCACGGCCTGGCGGCAGGCGTGGTCATCACCTCCAGCCACAACCCCTGGAACTGGAACGGACTGAAGGTGAAGGCACGGTACGGCGGCTCGGCCTCACCCGCCATCATGAAGGAGATCGAAGAGGAACTGCGGGCGGGTGCAGTCCCGCATGGCGGGACAGCGAAGGTCGAGGCCGCCGATTTCAAACCGGACTACGTCCAGGCCATCACCCGCCTGGCGGACATGGAAGGCATTGCGCGCGCCGGGTTCAAGTTCGTGATCGACGTGATGCACGGCTCGGGACGCGGGGTGCTGGCCAACATCTTCCGGCAACATGGCATCGAGCACGTGGAGATCCGCGGCGAGGTGAATCCGCTCTTTCCCGGCATCAACCCGGAGCCCATCGAGCCGCACGTGCGCGCGGCGCAAGAGGCGGTGGTGCGCGAGCGGGCGCACGCCGGCTTCCTTTCGGACGGCGACGCAGACCGCATCGGTGCGGTGGATGAGAACGGCGGATTCGTCGATGCCCACAAGATCTTCTGCATCCTGCTGCGCTGGATCGTGGCGCGACGCCAGTGGCCGGGCGAGGTGGCTCGCGCCTTCAACTCCACCCACATGGCGGACCGCATCGCGGCGCGCTTCGGGCGCAGGCTGCACGTGACCCCGGTGGGCTTCAAGTACCTGGGGGCGCTCATGATGGAGCGCGACGTTGTGATCGCGGCCGAGGAGTCGGGCGGCATCGGCATCCAGCGCCACCTGCCGGAACGCGATGCCACGTTGAACGCGCTGCTGCTGGCCGGGGTTATGGCGGAGGAAAACAAGACACTGGCCCAACTGGTGGAGCAGGTGCAGCAGGAATTCGGCCCGCACTTCTATCTTCGCCGCGACCTGCACGTGGACGAGATGGCCAAGGAGTCCGCCATCCGGCGCGCCGCCGACGGTAAAATAGAGAGTTTAGGCGGCTACAAGGTCCTGCGCCGGGAGAGCATCGACGGGGTCAAGCTGTACCTGGAGGCTCCGCGGGAGCGCGACGGCGCCGAGCCCTGGCTGCTGCTGCGGGCTTCCGGCACCGAGCATCTGCTGCGGCTGTACGCGGAGGCCGCGTCACCCCGGCTGGTCGGGGACATCCTGGGCGCGGCAGAAGCCTTCGTGAAGGAAGGAGTGAGGGGTTGAAGGAAGCATCCATACACGCGCACGAAGCCGACGCGGCGAGGCGGTATAACCGCATCCGCCGGGAACTGGGCATCGCCGACTTCCTGCTGGGGGTGGGGATGTTCCTCGGCCTGCTGGTGACCGGCTGGACCGGCGACCTGCGCGACCTCGCCTACTTCGCCGCGCGGCAGAACTACACCCTCGCCGTTTTCTTCTACGTGGTCCAGCTCATGCTGCTGGCCAAGGCACTGGGAATCGGCCTGAGCTACTACCGCTACCGCCTGGAGCACGAGTACCACCTCTCCAACCAGAAGCTGAAGTCGTGGGCCTGGGACGAGGTCAAAGGCTGGCTGTTGGGCCTGGTGCTGGCCACGGTGGTGGTGGAACTCATCTACCTGACCATCCGGCTGGCGCCGCAATACTGGTGGCTCATCGCCTGGGTGGTGTTCATCGTCCTCTACATCTTCTTTACTCAGGTGGCGCCCGTCGCCGTCTTCCCGCTCTTCTACAAGTTCGTCCCGCTGGAGGACGAAGACCTGAAGCAGCGCCTGCTGCGCCTGAGCGAGCGCGCCGGCACCAAGGTGCGGGGCGTGTACGAGTGGAAGCTTTCGGAAAAGAGCCGCAAGGCCAACGCGGCGCTGGTGGGGCTGGGGAACACGCGCCGCATCCTGCTCGCTGACACGCTGTTGAAGGATTACACCCACGACGAGATCGAAGCCGTGCTGGCCCACGAGCTCGGCCACCACGTGCACAAACACATCCTGCAGAGCATCGTGGTGCAAGTGGGAATCACCTTGGCCGGATTCTGGGCGGCGAACCAGGCGCTGCGGTATGCCATCGAGCGGCGGGGGATGTTCCTGAGCCTCTCCGATTTCGCCGGGCTGCCGCTGCTGGCGCTGGTCTCCACCGTCCTCTCGTTCCTGCTGATGCCGGCGCTCAACGCCTACTCCCGCCGCAAGGAGCGCCAGGCCGATCGCTACAGCTTCCAGACCATCGCCAGCATCGGGCCCTTCGTCTCTTCCATGGAAAAGCTGTGCGAGCAGAACCTGGCGGAGCGCCAGCCCTCGCCCGTGGTGGAGTGGTTCTTCCACTCCCATCCGGCCATCGCCAAGCGGGTGGCCGCGGCGGAGGCTTGGGCGACGACACACCGACAGGCGCCCGGCGCAGGCGCTTAAAGATAGGCGGGCCCGGAAGGCCCACTGCGAATCGCTGGCGCGCCAGCCATCCCGGCCACCCTGGTCCGGCCTGGCGCGCGAGTGTCCAGAAGAGAACAGACCCACGCTTTTGTCGCTGCTAGGGTGCCTTCAAATCCAGGCATGGGAGGTCTCATGAAAGCCTTCGAACATACCGTCACGACTGAAAAGCCATTTGAAGAAGCGGTTTTGGCGATTGAGAGAAAGTCGGCGGAGAATGGTTTCCGGGTCCTGCACACCCACGATGTGGCCGCCACCCTGGCGGAGAAGGGGTTCCCCCGCGAGCCTCTGAAGATCATCGAGATTTGCAACGCCAAGTACGCCAGCCAGGTGCTCAATAAGGACGTGAAGATTTCCCTGATGCTTCCCTGTCCCATCAGCGTCTACGTGCAGGGCGGCAAAACCGAGATCAGCACGCTGCTCCCTTCTTCCATCGCGGATTTCTTTCCTCGCGCCGGGATCGAGGGGCTGGCGGCAGAGGTGGAGAGCGTCGTCTTGAAAATCATCGAAGAAGCGCGCTGATCCGCTGCCCCACGGGTTGCAACCTGTGAGCCAAACTTAACGAACGGAGGAGAAATGATAATGAATAGCACAACAGTTGCTAAGGATCCTGTGTGCGGCATGGACGTAGAAACGGCTACCGCCGCTGGACGAACCGAGTACAAAGGGCAGACGTATTACTTCTGTGGCCCCAAGTGCAAAGAGAAGTTCGATCCTAATCCGGAGCTATACTTGGGCAAATCTGCGGGAACGCCGGGGAGCGGCCATGGCTGCTGCGGTTAAGTTCGAGTCCGCCGCAGATGAAAGCTATGCCCACCGTTGACCCTAGCTTCCTCTACGTATGGCTGATATGGGCTAGTGCGTTTCTGCTGCCTTGGACTGCGCTGTTAGTCGCGCGGCCGGCGTTACGGCGACCCATGCTCTGGACGAGTACGCTGACGGCACCGTTTGGTTTGAGCCAGATCTTGTTCGTGCCCGCGTACTGGAACCCGCCGAGCTTGTTCGATCTCGCGCATCGGACCGGCTTCGACATCGAAAGCCTCATTTTCTGCTTTGCCATTGGCGGGTTGGGTGTGGCGGGCTACCGGGTACTGGCGCCAGCCTCGGAACATCCGCTCCTACCTGCAGCTCGCAGCTCTCACCTACATCGCTGGCACCTCGCCGCGTTGGCGAGCCCGTTCTTCGTATTTGGTTTGTTGCTGATGCTGCCATGGAACCCGATCTATCCGGGCATTGCGGCGTTGTTCGTAGGCGCATTGGCAAGTGGCCTGTGCAGACCCGATCTGTGGCGAAACACGCTCGCCGGTGGGGTGGTGTTTCTTGCGTTGTACGTGGTCTTCCTGCTCGGCCTGAAATGGCTGTGGCCGGGCTACATCGAAGCGGTGTGGAACCTAGGGGATCTGATTGCCTGGCGGCCTGCAGGGCTGCCGCTGGAGGAACTACTTTTCGGCGTTGGCTTCGGCATGTATTGGAGCAGCGTTTACGAGCACGTTCTGTGGCGCGGCCAGCGTGCCCTCACGCCGACGTCGGTCGAACTCGAAGGACCACCTACATAGGGGGCTGGGGATCTACGCCACAGGGCCGTGACGAATCTTTCCCCCTCTGGCATAGTCGCACGGGCACTAGCCAGGTTTGGAGTGTGAAATGGAGCACGGACCAAAACTCGACGATAGGCACGCAGCCGATCCGGATGCCGGACACGAGCAGCAGAAGGGCGTACCCAATCACGGGAAAGCCGCCGCCGGCCAGGCCGGTCACGCGCGTCATGCCGGGCATTCTGTGGCGATGTTTCGCAACAAGTTCTGGCTGACCTTCGCTCTCACGATTCCGGTCGTCGTCTGGTCGAGCGAGGTGCAGCACTGGGTGGGATACACCGCCCCCGCCTTTCCAGGCTCCAAGTTCATGCCTGCGATCCTGGGCACGATTGTGTTTCTGTATGGCGGCGTCGTCTTCCTCCGCGGGGCCTGGAGGGAGCTATCCGACCGTCAGCCCGGCATGATGACTTTGATCAGCTTGGCGATTGCTGTCGCATTTATCGCCTCGCTGGCTGCAACGCTCGGCTTCTTCGAAGTCGATGTCTGGTGGGAACTCACGACACTGATCACCATCATGATCCTCGGGCACTGGCTGGAGATGAAGGCCATTGCCCAGGCGCGAGGCGCCCTCGACGCGCTGTCCGCATTGCTGCCGGATACCGCGGAACGGGTATCGGACTCAGGGGTGGAGAAGGTATCCCTCGCCGACCTGCGCGTGGAGGATGTCGTCCTGGTGCGGCCCGGGGCTCGGGTGCCTGCCGATGGGACCATCGTCGAGGGCACGGCGGACGTCGACGAGTCCATGATCACGGGCGAGTCCCGGGCCGTTGCCAAGGGGCCCGACGCGACTGTCATCGCGGGCACGGTCGCCGCTGGCGGCAGTCTGCGGGTCCGGGTCACCGCCGTTGGAGAGCAGACGGCTCTCTCTGGAATCATGCGGCTGGTTGCCACGGCGCAGGCCTCCGGTTCACGCGCGCAAGCCCTGGCCGACCGCGCGGCTGCACTTCTCTTTTATGTTGCCATCGCGTCCGGCCTGCTGACCTTGGCCTATTGGTGGCTCGCAGGCGACAAAGAGCATGCGCTCATCAGAACCGCGACTGTGCTGATCATCGCCTGTCCGCACGCGCTGGGCCTCGCAATCCCGCTTGTGATTGCGATTTCGACCTCGCTGGGTGCGCAAAACGGGCTGCTGGTGAAAGACCGCCTGGCGCTGGAACGAGCCCGCGACTTACACATCGTCATCTTCGACAAGACGGGAACCCTGACGCGAGGCGCGCCCGCGCTTTCGGGTGTGGCGGCCGCCGCAGGCACCACCGAGGAAGAATTGCTGGGACTCGCTGCCGCGGTGGAAGCGGACTCCGAACATCCTATCGCCAGAGCAATCGTCACCGGGGCCAAGCGTCCCGGCGTAGTTTCCGGGTCCACGACAGCCTTCGAAGCATTGCCCGGACGCGGAGCGCGGGCGGTGGTGAATGGAAGGGCCACCGCTGTGGGTGGCCCGCTTTTACTCGCTGATTCCAAGGCTGTTGTTCCAGCCGAGGTCGAGGCAAAAGCGCAGGCTTGGACATCGGAAGGACGGACCGTTCTCTATGTCCTCGTAGACAACCGGGTGATCGGCGCGCTTGCCGTCGAGGACGAGATTCGCCCGGAATCCGCCGAGGCCGTCGAGTTACTGCACAAGATGGGCGTCCGGGTCGCGATGATTACGGGCGACTCGCAAGCGGTCGCGGACTCCGTGGCAAGCCGGCTCGGGATTGATGAGGTCGCGGCGCAGGTGCTGCCCGCTGACAAGGCTTCGGCGGTCCAACGTTTCCAGACGGGCGCGAAACGGGTTGCCATGGTTGGCGACGGCGTGAACGATGCCCCGGCACTGGCGACCGCAAACGTCGGCATCGCGATTGGAGCCGGCACGGATGTCGCCGTGGAATCCGCGGGAATCGTGCTGGTGCGCAGCGATCCGCGCGATGTCGTGGGCGCGATCCAACTGTCGCGCGCCACCTATCGGAAAATGATCCAAAACCTTGTTTGGGCGACGAGTTACAACCTGGTCGCGATTCCCGTCGCGGCGGGACTGTTCGTCCGGTGGGGGATCGACCTGCCCATGAGCGTGGGGGCGATCGCCATGAGTATGTCGACCATCATTGTTGCGGGGAACGCACAGTTACTGCGCCGCCTGAAACTGCGGCGGGACTGACCGGACCGAGTTGTTGTGCCAGCGAAAGCGAAAAAGTTCATGTCACAGAATGGGTGACACTCGAGAAGAGCGAGCGGCAGTCCAGGGCACACTTTCCGGGATCCGCATTCCAAGCTGTTACTTCTCGACGGCCCGCCTCGCCAGAATCCCTTCCACCCGCTTGAGATCTTCCTCCGTATCCACTCCGATGGTGTCGAAGGGCGTCTCCACGACGTGGATGGGAATGCCGTTCTCCAGGAAGCGCAGTTGCTCCAGGCGCTCGCTGCGTTCGAGTGATGACTCGGGCAGCGCCGCGAAGCAGTCGAGCGCAGCTCTCCGGTAGGCGTAGAAGCCGAGGTGCTTGTAGTAGCGGACGCCGCCCGCGGCGTCGCGGTCGTGAGGAATGGCGGCGCGGGAGAAGTAGAGCGCGCGCCCGGACGAATCCGTCACCACCTTCACGGCGTTGGGATCATGAATGTCGGCGGAGGAGCAGGGCGTCTTCAACGTTGCCACCTGGACCGCGGCGTCGGCGAAGGGCTCGAGCAGCGCGGCGATGTGCTCGGGGCGGGCCAGGGGCTCGTCTCCCTGGACGTTGAGGTAAACGTCCGCGGACATGGACGCGGCCACCTCCTGCACGCGCTCGGTGCCGCTGCGATGAGCGCTCGAGGTCAGGCGGACGCTCCAGCCGCGCTCGTGAGCCAGCGCGGCGACCTCCTCGGAATCCGTCGCCACCAGGACCTCGGCCAATCCGGCGGCCTGGCGCACCGCGTCATAGACGTGGGCCAGCATGGGCTTGCCTGCGATCTGGCGCAGCACTTTGCGCGGCAGGCGGGTGGATTCCAGGCGCGCCGGGATGATGGCGATGGCCTTCATAGGTGGAGAGCGATTCTAGTCGCACACCGGCGGACTGTCACCGCCCGCTGTTAAGCACGGCCTGGTTTACATTCCGAGGCCGAAGGCCGAGGAAACCCTACCTGCTGCAAGAGAGTTCGCTGGCAGTAGGGCTCCCTCGCCCGCCGCGGCGGACTCGGGATGTAAGACGTCCGGCTGTCACCGCCGGCGCGGTTTGACACTGTTTCCGAGCGACTCATAGAATCGAAGTGGCTCCTGTGTTTCCTGCCGTTCGCCACATTCTTCCGGCGCGCGGCCTCCCGTCGGCGGCGTAGCTCAGTGGTTAGAGCGAGGGTCTCATAATCCCTAGGTCGGTGGTTCGATTCCACCCGCCGCCACCAGTTCACCTGAAAATCCCGGTTTGGATGGAGGTCCCTCTCCCGCGTTGCGGGATCCGGGATTTCGCCTGCGGGCTCGCGCTCACTTCGCTTCGCTCACGCCCGCAAAACGGCTCAAGTTCGATTCCACCCGCCGCCACCAGTCCTTCAAAGAAGATGACCGCTGTGCCCTCTGCCCGTGCCGGGCTCCAATCGGGCCGCAGGCACCTCCGGCTGTGACTCCGGTCACTGACGCCTTTGCGGTCAAAGCAGAGGCTCTTAGTTGGACTCATCCGGGCTGGGCGCGGCCGTTCTGACCCCGTCCCGCCCCAGCCCTATTCGACGGAGGCATTCTTCATGGCAACCATGACTTCTCCCAAGGCCGCTGACCTGGCTGGGCCGGGCATCGGCGATTACATGGAACTCGAAAAAATCCTGCCCAACGACTACCACTCGCTGCTCACCCCCAAGGAGACGCAGAAGGCCATCTTCGCGGTGAAGAACTTCATCGAGAAGGAATTGTGCAAGTCGCTGAACCTGATGATGGTGACCGTGCCGCTGATCGTGGACACGGAGAGCGGCGTCAACGACATGCTGGACCGCGACGGCTCGCGCACCCCCATCCAGTTCCACATCTCGAACGACCGTGACCTGCACCCGGTGGACGCGCAGGTGGTGCAGGCGGCCACCAAGTGGAAACGGGTGGCGCTGCAACAGTTCGGCATGAGCCCGGGCGAGGGCCTGTGCACCGACATGCGCGCCGTCCGCAAGGACTACTTCCTCGACCACGACCACTCCTGTTACGTGGACCAGTGGGACTGGGAGCGCGTCATCACCGCCAAGGACCGCAACCTTGGCTTCCTGAAGCAGATCGTCACCAAGATCTGGAAGGTGCTGGTGGAGGCGGAGCGCTTTGCCCAGGACCGCTTCCCCAAGCTGAAGGACCCGCGCTTCCCCAACCTGCCGGAGAAGCTCACCTTCCTGCACGCCGAGGACATCCTGGAGATGTTCCCCAACCTGCCGCGCAAGCAGCGGGAGACGGAGGTGCTGCAGCGCTATCCGGCCATCTTCATCGTGGGCATCGGCTGGACGCTGGCCGACGGCTATCCGCACGAGATGCGCGCCGCCGATTACGACGACTGGGTCACGGAGACCAAGTCCGAAGACGGCCGGCCCATGCACGGGCTGAACGGCGACATCCTGGTGTGGAACCACGTCACCAAGCGGCGGCACGAGTTGACCTCGATGGGCATCCGCGTGAATGCGGAGACCCTGAAGCAGCAGCTCGAGCTATCGAAGCTGACCCACTTCCTGAAGTTCCCCTATCACCAGGCCATCGTGAACGGGACCATCCCGCTGAGCATCGGCGGGGGCATCGGCCAGTCCCGGACGCTGATGCAACTGCTGCGCAAGGCGCACCTGGGGGAGGTCACGGTCAGCGTGTGGCCCAAGGTGCTGAAGGAGATGTGCGCCAGGAAGAACATCTTCGTCATCGAGTAGGCAACGCAAACCGGGAACCAGGAACCCCATCCCGCAGGGCGGGATGGGGTTCTGTTTGCCCGCTAGCGACGCACCTACCTCGGGCGCGCGACGGCGCCCGCGCGGGCTACATGACCTGCGGATCGAGCCAGACTTCTTCCTCCACATCCAGGCGCGGAGGTTGGGTGCGCTCGAGCGCGCGATTCAGCCGCTCCGCCAGCGCCGCCGCCTGCTTGCGCGTGAGCTGCACGCGCTTCTGGCCGTGGCGGTTGCGGAAGCACAGGGTGAAGCC
>Ga0255310_10000221_pt1 | contig 12217 bp, 14 predicted proteins | sample EtOH1_T0_E1_meta_FD_201359 | JGI IMG/M metagenome (GOLD analysis project Ga0255310, IMG submission 201359) | Sandy soil microbial communities from University of British Columbia, Vancouver, Canada - EtOH1_T0_E1 | ecosystem: Engineered > Artificial ecosystem > Sand microcosm > Unclassified ...
CTACAGATAGCGATAGAAGGAGCGCAGCGCCGAGAGCGCGCGCGCCGCGGAGCGCTTGGCCAGGCCGCGGCGGTCGAGCTCGCCGAGGTAGCCGCGTACGCCCAGCCGGTCGATCTGGGCCCAGCGCCATCCCGCGCCGTAGAACCGCCCGCAGAATTCCGCGAACGATTCGAGGTCTCGGCGATAAGCCTTGATGGTGTGGGGAGACTGGTCGCGCTCCTTTTCCAGATGAACCAGAAAATCCTCCAGCAGGTTGACGGGCGACCGTCTCACAGCGTGCCCATCCAGGCCGAGAAATCCGCCAGCGCCCGCTCCGCGATCGCGCCGCGCTTGTCGGCCTTGCGCACCTTGCCGGGGAGCGGATCCACCAAGCCCAGGTTGGCGTTCATGGGCTGGAAGTGCCGGGGATCGGCATCGCGCAGATAGCGCAGTAACCCGCCCAGCATGGTGGTGGGCGGCGGCACCGCGAGCGGCTTGCCGGTGAGCAGCCGCTGCAGGTTGATCCCCGCCAGCATCCCGGTCCCCAGCGATTCGGTGTAGCCCTCCACGCCGGTGAGCTGCCCCGCGAAGAGCACCGGCGGGGTATCCCGGGTCGCCAGGCCGGCGCCCAGGCTGGCGGGGCTGTTGATGTAGGCGTTGCGGTGGATGCTGCCGTAGCGGAGAAACTCCGCGTTGGCCAGCCCGGGAATCTGCCGCAGCACCCGCTGCTGCTCGGGGATCCGCAGCCGGGTCTGAAAGCCCACCAGGTTCCACATCTGGCCGGCCCGGTCTTCACGACGGAGCTGGACCACCGCGTAGGGTTCCTTCCCGCTGCGTGGATCGGCCAATCCCACCGGCTTCATCGGTCCGAACCGCAGCGTCTCCACGCCGCGCTTGGCCATCTCCTCGACGGGGAGACAGCCCTCGAAATAGGGCACCGCGTCGAATTCGTGGCCGTGAAACTGATCGGCCGCGGAAAGCGCGGCGATGAATGCCTCGTACTCCTCCCGTGTAAGCGGGGCGTTCAGGTAGTCGTCCCCGTCACCCTTCTCGTAGCGGGAGCGGCGGTACAGCAGCGCCTGGTCCAGCGAGTCGTCGCTCACGATCGGCGCGATCGCATCGTAAAACGCGAGCGACTCGGTTCCCAGCCGGGCGGCGATGGCGGCGGCCAGCCGCTCCGAGGTAAGCGGGCCGGTCGCGACAATTCCCGGGGCCGGCAGCTCGGTCACTTCGCCGGGCACCACCCGGATACCCGGGTGGGCCCGGATCCGCCCGTCCACGCCGCCGGAAAACACCTCCCGGTCCACCACCAGTGCGGCACCGCCCGGCACCCGCGCCGCGTCGGCGCATTCGAGCAGGAGGCTTCCCAGCAGCCGGAGCTCGGCCTTGAGCAGGCCGTGGGCGTTGGTGGTTTCCACCGACTTGAAGGAGTTGCTGCAGACCAGCTCGGCGAGCCGGCCGGTCTGGTGGGCGGGCGTACCGACCGCGGGACGCATCTCATGCAGGGTGACGCTGACCCCGCGGTTGGCCAGCGCCCATGCCGCTTCGGAGCCGGCCAGGCCCCCACCGATCACTGTCGCGTGCAGCGTGTTCATGGGGTGAATGATAGGGGAGCAGCGCCGGCGCTCAGCCGGCGGGAGGCTGCGCGGCGAGCTCGACGACCCGCGCGGCCACCGTCTCCACGTCCGCGTCGGCGGCCACCTCGTAATCGGCTTTGCGATACCAGGGCTCCCGCTCCCGGAGCAGGCCGCGGAGTCGGGCCGAGGGATCCCCGCCGGCAAGCAGGGGGCGGCTCTGATCGCGGCCCACGCGCCCGGCCGCCGCCTCGGTGGAGATCCGCAGGTAGAGCACGCTCGCCCCGGCGGCCACCGCGGTGTCGAAGTTTCCGGGTTGCGCGATCCACCCGGCACCCGCCGCGATCAAGTGCGGCGGCCGGGCCAGCGCGCGATCCATCGCGGCGCGCTCCAGGCGGCGGAACTCCGCTTCGCCCGACTCCGCGAAGATCGCGGCGATCGAGTGCCCGGTCTCGGCCTCGACGGTCTCGTCGATATCGGTGAAGTCTGCGGAGAGCATTTCCGCGGCGCGCCGGCCCACGGTGGTCTTTCCCGCGCCGGGCAGCCCGACCAGGATGAGGTGCCGGGTCACGACTCCGGCGCCGGACCGCCGCTCTGCAGCTCTTTCCAGCGGTGACCCAGCCCCGCCACGTAGCCGTCGTAGTTGCGGCGCAGCTCGGCCAGGGAATCGCCGCCGAACTTCTCCAGCATGGCATCGGCCAGCACCAGCGCCACCAGCGCCTCCGCGATCACCCCCATGGCCGGCACGGCGGTGACGTCGGAGCGCTCGCTTTGCGCATTGGCGGACCCCCCGGTGGAGAGGTCGACCGTCTTGAGCGGCGACATCAGCGTAGAAATCGGCTTCATCGCCACCCGCACCACCAGCGGCTCCCCGGTGGTCATCCCGCCTTCCACTCCGCCGGCGTTGTTGCTGCGCCGGCGGAACCCGCCCCTGGGGTCCACCGCGGGGCCACCCGAGGCATCGGCCTCGATCGCGTCGTGTACCGCGGATCCGGGGACCCGCGCGGCCTGGAACCCCATGCCGATCTCCACGCCTTTGACGGCCGGAATGGACATCAGCATCCCGGCCAGGCGGCCGTCCAGCTTGCGGTCCCAGCTTGCGTGGCTGCCGAGTCCGAGCACGACGCCGCGCGCCACCACCTCGATTTCGCCGCCCAGGGTATCACCGGCCTGCTTCGCCGCATCGATGCGCGCGACGATCGCCGCTTCCGCCCGCGGGTCGAGCACGCGGACCGCCGAGCGATCGGCCGCCTCGTTGAGCGGGGCGGGCAGCGGAGTGGCGGGCTCGGAAGCGATGCCCCCCAGCGAAACCACGTGGCTGCCGATCTCGACCCCGAACTCCTCGAGCAGCCGCCGGGCCAGGGCGCCGGCGGCCACCCGCGCCGCGGTTTCCCTCGCGCTGGCGCGCTCCAGGATGTCCCGGGCATCGAGCCGCTCGTACTTGAGCACCCCGACCAGGTCGGCGTGTCCGGGCCGCGGGCGGGTGACCCGTCGCCGCCGCAGATCGCCCGGGGTCCCTTCCGCGGCCATCACGTCTTCCCAATTGGCCCAGTCCAGGTTGCGTACCAGCATGGCCACCGGCGAGCCGATGGTCTCGCCGGCCCGCACCCCGGACAGCCACTCGATCCGGTCCTGCTCCAGCTTCATGCGCGCGCCCCGCCCGTATCCCTGCATCCGCCGGCCCAGCTGATGGTCCACCTGGGTCGCCGCCACGGGCAATCCTGCCGGGAGGCCCTCGACAATGACGACAAGGGCCTTGCCATGAGATTCGCCCGCGGTGGTGAATCGCAGTCGCACGTTCGCCTTTGCTGTTGGCCGTGGGCTGTTGGCTGTTAGCTCACCCAGCCACAAACAACGAGGCCCGGCTCGCACCGGGCCTCCTAATAATACCACCTGGCAAAGCGGCGATCAGAACTGCGGCGGCACCGCCGAGGAGCCGGCGTCGCCCAGGACTCTTGGCGTCACCAGGATGATGAGATCCTTGCGGTTTTCCCGGGTGCTCGAGAAGCTGAACAGCTTGCCGATCAGGGGGAGCGCGGACAGCAGCGGGATCCCGGAACGGAGCTTCTCGACCGTGGTGACCGTGAGCCCACCGATGACGGCGGTCTCGCCGTCGGCCACCAGCAGCTGGTTCTTGGTTTCCTGCTTGGCGATGATGAAGCCGAGGTCGGCCGCTGTGAGGGTCTGGAGGCTGGACCGCTCGGTCGCCAGATCCAGCGAAATCTGGCCGTCGTTGGTCACGTGGGGGGTGACCAGCAGCTTGATGCCGGTCTCGCGGAACTGCACATTGGCGCGCGCCACGGTTCCGGCGGAAGCCTGAGTGGAGGCCACGTCGATCACCCGCACCGGGATGTCTTCACCTACCCGGATGGTCGCCTGCTTGTTGTCCTGGGTGGTGATGGTGGGTTCCGCCTGCACGTCGGACAGCTCGGCGGTCTCCAGTGCCTGCAGGAAGCTGGTGAAGGAGAACCCGCCGATGGCCGTCGAGAACATCAGGTCGATGGCGGGCGAGGTGATCACCGAGGTGGCGTTGCCCACGGCCGCGAGCTGGTTGCCGCCGAGGTCGACGATGTTGATGGCGCCGGGGTACGGCTTGGTGCCGCCGGTGGCCGGATCGGGGCGCCCCACCACGGAGTTGTAGAACTGGGTGCGGCTGCCGATGTCGTACTTGAAGCCCAGCTGCTCGAGGTCGGTCCGGTCGACGAAGATGATCTTCGCCTGGATCGAGACGAGCTTGGGCCGCAGGTCGAGCTGGGTGACGAAATCGACCACGTTGTCGATGTTGGTCTTGGTGTCGGTGACGATGATCGAGTTGGTCGCGGTGTCGGCAGTGGCCGCCCCGCGCTTACTGATCACGCCCTTGAGCGAACCGACCAGCTCACCCACCCGGGCGTAGTTGACCCGGACGATGCGGGTTTCGCGCGGCTCCAGGGAGTCGATTTCCGCGAGGTTCTGCGGCGCGTCGACCCGGATGATGCCGCCCTGCATTTCTTCGGCGGAAAGCCCCTGCGCCGCCAGGATGGCGTTGAACGCCTCGGGCCAGGGCTGATCGTTGATCTCGGCCGTGACGGTGCGCTTGATGTCCTTGCCCAGGATGATCGACTTGCCGCTGACACGCTGGAAGAGACTGATCACGTCCTCGATGCTGGCGTTGTTGAAGCTCACCGAAATCCGCTGGCCGGTGCGCACCTGCACCTTCAGCGGTGCCGGCGCGGGCGCGGCCCGCACCGGCAGCTCGACCGGGATCGGCTCGGCGGCGACCGCGGAGGGGCCGTTCCAGGCCAGGAAGCCCTGCTCCGAGCCGAACGACACGCGAACGGCGTCCGGACCGCGTTCGACGCGGTAGGGAACCAGGCGCTCCACGTCCAGCACGATGCGCACGACCGTCGGGGTGTACTGGCTGACCCGCACGTTGAGCACGCCGGCCCGCTTGACGCCGTCGTAGCCCGATCGCATGACGTCGGGCGACAGCGTCGCTCCCGTCAGGTCGAGCACGATGCGGTTGGGGTCGGTCAGGGTCCGATCGGACACCTCCACCCCGCCCTGGACCTGCACGACGAGCTCGGCACGACCCGTGGAAGGCACCAGGCTGACCGCGCGGACTTCTCCATCGCGGGGTGCCGGTAGCGGTTTGCCGAGGGGCCCCACGAGCATGATGCCCGCGAGGAGTGACCAGGAACGACGGATCATGGCGTAATGTCCTCCCGCTTGCGGAGCGACAGCGTCATCTGACGCTGAGTTCCGTAGTCATCGAACGTGAAGGTCACGTCCTTGGGCCCGATATCAGAAACGCGTGCACGCCCCGCGCGTTCTCCTTCGCGGAGGTTGTAGCGCTTGCCGGTGATGCGATCCTTGAGTACGGCGACGCTGGCCGACGGCGTCCGCTCGATATAGGAGATGGCGACCAGGTCCAGGTCGGCCAGCTCGGGGCCAATGCCGGTTCCCTCCAGCACCGAAACGAACGGGTCGCGCGACCCGCCGCTGTAGGAATAGGTCTCGCGCCCCACCGGCGCTCCGGGAGCCGGAATCAGCGAGGGATCGATCTTGGGTGCCTGGGCTCCGGCCGGCGCGGCGGGCGCCTTGCTCTGCCCCGCGGCGGGCGTCTCGTCTTCCACCAGCCCGGCCGCGGGATTGGCGGGCGTACCCGCGCTCGCCCCCCCGCCACCGCACCCGGCCAGGGCCGCCAGCAGCAGCGCGGCGCCTCCGAGAGATCTGCTCACCGGGGGCCTCCTTCCTGCCCGCCCGATTTCACGAACGTCTTCACCTGGAATCGGGCCTCCAGCATCGCCTTCGAGGTATCGCCCAGGGCGCGAGCCGATGCCGGGTTGGCCGCGATGAGCGAGATGTTGATCGGCACGATGATCCGGCGCAGCCCGGCGACGTCGGTGAGGAACTCCCCGATCTGGTCGTAGTGCCCGATGACCGACAAGCGGTACTTGTAGGTATCGAACGGTGACGGCCCGTTCTCGACCGGCTCCGGGGTGAAGACCGCGAGGTGAACCCCGCGAATCTTGCCGCGGGTCGAGATCGCGTCGATCAGGCCGGGCACTTCACCCTTCTCGGGCACCAGCTGGCGCAGGGTGTCCAGCGTTTCCCGGTACGCCGCGGTCTGCTGCTTGAGATCTTCGGGCGAGCCCTTGGCGAGTTCGCGCTTGACGCTGTCGGTCTGCGCGGTGAGGGCGGCGATGGAATCGCGCACCGCCTGGGCTTTCGCCTGGTTCGCCTTGAGGCCCTTGAACTTGATGACGCTGAGGCCCTCGCCGCTGTAGATCATGTAGCCCAGCAATCCCGCGAACAGGATCGCGATGATCGACTTGTTGCGCGGAGAATCGAGCAATCCCATGGCTCAGGCCCCCCGGCGCGAGTAACTCGCCTTGACCACGAACACCGTCACGGCGCGGCCGTGATCGATATCGGTCCCGGTCGAGATGATGGTGACATCGCGCAGCCAGGGGGAATCCTCGAGCTGCCGCATGAAGTGGGTGAACCCCTGAATGTCCATGGTGCGCCCGGTGATCTGGACGCCGACGGGCGGAGGCGCCGTCGAGGTCGTGTCGGGCGCGGGCTGGGCGGTCGCCGAGACGTCGGTCAGCCAGGTATAGGCCGGCATCGCCCGGGTGATTTCGTCGAGAATGTGGGGCCACACGTAGCGGTCGCCATCCACCGCCCGGATCGTGGCGATCTGGAGGATGACCGAATCTTTCGCCGCCTCGGCGCGCCGCCGGTCGGCGATGAGCGCCTGGAAGCGGTGATTCTCGGAGCGTGCCGCGTTGAGCCGGCCGTCGAGCTTGTTCAGGGTGGTGGCGGATCCGATCCCGACCCAGGCCAGGAAGCCAACGGTCAGGACCCACGCCGCGACGGCGGCCATGGGCCAGGGATCTTTGATCTGGCCAGGCAGCGCCCTGAGCGCGGACAGGCCGCCGGCAAAGGGGACCTCCGTCTTCGCGCGCCGGGCGCCCGGCTTGAGATTGATCGTGATCATCGACGCCTTAGGGTATGGGCGGCGGCTTTCAGGCCGCGGTACGGAGCGCGAGGCCCACCGGGAGCATGAGCAGCGGTGCCACCTCGTCGATGTTCATCCCTTCAAAGACCCCATCCTGGACCTGCAACCGCTTGATGGGATTGGCCAGCTCGACCGGGAGCTTGAGCCGTTCCGACAGCATGCGGGTGAGCCCGGGAATCCGTGCCCCGCCACCCGAGGTGTAGAGCCGGGAAAGACCGGTGGTAGAGCGCGCGGCGGTCTGCAAGAACGCGGCGGCGCGCTCGACGCCCACCGCCAACTCCTCGCCCCGCGATTGCAGGAACGGGGTGAGCACGTCGCTCGCCTCGAAGCCCTGCAGCAGGCGATCGGCATCGGCCGCGGACAGGCCCCGCTCGCGCTGGAGATCCTCGCGAAAGCGCCGGGTTCCGACCGGGAGATCGCGGGTCAGCACCGGGATCCCGTCGTCGAGAATGTTCACGTTGGTCATTTCGTGGCCGATGTTCACCAGGCCGACCACGCCCTTCATGCCCTCGGGATAGCTCAGTTCGAAGGCGTTGTGCAGCGCAAAAGAATCCACGTCGATCACGCTGGCATCGACCCCTACCTCGGCCAGCAGGGCGATCTTGTGATCGATCAACTCGCGCTTGGCGGCCACCAGCAGCACCGTCATTTGCAGCCCGTCGCCGTCGGGATCGAGGATCTGGAAGTCCAGCTCCACGTTGTCCATGTCGAACGGCACGTGCTGCTCCGCCTCCCAGCGAATGACCTCGCGGGCCTCGGCTTCCTTCATACGGTCCATGGGGATCTTCTTGATGATCACGTCGCGGCCGCCCACGGCGGTCACTACCTGGCGCGGCTTGAGCCCGGCCACGGAAAGCAGGCCGCGCACCGCGTCGGCCACGATGCCCGGGTCCATGACCTCGCCCTCGACGATCGCGTCATCCACCAGTGGGGCAAACGCCACCTTGGTCAGGACAGGCTCACCTCCCTGATGGGAGATCACGGCCAGTTTGATGAGGCCGCTGCCAATATCGAGACCGACGGAAGCTCGCGTGCGACTGAACAGTCCCATTTCCGGTCCGGTTTTCGGGGAGGAGTGTCGGCTACACTGTCAGGCGCGCAATATTTGGCCTAACTACTATAGTGCTTTAGGTTAGGCCGAGCAACCATTTCCAGCTCTGGTACTTAGCTCCGGTCAGCGCGTCTTAACGTCTCGCCGTCCGACCGAGCAGCCTGCCTGGCATTGCACATCAGTCTATGCCGAGCGGGCAACGGCTATGCCAGAGGCAGATCGCAGCACGCCAATGCATTGTGGCGGAAAGTCTTAGCATAGGTAGCCACAGTCACCCTGGGCAGACCTTTCGCATGCCTGGCGGGCCGTTTCGCAACGATCCTCTCGCTCTGCGTCAGACGGAAGCCAACGCGGCGCGCCGACTTACGGCAACAGCCGCCGGCCGCGTGGGAAAGGAACGGGATGGACCGTTGAATTGGAGTCCGGCCCCGTCAAGAGCACCAGGAGCTCCAGGCGGACGGAAGCGAGCAGCTCGCCCCCACGGGAGCGCCTTTCTCCGGAAGCTTCTAGCGCGTAAATCGGGCCTCCGAGGGCTCGAACCCGGGCGAGGCCGTCTGCGGGACCCGGGACGCTGAGCCGGGCGAGGCCGGTCACGTCGCCCGGGGCGAAAGGGGTGCTCGAGCTGGGCCAGCCGAGCCGGGCCAGGGCGAGCGCCGCTTCGGCCGCCCCCCGCGCTTGCACCCGGGCGAGCGCAGCCAGTCCGCTCCGGCGTTCCATTCGCGCAAGCGTCAGCGCGGTGAGCGAAATGACTCCCATCACGGCCAGCACCGCGATCGCCAGCAGAAGGGCGACCCCGCGCTCCGTCGAGCTCGCCGCCCCGGTCATGGCGGGTTCCCCAGCGCGACAAAGGCATCCAGGCTGTCGAGCCGTGGCGCCCTTCCACGGGCCAAGCCAAGCCCTCCGGCTCGCTCGGTGAGTGCGGCGAGCCGCACTGCCACCGCGGCGACCTCCGCAGTGAACAACGCGGGCGACCCGTCGACCTTCTGGTAGCTGAGGGCAAGCCCGTTGGCGGCCATGGGGCCGGCGAAGGGCTGAATGGCCTGGGTGGTGCCGAGCAGGCGAAGGCCGAGCCACTGATCCGGCGAGGAGCTGTAGAGGCGAAGCTCCACGTTTTCGTAGACCCGCAGCGGACTGCCGGAACCGACCCCCACCAGCGCAAGCGAATCGGCCGTTACGGGTAGGGCGATTCCCGGAGTTCCGTCGGGACAGCGGGTCCCGCTGGGCGTGGCCACCAGGTCGAAGCGCGCCCAGGTGGGGCGGTCGAGCCGGGCGGTGAGAACACTGTCCCGGCCGGCCACCGGATCGCGCAGCGCCCGCCACCAGGCGGTGTCGGCGCGCGCCACGAGCAGTCCGGGCGTCGCCGAACAGAGCACTCCTGCCGCCCTGACGGCCCGTGCGCTGAGCGCAGCCGGAGCCTGAGTCAGGAGATCTGCGCCGCCGGCCGAATCGTGGCCAAGGGACTCCAGGGTGGCCCGCAAAGCGCTGCTCGCCGAGCGAAGGCTCTGTTCCTGCGCCATGCGCTCGCTGCGGTCGCGCAGGTGAAGAGTACCGTGGGCCAGCACATTCAACGTGAGCATCGCGAGGAGCCCCGTCAGCGTGAGGGCGACGAGGAGCTCGAGCAGGCTAAGGCCGCGCCGACTCAGGGGCATGCGAGCGTGCTGAGCAGGGTGTCCGGGCGCGCGCCGGTGCGGGGCGGCTGGGCAGCGATGAGCAACTCCACCATCCCCGCGCGCGCCGTCGCGCTCCAGACTTCGACAACGCCATCCCCATGAAGCTGGGTACCTGACCCAGGCGGGACGCACCCGGGGGCGGAGGCGAACAGCTCCAGGCGCATCCGGTCCATGCGGGATTCGAGGACCGCGGCGACGCGGCCCTGGGCGCGGCCGGCCGCGGCGAGCGCTGCAAGGGGGCCGAGGGTTCCGGCCAGTCCGACCACCCCCAGCGTGATGACGAGGAGCGCGAAGAGGACTTCCAGGAGAGTGAAGCCGGCGCGATGAACTCGCATGCAACAAAAATGGGCCCCGCGGGAGCCCCTCACATTATCGGAATACTGCTCGCAGGAGCGAAAACGTCCGGGCTAGGCCAGTCCGTACCGCCGCAGCTTGTAAAAGAGCGTCCGCAGGCTGACCTGGAGGAGGCGGGCAGCCTCGCGGCGGGTTCCCTGCGCGGATGCGAGGGCGCGCACGATGGCCTCGCGCTCGATGGCCTCCACCTGGGGACGCAGCGCAAAGCCGCCGACGCCGAAAGCGAGCGATTTGTCGGCGACGATGGTGGGAAAATCGGCGCGGTCGAGCTTGCCCGAGGGACTCAGCGTCGCGGCGCGCTCGACCACCTGGCGCAGCTCGCGAACGTTGCCGGGCCACACGTAGGACGACAGTCCGGCGAGCGCCTGCGGGGTGATGCTGATTGGCCGCCCGGTGCGCGACGCGACTTGCTGTGCGAAGTGGGTGACCAGGGCGGGAATGTCCTCGGCGCGCTCGCGCAGCGGAGGCAGCGAGATCACGGCGCCCTTGAGGCGCTGCAGCAGCTCGGGGCGGAACCGCCCCTCGCCCACGGCGCGATCGACCGGGGTGCACGAGGTGGCCATCACGCGGACATCGGCGTCGGGAGCGTCTCCTTCGTGGCTGTGCGCATTGCTGTGGCCGTTGCCATTGCCGGGGCGGGGCATGAACCGAGCGAGGAGCTGGCTCTGGCTTTCGGGGGACAGCGCGAGGATTTCTTCCAGCAGCAGCGTGCCCCGGCTGGCAGACCGCCAGAGCACCTGAGGATCGCCGGAAGTCGCGCTCGAATCGTGGGTGCTGACCCCGTTACCCGGGCTGAAGAGGTCGGGCGCGGCGTCGCAGTCGACCGCGACGAACGCCCCGTCTCCCCGCCGACTGAAGCGATGCATGGCCTGCGCAAGCAGGGCCTTGCCGGTCCCGCGCTCGCCGGTGATGAGCACGGCGCCGTCCCCCGCGGCCGCGCGCGCGGCAAGCTCGAGCAGCCCGCGCATCTTGGGGTCTTCGGCGACGACCAGCGGCTCCAGACCCCTGGCGCCGAGGGTGGCGCGAAGCCTGGCCACTTCCTGGCGCAGGCGCTCACGCTCCTCGGCATGATGCAGGGTCCAGAGCAGCTCCTCGGGGGCAACCGGCCTGCGCACGAAGGCATCGGCCCCTTCCCGCAAGGCAACCGGCGCCAGGCGGGACCCGGCGTCCCCGGTCACCATGACGACGCCCGCACCGCCACCGGCGCGATAGCGGCGCAGGAACCCCAGGGCCGCCTCCTCACCCGCCTCCAGGTCGAGCAGCAGGGCTTCCACGCCGCTGGCCTGGGCCTCGATCAGTGCGGCATCGAGGTCGGCCCGCAGCCAGGCCTCGTAGCCCGCATCGGCCAGCGCCGGCGACAGGGCGTCGCGAAGGGACTGGTCGGAAGTGAGCAGGAGGAGGCGCATGGTTACTGACACGCGACCAGGCCCGGGAGCGTCGCCGGAGACACCGCGGCCGCGGTGCCGGTGAAGAGCGCGCATTGCACCGAGGTCGCGGTGTGCACGGTCGTCGCCGACCAGCCACCGTTGCTCGCCGCGTTGATCGTGACGGTCACTGACGGAGAGGGCTTGTAGAGGAAGGCCGCGGCCGGAATGGCTCCACCGTAATAGACGGAGTAGTCGTTCCAGTAGGACTCTTGCGCCGTCGCAAGATTCCGCAGGTCGCTCTTCATGGTAGAGGTATAGGCCTTTTCCTTCGTGGAGCCGAACTTCGGGACCGCGATGGCGGCGAGCAGTCCGATGATCACCACGACGATGAGGAGCTCGATGAGTGTGAAGCCGGCCGTCCGCTTCCGCATTGGGAGTCCTCCTTTCGTCCTGGTGGTGAAGGTTGCCAGAGCAAGCGGGCCGCGGACTGCGCCGCGGCCCTCCCTGCGTAAGCTCTCTTGCCTGGCCTGCTCGTTACGAGCAGGTGATCACGCCGTCCACGGTGGAGGCTGCACCAGCGCCGACTTGCACCTGGCACTTGGTGAAACCGGTCGTGATCGAGGTGTTGTTGACGGTGGTGGTGTAGCCGCTCGCCACGCCCGCCACGGTCGCCGAGTTGCCGGTCGACAGCGACGCATTGGTCTTCGCCTGCAGGGCCG
>Ga0255310_10000222_pt1 | contig 12188 bp, 9 predicted proteins | sample EtOH1_T0_E1_meta_FD_201359 | JGI IMG/M metagenome (GOLD analysis project Ga0255310, IMG submission 201359) | Sandy soil microbial communities from University of British Columbia, Vancouver, Canada - EtOH1_T0_E1 | ecosystem: Engineered > Artificial ecosystem > Sand microcosm > Unclassified ...
GCCGAACTGCTCAAGATCCCGGGCGGCGACCTGCTGTGGAGCCTGCGCTACGGGCGGCCGCTCGCCGAAGTGGCCTCCATCCAAGGCACCATCGCCCGCATGGTGTCGGACTCGCTTCGGTTGCAGCTCACCGGCGTCGAAGTGGCGAGCATGGTGCGGACCCCGACCGCGAGCGCCGAGGCCTACGCGCTTTATCTGAAGGGCCACCGCTTCATGCTGCGGGGCGTTCCGCTTGGTGCGCGGGACGCCCGCGAGCTGATGGACTCGGCGGCGTACTACGGGCGAGCCGCGCTCGCGCTCGACTCGAGCTTCGCCCAGGCCTCCGGGTTGCTGGGGACCTACTACTTCGTGTCGGCCTTCCGGGGCTGGTCAGCATTCAACCAGTACATCGATTCGTCGCAGGTCTCGGCGGAGCGGGCGCTCGCGATGGACAGCTCGCTGGGCGATCCCTACGTCAACCTGATCAGCAAGGCCATTTACCTGGACGACGACTGGCCCACCGCGGAGGGGATGGCACACCGGGCGCTCCGCTGGGCGGCCCACGATGCCCAGGTGCTGCAGTTCGGGGGAATCGTGCTGGCAGAAGTGTCGGGACGGCTGGACACGGCGCTGGTGCTGTTGCACCGCTCGGCTGAGCTGGAGCCCTATGTCCCCGCGCTCAACACGCTGGGCGATCTTTATATGCGCGCCGGCCGCTACGACTCTGCGGTCACGGTGCTGCGGCGCGCCGTGGACGTGGACGCCAGCGTGCCGGGGCCGCGGCGACGGCTGATCACCAGCCTGGAGCACCTCAAACGCTATGAGGAAGCGATTGCGGTCCGGCGCGAGGGAGGAGACCAGGCCGGCGCGGATGCCTACGCGCGGGGACTCCGCGAAGCGGGCGAAGCCGGATATCAGCGGGTCAGGCAGGAGGACCTGCAGCGCCAGCTGGCCCCGCTGCTGGCTCCGCTGGACCGGCCCTACAAGCTTCCCGATGACACGGTGCCGCAGCTCCGCGAGGAGAGAATCGTGGCGCTCTATGCCCAGCTGGGAGACTGGGCGAAGGCGATGGACTGGGTGCTCAAACAAAACGAGCACCGCCCGCGGCGCTTCCGTCTCTTCGTCACCAACCCGGCGCTGCGCGGGTTGCGCAACGACCCGCGTTTCCTGCCGCTGGTCCGGCGCGAAGGGCTGGAGAACCTGCTGCCGCGCTAGCTACTGCCCGCAGGGCTGGTTGAAGACCCGCCGCACCGTGCCGGGGTCGTTGAGCTCCTTGTAAAACTCGTCGAGGAAGCTCTCCGCTTCCTTGAGGCGCGCCGGCGCCAGGCCCTTGATCCCCCGCAGCCGCCCGTAGATCGAGTCCTTCTTCGCCTTGAACGGCTCCACGGCCTGGCTGAGCACCTCGGGGGGATGACAGCCGCCGCGGTAGAGCCGGTCGGTGGTGCGCTTGATGCCGAGGCGGTAATCCGGCGTGGCATATGGGGCATCGACCAGCCCCGACCAGTCGAAATCGTAGGCCATGGGGTAGTAGTTCATCGAGGTGTCGGTCTGCACGATGCGATAGTTGTGCAGATAACTCAGGGAATAGTCGGTATTCCCGATCATGTACTGAAACACGTCGGTGATGGCCATCTGCCGGGGATCCATCTCCGAGGCCCTGCCCCCCTGCTGCATGAGCACCTTGCCGCGCACTTCCTTCGCCATGTCCTCGTCATCCTGGGTCCAGAACCCGGGCCGGGTGATGGTGAACTTTGGGTTGGCGGGATCGGTCCAGGTGATGTTGGCCAGCCGGGCTTTCAGGCTGACGGGTGTGAGCACGTTGTACATTCCGTAGATGGCGTATTCCACGTAGATGTTCTGCGCGTAGCGCTCCCCCTTCATGCAGTGCGGCGTCAGCTTGAGCGAGCCCTCCCCGCCGAACAGGGTGCCTTTGGCCTTTTCCTTGTCGAAGTAGACCTTGAGCGGAAGGAATTCGCAGGTCCGCAAGCGGTAGTGCCCGCGGGTGGAAAGCTGGACCTCGAGTGTGGTCGTGTCGCCCTTTTCGCCGACGAACCGGAGCGTCGCCGGGTATCTCTTGGTGCTCATGGAGTCCCGGTCCTTGAACACCGTCTTGAAATCGGCCTGCAGCGACATTTCCAGTGGCTCGGTCGAGCGAAAGAGCCGCGTAGGCTTGTGGGGAGCGGAATCCGGCGTCTGGGCTGCCAGCCCGGCCGGGAGGGCCAACGCCAGGGCAAAGCAACGGGCGAAGAAGTGCATGGGAGAGCTCCGGGGGATACGGTCCCGATGATAGCGAATCCGGAGGGGCGGCGGGAGGGGGCTGTCGCTCGCCTCGGGCTGCGGTGATCCAGTATTATCCAGCGGCTCGCTAACCCTCGCCCCCAGCCCCTATTCACCGTGCCATTCTCCCGTTCCGCCCTTGCCGGCTCGATGCTCGGCGCCCTGTTCTGCACCACCCCGGCCTCGAGTCCCGCCCCGCTGCAGGCCCGCGAGAAACCCGCGCTGCTGGTGTTCATCACGGTGGACCAGCTGCGCGAGGACTACCTCGAGAAGTGGCGCGGCCAGTTCACCGGCGGCCTCAAGCAGCTGCTGGACGGGGGCGCCTTCTTCACCAGCGGCTACCAGGACCACGCGATCACGGAAACCGCGCCGGGCCACGCGAGCACGATGTCGGGGCGTTTCCCGCGCAGCACCGGGATCACCCGCAACCTCGCCGGCGTGAACGACACGACCTCCCTGGTGGCCGGGAGGGGCGCGGGCGCTTCACCGGCGCGGTTCCGCGGCACCACGTTGACCGACTGGCTCACTGCGGCGGACCCGCGCACCCGGGCGCTCTCGGTGTCGTTCAAGGACCGGGGGGCGATCCTGCCGATCGGGCGCTCCAGGCAGAACGTCTACTGGTACGCCGGGCCCGGCATGTTCACCACCAGCCGGTGGTATGGCGACAGCCTGCCCGACTGGATCAAGACCTTCAACGCCCGGTTTCCGAAACAGATCGCCGGAAAAGTGTGGAGCTTGTTGCTCCCGCCGAGCGCCTACCCGGAGCCCGACAGCGTGCCGATCGAAGCCGGCGGCCGCGGCTTCCTGTTTCCCTATGCCCTGTCGGCGTCTCCCGACACCGCGGCGGCCCAACTGCCGAGCTTTCCGTTCCTCGACGAAGTCACCGCCGCGCTCGCGCTCCAGGGCCTGGAGACGCTGGGGTTGGGGCGGGGACCGCAAACCGATGTGCTCGCGGTCTCCTTCTCGGCGACGGACCTGGTCGGCCACCGCTTCGGGCCGGATTCCCGGGAGATCCACGACCAGATCCTCCGGCTCGACCGCACCATCGGGAGCTTTCTCGATTCGCTCTACAAGCTGCGCGATCACGGCAGCGTGATCCTGGCGCTCACCGCCGACCATGGGGTGACTCCCTTCCCGGAGCTTTCCCAGAGCCGCTACTCGCCGCCACCGGTCCGCGTCAACGTGGGTCCCGCGCTGCGCGCGGCGCGGGAGGTGCTGCGGCGGGCCGGCGCCGACACCCTGGCCGCGGATTTCGAGAGCGGGGCGCTGCTCGTCGAGCGCGGCCGGGCGGGGGTGACCGCCGCCCTGGTCAACGCCGCGGCCGACAGCTTCGTCGCGACGGCCCGGCGGCTCCCGGGGGTGCAGCGCGCCGAACGGTTCGGGGAGCTGGCCAAGCACGACCTCACGACGGATTACGTCGCGCGGCGCTGGGTCCAGATGTTTCCGCCCGATGTGCCGGCGGAGGCGGTTCTGGTGGTGACCCCGGGGAGCTACTCGGTTCAATTCTCCATCGCCATGCACGGCGGGGTGCACGACGACGACAGCCACGTGCCGATCCTGTTTTTCGGAGCACCCTTCAAGCCGGGTCGCTATCCGCAGTTCGTGCGGACCGTGGACATCGCTCCCACCCTGGCGCAGGTGCTCGGGGTCACGCCGACCGAGCCGCTCGACGGACGGGTGCTCACGGCGGCGATCAAGTGAGGGCGGTGAGGGCAGTGAGGTCGGTGGGGACGGGGATTGTCGTATTGCTGTCGGCCATGCTGACGACACCCGCGCTGGCCCGGCAGGCAGCCTCCGTGCAGCACGGGGTCCGCCCGGCGCGCTACGTGATCCGCAACGCCTTGGTGGTCGAGGGGAACGGCACCCCCGCTTCCGGACCCTACGACATCGTCATCGAGGGCAACACCATCACCGACCTGGTGGGCCTCGACCCGGTGGCGCTGAAAGCCGGTCGCGCGCGCCGGCCCGCCGCCGAGGTGGAGCTCGACGCCAGCGGCAAGTACGTGTTGCCGGGATTGATCAACCTGCACGGCCACGTGCAGGAGGAGCGCGGCGGGGTCCCGCAGCCGCTGGAGTACGAGCTGAAGCTGTGGCTCGCCTCGGGCATCACCACCGTGCGGGACGTCGGCAGCGCCACGGAGAAGACCCTGGCGCTGCGCGCCGCCAGCGCGGCGGGAACGGTGATTTCGCCCCGCATCTTCGTCTACGCGATGTTCGCGTCGGGCGGGGACGCGGTACAAATCCGCGGCATCCGGACGCCAGAGGAGGCCCGCGCCCGGGTGCGCTCCCTCAAAGCGCTCGGGGTGGATGGGATCAAGATCGTGGGAATCGACCGGGACCTGATGGAGGCGATGGAAGCCGAGGCGCACCAGGCGGGCCTGCCGATCGCGCACCACGCCGGGGTGGAAGAAACCAACGCCTGGGACGACATCGCGTTCGGGACTCGCAGCATCGAGCACTGGTACGGCGTGCCCGATGCGGCGCTGGCCGACGGCGTCCAGCACTTTCCCTCCGGTTACAACTACAACGACGAGGTGGATCGGTTTCGCTGGGCGGGACGCCTCTGGCGCGAGACCGATCCCGAGCGGCTGGCCCGGGTGCTCCAGGGCATGGCGGACGCCAAGGTCGCCTGGGATCCGACCCTGGTGATCTACGAAGCGAGCCGGGACCTGCAACGCGCGCAGGGTCAGCCCTGGTTCAAGGACTACCTGCACCCGACGCTGGAAGAGTACTTCCGGCCCAATCCCGCCAATCACGGCTCCTACTTCATCGGCTGGAGCTCGACCGACGAGAGCTACTGGAAAGAGAACTACCGGATCTGGATGGCGGCGCTACGGGACTTCGAGCGGCGCGGCGGTATCATCGGCGCCGGCGAAGACGCCGGGTTCATTTATCAGCTCTACGGCTTCGCGCTGATCCGGGAGCTCGAGCTGCAACAGGAGGCCGGCTTCCATCCCCTCAAGGTGATTCAGCACGCCACCGTCAACAACGCCCACATCCTGGGCCAGGACGGCAGGCTCGGCAGGGTTCGCGCGGGTTATGCGGCGGACTTGATCGTGGTGAACGGCAACCCGCTGGAGGACCTGAAAGTGCTCTACCCCACCGGCACCGAAACGGTCCGGAACGGCCAGACGGTGCACACCGGGGGGGTCGAGTGGACCATCAAGGACGGCATCCCCTATCACGGGCCGACACTGCTGCGCGAAGTGAAGCAGCTGGTGGCGGCGGCGCGCAAAGGTCGGTAGGGGCGTCCCTCATTTCCTGTCCGCGATCACCAGCAGCAGGGATGCGATCGGCCCGAGCAAGAGCGAGAGGAGAAACCAGTTGAGCCCGCTGCGGTTCTTGCCCTGGGCGATCCCGGCGTTGAGCAGCGCCAGCGTGCCCCAGCCCACGAAGTAGCCTCGACCGATGCCCAGAAGCATGTGCTGTCTCCTCCTCGTTGTGGTGGTGCTGCCGGCCCGCCCCGCATCACTGCGGGCACAGACCCCAGGCACCCAGGTCGTCGTCCTGGGAACCGGCACACCCAATCCCGACCCGGAGCGCTCGGGACCCGCGGTGGCCATCGTCGTGAACGGCTTTGCCTACCTGGTGGATGCCGGTACCGGCGTGGTACGCCGAGCCGCCCAGGCCGCCGCCACTGGCATCGGCGAGCTTGGCGCGGCCCGGCTGGGCATCGTCTTCCTGACTCACTTGCACTCCGATCATACGATTGGACTGGCGGATCTGATTCACACCGGCTGGGTCGCCGGCCGGGAACAGCCGCTGCGCCTCTTCGGTCCCCCCGGCACGGCCGCCATGGCCCGCCACCTCACGGAGGCCTACGCCGCGGACATCGCCAACCGGACCGGTGGGCTGCAGCCCCACACCGCCAACGGATGGCGGGTGACCGCGCGCGACATTGCGACCGGCGTGGTCTACCGGGATTCCAACGTCACGGTGACCGCGTTCGCCGTGGTGCACGACGGGTGGAAAACCGCTTTCGGGTATCGGTTCGAGAGCAAGGACCGCGTGGTGGTGATCTCGGGAGATACCCGCCCGACCGACGCGGTCGTCGCGGCCTGCGATGGGTGCGATGTGCTGGTCCACGAGGTGTATTCGGCCGAGAACTTCAAAGCGCGGGAACCGGCCTGGCAACGTTACCACGCCGATGCGCACACCTCGACGACCGAGCTGGCGGAGCTGGCGACGCGGGCCCGGCCCAAGCTGTTGGTGCTGTATCACCAACTCTATTTTGCTGCCGCGGATGATGCCGCCCTGCTCGCCGAGATCCGCCGGCGATACGGCGGCCGGGTGGTGTCCGCGCGGGACCTCGGGATCTACTGAGGAAGCGCCATGACCTCACCGGAGCGGGATCAGCGTACCGACTGGCTCGCGGAGCTGTCGCGCATCGACCAGGAGGTCCGGCTCGAGCTGGACCCGTTGAGCGAGGCGCAATTCGCCTGGCGTCCCGGACCAGGACGGTGGTCGATCGGGGAGTGCCTCGAGCACCTCGGGATCACGACCGCGCTGGCGGTGCGGGGCATCCGCGCCGCGCTGGAACAGGGACGCGCCGCCGGCAAGACGGGGATGCCGCCCTTCAAATTCGGCTGGCTGGGAGGCTGGTTCGTCCGGGCGATGGAACAGCCGGGCAAGCGGGGGATGGGCTCACCACCGAACTTCGTGCCGCCCGCGGGGACGGCCAAGGCAGCGGTGCTGGAACGCTTCTCGGGGGCCCAGCGGGAGCTGCGCGCGGCGCTGGAGAGCGCCGCCGGCTTGGCGCTCGACCAGCTCAAGGCGCCCTCGGCGGCCAAGGGTGCCGGCTGGCTGCGGCTCAACGCGGCGGCTTGGTTTGCGGCGACGCTGGCGCACGAGCGGCGCCACGTGGCCCAGGCCCGGCGGGTGAAGCAGGCCCCCGGGTTCCCGGGTTAGGCTACCACCCCGCCGCCATCCCGTCCTTCCTGGGGTCCGACGCGGCCGCCCAGCCCCGGGCGAGCCGCATCACGGCTTGGCCGCCGCCCGCGTTGCCCGGGGTCAGCAGGTCCACGTGGTGGCCCAGCGCCTGGAGTTGGCTGCGAACCTCCGCGCCGATCGGGCCCTCCAGCGCGACGCGCAGCCCCTCGTAGTGCCGGAAGCGCGGCGCATCGATCGCCTCCTGCAGGTCCATGCCGAACTCGAGCAGGTTGAGCAGCACCTGCAGGTGACCCTGCGGCTGGATCGACCCTCCCATCACTCCGAAGGCGAGCCAGGGCTCCTCACCGCCGGGCCCCGGCCGGGTCACGAATGCCGGGATCAGGGTGTGGAACGGCCGCTTGTTCGGGCCCACGGTGTTCGGCAGGCCCGGCTGCAAGGTGAAACCCGCGCCGCGGTCGTGCAGCACGAAGCCGGTGCCGGGCACCACCACCCCGGAGCCGAATTCTTCATAGTTGCTGTTGATGAAGGAGACCATGTTGCCGGCCGAGTCCGCCGCGGCGAGATAGATGGTTTCGCTCGCGGTGGCCGCTGCGCCGGGATCCACGTGCTCGGCGGCCTGGTGCGCGTCGAGCCGGGCGCGCCGCGCGGCAATGAACTTCTCGTCGAACAGGCGGCGCGGGTCGATCGTCATCGCGGCGGGATCACCGACCCAGCGGGCCAGGTCGGCGTAGGCCAGCTTCTTGGCTTCGATCAGATGGTGTAGGTACGCGGCCGAGTTGTGCCCCATCGCCTTGAGGTCATAGGGCTCGAGAATCTTCAGCATCTCGAGCACCGCCACGCCCTGGTTGTTGGGCGGCAGCTCCCACACCGTATGCCCGCGAAACGAGGTGGAGATCGGGGTGACCCACTCGACCTTCTGGTTGGCCAGATCCTCCAGGGTGAGAAAACCACCCAGCTGCCGCAGCCGGTCGACGATGCGACGCCCCAGCGCACCGCCGTACAGCACTTGGGGTCCACCCTGCGCGATCAGGCGGAACGACGCGGCCAGGTCGGGATTCCTGAACCATTCCCCGGTCCGCGGCGCGCGCTTTCCGTCGATCAGGTAGGTCGCGCGGGCCCCTTCGTCCTGGGCCAGTCGCTCCACCGCCTCGGCCCACTGTCCAGCGATGATCGGCGAAACCGGGAACCCATCGTCGGCCAGTCGGATGGCGGGCCCGAGCGCCTGGGCCAGCGTGAAGGTGCCGTAGCGCTCCAGCAGCGCGGCCCAGCCGGAGAGCGCGCCCGGCACCGTGACCGGCTCGGCACCGAAGAGCGGCATCCGGTCGTGACCCCGCTTGAGCAGCTCCTCGCGGGTCAGCAGCGAGCCGGAACGACCGCTCGCGTTGAGCGCGATCAGCTTACGCTCCCGGGCGGACCAGAAGAGGGCGAACATGTCGCCCCCGACGCCGGTCATGTGGGGCTCGACCAGGTTGAGCACCGCGGCCGCAGTAACCGCCGCGTCGATCGCGTTGCCGCCGCGCTGCAGCACGGCGAGCCCCGCCGAGGTCGCGAGCGGCTGGCTGGTGGCGATGACGCCGTGCGGCGCGTAGACGGTGGAACGGCCGGCCATGGACGGGGCTCTCTGCTGGGCGTGGACGGGGGCGGCTGCCGCGAGCACAAGCGGAAGCCCCACGCGGAGATAGCGCAGGGTAGTCATGTCCGGAAGATGGCGCGCCGGACGGGGTCCCGCCAGCGGATTGAGTATCCTGCGCCACCCCGTGTAAGCTGTGGGTGCGGTTTTCACCTCCACAGGAGCACGGCATGCGCAGCACGCTCGCACCCTTTGCCGCCCTGCTGCTGGCCGGCGCGCCGGCCGCGCAGGGCCAGAGCCATCCGATGAGCTTCTTCATTACCAGCAGCGGGCCCGGCAACGGCGCCGCGCTCGGCGGCCTCGAAGGCGCCGACGCGCACTGCGCCGCGCTGGCCAAGGCCGTGGGCGCGTCCGGCCTCAGCTGGCACGCCTACCTCAGCGCGGCGGCCGCGGCGGGCAAGCCCGCGGTCAACGCCCGCGACCGGATCGGCAAGGGCCCCTGGTACAACCAGGCCGGCGTCTTGGTCGCCAAGGACGTGGCCGACCTGCACCGCGATAGCAGCAACGTGAACAAGCAGACCGCCTTGACCGAAAAGGGCGCCACGGTGAACGGGCGGGGCGATACCCCGAACATGCACGACATTCTCACCGGCTCCGCGCTGGACGGAACGCTGATGACCGGCACGGGCGACACCACCTGCGGGAACTGGACCAGCAGCGCAGCCGACGGCAGCGCGCAGGTCGGCCACTTCGACCGGCAGGGGGGGGGACAGAATCCGACCTCGTGGAACTCGGCGCATCCCTCGCGCGGCTGCGGGCAGCAGAACCTGCAGGCCACCGGCGGGAACGGGCTGTTCTACTGCTTCGGCAGCTAGGCTTCAGTGATGCGCACCGCTCGCCGGACCCACACGTTCTCCGAATCCGTCATCCGCGGGATGACCCGCCTGGCCGCCGAGCACGGGGCCATCAACCTGGCGCAGGGATTCCCCAACTTCGCCGCCCCGGACGTGCTCAAGCGCGCCGCGGCCGACGCGATCCACGCCGACGTCAACCAGTACGCGATCACCTGGGGAAACAAGCGGCTGCGCGACGCGATAGCGCGTAAATACCGCGAGTGGTACGGCATGGAGGTGAACCCGGAGACCGAGCTGACGGTGACCTGCGGTGCCACCGAAGCCATGGCAGCAACGCTGCTGGCGCTGGTAGACCCGGGCGAAGAGGTCATCGTCTTCGAGCCGTTCTACGAGAACTACGGGCCCGACGCGATCCTCTGCGACGCCAAACCTGTCTTCGTGCCGCTCATGCCGGGCCAGCCGCTCGATTTGGACCGGCTGCGCGCCGTGTTCTCGGACCGGACCCGCGCCATCGTGGTCAACACGCCCGGCAATCCCTCCGGCCGGGTGCTCACCCGCGACGAGCTCCAGGGCATCGCGGATCTCTGCCACCGGCACGATGCCTGGGCGGTGACCGATGAGATCTACGAGCACATCCGCTACCAGGGCGCGCACATTCCGATCGCGACCTTGCCGGGGATGCGGGGCCGCAGCGTGACGATTTCAGGCGCTTCGAAGACTTTCAGCATCACCGGCTGGCGCATCGGGACGATCGTGGCGCCGGCGGGACTGACCGACGCGATCCGCAAGGTGCACGACTTCCTCACGGTCGGTGCGCCGGCCCCGCTGCAGGAGGGGCTCGCGGTGGCGATCGAATCGCTGAGGCAGGAGTACTACGACGGGCTGGCGGGAGAATACCTGGCTCGGCGCGATCTCCTGATGGAAGCGCTGGAGGCGGCACGCTTTCGCGCGGTGGCGCCCGATGGCGCCTATTACATCCTGGCGGATTTCTCGGCGCTGAGCGAGCTGCCCGCTCCGGAGTTCGCGCGCCGGCTCACCGTCGAGGGTGGGGTGGCCACGGTGCCGGGGACGAGCTTCTTCAACCGGCCCGAGGACGGCAATCACCTCACCCGGTTTGCCTTCTGCAAGACCCACGAGCTGTTGCGCGAGGCGGTCCATCGCCTCCATGCCCTCCCTTCCACCGGAATACGCTGATGCGCGGGGACTGCAGCGTCCTTCAGGCCCTGACGCGATGAACTCCGCGGCGGTGAGATCGCAGTCCGCCGCGACTCCTCCGGTGGCGCTCCGCCGTCCCCATCCGCTCGTGCTGCACGGCGAGTTGCTGGAGGACGATTACTTCTGGCTGCGCGAGCGGGAGGATCCCGCGGTGCGCGACTACCTGGAGGCGGAAAACCGCTACACCGAGGCGGTCCTGGCCCCGACGCGGGCGTTGCAGGAGACCCTCTACCGCGAAATGCTCGGACGGATCAAACAAACCGACGTCTCGGTGCCGTACCGGGAGGGCGCGTACTGGTATTACGTGCGTACCGAGGAAGGCCGTCAGTACGCCATCTACTGCCGGAAGCATCTGACGCTCAGCGCTCCCGAACAGATCCTGCTCGACATCAATCAGCTCGCCGAAGGCCATCCCTACCTGGCGCTGGGCGCCGTGGCGGTGAGCGACGATGGCCGCCTGCTGGCCTACTCAACGGACACGACCGGGTACCGGGAGTACACGCTGCTGGTCCGCGATCTGGTGTCCGGAGCGACCGTGGCCGGCCCCCTGCCCAAGTGCGGCTCGGTGGCCTGGGCCGGCGACAACCGGACCTTTTTCTACACGGTGGAGGACGAGGCCAAGCGGTTTTACCAGGTGTGGCGGCAGCAGCTCGGCGGCGCCACGGAGCTGGTGCACGAGGAGCCGGACGAGCGCTTCCGGCTGCAGGTGGAGCGCACCAGGAGCCGCCGTCACCTCCTGGTGCAGAGCGACAGCCACACCACTTCGGAGATCCACTATCTGCCCGCCGACACCCCGGCCGCAGCGCTGCGCCCCCTGGTAGGGCGCGTCCCCGAGCGCGAGCTCGAAGCCGACCACCTGGAGGAGGGCTGGCTGCTGCGGGTCAACGATCGCGGGCCGAATTTCCGGGTGGTGCGGATCGCCGAGGCCGGCGGCGAGCCGGCCGGCGGGGTCGAGCTGCTGGCGCATCGCGACGACGTCATGGTGGAGGGTATCGATGCCTTTGCCGGCCACTGGGTGGCGTGGGAGCGCGCGGCGGGCCTCGCGATGATTCGGGTGTGTCCACACGCGGGCAGCGCGCGGCATGTCGCCCTGCCCGAGCCGGTGTACGAAGCCGGCCCGGGTCCCAACGCGGAATGGGAGACCGGGGCCTTGCGCTACGAATATGAGTCTCCGGTCACTCCGCCCTCGGTGTTCGACTACGACGTGTCGCTGGGCGCGAGCACGCTGCTGAAGCAGCGCGAGATCCCCGGCGGCTTCGATCCGGCGAAGTACGGCTGCGAGCGGCACCAGGTACCCGCCGCCGACGGGACCCCGATCCCGGTGTCCCTGGTGTTCCGGCGCGATCCGCCGCTGCCGCTCCCGGGGCCGCTGCACCTGTCGGGATACGGGTCCTACGGGATTC
>Ga0255310_10000223_pt1 | contig 12177 bp, 16 predicted proteins | sample EtOH1_T0_E1_meta_FD_201359 | JGI IMG/M metagenome (GOLD analysis project Ga0255310, IMG submission 201359) | Sandy soil microbial communities from University of British Columbia, Vancouver, Canada - EtOH1_T0_E1 | ecosystem: Engineered > Artificial ecosystem > Sand microcosm > Unclassified ...
CAGGAGAGCGGACTCCAGACGCGACGCGCTGTTGTCTTCCTGGGCGTTAGCGGAGGAGCGGGCGCGACGATTGGAATTGCCGGCGGCGGCAGGGAGGCTACAACCCTGGGGGCAATTCTCGGTACGCTGCTGGGCAACGGCGAAAGGGCGGATGTGCGGACCGGCACGGAGTTCGGAATGATGGTGGAACGCTCGTTCAGCGTTCACATCGATCCAATCATCGCGGGCGATCGACGCCCTAATGACCGGGATAATCGAGGGCAGTCTCAAGACTCTCTCGCTTCATATGAGTCGATACGCTCCGCTCAGATAGCACTAAGAGATAGAAGCTACTACAGGGGCCCAATCAATGGCGTCATGAATCAAGCCACACGGGAAGCGCTTCACAGTTTCCAGCGTGACCGTAACATTCCCCCGGGCGAGCTGGATGTGGCGACGGCGCGGGCGCTCGGCATACCGGTCGAGGTGGCCGGCCCGCCGGCGCAGACGGTGTTCACATCGACGGAGTCAATTCGATTCGCGCAGATTACTCTGAGAGATCGCGGCTACTATACTGGCCCGATCAACGGAGTGATGAGTCAAGCGATGCGCACCGCGCTTCGTCAGCTTCAGCGTGACCGCAATCTCACCATGAATGGCGACCTTGATTTAAGCACCGCTCGAGAGCTGGGTATCGCCAGCGATGCCGGCATTGAATCGGCGGCGATCGAGATCGTGAACCCGCGCGCGGAGCGCCTCGGCGCAGGTTCGATTCGCATCAGCGCGGATGTTCACACGCAAGGCAGCGGCTGGCAAGTGTTTATCAACCGCTTTGTGACCGGCAACACCCTGCACGTTTATGTTCGGGGCGTGCCCCCTCGGTATTCGAGCGGCACAGCAGTCGACCGTCGTCCGTTCACCGAAACGTACAACGACCTCCCAAACGTCGAGCGGGTGATCATCCACGGTCCGCAGCGTGATTTTACCGCTGATCTGCTTGGCGACCGAGGCGGGACGGTCGGCACTGCCGGCATCGGCAATCCCCGTCAGATTGCTTTTCTTGCCAGTCGTCTGTTGCAGGACTTTCAGCGCGATTTGAACATGCGTAACAATCGCGGACAGGTGATCTTCGATACGCGGCGAGACCTCAGACTTAGAGAGGTTGAATTGCTTTTTCAGATAACCAGCCTGCAATCGGCGGCTGAACTCTACAATCAGTTGACGACCTCGATCACTGATCGGGATGCAGTCAGAGGCGCAGTTGGCGGGCTGATGAGGCAGGTGCGCCTGCTCGAGCGCATTATGAGGCGGGAGCCGCAGCTGGCGCTCTCAACAACGGTGCGGGCCGACTGGCAGCAGTTGCAGACTGAGCTTGCCCGCATCAATGTAACGGACGCCAATCTGGATGATCCCGATGTAGTCCGTTAGCACTGTCAATGATGAGAGGACGATTCCATCTCCTCTCATCACTTAGTTGCTGTTGAAGAGATCGGTTTTGGAGGCATCGTGGAGCAGAAAATGACAGAGTCGGACGTGGTGGATCTTTACGAGCAGCTGCTCTACGAGCGCGCCGCCAAAGGCATAAGGCCGGTGCTTTATGTCTCATCCCCAAAAGACCTCGAGTGCAGCGTGATCATGCTGCTGAATAAAGCACCAGACGTGCTTCTTGAGGGACGCCAGCGGACGGCTACAACAGAATTCGGGCAGCACGTAAGAAAAGTTTAGCCTCTGCTGCCTGAGCCGCTTGTTTGTCCGGCGCGTGCCACATATGTGGTCCGTGCCGGACGGGCTGGAGCGAGGTATGCCCTCGAAGTCCAGCGAAGGAACCGGTGAGAATGAATACCATCCTGAGATCGATGAGTGCGGTCGGCGCGGTTCTGGTTCTCCTTGCCGGCGTCGGCTGCGAGAGAGAGGCGGCCAACACTACCAGTAACAGGCCTGCACCAACCGCCAACACAAACTCGTCAAGCGCTGCGCCAACATCACCCGCGCCGGCGCCGGCTACACCCGATGCGACGCCGAGTACTCAAGCTATCACCTTACCGGTGCTGGATGCGTTCTTCGCGCAAGAGAACTTCGCGGCGGAGCTAAAGGCGAAACTGCAGCTTGCGGACGAGCAAGTGGATAAGCTCAGAAGTATGGCGCGCCAGGAAACGTCCAGGCTTCGCGAAAGTTATGATGCCGATGGGTATGCCGGGAGGACAACGGCAGCTCGCGAAGACGCCTATGCAAAAAGCAAGGCAGCAATCGGCGAAGAAAAAACGAAGGAGCTGTTCGCGTTTTTAAACGAGCGTTGGAGCGGCGACGTGATCGCTCCAACAACCCCAGGCAACGCACCCGCCGCAGCACCTCGTAATGCAGTCGGAGTGCCCCAGGACAGGCGTGTTGTCGTCAACGCACCTGCCTTTCGAATGGATCTGTTCGAAGACGGCAAGTTAATCAAGTCTTATAAAATCGGTATAGGCTATCCTGAATTCCCGCTTCCGACGGGGGTGCGCAAAGCCAATACGATCATCTTCAACCCGACGTGGACCCCACCGGATGAACCCTGGGTAGAATCGCCCGGAGGCACGGTTAAGGTGGGAGAGAAGGTCGAGGCCGGCGATAGGCTGAATCCGCTGGGGCCGATCAAGATACCGATCGGCTTGCCATCGCTGATACACGGAGGAAAAGCTCCGGCTAAACTCGGTGGCTTCGCTTCACACGGATGCGTTGGATTAACCAGTCCGCAGGTACAGGACTTTGCCAAACGGCTTGGGCAACTTGGTGGAATCGAAATCTCGTCGGAACAGATCGCCGAGTATCAAAAAAACAAGACCGAGACCAAAGCTGTGAATTTGAGCAAGACCGTTCCGGTCGAGTTGCGCTACGAAACCATAACCGTCGAGGACGGCAAGCTGCACATCTACCGCGATGTCTATGATCGCGGCACGAATACTGAAGAGAATCTGCGCAACGTGCTGCAGTCGTATGGTGTCGCCCTCGATCAGTTGAGTGAGCCTAAGCGAGCCGAGGTGCTGCGCGCTCTCGGCCAAATGGCTCGCGACGCCAGCGGCAAGCCGATACCAGACGCGGCCGCAGATAGCGATAACCGCAACTCATCAGCATCATCAAGAAAGGGTGATAAGAGCAAGGAACAGGCTAACAAAGGCGCGAGTGGCAAGGTGACGCGCTCAATCAAGGGAAGCAAGGAAGTAGTCGTCGAGATTCCAGCGCTCCTGGGCAAAGGGTATCCTGCGCCTGTGGATCTGGACGCGGGCGTTGCGCCGAAGAAAGCGGCGCCAGGCTCCCGCCGGCGAAGGTAAGGACTTAGGTCAAGAATCTCATTGCCGACGGAAATAAGGGGGTCAGAAAACATGCAACAATGCACGTGTACAACGACACAGCACGACAATCATCCGGGTAAGGCATGCGACAAGCCGGCGACCCCTGATGATTCATATTGCAAGGAGTGCAAGGAGAAAGCGGTGAGGGAGCACGCCGTTACGGTACCAGACATGCTCTCCTATCAACCACGCTAGCTGGTGCTCGTCCCCTAGCGAATCAGATAAGGATATGGATTGATCGCGTCACCTCCGCTCCACTGGCGCGGCGATGCAACCTTCGAGATGGCAAAGTGGAGGTGAAACTGCCCCACGCCGGCATTGCCGGTGTCGCCGACATAAGCGATCACCTCGCCGCGCCGCAGTTGTCGTCCCTCCGCGATACCCTCAGCGTACCGCGTCAGGTGCGCATAGTAATAAACATAGCGCCCTGATGGATCGAGTTCGTAGAGCGTGATCCCGCCTCTTTCGCTTTGGAAGAGCCTGACCACTACGCCGTCAGTCGCAGCCAGCACGGGCGTGTCCTGTGGCGCCATTATGTCGATCGCGTCGTGCCACCGCCCTTCAGAGCGCGCTTGATTGAAGGTGTCGCGCAACTGGTTGGCAGTCACGTTCGCCACCGGAATCAACAGATTCCTCGAGGCAATGTAATTGAGATCCGCATCGGTCACAGTTGTTGCCCGTTCGGGAGCTGGTTCGCTATCCGGCGAAGGCACTGCTCGGAGCGCCTCCGCCTTCGGCTTCGCTTTCGCGTTCGGAGGTGCCGTCCTGCCTGCGGAATCTGTAGGTGTACGCGGATCAGAGGGAGTGGGCATCGGGCCAATCTGGAGCTTAAACAAGATTGCGGCGCCGAAAAACAGGCAGGCGCAAAACAGCGCGAGCACGAATGTGCGCTTACGTGCGAGTGACGGGCTGCTGCTGCTATTTCTCAAGGCTCACCTCTCACAAGTCTGAGCTCACACCATGTTGCTCCGGTCCAAATGACTCTTTCCGCGCCGATTATAGTTGTGAGTTATTCTCGAACTTGTCCTGTATTGGACGGAAAGCCATCCCCATGGAGCATATCATAAGGACGTACCGCCTCACTGATGCGGCCGACCGCAGAAAACCGTAGAGAAAGAGATGATAGAAATTACAGCATTAGGTATGGGGATGTTAATGAGTGCGGTGGCCGTAGCGGTCGGTGGACTCACGCTCAACGCCACGCTCTTGATATTGGGTCGGACCCTGCAAGCTCGCCCCCTCGGTACATCATTCGAGCCTGCTGCGATCCATTTGAGTCAGGCGGAGGCAATCGATGAGCTGAACGTCTAATGGGGAATCGAGAGACCGAATTCCGAAAACTCTTTTCTAATTTTGGGGCTATGAACATGAAACTGAGAATGACGAAGATGTTACTAACAGCGGCAGCGGTGATCACCTTGGCGTTGACGGCGCCGATGGCATTGGCACAGCAGGACACGCAAGGCAAACCTACAGCCACAGGACAGATTAAGGAAGGCGGTAAGGAAGCGGGCAAGGCGGGAAAGAGTCTCGGCCACAACGTCAAGCGCGGCCGCATCCTTCGCGGTGGCAAGCGCTTTGGTAAACACATTGGCTACGCCGGAAGGCACATAGGCCGCGGCACAAAGCACGCTGTTAAGAAAGCGGTCAAGCCATAATTGACCTTGGATATTTGGTACGCGCCCCTTTCACCAGTGTGCCTCAGAATCTTCTCGACATTGGTTAAGCCGCGCAACAACGGCGCTCTCCCGGACTAATCCTGGATGGCGTGAATTGGCAAACGAAAAGCGGAGTAGAACATGAACTTAAGCGTGGAAAGTCTAATCATTCTACTGGACTTCGGGCGAATCGGCAGATCACCGCAAGACTAACGGCGAGGATCCGATCTTCTTCGCATCCGGCTTCACCCTCACCATCAGCTCGCGACAGCTCAAAGCAATTAGTAGCGTCTAGCAGCATTCCGGTCCAGCACGCCGAAAGTGCGTGTCACCTGGCTCGTTAAATGATCGGTGTCAGGGACTTTGAACTAGTTCTGCCGCGCGCTGAACCTGGCCTAAGCAACGAACAATCCGAAGTTGAACCGGAGCATTCATTTTATTGAGATCATCTCTCAACTCGAGAGACGCTGCAAGCTGGTCTTCGTCAACCTCCCACAGAGGTCGCCACTCATTGGACGTAAGCGGATTGTTGACTTCGAAGCGCCAGTGCGTCTGCTGTTCCATAGTCATCCCTGAGATTACTGGATGGTATCGCGTCAGGTTCTAAGAAGTCTGTTCAATATTAGACGGATTTGAGAATAGTGCGGCCGGATCAGTGATTTTTCGCTCACCACTCGCTACTATCGCGGGGCGCGATTCATCGTCGTAGCGCTCGATGATCCGCTGTTGCGAAGGGTCGCCTTAATAAACTGCTAAATGTCACGGTTGTCTAATATTGAACAGCGCCGTTTTGATCAGAGGCGTATACTTGGTTAGTCGATAGCATTGGCGCCAGAAAGACAATCGGCGGAACGGACGAAATCGGAATGATTCAGCAAAATCAACAGACGGATCAATTCAAGGAACAACTGCAGGGGTCATTGCTCAGTGAAACCAAAAACTCGAGCCCAGTCAAGATCGCCAAGCACAAACATGTGTACACGGTTGGAGACGAACGCGAAACGGTATACTTCATCGAAAAAGGGCAGATAAAGCTCGTAATGGTCTCGTCTGAAGGTAAAGAGTGCATGCTGGCAATCCACGGCGCAGGGGATGTTTTCGGCGAGCTGTGTTTGTCTGGGCTTGGGGGTCGGCTGGAGACCGCAACCGCGATGGAAGACTCGCTCTTGAAAGAAATCCCTTGCGGCAAGTTTCTCGGCCGCCTGGCTCAAGACGCCCTCCTCGAAGGCTTCATCAGGTATCTGGCTGTGCGGGTTGCGGACCAACAGCAGGTCATCGCCAACCTGGTGACGGTTGATAGCGAACAGCGACTGGGGAAGACGCTGTTGCAAATCGCCAGAAAACTCGGCAAAAAAGACCCGCGAAGCATACGCATCGAGGTCAAGATTTCTCACGACGAATTGGCGTCGATGGTGGGCACAACGCGACCGCGGATCAGCGTATTCATGCAGCGATTCCGAAACCTCGACCTCATTGAATACAACACAGAGCATCACCTCATTATCAAGGAACACAAACTCACAGCTTACCTGGCATCCATCATGTGAGTCCTGGCTCCGTCAGCCGTTCGACGAACAATTCTTCGAGACTGTCTAATATTGGACAGAAACCCGTCGCGAGGGTGTCTACAATTGAATGTGGGGGAGGACTCGGGAGGCGAGGTTCTGCGACCACAAGAAAGTTTATCTACCACGGAATGCTTTCGCCGCCTCCTGGGCCGCTCCGATTCAGGCGCGAATCGAGGACCGATGGGATCAGCGAACCAGAGTGCCGGTGCATCAGAATATCCGGCGGGTTTCGGCACGCGCACAACTGCGTTATGGATGTCCAACGAAACCGGTCGCGGTTTGGTAACTGGCCTTGAATCAAATTCAGGCATATCAACGACAACAAGTTCAATCCGCAATTAACCCTAATAACCGTGACGGTTCAAGCGGTCCGGTGAGCCCGGACAAGTGGAGGTTAGTATGAAGCCAAAGACGATCTCAATGGCAGTATGCAGCATGCTCGCTTGTCTCTTGGCAAGCACTGTCACTTTCGCGGGTCAGAAGCAAAGTAAGGACTATAGCGACGCGGTATCTCAGTCAAAGAAGGCAGCTCAAGTGTTCCGTGAGATCATGCGCGCGCCGGACAAGGCAGTTCCTCGGGACATCCTGGACGACGCCGAATGCGTAGCGGTGTTTCCTCAGGTCTTGAAGGCCGGTTTCGTCGTTGGCGCCCGCGGCGGGCGCGGCGTCGCAAGTTGCCGCACCACGAGTGGCTGGAGCGCGCCTGCGTTCTTCAACCTCAGGGGCGGCAGCGTCGGCTTGCAGATCGGCGCGCAGTCGACCGACTTCATTCTCCTGTTCATGAACAAGAATGGCCTAAACAGACTGCTGGGTGACAAGTTCGAGATTGGCGGAGACGCGTCGGTTGCGGCGGGCCCGGTTGGACGCCAGGCCGGAGCCTCAACGAACGTCCGTATGGATGCGGAGATTCTATCTTACTCACGGAGCAAAGGCTTGTTCGCAGGTCTCGAGTTGAAGGGTGTCGCCATCACTTTGGACGATGATGACATGATCGCGGTCTACGGTGAAGGAGCCAAGGCGAAGTCGGTGCTCCAGGCCGGAAGTGTCAAGGCGCCTGCTGCCGTGCGGGCCTATCCGGCTACGCTTGGAAACTATTCTAAGCGGAGGGCGAAATAGCTGTGAGCCCAGGCGAACGGGATTAGTCCGGTGATCGGACTCAACAAAAAGGCCCCGGTCAGTTGGGCTTGCACCGTCCCGATGGCTCTCAGCCTACTCAGGCAGGGCGTCGTTGAGGCATGCCCACTTCGCGAGTGCTGTTTTTTTGCAAATGTCCTTTATTGGACAGAAATCCCTCGCGGATGAGCTTATCATTGTGAACGTGAGCTGGTGTCGAGTTAGTGCATCGGCGCAAATTTGACACAAGCTTGTTAACCCAGACTCTGAACGTTGGAGGTTTGCCATGCTTTGGACAATCTTCGTTATTCTGCTCATTCTGTGGTTGTTGGGTTTTATCGGCGGCGTCGGTGGCAATCTGGTGCACTTATTGATTGTAATCGCTCTAGTAGTATTGGTCTTCAATCTGCTCAGCGGGCGACGGTCCGTGGGCTAATGCCAGGTTGCGGATCCTGCGCAGAAATCCGAGTCGCTACAGGAAAAGTTGCTCGCCGTGACGGGCGCGCACTTGAGCGCGCCCCAATGGCGGTTGTAGGCCGGCGTTTCCGACGATGAGCCGTGGTGCGGCATGAGGGTGTTTTCGGTAAGTAAGGATGAGGTTAAGGAAATGACGACGACGCAGAGGAAGATCTCTCAAGAGAAAGAAGGCCGCACCGGTCACGAATCGCTGGCGGGGCATCTGACCGCGCCATTGATGGACTTCAACCTTACCAACGAGATCGCGCAGCTTCGCGAGGAAGAGTCGTGGCGGCGAACGGGTAGGAACTCGAAGACTCTGGTGAAGCAGCCGGATTTCAGGATCGTGCTGATCGCGTTGCAAAAGGGCGGTCACATCGAGGAGCACAGTGCCGACGCAAGAATTTCGATCCATACCCTGAGCGGGAACGTCAAGCTGCAACTGCCCGACCAGACAGTTGATCTGCCCCCCGGTCACCTGCTCGTGCTTGATCGCGCGCTCGAGCACGATCTGGAGGCGCTCGAAGAGAGCGCGATACTGCTTACAATCTCCTGGCCCCATGCCGCAGAGATTGAGTGATCGATCTTGAGAACGTTTTACGCCTGTGGAAGGGTGGCGGCCTGCTCGATCTACCGAACATCGGGGTTCACGGCAAGCCGGTGCAGTTGAATTTGGACAGGCTCTGGTCGCACAACATTACGCTCACAACGCGTCTCGTTGACACTGTGACGACCCCGATGCTCCTGAAGACCGTCGTTTCAGGCAAAGTTCGACCGGAGCAATTGATTACTCACCACTTCAACTTGGCTGAGGCTATGAAAGCCTACGACACCTTTGGCAACGCAATGAAGGAACGCGCCCTGAAAATTATTATGACCAATGAATAGGCCTCTCGAATCGTTCACACGAATCCAGGGCCCTGCGTGTGTCTCAAGCGGACAGACTGGATCGACTTGGAAGCGTTCCGAATTACGGGTCAGCCCTCGGGGTTTGAATCAAGCGAGGCGCCGCGCCTACCCATCCCTGCCGACGTAGATTCGAGAACTTCGTCTAATATTGGACAGAAACTGATCCGGGTTATGTGTAGCATTTAGTTGTAACCCGAATCGGGTGGCGTTTGCGCGGCCCGACACGGACGTGAACCGCATCGCTTCCAGAGCGAGGGTTGCGTGTGTGAGTTGTCGGGTCATCTTAGGGAGGTGTGCCATGAAAAAGGCAAAACTGAACCGGATGATGGTAGCACTTTTAGTCAGTTTGGTGTTGTTGGTGGGAAGCCTGCCGACGCGCGCGCAGCAGCCAGCGCCGCCAGAGCAAAAACAGCAGGAACCCCAAAACAAGCAGAAGCAGAAGCAGCAGCAAAAGGCTCAGAAGCAACAGCAGCAACAACCGCAAGAACAACAGCAGGTCAAGCAGCAACAAAAGGCCCAGAAGCAACAACAGGCGCAGCAGCAACAGCAGGTCAAGCAGCAACAAAAGGCTCAGAAGCAACAACAGCCGCAACAGCAACAACAGCAGGTCAAGCAGCAACAAAAGGCTCAGAAGCAACAACAGGCGCAACAGCAACAACAGCAGGTCAAGCAGCAGCAAAAGGCTCAGAAGCAACAGCGCCTCTCACAGCAGGAACAGCAACAGCGCATTACTCAGCAACAACAACGGATCGTGCAGTACCGTGAACACCTGGATCAGCAACAGCGTCTCGCGCAACAGCAGTCAGCGCAGCTGCAGCAACAGAAGCGGATGGCGCATTACCGTTTCCAGCAACAGTATTACCAGCGCCTGCGCCAGCAGCAACTAAGTCTGCGAAACGCGGGGAGCTACAACTACGGTCGCGATCCGTATTTCTACACGCCTCCGAGCTATCGATACTCTCGTGGCGGCAGCTACTACGAGACTAATCAGTATGGCGCAAATCTATTGCGGCAGGCCGTGAACTACGGTTATGAGGAGGGCTTCCGCGCCGGACAGGCGGACCGGCAAGATCACTGGGGCTTCAACTTTGAAGACTCTTACGCCTATCGCGACGCCAACTACGGCTTTACCGGCTATTACGTAGAGCGCGACGACTACAACTATTACTTCCGCGAGGGGTTCCGTCGCGGCTACGAAGATGGCTACAACAGCCGTTATCAATATGGTCGCCGCTCGAATGGCAAGTATGTCATCCTGGCCGCCGTTTTGGGTGCAATCCTTGTCTTCGAAGCTCTTCGCTAAAGAAGTTGGTGGAACTGAGCGTCAGCTTTTGTCTTCCCGAAGAAGCAGCTAATGCTGCTTCTTCGGTTTGAGCAGATCGCCGGCCACACCTCCCGCCCACAGGACCGTGCCAAAACTTAGATTGCTGTTCCTGTTGACTACCGAACTGCCCCCAAAAAGCGATGGGCGCGCGACAACGAGTCTATCGCCAGCGATGTGGCCGTCGGTGGGAGGCGGGGGGCCGTGATCTTTGATTGCGAGCGAATGCCCCTGTTTAGTGGCTTATTTTCCAGACTGTCCAATATTGGACGGAAGTAGCTCAGTTAATGGCGTATCCTCAAGCTGGACTTAGATAGAGACCCCATTATGAGAAGACACAATAGACAACTCAGAGCCATCGCCGACAGTCTTGTTATCTCAACCACCCTGACTGACACGTCCGGCAATCCCAGCGAAAGTTATCATTGGAGACAAATGGCCGCGGTGCGCCGCGAGTGGCTGCACGAGTTCTGGCGTCCCGAAGTGGACGCGTTTGAAATTACGCCAGCCGAAATCAGAAGCATCGAAACGCAGGTGAGAAGGGAGCTTTACCCATGAACGCTCGTGGATTGAACGAGAGTTTTGCGCCTGACCGTCGAGGTAGAGGTCGAGGCGCGCTGACAACCGGAAATAAGGCGGTCTATCCGGGTCAAGGCCCCTGCCGTATTGGCCCCGTCGTCAAGAGAGTCGTCGATACCAGGGTGATGACGTTCTACCACCTCACCGTGCTGGACGACAAACACGGCGACTTGTTCGTGCCAGTAGAAAAAGCTCGGGCAATAGGGATCCGGTTACTGATGAAGAAGTCTGAGATTCCGACACTCCTGGCTCATCTGAGGAAGAAAGCCAAGACAGCCGATAACTGGAAGCAGCGCGCAACCGACAATCTGAAGCTGTTCAACTCCGGGTCGCCTTACGACCTCGCTGAGGTTGTCGCATCACTGACTCAGCTGAGCGGTACCAGGTCGTTAACGCTTGGGGAATCCATGACGCTCGGAAGAGCGAGAAAGCTGTTAATCTGCGAGATCTCAGAGGTAACAGGAGAGACCAAGCTCGCGGCCGAAGAGCAGATCGACCACGCGCTCAACCGCAAAAATCTGAACGAGGATTAGTTGGTGTCCCCAGACGAGCCGGCGACAATCCTTACATTCTCGATAAACAAACATAGAGGGCAAGACTTTGGTTACACCTTGCCACTCGACGACGCCAGCGCGGCGTGGCCCGAATGCATTCTGCGTCGCTTCTAAGGGAGGTTCATGAAGAATACTGCTATTCGAAGTTTGGTACTATCGGCTTTTGTCTTGCCCGTTGTTCTGGCCGCCGGAAGTGCCAGTACAGTCCTGGCGCAGGGCTCGGGAGATCGGGCGATTGATCAGGCTCAGCGCGCGGTCAGGCAACGCATTATCAGTCAAGAGGGCGGGAGCAATCTGACTGTGCTTTTTAACACCGACGCCCGATCCGAATTCAAATCGCGAACGGAAGTTCGCGTCCGCGGAACGGGCAGCTTCTCACGGAATAACGATTCGCAATACAGCACTACTCTGGACCAATAATGAACCGCCATAGCAATAAGGCCCTGGATGTCACCGAGCGAAGCAATCGCGATGGCGCCAACATCCAGCAGTGGAGCTATGCTGATCAACCCAATCAAAACTGGGAGGTCATCGACCTCGGCAACGGCGAGGCTGCCATCATCAGCCGGCAAAGCGGCAGGGCACTCGCTGTCCAGGGAGGCAGGGACAGCAACGGCGCAAACATCATCCAGCAGAGTTGGAGGGGTAGCCCCCAACAACGCTGGCGTCTCGAGCAGATTGGCGGTGATTACTACCGAATCGTGAGCGTAGACA
>Ga0255310_10000224_pt1 | contig 12155 bp, 13 predicted proteins | sample EtOH1_T0_E1_meta_FD_201359 | JGI IMG/M metagenome (GOLD analysis project Ga0255310, IMG submission 201359) | Sandy soil microbial communities from University of British Columbia, Vancouver, Canada - EtOH1_T0_E1 | ecosystem: Engineered > Artificial ecosystem > Sand microcosm > Unclassified ...
CGACCGGCCGACTCCCCGCATGAGCTCATGCTACGACGTCGTCATTGCCGGAGCGGGACCGGCCGGTGCGGCGAGCGCTTGCCGGCTCGCGCGCTGCGGCTTGCGCGTCATCGCGGTGGATCGGGCCGAGTTCCCCCGCGAGAAGGTCTGCTCGGAATACATGAGTCCCGAAGGGGTGCGCCACCTGGCCGCGCTGGGAGCGCTCGCCCCGGTGGAGCGCCTCGGCGGCCAGCCGATCAAGGGAACCACGGTCCATGCGCCGCGCGGGTCCCATCTCACCGGCCTCTTTGCCCGCGCCGGCCACGCGCCGTTCCGGGACACCGGCCTTTCGGTCGCGCGCCGGATCCTCGACCAGGCCCTGGTCGACGCGGCGCGCGGTGCCGGAGCGGAGATCGCCGAGCAAACTTCGGTGCAGGGTGTCCTCCGGGAGCGCGGAGCCGTCGCCGGCCTGGTGGTGCGGAACCGGGACGGCGCTCTGCGAGAGCTGCGGGGCAGGCTGACGATCGGCGCCGACGGCCTGCGGTCCCTGCTCGCCCGTTCGATCGGCTCGCGGCGCCACGGCCCCTTGCGCCGCTTCGCGCTGGTGGCGCACGTCGCCGACGTCGCCGGCCTGGACGATACGGCGGAAATGCACGTCGGCGCCCGCGGCTACGTCGGGCTCAATCCGCTGGGGAACGGCATCGCCAACGTCGCCCTCGTCCTGCCGCAGGAGCAGCTGCTGGCATCCCGCGGGAGGACCCGGGATTTCTTCTTCGAGTCGCTGGCGCGCTTCCCCGGCGTGGCGGGCCGGGTCCGGCCCGGTCGGCTGGTGCGCGAAGTCCTGGTCACCGGTCCCTTCGCCGCCTGGTCGACCAGCGTCGTCAGCAACGGCGCGCTGCTGGTGGGTGACGCGGCCGACTTCTTCGACCCGTTTACCGGCGAAGGGATCTGTGCCGCGCTGCGCGGCGCCGAGCTGGTCGAGGCGGCGGTGCGCGAACCGCTGGCCCGCTCGGCCCCCCTGACCGCGGCCGCGTTGCGGCCGTACGTTCGGGCACGGCGACGCGCCTTCCTGGGGAAGTGGGCCGTCGAGCGGCTGATCGGGTACGCCATGCTGGCCCCGGCGCTGTTTGACCGTGCCGTGGCGCGGCTGGAACGCCACGGACTCTCGCACACGCTGATCGGCGTCACCGGCGACTTCGTCCCGCCGCGCGCCGTGCTCAATCCGTTCTTTCTTTCACGGGTGATGTTCTGATGCCCTTCCACGACGTCGACCCGGCGCAGTTCCGTCAGCTCTGCGGTCACTTCGCCACTGGCGTGGTGATCATCACCGCCGCGGACGCGACGGGTACTCCGGCCGGCATGACCGCCAACAGCTTCGCTTCCGTCTCGCTGGGACCACCCCTGGTGTCGGTCAACGTCGACCATGCCGCGGAGTTTCACCCGGTCATGGCGGCAGCCGAGGGTTACGTGTTCAATGTCCTCGAGAGCGGCCAGGAGGCCCTGTCGCGCCGCTTCGCGGGCAACGTGACCCGCCGCTTCGACGGGGTCGGTTACCGGGTGGATGACCGCGGCTTCATCCTGCTGGATGGCGTCGTGGCGACCATCGCCTGCGTTCCCCATAGCCGGTTCGAGGCGGGCGACCACAGCGTCTTCGTCGGCCGGGTGATCGGCGGCAGCGTGGCGCCGGGGCGGCCGCTGCTCTATTACCGCGGCGGCTACACGACCCCCGGACGGGCATGACGGGGCTGCTCGAGCCGGCCGCGCTCGGCACCGAGCTGCTGGACGACCCCTGCGCTGCGGCGGCGCAGGTGTGCGAGTCGCTGCGCAACATCGCGCGGGCCAATCGCTGGTTCGGCGGCGCGTCCGCGGTGCGCTTCGGCCTGGAGCGCGCCCTGCCGCGCGGAGGGTCTCCTCGAGCCCTCTCGCTGCTCGACGTAGGGACCGGGATCGGCGATTTGCCCCGCATGGCGGTGGCCTGGGCCGCCCGCCGGGGCGTCGCCCTCCGCCCGGTCGGCCTGGAGCGCCACGGCGCGGCGGCCCGGCTGGCACGCGACGGCGGGCTGGCGGCGGTGGTGGGTGACGGCGGCGCCCTCCCGTTCCGCAGCGCAAGCGTCGACCTCGTCCTGCTCAGCCAGGTTGCCCATCACTTTGCCCCGGCGGCGATCGTCCGGCTGCTGCGCGAGTGCGCCCGGGTCGCCCGGGGTGCGGTGATCGTCGCCGACCTCCGGCGCTCACCGCTCGCCGCGTTCGGCTTCCGGCTCGCCGGGACCCTGCTCCGCTTCGACCGCGACACGCTGCGCGACGGCGTCACTTCCCTGCGGCGCGGGTTCACCGCCGCGTCCCTCGCCGCGCTGCTCGCCGAGGCGGGAGGCCTCGCCCAGGTGACCCGGCGCCCCGGCGCCCGCCTGGTCGCGGTCTGGCGTCCCACCGCCTGATGCGCACCGTGGACACCCTGTGGGTCGCGGCCGCTCCCGATCGCGTGTTCGCTCGTGCGGCCGACGTGGAAGGCTGGCCCCGGATCCTCCCCCATTATCGCTGGGTTCGCATTCGGGAGCGCCGGCCGGATGGCGGGCTGGTCGAGATGGCGGCCTGGCGCCCCTTCGGGCCGCTGCGCTGGCCGACCTGGTGGCTTTCGGAGATGCGGGTCGATCCGCTGCGCCGCGAGGTGCACTACCGGCACATCGGCGGCGTCACCACCGGCATGAACGTGCTCTGGAGCGTGGTGGCCGAAGGCTCCGGATCCCGCGCGACAATCCTTCACGAATGGGCAGGTCCGGCGTGGGCATGCCTGCGGCGTCCCGTGGCCGATTGGGTGATCGGCCCGGTGTTCGTCCATGGCATCGCGACCCGAACGCTCGTGGGGATCGCGCGGGCCGCGGAGTCGGGCAATGCCTGAGCGGCGCGTAGCGATTACCGGCCTGGGCCCGGTGACCCCGATCGGCACCGGGGTCGAGCCGTTCTGGGAGGGCCTGCGCTCGGCGCGCTCGGTGGTGCGCACCCTCACCCGCTTCGACCCCGCGCCGTTCCGCAGCCACGTGGCGGCCGAAGTGGACGGCTTCGACCCCGGCGCGTTCATGGAGCCGCGGCGCGCCAAGCGGCTCGACCGCTGTTCGCAGTTCACGCTCGCCGCCGCGCGCCTGGCCCTGGCGGACGCGGGCATCGAGCTGGAACAGGAGGATCGCGACCGGATCGGGGCGATGATGGGCAGCGCGCTTGGCGGCGTCGAGTTCGCCGAGCGCGAGCACGGCAAGTACCTCGCGGGCGGCCTTCGCGCGGTCGAGCCCGGCCTGGCGCTGACCGTTTTCGTGGGGGCCGCGAGCTGCAATCTCGCCATCGAGCTGGGCATTTCCGGCCCCAACATCACCAACGGGATGAGCTGCGCCTCCGGGGCCATCGCGATCGGAGAAGCGGCTCGCTCGATCCAGCGCGGCGAGGCCGACGTGATGCTCGCCGGCGGTGCCGAGGCGCCGCTCTCCCCGCTGAGCTATGGTGCCTTCGCCATCATCCGGGCGATGTCCACCCGCAACGAAGATCCGCTCACCGCCAGCCGCCCCTTCGACCGGGATCGCGATGGCTTCGTGATGGCCGAGGGGGCCGCGGTGCTGGTGCTGGAGGAGCGCGAGCGGGCCCTGGCGCGCGGAGCCACGCTCTACGCCGAGATCGTGGGGTACGGCCTGACCAACGATGCCCACCATATGACCGCGCCGCGGCCCGACGGCCGCCAGGCCGCGCGGGCCATGCAGATCGCCCTGCAAGCCGCCCGGGTGCCGGGCGAGGCCGTCGGATATGTGAATGCCCACGGCTCCTCGACCCCGCTCAATGATCCCACCGAGGCGCTGGCGCTTCGGCAGGTGCTCGGCCGCCACGCGGAGCGGGTGCCGATCAGCGGCACCAAGGGGTACTACGGCCATGCCCTCGGCGCGAGCGGGGCGATCGAGGCCGCGATCTGCGCGCTGGCCAGCCGGCGGGGCTGGCTGCCCCCGAGCGTCAACCTGCAGGCGCCCGACCCGGCCTGCGAGCTGGACTACGTGCGGGGAGCCGGCACCACGGTGGAAACGGAGTTCCTGCTGAGCAATTCGTTCGGATTCGGCGGGATCAACGCGGCGCTGGTGTTCAGGAACAGTCAGTAGGGAGGAGGGAGTGCCTCCTCCCTCCTACCTCCTCCCTGCTCCCTTCGCTTTCCGCCACAGCGCGAGCGCGTACCCCCCGAGAATGACCGCCGTGACGATATAGGCCGCGATCATGTAACCGGCGTTGGCGTTGGGATCAGCGGGCATCTTCGCCTCCTTCCAGACGGGCCTGGGCGCCCAGGCCGTAGCGCGTCATGACGAAACCGAGCAGCAGAACCGTGTAGACCCCGACCGAGACCAGCAAGGTTCGCAGCATCTCCCCCGGCAGCGAGGGCGAACTCGGCTTGAGCACGATCGGCTGCGGGTGCAGGGTGCGGAACAGGTACACCGTGAGATGCACAAAGGGCACCAGGACGAGGCCGAGAATCCCGACCACCGCGCTGAAGCGGGCTCGCTCTCCGGGATCCTGCAGGGCACCGCGCAGCGCGCGGTAGCCCAGGAACAGGAAGAAGAGGATCAGGGTGAAGGTGAGCCGCGCGTCCCAGGTCCACCAGGTGTTCCACACCGGCCTGCCCCAGAGCGGTCCGGTCGTCAGCATCACCATGCTGAAGATCAGGCCCACCTCGGCGGCCGATTCGGCGAAGAGGTCGAGGCGCGGATCCCGCAGCCAGAGGTAGAGCGCGCTGGCGATGCCGACCAGGGAAAAGGCCAGCATCGCGGACCAGGCGGCGGGAACGTGCACGTAGAAGATCTTCTGCGGCAGCCCCTGGAAACGCTCCATGGGGGTGTAGCGCAGGGCAAGCACATACACGCCGGCCAGGCCCAGCAGGCCCAGCGCGACGATCCCGAGTCCGCGGCGAGTGGCTCGCCGGCCCGCTGGCGTTTCGGTCATCATTCGTCCATGAGTGGCGGAAAGAGCAGCAGGCAGAGGGTCACGAACACCAGGTCATAGAACCCGAGAATCCGCAGCCATCCCGCAATCTCGCTGAGCGGACGGCCGGCCAGCAACCGCGCCGTCACCTGGACTGCTCCGATCACGGGCGGGAGGAGAAACGGCAGCACCAGCAGAGGCAGCATCAGCTCGGCAAAGCGGGTGCGCACCGTCATCGCGGCGAAGACGGTGCCCACCGCCACGAAGCCGGTCGTGGCGAGCACCGCGGTGAGCACGATGCCGCCCAGCGACCCGGTCAGATCGACCCCGAAGAACAGCACGAACAAGGGCAGGGCGACCGCCTCCACCGTGAACACGAAGGCCAGGTTCGCCAGGTATTTCCCCAGGAAAAGGGCGCTGCGGGAGACCGGCGCCAGCAGCAACCCGTCGAGCGCCGCGTTTTCCCGCTCGAGCGCGAAGGAGCGATTGAGGGCGATCACCCCGGAAAAGCTGAAGGTGATCCACAGCACGCTGGGCGCGAGCGCCTCCCGCGAAACGGCCGCGGCGTCGCGGGCGAAGTTGAAGATCACCAGGACGAGCGCGGCGAAGGCGATGGCCGACACCAGCGCCGTCTTGCTGCGGTGCTCGACCCGGAGGTCTTTCGCCGCCACCGCGAGCGCCACCCGGAAGAATTCACCCATGGAGCGCCTCCCGGCAGCGGCGCAGGAAGCCGTCCAGACTAGCTTCCCGCGGTCCGCCGAACGCCCAGGACCCGCGCACCAGCAGGTGGGCGTGGGTCGCCAGCTCCCAGGCCTCCTGGGCATCGTGGGTCACCAGGACGAGTGCCTGACCGGCGGCCTGTTCGGCGGCGAGCAGCCCGAGGGTCAGCTCGCTCGATTGCGGATCGAGCCCCGTGAAGGGCTCGTCCAGCAGCAACACGTTCGGGCCATGCAGCAGCGCCCGGGCAATCGCCACCCGCTGGACCATCCCCCGCGACAACCCGCGCACCGGCTCGTCCGCCCGCTCCGCCAGCCCGACCGCCGCGAGGCGGGCGCGGGCCTGGCCACCCGGATCGGAAACGCCGTAGAGCCGCGCGGTGAAAGTGAGGTTCTCGACCGCAGTCAAATCGCCGTAAAGCTGGCTCTGGTGGGACAGGAGGCCGATGCTGCGCCGGCCCCCCGGGCGGGTTACCGAGCCGGCGGTCGGGCGCGCCAGTCCCGCCAGCAGGCGCAGCAGGGTGCTCTTCCCCGCCCCGTTGGGACCGAGGATGAGGTGACACTCGCCGGCATGCACCGAGAGAGAAACGCCGCGCAACGCGCGCGCGGCGCCAAAGCGGCGTTCGAGCCGGTCGGCGAAAAGCACCTGTGTCGAGGAGGGATTTGCCACGGGCAGCAATATATCCCGCCGCTGCGAGCGGTTGGCTGCGGTGGGCTAGCTCTCCAGCTCGAAGAGATCGGTCAGCTGGGTCAGCGCCAGGAGGTAGCGGAACTCGTCGCTGGGATGGCACAGCAGGATTCGCTGACCGTGCTCCGCGGCACGGCGTTGAATCAGCATCAGGGCCGAGAGACCCGCCGAATCCACCCGCTCGGTGCCCGCGAGGTCGACGCTCAACGTCCCGCCGTCGGAGAGGCTTTCCAGCTCGGCGATCGCCGCTTCGCGAAACGAGACACGCGTCTCCAGCCCCAGCTCGCTGGGGGCGGTAATCGAACGCGCGGTGTGCTGCGTGGTTGCCATGCTGATGGCAACGGCCAGTCCAATGCCACCGTTGCCACCGTCATCAACTCGCACGGGTGGAATCACTTACCTTCCGATGCGCGACATTTTTTCGCGGCGATTGTCACCGCACTCCGCGACAGGCGTGGGGATCTGCAAGCGCGACGTGACGCTTATCCCACACGCTCGCAATCGGTTGCGCCGTCGGCCCACCCTTGCAGTAACGCCGCCGCCGTGTTCATTAGGAGGCGATTCCCGACTCCCGATTCCCGATTTCCGGGCGCTAATGACCGACCAACTCGCCACTCTGCTTTCCGAGCAGCGCCGCTTTCCCCCTTCCGCCGCGTTTGCGGCCCGGGCGGCCGGGACCGCCGACTTGTACCGCCGCGCGGCGGCCGATCGGCTGGGGTTCTGGGAGGAAGAGGCCCGGGCGCTCGACTGGGAGAAGCCGTGGTCCAAGCTGCTCGAATGGAAGCTCCCCCATGCCCAATGGTTCGTGGGAGGCCGCCTCAACGTCTCGGTGAATTGCCTCGATCGGCATCTCGCGGGGCCGCGGCGTAACAAGGCCGCCCTCATCTGGGAGGGCGAGCCGGGCGACCGGCGGACCCTGACCTACTGGGAGCTGGCGCGCGAGGTGAACCGCGCGGCGGGAGCGCTGCGCGCGCTCGGGGTGGGGCGCGGCGATCGGGTCGCCATCTACCTCCCGATGATCCCCGAGGCCGCGATCGCCATGCTGGCCTGCGCCCGGATCGGCGCGGTCCACTCAGTGGTCTTCGGAGGGTTCTCCGCCGAGTCGCTGCGCGATCGCATCAACGACGCGCGGGCCGAAGTACTGATTACCGCCGATGGCGGCTACCGCCGGGGCCAGGTCATTCCGCTCAAGCGCTTTGCCGACGAAGCCATCGCCGCGTGTCCCAGCATTCGGCACGTCGTGGTAGTGCGCCGGCGCGCCGGCGCCGACGGCGACGAGTCCTTCGCCACCATGCAGGAGGGGCGCGACCACTGGTGGCACCGCCTCCTCGAGGCCGCCCCGCTCTACGCCAAGCCGGAGTCGATGGACGCCGAGGATCTGCTGTTCATCCTGTACACCTCGGGGACCACCGGAAAGCCGAAGGGCATCGTCCACACGACGGGCGGCTACCTGGTGCAGGCGGCGACGACCACCAAGTACGTGTTCGACCTGCGCGAGGAGGACGTGTTCTGGTGCACCGCGGACATCGGGTGGGTGACCGGACATACCTACGTCGTGTATGGCCCGCTGGCCAACGGGGCCACCGTGCTGATGTACGAAGGCGCCCCGGACTGGCCGGAGCGCGACCGCTTCTGGGGCCTGGTGGAGCGCTACGGCGTGACCGTGTTCTACACCGCTCCGACCGCCATTCGCGCCTTCATGAAGTGGGGCATCGACCACCCCGCCCGGCACGAGCTCGGCACCATCCGCCTGCTCGGATCGGTGGGCGAGCCGATCAACCCCGAAGCCTGGATCTGGTACCACGAGCACATCGGCCGCCGGAGCTGCCCCATCGTGGACACCTGGTGGCAGACCGAAACCGGCGGGATCATGATCACGCCGCTTCCGGGCGTCGTGACGACGAAACCGGGCTCCGCCACGATCCCGTTTCCGGGCATCAGCGCCGAGCTGGTGGACGCGCAGGGCAAGCGGCTGGAAAAAGGCGGGGGGTTTCTGACCCTCACCGAGCCGTGGCCCGGCATGCTGCGCACCATCTACGGCGATGACGAGCGGTACCAGCAGACCTACTGGAGCCGCTTTCCCGGGAAGTACTTCGCCGGGGACGGCGCCAAAGTGGACGACGAGGGCTACTGGTGGATCCTGGGCCGGGTGGACGACGTGCTCAACGTGGCCGGCCACCGGATCGGGACCATGGAAGTGGAGAGCGCGCTGGTGGATCATCCGCTGGTCGCGGAAGCCGCGGTGGTCGGCAAGACCCACGAGCTCAAGGGCCAGGCGCTCGCGGCGTTCGTCACCCTCAAGGACGGCCACGCCGCCAGCAGCGAGCTCAAGGACGACCTTAAGGAGCACGTCACCCGGAAAATCGGGGCCATCGCGCGCCCCGACGACATCTACTTCAGCGCCGACCTTCCCAAGACCCGCAGCGGGAAGATCATGCGGCGCCTGCTCAAGGACATCGCGGAAGGCAGGGCGCTGGGCGACACCACGACCCTGGCCGATCCCAACGTCGTCGCCCGGCTGAAGGATCAGTACGAGAGCGAGGAAGGGTAGATTTGCAGACCCTGAACCGCTTCGAGGTCAAGTACCTCGTCCCCACCCGCGCCCTGCCGGAGCTGACCGACCAGCTCGGCGAATACGTCGTCCCCGACCCGCACTCGGGCGGGCCCCAGGGGTACGGCGTCTTCTCCATCTACTGGGACTCGCCCCAATTCACTTTCTTCTGGGAAAAGGTCGAGGGCCTCAAGTACCGCCGCAAGCTCCGCTTCCGGCGCTATCTCGGCAGCGACGAGGTGTTCCTCGAGATCAAGCAGCGGCAGGACCGTACCGTACAGAAGCGGCGGACCATCTGGCCGGTGGAGCGAACGGCGCGGGCGTTCGGGGACGGCGGCCGCCTGGACTGGGACGCCGTCGGCGACGACGCCGTGGCCGCGGAGGCGATGACGCTGGCGCAGCGGTTGCGGCTGTTTCCGCGGGTCGGCATCCTGTACCGCCGCCGCGCCCTGTTCGGCGCCTTCGACCCGGAGCTCCGCGTCACCTTCGACAGCCGGCTGCAATACCGCACCAGCGGGCTCGACATCGGGCACCCGTTCGACACCGGCAAGTACCTGCTCGATCCGCGCGCGACGGTCATGGAGGTGAAGTACGACCACCGCGCGCCGGTCTGGCTGACCAAGCTGGCGCGCCGCCACGAGCTCCACATCATCCGGCTGTCGAAGTTTTGCAGCGCGATCGATCGCGAGTATTTCGAGCACCAGCTCACCTGAGCGGTCCGACCAACAGGGGGGACGAGTGGACGAATTCATCAAGCAGATCACGGCGGGGTCCGCTACCGGCACCGGGTTCGGGGTCTGGGAGACCTTCGCGGCGCTGGCCCTGAGCTTCCTGCTCTGCCTCATCGTCGCGTACTTCTATCGGCAAACCCACCGCGGCCTGTCGTACTCGGTGTCCTTCGTGCACGCGATGATCCTGATGGGGGTGACCGTCGCGGTGATCATGCTGGTGATCGGGAGCAACATCGCCCGGGCCTTTACGCTGGTGGGCGCGCTCTCGATCATTCGCTTCCGCAACGCGGTCAAGGACTCGCGCGACGTCGCCTTCATCTTCCTCACCATGGCCATCGGAATGGCGGTGGGGACGGGGTTCTACCTCACCGCCCTGATCTTCACCGTTTCGATCTCCTTCATCGTCTATTTCCTCTCGCGCTTCCAGATCGGCGCGACCGCCTCGCGCGAGATGCTGCTCAAGCTCTACGCCCCCGCTGCGCTCGACTATCACACCGCCTTCACGGAGACCTTCCTGCGGAACCTGCGGGACCACTCGCTGCTCAGCGTGGAAACGGTGGAAGACGGCGGCGCGGTCGAGCTGATCTACTCGGTCGAGTTCAAGAAGGGGATCGATGAGGCCGGCTTCCTGGGCGAGCTGCGCAAGGCGACCGGCGGGCGCAAGGTCGCCCTGCTGACCGGGCAGGAGAACATTGACGTATGACGCAGCGGCCGGACCGCCCGCGCTGGCTGCCGGCCGTCCGGCGCTACGAGCGCGTGCTGGTGCGGGCCTACCTCGGCGCCGTCGCGCTGCTGCTGCTGGCGTTCGCGCTGGCTCCGGTGCGGCGCCGCGGCCTGACCCTCGCGGAGCGCGCCATCCGGGTCTGGGAGCACCGCTGGATCCGGCGGGTCGAGCTGGGGGAAGGGCTGGTCCGCGCCGGCAGATACCAGGAAGCCGCCGCGTACCTGGCCCGGCTGGATCGGCAGTTCCCCGCTCGCGACACGCGGCATGCCCTGGACAAGGAGCGCGAACGAGTGCTGGTCGCGCTGGGCCGGAGCTACGCGGAGCTGGGGTCGAAGCAGCGCGCACTCGATACCTACCAGCGGCTGGTGGCCTTCGACCCCCGCGACTATCGCAACTACTTCGCCCTGGCGGTGATGTCGAACCGGCTGCTGGCGGGGTGGGCGCCCGCCCCGGAAGCGCGCGACGCCTTCCTGCAGGCCCTGCGGATCAACCCCAGCCATCTCCCCTCGGTGCGCGGAGCCATCGCGTACTATGCCGCCCGCGGCGAATTCGCCGAGGTGGTGCGGCTCTACCAGAGCTACCTCGACGCCTACCTGCTCCAGGACGTAACGGTCCGGCTGGGCGACGGCTTCACCGTCATGAGCGCTCCGGCCGATGGCGAGTTCCACGACTACGAGCTGCGGCTCGCGCAGCCCGCGGGCCGGGCGGTGGTGCTCAGCCTCGAGACCGGCGGCTTTTCCCTGGGTGTCGAGCGGGTTGAGGTCATCGGGCCGCTGCGCGCGGGGGTCGCGGGCGCGGCGACGGCGACGGAGCTCCCCGTCGGTCGGGCCGAGACGCGGGCGCTGACCCGGGTGGCCGCCAACACCTGGCGCGCCGAAGCGGGCAACGCGATGCTGGCCCTGCCGGTCCTGGCCCAGCCCGACGGCGTGGTCCGGGTCCGACTCCGGCTGCGGCTCTTCAAGCCGACCGACCCCACGACGTGGCAGATGGTGGTCCCCGCCTACCACAACCGGCTCGACGAGGCCGGTCTGGCCGCGGCAGCGGCCCGCACCCTCCTGCTGCCGAGCGTCGCGGCCGCCGACAGCGTGCTGCTGCGGCCCTGGTGGGCCACCGAGGGACTCGGCGCCGGCGCCGACGACACCCGGTACTGAACGTGTTCTTCAAGCTCGGGCGCCGCCTCACCCTGCGTGATGCCGTGTTGCTGACGGCGCCGCTGCTATTCGTGATCGCCTACCTGGCCATCGCGGCCATGCTCGACTTTCGCCGCGCGGTCCAGTTCGACGACTACTTCGGAGAATCGGTCAGCGTCGATCAGCAGTTCGTCGCGCGGGCGCGGGCCCTGCGCGCGCTGCTGCCCGAGCTGAATCTCAAGCGCCATATCGCCCTGGAAGGGAACGACCCGGACCGGATCCGGCTGCAGGTCAGCCAGGCGTTGCTCGACAATGCCTACCGCGACCCGCAGCTCAACTGGGCCGAGTGGATGGAAGGCGACTTGGTGGAGGCCGGGGGCCGGCTGCTGCCGGTGCACGTGCACAAGCGGGGCGACAACAGCGTGCACTGGCTCACCGAGAAAAAGACCCTGACGGTGCGCTCCCGGCGCGAGGAGTTCTATCAGCGCTACCGCAGCTTCGGGCTTTCGGCCAAGGACGTGTTGCCGGCCTACGTCGCCAACCGGCTCGCGCAACAGTTCGACCTGCTGGCCCCGACCACCGCCGTCGTGCCGCTGGTCCTCAACAATCAGTTCGCCGGCATGTTCCGCTTCATCGAAGTGGTGGACGAGTCGTTTCTGCGCCCCTTCGATCGCATGCCCGGGAACATTTTCCGC
>Ga0255310_10000225_pt1 | contig 12141 bp, 3 predicted proteins | sample EtOH1_T0_E1_meta_FD_201359 | JGI IMG/M metagenome (GOLD analysis project Ga0255310, IMG submission 201359) | Sandy soil microbial communities from University of British Columbia, Vancouver, Canada - EtOH1_T0_E1 | ecosystem: Engineered > Artificial ecosystem > Sand microcosm > Unclassified ...
GTGACATTGAATGAAGCATTGCCTGTTCCGTTCGTCGTCACAGACGCAGAACCGAGAAATGTCTGCCCTTCCCCGTTTCCCGATGCGTCACACGAGGTGTTCGAGAAGAATTCCAGCGTGAATGTCATACTCGCGCTGCTGTTGAGTGTGCCCTGGATGTTCACACCTCCGCCGGCCGCGCCATTTGCGGAAGTCAACACTGGAAAGTTCTGCAAGGTATTTGCGCCGGCATCGCCATCACCTGCATCGTTCGGAGTGACGCCTGCGGGCCCGAGGTCAATTCCGAGTCCGGTGTTTGAAAAGATCTTATTCGACTTGATGGCGTTCCTGACGCCGGATTCCACCATCACGCCCGCTCCGAAGCTGAATGCTATGATGTTGCCCTCGCCCGGCGCGCCGCCGATGGTGTTGTCGCTGGCAACGTTCAGGACCTTGACACCGTCTGAGTTGTTCGGCAGTGCCGTCACACCGTCTCCCCTCGTGCCGATCTTGTTCCCCTGCACTCGATTGCCCGTTGCTGTCGGCGAGTTGATGCGCACACCATCGGAGCCGTTTCCGGAGATGACGTTCCCCGCTCCGGCCACGGTGCCTCCAATCGTGCAATCGGTTGCTTCGGTGACGGCCACACCGCTGCTCCCGTTGCCGAGATCATTTGACCCACTCGCATCCGTCCCGATCAGATTTCCCTGCACGAGATTGCTCGTGCCAACTGTTATGAACTGCACGCCAACGCCGACGTTTGCCGATATCACGTTGCCCGCCCCGGCAGTCGTTCCGCCCACCGTACAGTTAGTAACATTGTTGGGGGCCAGACCGCTCAACATATTAACGCCATCACTTTGATTGCCCAGACCGATCGTACCCGTGGCATCAGTTCCAATGAAGTTCCCCTGCACCTGATGGTTCATCGCAGGACCGAGTAATACCTGCACTCCGTGACCAACGTTGCCCGAGATCACATTGCGGGCAGCGGCGAGTGTTCCGCCGATCAGGTGTCCCGAACCGGCGTTGATCAGCACGCCTGTACCCCCGTTCGGCTGACCCGCAGTTCCAGCGGCGTTCGTCCCGATGAAGTTGCCGTCCACGATTGTGCCGCTCCCGGACAAATCGATTCCGACGCCGTCGAAGCGATTGATGACCAGCCCCCGCACGATGCTGTTTCCGGTCATCGCCAGCCCTCTCACCCCGAGTCCCGCGCTATTGCCTGCCAATTCAATTGGCGGAGTGGCGCTTCCGGGATTCTGGGTAGTTCCGTCAATCGTGACAGGGTCTGTGATGCTCGGAAGCGGAGAGAGCGGACTAATCGTTTGCGTGCCGGTTCCCGGAATGTTGAAGGTAATCGAGTCTGCCCCCGGGCTTGAATTTGCGGTGAGTATCGCTTGTCTTAGTGAGCCGGCGAGAGAGTCGTTGGTGTTCGTTACGCTGAAAACCGTCGCGGGAGTTGTCATTATTACAGAGGGCGCGCTCGCATTGCGCCTGAGCACAACCAAGTCGCTCAGCGCGTCAGAATTAAGGCGCATTCCCAGGACGGCAACAGGCTCGCCATCACATTCGATCGTGCTCGCGACGAGAAGGCGCATTGACGCGGACGCCGTCGCGGCGCTCCCGTCCGGCGAAGTCGCTGACTCATTGATGAGTATCTGAAGTTGGCGGCCGCCTTGATCCAGCAGCAGCAAATCGTCTTTGGGCGAACTTGAAATCCGCACCGGGACAAGTACGCGAGATAAGCCCGCCGGAGCGTCCTTCTTGACCGCCAGGGCGAGGGTGCTCGCTTCTTGCCAACCTGAGCTGCTCGCAGCCGTTCTGGAAAACACGTGACAAAACCCATCGTCTCCGAGCAGAGCAATCTCCTGTCGCAGGTCACCCGTGAAATCCCCAACCGCGACGGACGCGATTGAAAACGAAACCGCGATTCGTGTGACGGCAGGCGGTTCGGCGTCCAGCCCATTCCCATTCGCGGTTGGGTGCTTGCGGTCTCTCCCGCGCACGATTATCAGGTCGCGCCCGGCGGCAACAGCGATATCCACCGGAAAGCTGTTGTCGAGCTGACCGAAGGCAATAGACTTCGATTCGGACGGCAGCGTGATCATTTCAGGTGGAGCATTGAGCGCGCCCGCGCTCCCTTCGTAGATGAGCAGCCGTGGGGCTCCGCTTCCCTTCACCGCCACCAATATGTCCGCCAGCCCATCGATCCTGTTGACGTCGCCCGTCGCTACCGAGGTGACTCGCCCGGGTAACGCTACTGAACGAGCTGGAGCAAATCCGCCAGCGCCGTCCCCAGACAATAGTACCAGCGCACCGGCGCCGGGCTCGGCGGTCACGACATCGCGATGGCCGTCGCCATCAAAATCACCAGTGCCCAGAAACTTGGGAGCACTTGAAACATCAAACGCGCGCGACGACACGAAAAACGGCGATTGTATTTCGTCCGAGGACGCCGGCAGCTTGGCGGCCGTCCGCAACTGTGCGCGATTCGCGATCGCCTCGGGTGAGTTCGTGAAGATCGTGTCGGCGTCGCCGCGCTGAACGCTGATCGCGGCGCCTTTGCTTCCCGCATAACCGACAACCAGATCCGCGACACCGTCCTCGTCGAAGTCGGCAGAAGCGACCGACAACGGGCTCGTCTGGTCCTCCGCCAACGGCTGAACCAGCGTAGAGTATCCTTGATACTGCGCAGGCGCGCTCGCGCCATCCCGCAATGTCACCCAGGGGTTGCCACGGCCTGCCGCTCGAGCGGTTATCGACGCGCTTAAGAATCCTCGTGCGTCGCCGGGCTCCTGTGGCGAAGCCACGGCCTCAGCCGCTCGAGTTCGAAGCATGCTGCTCAATGGAACAAGCGAGAGACCGGCCGCGACAACTGAGATAAGGGTCAGAGTATGATTGCGTTTCATTTCGTCCTAATATCCTTCAAGGAAAGATCCGCACGAAGCTCTGATGAAGCCTCTCACGGTGCGCGTGGCAGGGATTGCGCGACTCAACTCCGAAAGGGTTTCCTCGACACCAACTCCCATGCTTGATCTTTGCTCTTAGCTCGGTGAGCCCTTCATAACAATTGTATTCTGGAGCTGTCAGCTTTGTGGATACTAATGATGGTGAGGCGCTCCGGTCAAGCAAGGCACCCACAGCAAGCCAACAACATCCCGTCTGAATCAATGTGCACCTTGGGACCCTCGCTGAAGCGTAGTTAGCTGCAGCGCGTGACACGAGCGGAAGCGGGCTGTGAATTCATCGTCAAATGAAACCGGAACAGCGAGTGACCACAGCGGCCGCAGCAGAGTCAGAGGTTAATAGTGTGTTGGTAACTCACAATTGAAATCTCATCTACGTCCTCGGCGTCCTCCTTAGAAACACTCTTAGTTTTTCCAAGAAGGACGCAGGGGACGGCTGAGCACAACACTCTAATACCAACTACGAATCACCACGGGCAGTTTTCAATTGGCGGGAACCGTGCGATATTCACAGTCGGCTATCTGGCGTCAATGAATTGTTCATTAGCGTTAGCGAGCGAATTTGGAGATCGGTTCTCAGCCGGGGGAGGTCCGGACCCATGGCGTCAGTCATTGTGAGCGCGTTTGTTCTAGCCGCGTCATTGCCTTTCTTCACGTTCCCCGCTTCGACCTCAGCCGGCGAGGATGCAAAGTTCTCCCGCGTCTTTGATGATCGGATAAGAACGCTAACCATCGAAAATCTCACCGGGCCGACAGAAGTTCGAACGTGGCCCGGGCTGTCGGTGAGCGTGAGTGCGACGCGCGCGAGCAGCCCTGACAATGCCCGGCTTAAAGCAGAAGTAATGTTCGAGCAGCCGGCGCGCGACAGCCTGAAGGTCATCACGAATCCGGACAGCCTCTTCCGCCCGATAACTCTCACCGTCCACGTTCCCGCCTCCGTGCAACTTTCGGTAAGAGGAGGTACCGAGCGTGTAATCATCAAAGGTCAGATGGCCAGCCTCTCGATTGAAACTCAGTCGGGCAGCGTTGCAATCTACCTGCCGGAGAAGTCCAACACAGACCTGTCTCTCCGTACCCTTAGAGGTGTGATTGAAACTCGTCTGCCGGTCAAGATGTTTGGTCAGCGCGACGCGCATCTGCTCGACGGAAAACTCGGGACAGGGGAAGCACCGGTGATCGCCCGAAGCCAGCGCGGAAACATCGCCATTCTTCCCGAAGGCGGTTCTCACAGCGAGTCGATAAGCCAAACTATCGATAGCGCGGGCAAGGGCGACCTCAACAGTAGTCCCTCGAACGGATCTGACTTGCGAACGGGACCGGCGTCCGATGCCGACCCGGCTCCACGCGGTGACGCCGGGGCGGTTGACGATGTGATCAAGCTCGAGGCTCGGCTGGTCAATCTGAACGTCAAGGTCACGGATGCGGCAGGCAAGACGCTCCCCACGCTCAAAAAGGAAGACTTCGTCGTACTTGAAGATGGCGTTCGTCAAGAGGTCTCCTACTTCGCGCCGGTTACGGCGCCGCTGCACATTGTCCTGCTGCTCGACCTCAGCGGAAGCACCGAGCGCAAGATCAAGGTGATGAAAAAGGCCGCGCAGAAGTTTGTCGATTCGCTCAAGCCAACGGACCACATTGCCGTAGCTGGGTTCACGAGACGCTTCTTCATCATCTCGAATTTCACCACCGATCATAATCTCCTCAAAGACCGCATCGGGGATATCAAGAATAGACACTCAGGCACGGCTTACTACGACGCGATGTGGGCTACACTCGATCTGCTCGCGGAAGCAAACACAACGCGCAAAGCAATCGTGGTCCTCACCGATGGAGTAGACAACTCGCTTGATCATCCCGAAAGCTCCGAGTTCGACGCCAAACACGGTTTCGATGAACTGCTCGCGCGGACCATCGAGGCCGATGCGACGATCTATCCGATCTACCTTGATACCGAATATGAAACGATAGGCGCGGGCGGGCGTAGTGGCCACGAGGCATACGTCACCGCTCGCAAGCAGCTTCAATTGGTAGCGGAACAAACAGGCGCGATGATGTTCAAAGCTGAGAGAGCGGAAGATCTGGAAGGAGTCTATCAGCAAGTCGCAGCCGAGCTGCATTCGCTCTACAGCATGGCGTATGTGCCAAAGGTCGTCCGGAGAGACGGAAAGTGGAGAAAGGTCAACATCGACGTTGACCTGCCCGGTGCGAAAGCGAGGACGAAGCGGGGATATTTCGCGAAGTGAGGGCATTTTCCGGCCCTGACTTACCGCGGTCCTTTTTACAGATTCCTGAATTAATATCCGAAAACATGGAAATGTCAGGTAGAGCCGCCGGGGCAGACCCGGTCATCCGGTTGGCGGATGCGGCGACCCAGGGACTCTTAACCCTTCGCTTTGAACAGATATGGATCAATTGGCACGGGTGTCACATCCCACAGACAAAGTGGCACCCGCCTTGCTCCTAACGACTGCCAACTCTCAGAAAAAACTTAGGAAACATCCGATCATTGGAAGTTCTTTAGGCGTGAAGTGCGTGGCAGCGCAATGATGGCGGAATCGCCTTCCGGGTTACAACGTTCTCAATCAGTACTTTAGTTTTCTTCAGATCTCGTGGGTAAGGAAGCCCGCGCGGGACTCAGTTCACAGGCTCCGAATGAAATCCAGCAGCATCAACCTGAGATGGGGGCGAGTGCGAACGCCAAACGCGTCGAAGCACTTGTTTCTACCAACGCCTTCGGTCCACAGGGCAATAGCCGCATCCGGCCGAGTTGTGATCGCGGATACTGCTCTCTTTGTAAACAACACGTAAGTGGTAGGAGGAAGATCTATGATGAGAAGACTCACTTCAGTGATGATTCTGACAGTTTTATTACTAGCAAGCCTTCCGGCCTTCGGGCAGGGCACTCGCGGTAGTTTGAGGGGTGTCGTCAAAGACCCGAACGGAGCCGCAATAGTCGGCGCGACCGTCACCGTCAAGAACGCCGGAACGGGCGAAGAGATCAAAGCCACCACCAATGCGCAAGGGGCTTTCTCTTTTCCGTCCGTTGCACCGGGAAAATACTCCGCTTCGGTGGAAGCCGGTGGTTTCAAGAAGACCGAGTTGACCGAGATAAACATCGAGGTCGCTCAGCCGGCAACGATCGACATCAATCTTGAAGTCGGCGCTGTGACTGAACAGGTCACGGTTACCGGCACGGCGCAGGAGGTCATTAACACGTCCAGTCCTACGCTCTCAAAGACCATCACGTCAAAGCAGGTCCAGGACCTTCCGTTGCTTTCTCGCAATCCGCTTGACCTGGCGCGGCTTCAGGCTGGACTTGCAGTGAATGGAACCAATGTCCGGGACGCATCCGTTCAGGGGCTGAGGGGAAACGCAACAAACGTAACCCAGGACGGCATCAATGCCATGGACAACTTCGTGAAGGGCAGCTCGTTCTTCGCGATCAGCTCGCCGTCGCTTAATGCGACCAGCGAGTTCAGCATCACCGTTGGAACCGTCGGCTCGGATGCGGGTCGAGGCGTTGCGCAAGTGAGCCTCGTCACCCCGTCGGGTAGCAATGGTTTTCATGGCGGCGTGTTCTATCAACATCGCAACGACGCGTTGAACGCCAACACGTTCTTCAACAATGCCACAAAGACACCGAAGGCGTTCCTGCGCCAGCATTTCTTCGGCGTTCAGTCTTCAGGTCCGGTGTGGATTCCGAAGCTCTACGACGGGCGCAACAAGAGCTTCTGGTTCTTCTCCTATGAAGGCTTCCGTGAGCCGTTCGCGGTAACCCGCAATCGAACGGTTCTCACCAATGAAGCGCGAACGGGAAACTTCCGTTACATCGGCGCGAACGGCGCGCTCACGTCAATAAACCTGCTCTCGCTCGGGAATTTCCACTCGCTCAACCCGTTGTCAACGGCGCAGCTCAACGCGATGCCGGCGTCGAATAACACGCTGGTGGGCGATCAACTGAATACCGCCGGCTTCCGCTACAACGTACCGGGCACCGATCCAAGCGACCGCTATAATGGTCGATTTGACCAGCAGTTGTGGGACAGCCAGAAGTGGGGTTCGCACAAGCTCGAATTCACCTATCACCACGGTGACTTCCTTCTGACCCCGGATACCTTCAACGGCCTCGAAGCGCCCTTCCCTGGTGGCGTAAATGCTTTCCAGGCCTCACAGCGCGTGCTGTGGAGCGGTGCTGTTCACTCAACATTCGGCGCGCATATGACCAACGAAGCGCGCATCGGCCGTCAATATGCACCAGTCGGATTCCTGCGCGAATCCCAGCCAACCGCGCCGTTCATCGTTTTTGGCGCCGCGACAACAAACTTCGACAATACGTTTATGTCGCAGGGCCGCAACACGCAGCTCTGGCAGGGTGTTGACAACTTCTCACTGGTGAAGGGGTCGCACACGTTCCGAATGGGCGTCGATGTTCAGTCGGTATCCGCCATCAGCACCAACGATGCGGGCATCAACAAGACCATCACGCTGGGCACCAACAGCGCCAATCCTGACGGCATCGTTACCGGCAATTTCCCCAACCTCCCGGCTGGAGCCGCGGGAACGAGCATCTTCAACAACGCCCGAGCCATCTACCGGGATCTGGTGGGTGCGCTTGGCAGTGCGTCGGCAACGTTCAACATAACCAGCCCAAGTTCAGGGTTCGTACCGGGCGCAACGCGTTCGCGCGAATTCCTGTATCGTGATGTGAGCTTTTTCTTCCAGGATGCCTGGAAAATGAAGCGCAACTTTACGTTCAACTACGGCCTCCGGTATGAGTTCCTCGGAGTTCCGACCCTGCCCGACGGGCTTGGCATACAGGTCACCAACACCAATGACATTTTCGGCATTGGCGGCCCAGGCAATTTGTTCAACCCGAATTCGACCGCGGGTACTGCCTCGGCGACGCTCGACTTTGTCAGCGGAACGACGGGGAAAGGGCTGTACAAGAACGATTGGAACAACTTCGCCCCGTTTATCGGCTTCGCCTATTCACCGAATTTCGAGAGCGGCCCGCTGCACTGGATCTTCGGAGGAGAAGGCAGAAGCTCGATTCGCGCCGGCTATTCGATCAGCTACCTGCGTGACGGCTTCACGGTTGTCAGCAACGCGCTGGGGGTTGGCACCACGAACCCCGGGCTGATTCAAAGCGCGGCCAATACGGTACCGACCGGAGTCCTGACCGGAGCGGGTGTGCCGCTGACTACCCCGGTGTTCAAGATTCCGATCACCTCCGCGGAGAACTTCCTCGCCAACACGGGCAACGGTCTGTGGGCTTTCGACCCGAACCTGCGCACTCCTTACGTGCAGCAGTGGTCGGTAGGCATCGAGCGCGAGATCAGCTCAAACACGGCTATCGAGATTCGGTACGCCGCCAACCACGCGGTAAAGATCTATCGCGCGCTCGACTACAACGAAACCAACATCTTCGAGAACGGCTTCCTGCAAGAGTTCTTGAATGCTCAGAAGAACCTTACGGCCAACGGCGGCACCAGCTTCGCACCAGGGGCAACCGGAATTCCGCTTCCGATCTTCACCAAGCTGTTCACCGGAGTCTCCACGGCGAACGGTTTCGGCAGCACCGGGTTCATCGGCAACCTGCAGCAGAACAACATCGGCGCCATGGCCAACACCCTGGCGTACAGTTCGACCTACCGAACCTCGCGGTTGAATCTGCCGCCGGCTTTCTTCGTGACGAACCCGAACGCGGCGTTTGCCAGAGTGCTTGGGAACTTCTCTTATTCCAAGTACCACTCGCTTCAGATCGAACTCCGCCGAAGGTTCGCGGGAGGACTTCAGTTCCAGGCCAATTACACTCTGGCGAGGACGCTGAACGACGGGACCGGCATCGCCAACAACCAGAGCACTCTGGAATCGAGCCGCTCGCTGAGGAATTTCCGCCTGGATTACCAGAATTCAGACCAGGATCAGCGGCACCGCTTCGTTTCCAACGTGGTCTATGACCTGCCGTTTGGCACCGGTCGCCGCTTCCTGAGCGGGATGGGCGGCGTCTTGACGCCGGTGCGAAAGGCAATCGAGGGGTGGACGGTCGGAACCATCATCACCTACCAAACATCCAGTCCGTTCTACGTCACCTCGGGCCGTTCTTCATTCAACAGCTTCAACGCCGGAAACAACTCGGCGCAGCTGGGTTCGATGACGTTTGAGCAGTTCAGGAACGAACTCGGTGTGTTCCGCACGCCGGTGGGTGTCTTCTTCATCAACCCGAGAAACCTGGACATCGTTACCAACGCGACCACGGGCGCGCTGACAAGTGCCAGGCTCAAGCCCGGCATCTTTGTTCAGCCGAATGTTGGCACTTTCGGCAACTTCCCGATGAACTCGCTCAATGGTCCGAATTTCACCCAGACGGACTTCAGTCTGGCAAAGAGGACCTACTTCTCAGAGCGAGGCAACGTCGAGTTCCGAATGACGGTGTTCAACCTGCTCAACCATCCAAACTTCACCATTGGCAACCAGTCCTTTGAGGCGACCACCTTTGGCCGCATCACCGGGACGACGGGGAATGAGCGTCAGATCAGCTTTAACCTCGGCATCAACTGGTAAAGACTGGAAGGTTGTTTGTTCTCAAAAGGAGCGGCTCCTCGGAGCCGCTCCTTTTTTCTTGTCTGCCCGACACCACCGGCTTTAGCCGCGTGGCACTTCAGCTTTAACCCACGGACGCGCGCCCCCACCGGACACCACCGGCTTTAGCCGCGTGGTGCTTCAACTTCAACCTACGCGCACGCCGTGCCCCACTCGGACACCACCGGCTTTAGCCGCGTGGTGCTTCAACTTCAACCTACGCGCGCTACACGCGCCCCCGCCCGACACCACCGGCTTCAGTCGCGTGGTGCTTCAACTTCAACCTACGCACACGCGCTCCCATTCCGACACCACCGGCTTTAGCCGCGTGGTCTTCAACTTCAACCTGCGCACACGCGCTCCCGTTCCGACACCACCGGCTTCAGGCGCGTGGTCTTCAACTTCAACCTGCGCACACGCGCTCCCGTTCCGACACCACCGGCTTCAGGCGCGTGGCCTTCAACCTCAAACTGCGCACACGCGCTCCCGTTCCGACACCACCGGCTTCAGCCGCGTGGTGCTTTAACTTCAACCTACGCACACGCGCTCCCGTTCCGACACCACTGGCTTTAGCCGCGTGGTGTCCGTTGCGAAGGGCCGTAAGTCGTAGGTTGAAGTTAAAGCACCACGCGGCTGAGGCCGGTGGTGTCGGGATCGGAACGCTTAGCTCGTAGGCTGAGGTTGAAGCACCACACGGCTAAAGCCGGTGGTGTCCGGCCGAGCCGCGCGCGCGTAGGTTGAAGTTGAAAGACCACACGGCTAAAGCCGGTGGTGTCCGGCCGAGTCGCGCGCGCGTAGGTTGAAGTTGAAAGACCACACGGCTAAAGCCGGTGGTGTCCGGCCGAGTCGCGCGCGCGTAGGTTGAAGTTGAAAGACCACACGGGTCGTGCGAGCGTAAGCTGAAGTTGAAGCACCACGCGGCTGAAGGCGGTGGTGTCGGATTGGGAACGAGAGATCGTTGGTTGAAGCTGAAGCACCACACGGCTGAAGCCGGTGGTGTCGGACTGTCTATTCTGCCTCAGCCATCTCGATCGCTTGAAGCATTGCTCGAGCCTTGTTAACCGTCTCGACGTACTCACTCTCGGGCACCGAGTCCGCGACTATTCCGGCGCCCGCCTGGAAGTACGCGCTCCCATCTTTCGTGAGTATCGTGCGAATCGCAATGCACGAGTCGAGGTTGCCCGAATAGTCCAGATACATCACCGATCCCGCATAGACCCCGCGGCGCGTCGGTTCCAATTCGTCGATGATCTCCATCGCGCGGATCTTTGGCGCGCCGCTCACTGTCCCCGCCGGAAAGCATGCCGCGAGCGCATCGAAGCGATCCATCCCCGGTTTCAACCGTGCTTTTATCGCGGACGCAAGGTGCATCACGTGCGAGTACCGCTCGATGATCATCAAATCGGTGACCTCCACTGAGCCGTAGTCTGCAACGCGCCCAAGATCGTTGCGCCCCAGATCAACCAGCATCACGTGCTCGGCTACTTCCTTTTCGTCGGCGCGCATCTCCTCCCCGAGCAACAGGTCTTCGGTTTCAGTAGCACCGCGCGGCCTGGTACCCGCTATCGGGCGATACTCGATTCGGCGGCCGGTCGCCCGCACGAGCATCTCGGGCGACGCGCCGATGATCGACTGATCGGCGGTCCTCAAAAAAAACATGTAGGGCGAGGGATTCACCACCCGCAACGCGCGATAGACTTCGAACGGATGCGCACTCAAACCGACTTCGAATCGCTGAGAGAGCACCACCTGGAAGATGTCCCCTGCCGCGATGTATTCCTTGGCGGCGACGACTGCTTCTTCGAACTTGTTCCTGCTCAGATTCGAGCGCACGCGCGGATCGCCTGAAGGCGACCGGCGCGGCAGCGGCTCGATCGGGTCTTCAAGGCGTGCCTCCATGGCTTCGATCGCATCAATCGCCTCCTTGTACGCGGCTTCGAGATCGACGGTCTTGCCGCCGGTGAATACATTGGCGATGAGGTGGATCTGATGACGCACGTGATCGAAGACCAGCAATCGCGAGAAAAACATCATTACCGCGTCGTCGATCCCGATCTCGTCGGGGTGAGAGTCAGGAATCTTCTCGAACCAGCGCACAGCGTCGTAGCTCAAGTAGCCGACGGCGCCGCCCACGAAAGGAGGGAGATCGGCAAACCTCACTGGAATGTGCTTTCCGGAAAGGCGCCGAAGCACCGCGAGCATCGGCTCGTCAGTCTCTTCCGTGCTTGAGCCCTTCTCGATTGTGACCTTTCCCGCGCGACTGCGCACGACGATCTCGGGATCGAATCCGAGAAACGAATACCGCGCAACCTTCTCGCCTCCTTCGACGGATTCGAGCAGAAACGAGTACGGACTGAGCCGTTCGATCTTCAGGTACGCAGCGACCGGCGTAAGAAGATCTGCCATCACGCGCTTCGCCACCGGCACAACGGTGCCTTCATCTGCCAGCTTGAGGAACTCCTCATAGGTTTGAGGCTGAAGGTTGTCCATTCGCGGATGTCGGATTCTTTGCCAGCCGGTCTTTTAGGTTACGCTCGATGTTAGCATTCGCGTTGAAGATCAAACAAGACAACCGAGCTCGACCAGACATTGCGAGTCCCGGCTCAGTAGGAGG
>Ga0255310_10000226_pt1 | contig 12092 bp, 13 predicted proteins | sample EtOH1_T0_E1_meta_FD_201359 | JGI IMG/M metagenome (GOLD analysis project Ga0255310, IMG submission 201359) | Sandy soil microbial communities from University of British Columbia, Vancouver, Canada - EtOH1_T0_E1 | ecosystem: Engineered > Artificial ecosystem > Sand microcosm > Unclassified ...
CCTGCAGGCGGCGCAGGGTCGCGCAGGCCGCCTGCAGTGTCCACGCGCCGAGGCGGTGGATCATGCCGGACTCTTCCATCGTCGGAATGAATGCCGCCGGACCGATCAGGCCGCGGGCCGGATGGTTCCAGCGCACGAGCGCTTCGTGGCCGGCGATCGACAGGTCCTCGAGCCGCACGATCGGCTGCAGGTACAGCTCGAACTGGCCTTTCTCCAGCGCCAGCTCGAGTTCCTGGCCGATCCGCAGCCGCTGCAGCGCGGCCTTGCGGTCGTCGCCGGCGCGCTCGCCGCGGCCGCGCTTGCCGGCGACGGCGCTGCGGTAACGCTGCAGCACCAGTCGCAACAGCACGCGCACCAGCGGGTCGGCGGAGTCGAGCTTGCCCTGCAGGTGCTCCTGCGTGATCAGGCGCAGGCGCGTGGCTTTGCGGGCCACCGCGGAGGCCGTGCGCGGCAGACGGTCGATCACCGCCATCTCGCCGATGACTTCGCCGGGACCGAGCAGCGCCAGCACCTTGCGCCGGGCGCCGCGTCCGCGGTACACCTCGAGCTGGCCGCTCTCGATGGCGTAGGCGCAGTCGCCCGGCTCGCCCTGGTGGAACAGGGTCTCGCCGCTTTTCAGGGTGCGGCGATACTTGTCGTTGGCCACTGGCCCCCCAATATTTTCCCCTTCGGCGACAGTCTAATCCTTAGGCCGGGCGCCCATTGACCTCGCGCACCTGGTCGTTGAGCGTGCAGAAGTCGTACAGCACGCCGAGCATGAACAGGCCCGCGGTCAGCAACCAGACGATGCCGGTGAGCCACTTGCCCAGGTAGAAACGGTGAATGCCGAGAAAACCCAGGAAGGTCAGCAGGATCCAGCTGACGTTGTAGCTTTTCGCGCCTTCCGGAAAGACGCGATCGGCCTCACGGTCCATGCCCGGAATCAGGAACAGGTCGACGATCCAGCCGATGAACAGCAGGCCCAGCGTGCAGAACCAGATTGCGCCGCTGATCGGACGGCCGTAGTAGAAGCGGTGCGCGCCCATGAAGCCAAAAATCCATAGCAGATAGCCAATCGCGAGGTTGTGGCTGTTGCCTTGGCTGGTCATCGTGGCTCCCTATTGCTGGGCCGGGCAGACATCGCAGCCTTTGTCGAAGACGATGCGCCAGCGCCCCGGCGCCTCGCGGCGCCAGATCGAGGTAAACGTGCCGATCTGGCGGCCGGCCGGGTCGTGCACCGGTCCGCTGCTCAGCGCCAGCGTGCCCGAATCGAGCACTTCGACGACCGCCGGCTGCCACGAGAACGGCGCGTCGGGCTTGTCGAAAAAGCGCTTCCAGGCGTCGGCCACGGCCTGCTTGCCGCGCAGCGGACCCGTGCCCGCGAAGAACACGGTCTCGTCGGCGAGGAAGCCGGCGAACGCGGCGTGGTCGCGCTGGACCATGGTGCGGGCAAAGGCGCGCTCGGTGTCGGCCACTTGCTGTTTCAGCTCCTCGGGCTTGGCCACGGGCAACGCCGAGCAGGCAGCCAGCAGCAGGGTCGTCAAGGCGGCGGCAAGGCGGCGGTCCATGGAGCCTCCGGAGATCGTGCACGGCATTGAATCATGGAACGGCGTGACGGATCGATCCCGGCGCGGTCTGTGTGTGCGATGGGCGCCACGCCGCGGATGCGCAACCCCTGGTCGCTGGCCGCCCAGGCGCTGACGCTGCTGTGCGTCGGCCTGGTCGGCTGGCTGGTGGCGACGCGCGCGCAGAGCGTGGACTGGCGCCAGGTTGGCGCGGCGCTGCGGGCGTACCACGGCGCCACGGTGCTGCTGGCGGGCACGCTCGCGGCCCTGAGCTACGCGCTCTATGCCGCGTTCGACCTGCTCGGGCGCCGCTACACGCACCATTCAATCGCGGCGCCGCGGGTGGCGGCGATCGCCTTCGTCAGCTACGCCTTCAACCTCAATTTCGGCGCCTGGGTCGGCGGCATCGGCATGCGCTACCGGTTGTATTCCCAGCACGGCCTGAAGGCCGGCCTGATCGCTCGCGTGCTCGGCATGAGCCTGGCGACGAACTGGCTCGGCTACCTGTGCCTGGGCGGCATGCTGTTCGTGTTGCGCCTGGCGCCGCTGCCGGCGGGCTGGCGCCTGGGCGCCGACGGCCTGCAGCTGGCCGGCCTGCTGATGCTCGGCGTGGCCGGCGCCTACCTCGGCATGTGCTGGGGCTCGCGGCGCCGCAGCTGGAAGGTCCGCGGCGCCGAGATCCACCTGCCGCCGCTGCGCCTGGCGATGCTGCAGCTGAGCCTGTCGGTGGCGAACTGGCTGGTCATCGGTGCACTGTTGTTCGTGCTGCTGCATGGGCGCGTGCCGGTGCACGCGGTGCTCGCCGTGTTCCTGATCGCCGCCATCGCCGGCGTCATCACGCACATCCCCGCCGGGCTGGGCGTGATCGAAGCGGTATTCGTCGCGCTGCTGTCGCCGCGGATCCCCGAGGCGTCGCTGCTGGCGGCGCTGTTCGCCTACCGCGGCATCTATTACCTCGCGCCCGGCGCCCTCGCGATCGTCATTTACCTCGGCCTCGAGCACCGGGTGCGGCGCGCCCGCCCGCAGCGGCCGGCGCACTCGCATTGAGCGGAATGTCCGAGAAGATGGCCCAGGTCGCGAAGTCGGCCGAGAATTCCTCGAAGCGGTGCACCTCGCCGGCGGGGACGTACAGCACTTCGCCCGGGCCGAACCGCTCGCGCCGCTTGCCCTGCACGAACCAGCCCGTTCCGGAGATCACGAAATAGATTTCGTCGCGTGTGTGCGGCTGCTGCAGATCGGTGTGCAGCGGCTTGTAGTATTCGAGCTCGAGATGGCCGTGCTTGAACGCGGTCACGAAGCGCTGTCCGCCCAGGCGCGCGAGCTGCGCGAGCGCCCACTCCGGCGTGATCCGTTGCTTCATGGCGCATAATCCTCCGGGTTCGGACGAGGAGTATCCCATGCCAAAAACGGCGGCGCGGAACGCCGGGATGCTGTCGGTCGCCGAGTTGCGCGGTCGATCGCGCCGCGGCGCGATCGACACGGTGATCGTCGCGTTTACCGATCATTACGGCCGCCTCATCGGCAAGCGCTTCGACGCCGGTTTTTTCCTCGACCACGCGCTGGCGCACGGTGCGGAAGCCTGCGACTACCTGCTGACGGTCGACATGGAGATGAACCCGGTGCCCGGCTACCGCCTGGCCAGCTGGGAGCTCGGTTACGGCGACTTCCACCTGCGTCCCGACCTGCGCACGTTGCGGGTCGCGGCCTGGCTGGATCGCTCCGCGCTGGTGGTCTGCGACGTGCTCGACTCCGGAACCGGTGAGCCGGTGGCGCCGGCGCCGCGCGCGCTGCTGCGCCGGCAGGTCGAGCGCGCCGCGCAGCGCGGCTTCACCGCGATGGCCGGCTCGGAGCTGGAGTACTACCTGTTCCGCAACAGTTATCGCGACGCCGCGCAAAAACCCTTCGCCAGCCTCGAGCCGGCCGGCTGGTATCTCGAGGATTACCACTTGCTGCAGGGGGCGCGCACCGAGCCGTTCCATGGCGCGGTCCGCCGCGCGCTCGCGGCCTCCGGCGTGCCGGTCGAGAATTCCAAGGGCGAGTGGGGCAAGGGCCAGCACGAGCTCAACATCCGCTACGCCGACGTGCTGGAGATGGCGGACCGCCAGGTGATCTACAAGCAGTGCCTCAAGGAGACCGCCGACGCCATGGGCCTGGCCGTGACCTTCATGGCCAAGCCCGACGCCGCGCAGGCCGGCTCGAGCTGCCACCTGCACCTGTCGCTGTGGCGCGGCGGCCGCAATGCCTTTGCCGGACCCCGCGGCCGATCGAGCTCAAACGTCTTCCGGCACTTCCTCGGCGGCTGGCTGGCGCACGCCCGCGAACTGATGGTCTGCTTCGCGCCGACGGTGAATTCCTACAAGCGTTACCAGAGCGCCTCGTGGGCGCCGACGCGCCTGGCCTGGAGCCACGACAACCGCACCGCCGGCTTTCGCGTGGTCGGGCAGGGCGATGGCCTGCGCATCGAGTGCCGCCTCCCCGGGGCCGATTGCAATCCTTACCTGGCCTACGCCGCGGCGCTCGCCGCCGGTCTCGACGGCATCGAGCGCAAGCTCGAGCCGCCACCGGCATTTTCCGGCGACATGTACGCGGCCGCCGACCTGCCGCGCGTGCCGGCGACGCTGCGCGAAGCGACCGACCTGTTCGAGCGCAGCGCATTCGCCCGCGCCGCCTTCGGCGCGGAGGCGTTCGAGCATTACCTGCATTTCTTCCGCGCCGAGCAGGCCGCCTACGACGGCGCCGTGACGGACTGGGAATACCGCCGGTATTTCGAGCGCATATGACGAAGGCATCGCGGCCACGGGCCGCTCCCACGGGCGCGCCGGTCATCGGCATCACGACCTACGGCCGCGACGAGCGCGGCCGCTACACGCTGCCGGGTGAGTACGTGGCCGCCGTCGAGCGCGCCGGCGGCGTGCCGCTGCTGATCCCGCCGTCGCCCGCGCACGCGCAGCGCTACCTGGAGCTGGTGGACGGGCTGGTCCTCGCCGGCGGCGGCGACCTCGATCCGGCGCACTACGGCGACGCCGCGCACGAGACGCTCTACGGCATCGACGCGCGGCGCGACGAGCTCGAGATCGCGCTGGCGCGGCGCATCGTCGAGCGGTGCCAGCCGGCGCTGGCGATCTGCCGCGGCCTGCAGGTGCTCAACGTTGCGCTCGGCGGCAGCCTGATCCAGCACCTGCCCGCGGCGGTCGGCGAAGACGTCCTGCACCGCGCGCTGCCGCGCGAACCGACGCCGCATGCGGTCAGGCTTGCGGCCGGCTCGCGCCTGGCGGCGATCATCGGCGCGACCGACTTTGCGCCGATGTCCTGGCACCACCAGGCGATCCGGGCGCTGGCGCCCGGCCTCGAAGCGGTCGCCCACGCGCCCGATGGCACCATCGAGGCGGTTGAGCTTGCCGCCCATCCCTGGCTGATTGCAGTGCAATGGCATCCGGAACTCACCGCGCAGCGCGATCCCGCGCAGCAGCGGCTGTTCGATGCCCTGGTCAAGGCGGTTCAAACGCAGAGGTGAACGATGCGCCTGAAGAACAAAGTGGCCCTGATCACCGGCGCCGGCAGCGGCATCGGCCGCGAGTCGGTGCTGCTGTTCGTGAAAGAGGGCGCGAAGGTCGTCGCCGTCGACCTCAACGAGAAGGCCGCTCTGGACACGGCCCGCGATGCCGGCGGCGCGGTGACGGTGGTGCGCGCGGACGTCTCGAAAGCCGCGGACTGTGAAAACATGGTGCGCGTCGCCGAAAAAACCTACGGCGCGCTGCACGTGCTGTTCAACAACGCCGGCATCATGGACAGCCGCGACGATACCGCGGTCACCACCGATGAAGCCGTGTGGGACCTGACCCTGGCGGTGAACCTCAAGAGCGTGTTCCTCGGCTGCAAGTACGGCATCCCCGCGTTGCAGCGCGCCGGCGGCGGCTCGGTGATCAACACGGCGTCGGTCGTCGCGCTGGTCGGCTCGGCGGCGGCCCAGGTGGCCTACACCGCGAGCAAGGGCGGCATCCTGTCGCTGTCGCGCGAGCTGGCGGCGATCCACGCGCGCGAAAAGATCCGCGTCAACGCGCTGTGCCCCGGGCCGTTGCGCACCGAGCTGCTGATGAAGTTTCTCGACACCGACGCCAAGAAGCAGCGGCGGCTGGTGCACATCCCGATCGGCCGCTTCGGCGAGTCGGTAGAAATTGCAAAAGCGGCGCTGTTCCTGGCCTCGGACGAGTCGTCGTACACGACCGGCAGCACTTTCGTGGTCGACGGTGGCCTGACCAGCGCCTACATCACGCCTGAATAGGCCCGGGTGATGCACCCGCTCCCGCCAGGCTCAGTGCGGTGATTGCGAGTGCAGGGCGCTGCTGCGTGAAATGCTGCCGAGCGCCTCGCCGACCACTTCGGAATCGGTGCGGCGGTGGCAGGCGATGTCGCCGAGCGTGACGATGCCGACCAGGCGCTTGTCGCGGTTCATCACCGGCAGGCGGCGCACCTGCAGGTCGCCCATGTTCTGGGCGACGTGCTCAACGTCCTCGTCCTCGTAGCAATACTTGACCTCGGGGCTCATCGCCTCGGATACCAGCGTGTCCGGGCCCATGCCCGCGGCGATGGCGCGGATGGCAATATCGCGATCCGTGAGGACGCCGACCAGGCGGTCGTTTTCGCTGACCGGCAGCACCCCCGCGTCCAGGTCGGCCATGAGCCGCGCGGCTTCGCGGAGGCTCAGGCCCGGCTCGATCACGCGGACTTTGCGGGTCATGCAATCACTGATTTTCATGGAGTTCTCCGGGTGATGTGACGGCGGTCTCATTAGGAGCCGGAGCGCGCCGTTGAAGTTCCGGCGTCGCCGGCCCTCGACCAAAGTCGGAGCCGGCGCCGGCCGAAAAGTATGTTTTGTTTGATGCCCCGCGGACCGCTTGGCGGCACGCTGGAGTCCTCGCAAGCGGGCTGGTGAGGATCCCGACATGAGCATGCACGACGACCTGGAACGGCGACTGGACCTGGCGGCGGACCTGGCGCTGCGCACGCGCGAGCGCATCGAAGCGGCGGTGAAGTCCGGTGAAGTGCCGGCGTGGATCATCGACGCCTGCAACGTGCTGGAACGCGCCTCGCTGCAATACGGCGAACTGGCCGAACAACTGAAGCCGGCGGCCCTGGGCCTCGACCTCGAGACGCCGGAGCCGGCGCTGACGCTGCATTCGCTGACCATCCACTGACGAATTTTGGGAGGGCCGGCCGCCGGGTGCGTCCCGGCCGCCGGCCCGATTCGTTTTGGAGGTTCTAGCGGCGCCGCCGCCGCGGGACCTTGGCGCCGGCGCGCCGGGCTTGCGACAGGCCGATGGCGATGGCCTGCTTGCGGCTCGTGACTTTCTTGCCCGTGCGCCCGCTTCGCAGCGTGCCGCGCTTGCGTTCGCGCATCGCCTTGCGCACTTTGCCCTGCGCCTTCCTGCCGTATCGAGCCATGCAAATCCGACTGTTCCCGGCGCAAAAAGATTCCGCCTGTACCGCGGCGTAATTTTTGCCACTGCCGGAGTGGACACGGCATTAGAATGGGGGCAATGCCGTTCAGCCTGGATTCAGGCGGCCGGCAGACACTCGCGGTAGCGGGACCGGTGGTTCCGCAGAGGAGGCGGGTCATGCCCAACCTTCACGTAGTTCTGGCTTGCGGGGCGCTCGTCGCAGCGCTGGCAGGCTGCGCCGCCAACCGGCCGTACGAAGAGCCGCACCATTTTTCCAGGGACTCCCGCGGCAACCGGATCGCGTGTTACGCCACCGAGGCCGCCAACGAATACGAATGCGTTCCCGTGCGGCGCTATGCGTATGCCGACCCGTATTACGACCCCTACTGGTCGCTGGGTTTCTACTACGGCTGGCCGCGCTATTACGGCGGCAACGTGATTGTCGTGCAGCCGGCGCCAGCGCCGGCCCCGCCGCCGCACTTCCGGCCGCGCAACAAAGGGCGCTAGGCCGCCCCGACGCCGCGCCTAGGGCAGGTCCGAGGTTTGCCCGGCCAGCGGCGCGGCGCGCAGCACGCCGGGCGGCACCACGATGCCGCCGTTGGCCTCGATGGCGGCGCTGGCATCGGCCGTCCGTTCCCAGGTCTGCAGGTAGCGCTCGGCCGAGTCGTACACCGCCTGCAGCTGCGCGGGAGTCCCGTACAGGCGCAGCGCCTCGACGAAATCGCTGAGCATGCCGTACTGGGCGCTGCCGACCTGCGCGATGTCCCACGTCCGCGTGCCAGAGCGTGGCAGGTCGAACCGGACGTGCGCGCCGAGCAGGCTGAAGTCGGCGAGCTGGTCGAAGCCGGGACCCTGGAACAGCGTGAACGGGTAGCTGACGCCGGGTTCGACCCCGGCCTGGCCCGACAAGCCGTTGGTGTCGGTGCCGAAACCGAAGCCGAACAGCGGTCGCCCGGCGACAGGGACGTCGGCCAAGGCCTGCTCATACACCTGCCGCGTCTCGTCCATCTCGCGACGCATCTGCGCGGAGTCGCCCAGCGACGGGTAGAGGAAGCCGCCGTTGCGCAGCACGCGGCGAGCCTGGTCGTTCGAGGTGCCGCCGAAGGTGCCGTGGGTCGACACGAACGGATAGTCGATCGGCTGCGCTTCGGCCAGCTCCAGGGCCTGTGTCTTCATCGCCAGCTCCATGTGGTCGAAGTCGAAGATGAAACCCATCTCCATCAGCTTCGAGTACATGTAGAGGCCGATCGGCGTCATCCAGCGCGCATTGCATTGCCGCGCGTCCGGGTAGCACTGCGTGGTTCCTCCCGGGCGGCCGTTCTGTCCGGTCGGCGTGCAGTTCGCCGGCAACGGCGCCGGGCTGCCGAAGGTGCGCAGGTCGGCGCCGGGTGAGCCGCCGGCGTCTTCCCATAGATAGCCGCTGAAGCCCGGCGTGACGTTTTCGAGCGGGCAGTTGTAGGTGGTCCAGAACTCGCCGGTCGGCGAATCGGGGTCGGTCGCGAACGGACCGCTGGGGCTGCTCGCCGGGATGCCGCCGCTGTTCTCGCGGTTGCCGGCATTGATGATCGGATAGAACACGCCGTTGCCCCCGAAGGCGTTGTCGAACTCGTGGATCGAAATGACCTGGCGCACGCCCCAGCCCCAGATCTGCTGCAGCTGCGTGAGGACTTCGTCGCTGGCGCCGGTCTCGGTCATGCGGCAGGCGTAGGAATTCTCGGTGGCGCCGGCGCCAGTTTCTTCGAACGGCTGCTGCTGCCGCAGCGGGTTGTAGGTCGGCTGGCAGTCGAGGAAATTGGAGACTTCGATGCCCAGCACCAGCGCCAGCTTGCCGGCCTCGATCATCCCGCGCGCCTCGTCGGGCCCGTAGACGATGCGCAACCAACCCAGGCCCGGGCCGCCGTACTGCGCGTCGATGTAATCCTGCATTGCGTACATGGTGCCGGCCTGGCGGCCGGCCTCGTTCATCTCGTTGCAGTCGATGGACGGATCGTTCGAGTTGCTGCGCTGCAGCTCGCACAGCGTGCCGTTCTCGACCAGGTCGTTGACCGCCACGCGCAGCCCGGCCAGCCAAGCGCGCTCGAGCCATTTCCAGTAGATCGCCTGGTGGGTCAGGCTATGGGCGCTGGGCCAGCTATCGTTGAAGTCGGGCCAGCCGGTGGTGTCGTGGCCGTTGAACTCGTTGCCGAGAAAGGCGCCGATCACGTCACGGCTGCCTTGCGCCCCATGCGCGGCCTCGCAGCTGCCGAGCGCGTGGGTCACGCCGAAGCGGTGGAACGGCGTGCCCCACAGTGCGCCGCCGAGGAACGTGGTCGAGCCGATGTGGACATGGACGTCGGCCATGCCGAGCACCCGGCCGTCGGCCAGGTTGCCCCTGAAAGTTTCGCCGGCGGCATTGCTCTCGGCCTCCGGGAACACGGCGCAGCTCGCCGGAGTCAGGGCCTCGAGCGCGAACTGCTGCGCATTGCTCGCGTCGTCGGGCGCCGCCAGCACCAGCGTGCCCGCGCCGTCCGTGGCCAGACGTTGGCCGTCCGGTTGCGAAGCGAGCGTGAAGGTCGTGGCCGTCACCCGCGGATCGACGAAGGCGCGCCAGGCGGCGAGCTGCGCCGCGTCCGGCTCGACGTTGAACTGCGGCGCTGCGGGGTAGGCCGTGGTGTCGCCGGCCGCCTTGACCACGAAGCGCGCCAGGTCGGTGGCCGAGTCGAGCGCAAGGTTGCAGACCGCGCCCGCCGCGCAGGTCGTGCCGTCCGCCGCGGCGACCAGCCTGCCGCTGTGGTCATAGAGCAGGTAGTCGCCCAGCGCGGAGGGCTTGAGGAAGAAGGCCTCGGCCGCCGCCGCGTCCGCGGCGGTCGCCGCATAGGAATTCGCGCTGTCGGCCACGACGTACTGGTCGTTGGCGCGCGACTTCAGCGCAAAGCACTGGTTGTTGAACGAATAGCGCGTGCGCGCGAGGGTCGGATCGACGTTGGGATCCGGCTCGCTGAATCGCTCGGAACTGCCACAACCGGCCAGAAGGCCGAGCACGAGGAACTGAGCGCCCCCGCGCCGAATCCACCGCTCGCACATCGACGCTCCCCCGTAAACCGCCACGCCGCCCGAGAATATCAGCGTTGCCCGCGGTCGCGGGACGGTGCGACCAAAGTCCGACCCGCTTCCGGGTCCGTTACGACGTCGGGCAGGTCCCCGGCAGGGACTTCAGGCCACCAGCACCACGTAGTCGCGCGGCGTCTGGTCGCGCTGCGTCAGCAAGCCGGCGAGCGCCACCGCGCGGGCGTCCTCGAGACTCAGCTTGACGTGCTCGGCGCGCTCGACCTGGTAGCGCGCCGCGTTGGCCTGCGCATCCGGAATGGCGATGTGCTCGATGCGGTCGAGGCCACGCAGCCAGGCATGCTCGCGGATGGCGCCGTTGTAGGCGCGCAGGCGCGCGCTCGGGCGCCACGAGGCGATGCCGCCGGGTTCGGGCTCCGCGTACATCAGTTCGATATCGTGCCGGCCCAGTTGCGGCAGCATGAAACCGATCGAATCAGCCTCGCTCTCCACGGCTGCGACCAGCGTGCGCGGGCGGTCGTCGGCCGACAACGAGCGCAGCTGCAGTTCGGTCTCGCGGCCCAGCAGCGCCTGGAAATTGTTGATCATGGCCGGATAGGGATTGGGCCCGGTGCCGAGGCTCAACACGAGGTGGGCGTATCCCATCGCCTTCAGCCACAGGCGCACCGCGCCCTCGCGCGGGTCGCTGCTGAGGGCCCCGGTCGGGTCCATCGCCTCGACCTGCGCGCCGTGGCCGCGCAACTGCTCGATCAACGCCGGCTTCTGCTGCAGGTCGGACGGCCGCACCACGACGACGCACTTCAGGCTGAAGCGCAGCGCAATCTCGGCCAGCGCCAGCGCATGCCCGTCGACGTCGTTGCCGGTGATCACCGTCGGCCGTCCCATCGACGCGGCGACGTAGCATTGCGCTGCCGCATTCTCCTGTTCGGGTGTCACCGTGCGCTGGTCCTCGCGCTTGAAGTAGATGCGGGCGTGGGGGTTGCCGAGGATGCGCGCCAGGCCCTCGGCCAGATGCAGCGGCGTCGGCCGACGCAGCAGCGGCGTCACCTTGCGCGCGAAATCCTCGAGGAATCCCGGCCGCGAGTGGAGGGCGCCGTAGGCCTTGGCCAGCACGGCCAGTTCGCGGCTGGCGATGCGATTGGCGACGTCGCTGAAGCGGCGGTCGCGCGCGGTGCCGGGGGCGGTGACCTGCGCGACGTACGGGGTGCCGGAGGCCAGCGGTCCCGCCGGCGCTGCCGCGTCCGGGAGTTTGATGCCCTCGGGCACCGGCTCGCCGGGAGCCAGTTCCTCCCACATGGCGCGGATCGCGCTCCAGTCGAGTTGGCGGTTCAGGCGGGTGTGGCGCCAGGCCAGCACGAGGGCGTCGGCGAATTCGTGCTTCATGCCGAGCGTCTTCTGCACCTCGAAGCGCATCATCCACAGATCGGCGCGCTCGGGCTCGGCGGCCAGCGAATCGTTGACCAACTGCAGGATCTCGGTCGACGGGCCGGGCCCCTCGATCAGAACCGCTTCGGTGCGCTCGCGGCGCAGATGGCGAGCGGTGTCGCCGACGATGAGGTTGATCATGTCCTCGCCGCGGTTGGCGCGTTCGATCCGCTCCCACGGATCTTCGACGGGCTTGCTGCCGGGCTTGGTGTCCTTGATAGCCATAGCTGTGCTCGTCCCCTTGCGACCAGATTAGGCGCTGGGGTGCGGCGCACGCAACCGGCCGGTCGGCCGCAGCAGGCCGGGGAGCACCCAGAGCGCCATCGCGCCGGCGGTCGCCGCGCCCAGGATTACACTCAGGCCGAAGCGCTGCGTGGGGGGGAAACTCGACGCGGCGAAGATGGCGAATCCGGCCAGCACCACGACCGAGAAGGCGACGATTCCGCCGGCCTGCTCCTTTTGCGCCTCGACCAGGGCCAGGCCGGGCGGCCGGGACGCGCGGGCGCGCCGCCAAGCCGCGGCGAAATGGATCATCGAGTCCACCGCCACGCCGATGGCGACGTTGACGCCCGGGGTGGCGATGATGTCGAGCGGCATGCCGCCCAGGCCGAACACGCCCAGCGCGACCGCCGGCACCGTC
>Ga0255310_10000227_pt1 | contig 12071 bp, 9 predicted proteins | sample EtOH1_T0_E1_meta_FD_201359 | JGI IMG/M metagenome (GOLD analysis project Ga0255310, IMG submission 201359) | Sandy soil microbial communities from University of British Columbia, Vancouver, Canada - EtOH1_T0_E1 | ecosystem: Engineered > Artificial ecosystem > Sand microcosm > Unclassified ...
GGCTTCAGCGATTATTAGAAAATACATCGTCAGACGAGCAGGCGGCACCGTTGGTGACTGAGACCGCCGAGTCTGTGCCGCTTTCGACGGAGTCAGCAGAGGCTGCACCTGGGGTGACAGGGATGGTGGAGCCGGAGTCTCCGGTGACCGAGACTGCCGAGCCCATGGCGCTTTTGGTTGAACCGGCAGAGCCAGTGGCTCCAGTAACCGAGACGACCAGTCAGCCCGTGCCCGCGCTGGCTCAGGATCATCCCATGGAATACCGGGTCAAGCGAGGAGATACCTTATGGGGTATCGCCGGGCGTTTCCTGAGCCAGCCTTGGCTGTGGCCGGAGGTGTGGTACATCAATCCAAAAATTCGTAATCCGCATCTCATCTATCCGGGGAATGTGATTGAGCTGGTCTATGTCGATGGGCGGCCTCAGCTGCGTTTGAAAGGCGATTCGATCAAACAGGCTGAGCACGCCGAGCAGGTTGATCCAGCGACTGGCCAGATCAGCGAAGTTCCGGCGCAGGCAGGATCTCCGGTGGGTGTGGTAAGGCTTAGTCCGCAGATTCGGAAGATCCCGGTGGAAGAAGCTATTTCCAGCATTCCATACAAAGATTTACGCCCCTTTCTTGTCGGTTCGGTGGTGGTTGATAGCAAGGCTTTTGATCGTGCGGGCTATATAATGCGTCCGTTCGAAGAGGAGCAAATGATCATCGGCGCCAATGATCGCGTCTATGTCCGTGGTGTGGATGATGCCGTTGGCAACAGTTATCAGATTATCCGCAAGGTCAAACCGCTGATCGACCCGGACAGCCGCGAATTGCTTGGCTACGAAGCGGTCAATTTGGGGCTGGCGCAGATCATCACTCAGGGAGATCCTGCCACCGCGATAACCACCGAGAGTAGTCAGGAAATTCTCATCGGCGATCGGTTAATTGCGGCGCCAAAAGAACCGACCAACTACCATTTTTTTCCCAAGGCGCCGTCTACCCAGGTCAAAGGCAAAATTATCTCTATGCATAATGCCATCTCGCAAGTGGGGCAGTTTCAGGTAGTAACTTTGAACAAGGGCAGTCGTGATGGCTTGACCACGGGGGATGTATTGGCCATCTTTGAGCAGGGCAAGAAACAACGTGATGTTATCGGCCGTGAAAAAGTACAGATTCCTGATCGTCGAAAGGGCGAACTCATGGTATTTCGGGTCTTTGACCAAGTAAGTTATGCCTTGATTATGAGCTCCACGCGGAGTATTCGCCCTAATGATTTGGTGAGCAACCCGTAAAAAAACGCTAATTCATGGATGATCTGATCAATGTTGAGGGATGATGATCTCGCCGCGCTGACGTTGCTGAGAACGCAGGGGTTGAGTGATGGGCTGTACCGCCACTTACTGACTAATTTTGGTACCGCAGCCGAGGCATTGCGAGTTGGCGTTGCCGGCTGGCGGGCCTCGGGCGTGGCAACCAAAGCGCTGGGGCGACTGGGTGAGCCAGACCAAGAGGCGCTGCGTAAAGACCTCGACTGGTTGGCGCAAGGCGATAATCACCATTTGCTGAGTCTTGGCCATGCGGATTATCCGCCCCGCCTGGCAGCTATTGCCGATCCGCCTCCCGTACTTTTCGTATTAGGCGACCCCCAGCTGTTAAATTCGCCTGCCGTGGCGATGGTGGGTAGCCGCAACCCCACGCCAAATGGTAGAGAAGACGCTCAGGCGTTTGCGAGCTACCTGGCCCGTTGCGGACTCGTTGTGATTAGTGGTTTAGCCGAAGGTGTGGACGGCGCCGCTCACGAGGGCGCCCTGCAGGCGAACGGGCCCACGGTTGCTGTTTGTGGTACCGGGTTGGATCGAGTCTACCCGGCGCGACATCGTGAGCTGGCGCATCGAATCGCCCGAACCGGGGCGTTGATTTCAGAGTTCCCCCTAGGCACGCCGCCCCTGGCGCGAAATTTTCCCCGCCGCAACCGCATAGTCAGCGGGTTGGCGTTGGGCGTCCTGGTGGTGGAGGCGGCGTTGCGTAGTGGTTCGCTGATCACTGCCCGCCAGGCCATGGAGCAAGGTCGCGAGGTTTTCGCTATCCCCGGCTCCATCCATAATCCGCTGGCTCGCGGCTGCCATGCGCTCATTCGTCAAGGCGCTAAGCTGGTGGAAACCGGCGCGGACATTCTGGAAGAGCTGGCGTCGCAGTTGGATTTTGATATTCATCCATCACCTGCTCCGGCTCAATTTACGGAGAGTTTCGACGATCTCGATGAAAAAACTCGGCATGTTTTGGCGGTGATGGGTTATGAATCAGTGACTGTGGATACCCTAGTTGAGCGCAGTGGATTGACGGCCGAAGCTGTTTCCTCCATGCTGCTTGTTATGGAGATTCAAGGCGTGGTCGCGTCCGCGCCGGGCGGTCTCTACTACAGGCAGACCAAGAGGCTCTGAATTGATGAAAGAAAACGTGCTCGACGTATTGATCTACCTGTTTGACAACTACATGGATGACGAAGGGGATATCGAGCCGGACAGAGACAATTTGATGGAAGAGCTGGAGCAAGCCGGTTTCCGTCAGGGCGAAATTCAAAAAGCCCTAGTCTGGCTGGACGATTTAGCTACCCGTCGGCAAGAAGTTGAAGCGACGTCCGCTCAGGCGGATTCGCGCGGTTACAGTGGGCTGGTCAAACTTTCGGCGATTCGCTTGTACGCTCCGGAAGAAATGCAGCGTCTGGATGTGCAGAGTCGCGGCTTCCTGCTTGATCTGGAGCAGAAGGGCATACTTACCCCGTTGCATCGCGAAGTAATCATCGACCGGGTAATGGCTTTGGAAAGTGATGAGGTTGATCTGGATCAAGTGAAGTGGGTCGTGCTGATGGTGTTGTTTAACATGCCGGGTCAAGAAGCTAGCTTCGCTTGGGTTGAGGATTTGGTGTTCGAGAATTTTGTCGGCTCCATTCATTGAAAATATAAATACCTAGCAGCCGCCCGACGGTTGTGAGAGAAGAATCGCGCCTGTTATGAGTATTAAACTGGTTGTTGTTGAATCACCGGCTAAAGCTAAAACTATCAATAAGTACCTGGGGAAAGATTTCCAGGTACTGGCTTCGTATGGCCACGTCCGTGACCTGATTCCAAAAGAAGGCGCGGTCGATATAGAAAATGGCTTTGCCATGAAATATCGAGTCATCGAGCGGAACGAGAAGCACGTTGACGCCATTGCTAAGGCGGTACGCAACGCCGAAGCGGTCTACCTGGCGACTGACCCTGATCGCGAAGGCGAGGCGATCTCGTGGCACCTCCTCCAGTTGTTAAATGAAAAGGGCGTTCTTAAAGACAAACCCATTTATCGTGTGATATTCCACGAGATCACGGCTAAGGCGGTTGCTGACGCGGTGGCAAATCCCCGGGTCATTTCCGATGATCTGGTTAACGCGCAACAAGCTCGCCGCGCTCTGGATTATTTGGTGGGATTTAATCTCTCGCCAGTGCTGTGGCGAAAAATCCGTCGTGGTCTGTCGGCGGGACGTGTGCAAAGTCCTGCCTTAAGGTTAATCGTCGAGCGGGAAGAAGAAATCGAGCGCTTCGTCGCCCGTGAGTATTGGACAATAGACGCCATTGCCGAAAAGCAGAACCAGGCATTCACCGCCAAGCTTGTCGAATTGGGTGGCAAGAAAATCGAACAGTTTAGCGTTACCGATCAGGGGTCGGCCGAGACGGTTCGACAGCGGTTGCTTGATGCGGCCAAGGGCAAGCTTGCCGTCACCAAGGTTGAGCGTAAGCAGCGTCGGCGTAATCCAGCACCGCCTTTCATTACCTCTACTCTGCAACAGGAAGCCTCACGCAAGCTGGGGTTTACCACCGATCGCACAATGCGCCTGGCGCAGCAGTTGTACGAAGGCATCAATACCGGCGGCGAGACGGTCGGCTTGATTACTTATATGCGTACCGATTCGACTATGTTGGGCGGCGAAGCGCTGGTCGAGCTGAGACAACTGATTGCCGAGCGTTATGGTGCCGATCAGCTGCCTAAAGATCCGCGTAGCTTTCGGACCACCACCAAAAATGCCCAGGAAGCCCATGAGGCTATCCGCCCCACCTCGGCTTTCCGTGATCCGCAATCCTTGCGGGGCAATTTAAGCGAGGATCAGCGCAAGCTTTATGAGCTGATCTGGAAGCGTACGGTTGCCTGTCAAATGAACCCTGCTGTGTTCGATACCGTGGCGATTAATCTTGCCGGCGGTGAGAAGAACAATTTTCGCGCCACCGGGCAGATCCTGGTGAGTCCGGGATTTATGGCGGTTTATCAGGAAGGGCGCGACGACACACTCGCCGACGATGACGAAGATCGACAGCTCCCGGCAATGCAAGAGGGAGAAACCATCGAGTTGCTTGATGTCAAGATTGATCAGCATTTTACCGAGCCGCCGCCGCGCTTCTCAGAAGCCAGCCTGGTAAAGTCTTTGGAAGAGTTTGGTATTGGCCGGCCATCGACTTATTCCAGCATCATTTCCACACTTAAGGACCGGGAATACGTGACGATGGACCGCAAGCGGTTCATTCCTACCGACGTTGGCCGGATCGTCAATAAATTTCTGACTCAGCATTTCAATTCTTATGTGGACTATCAGTTTACTGCGCGACTGGAAGACGAGTTAGACGCCGTCTCGCGCGGCGAAAAAGAGTGGGTTCCCGTGCTAGAGGAGTTTTGGGGGCCGTTCAAAGAGCGGGTTGACGATACGATGCAGAATGTCTCGCGCAGCGAGGTCACTTCTGAGTCCATGGACGAAGCCTGCCCGAAGTGCTCAAAACCCCTGAACTTACGGCTTGGGCGGCATGGTCGATTTGTGGGTTGCACCGGTTATCCGGAGTGTGATTACACACGCAATCTGGGCGATAGCAAAGATGCCGAGCCTGCGCCGGCGCCGGAAGTGGTCCCTGATCGCCAATGCCCGAAGTGTACGTCTGCGCTCATTATTCGTACCGGCCGTTACGGAAAATTTATCGGTTGTAGTGCCTACCCCAAGTGCAAACACATCGAATCCGTGGAAACACCCGAAGAAACCAGCGGCGTTAGTTGCCCAGAGTGCAAAAAAGGCAGTTTGCGTAAGCGCAAGTCGAGGTACGGAAAAGAGTTTTATTCTTGCGGCCGATACCCGGATTGCAAGTACGCTACCTGGAATCCGCCCCTGGACGAGCCTTGCCCAAGCTGTCACTGGCCAATAATGACGCTTAAAGTGACCAAGCGTCGCGGTGCCGAAAAAGCTTGTCCACAAAAGGAATGTGGCTATACCGAACCCGCTCCGGAGCAGGCAGAAAAGGCGGAGAAAGAGACGACGGTTTAATGTAAGGCGGCTTTGTGTGGTCGTTATATGAATGATTGGCATCTGCGTCGAGCCAGCGCGGCGATTCGCGCCGGCGGTGTTGTGGCTTACCCTACCGAGGCGGTTTATGGCCTGGGGTGTGATCCGCAGCAGCTGGAGGCAGTACGCAACCTGCTGGCATTAAAGCGGCGGGCGCCGAAAAAAGGCCTCATCTTAATTGCGGCTGATTATCAGCAAATTCGTCCCTATCTTGATATTGATGCGGCCACTGAGCGCCAGCTTAAGGCCAGTTGGCCCGGCCCGGTGACCTGGGTGGTACCGGCGGCGGTAGGTGTATCGCCTTTGTTAACCGGCGGTCGTGACCGGCTGGCTGTCCGCGTTACCGCTCACCCCGTGGCAGCCGCCTTATGCCGACGTTGTGACACGGCTTTGGTATCAACCAGCGCCAATCTCAGTGGCCGTCAGGCTGCCCGCAGTGCTTTCGCCGTTCGCCGTGTATTCAATGGATTGATCGATTATCTCCTGCCTGGCTCGGTCGGTGGATTGGCGGGGCCTACAGAAATAAGAGATGTTTTGACGGGTGCCGTGTTGCGCCCGGCAAGCCAGAAACTGGAGAGCAGCTCCCATGGCAAATGATCCGGTTGATGTGCCAGCCGTACTGGCTTATTTGCACGATTTGCAGAATCGCCTTTGCGCCGAATTCGAGGATTTAGACGGCCGGGTGCGATTTCGTGAAGATGCCTGGGATCGGTCTGATGGCGGTGGTGGAATCTCCCGTGTTTTGACCGATGGCGATGTTTTTGAGCAGGCCGGCGTCAATTTTTCTCACGTTCGCGGCGCCCAATTACCCGCTGCAGCCACGGCGCGCCATCCCGATCTGGCGGGCTGTGGGTTTCAGGCTATGGGCGTGTCGGTGGTGGTTCATCCTCGCAATCCCTACGTGCCGACTTGCCACGCCAACGTGCGATTTTTTGTTGCTGAGCGGCCGGGTGTGCCGCCCATCTGGTGGTTTGGCGGTGGATTTGACTTAACGCCCTATTACCCGTTTTTAGAGGATGTGCTGCATTGGCACCGCACCGCTCAAGGGGCTTGCGCCCCCTTTGGCGACGACGTGTATCCCCGGTTTAAACGTTGGTGTGACGAGTACTTTTATCTACCGCATCGTAGCGAGACTCGTGGCGTGGGGGGCCTGTTTTTTGATGATTTCAACGAGGGTGATTTCACCGCCGCATTCGCCTTACTGCGCAGCGTGGGTGATCACTACATGCCTGCCTATGCGCCCATAGTGCATGCCCGTCAGCACCTGTCCTTTGGTGAGCACGAGCGTCAGTTCCAGCTTTACCGCCGTGGTCGTTATGTGGAGTTTAATCTTATCCATGATCGCGGCACCCTGTTTGGGCTGCAATCGGGCGGCCGCACCGAATCCATATTGATGTCGTTACCCCCCCTGGTGCGCTGGGAATATGCCTGGAGCCCCGAGTCAGGCAGCCCAGAAGCTGTATTGTACGAAACCTATTTGAAACCACAAGACTGGCTGTCGTTATCGGCAGGCTGATTCCGCTGATCTTTTGTCCGCTGTGTGCGCTATCTGTTTCTCTCGTTTGATGGCTGTTATTGGGCACGTCTAAGGAAATCTAATGGATTGCCGATAAACCACAATGTCGGCGTTGCAGGATATCCAAGACCTTAACCAACAAATCAAGCTTTGAATGAAGATTTAACGCTCCATGGCTCAAATATACGTTATTCGAAAGCCTATTTTTGACCGTAACCTCAAGACGGTTTACTACGAACTGCTCTACCGTCAGGGAAATTGTCAGCCTCTAAATTTTGGCGACGGCGACGACGAAGTTTCGGCGCTGCTCAGCCGTACCTTGATTGAAATCGGTCTTGAAAGGATTGCAGGGCAGCGGCTGGTGTTTATGAATCTTGGTCGTAATTTCATTATCGGTAAGACGACTATGCCGCTCGATAAAGCCCGAATGGGTTTGCAGATCGGTAGTGAGCTTGATATTGACCGGGATATTGCGGTTTCTTTGCAGCGGCTTAGCCAGGCGGGCTACCCGCTCATCCTTGATCGGATCATGTTACCGCAAGATTTATCTGGCCTGATGAAGTACGTCACCATGGCAAAACTTAGCGTTTGCGAGCTGGAGCAAACCGAATTGCTTGACCAGCTATCTTTGTTTGCCACATTTCCCCATGTGCAATTAATTGCTCATGGTGTTTCGACCAGGCGAGAGTTCGAAATCTATCGCCAACTGGGATTTCATTATTTTCAGGGGCCGTTTTTAGCTAAGCGGAACTTAGCCGTTGGGTACGTATTGGATTCGAATCGAGCCAACGTACTGCGATTATTAGCGCAAGTTCAGGACCCGGCAGTTTCTGTGGATGGGCTCGAAGAAATCATCAGGGCTGATGCCGATCTGGGGGTCAAGCTCCTACGCTATATCAATTCGGCCACATTCAATTTAGCCAGAAAGTTCAATTCTATACGTGATGTCATTGGCTTTCTTGGCTTAAAGCAGCTTCGAGTATGGGTCAGCTTGATTGTTTTGTCCGGGGTGCAAAATCAGTCGACAGAACTGACTTCCATCGCGCTGGTTCGCGGCAAGATGTGTGAATTGCTGGCTATGCGCCTGAGTGAGAGCGATATCGGACGATTCTTTGCTGTTGGCTTGTTTTCGGTAATGGATGTCCTGCTTGAGATGCCTATGGCAGAGGTACTTAAGTCGTTGCCCTTGAGCGAAGAGATCAAAGCCGCTCTGCATCACCATCATGGTCGTCTAGGTGAAATTTTGGTCGCGGTAACGGAATATGAGCAAATACGCTTTACAAATAATGTGTTGGGGTTGTCGGCCATAGAGATCAACGATATCTACGCCGAAGCCTTGGTGTGGGCAGAGGGGTCGCTAGCGGCATTACAGTCGTGAGGCGATAGGCATCAGTTGAACCTTGTGGATGCTACAACAAACAAGAGGTCAGACCGGAGACCCTGAGAAAAGTGAGTTTAGATCATGACGTTAACCGAACTACGCTACATCGTTTCAGTTGCCCGCGAACGCCATTTTGGCCGTGCGGCGCAAGCATGTTTCATCAGCCAGCCGACCTTGAGTGTGTCGGTGCAAAAACTGGAAGCAGAGCTGGGGATTTTGCTGTTCGAGCGCGGACGACCGGAAGTGTCTGTGACACCTATTGGCGAGCGGATTGTTGACCAAGCTGCTCAGGTTTTGGAAGAGGCCAGGGTGATTATGAGTCTTGCAGAGCAGGGCAAAAATCCGTTGTCTGGCCGGTTTCGCCTGGGAATTATTTATACCGTCGGGCCTTATTTGCTGCCGCATCTGGTGCGCAAATTGCCTGCGGTAGCGCCCGATATGCCGCTGATTATTGAGGAAAACTATACCCATGTGCTGGCAGATAAGCTGAGGCGTGGTGAGCTCGACGCCATTATCGTCTCCGCGCCATTCTCTCAGCAGTATGTCTATACCTGGGAGGTTTACGAGGAGCCTTTCGTGGTTATGTTGCCGGCCCAGCACGACTTGGCCTCGCGCGAGGCCATCACCGTCCGTGAGTTAGCAAAAGAAAATGTTTTGCTGCTGGGCGAGGGAAATTGTTTTCGCGATCAAGTGATTAAGGTTTGCCCAGGATGCGCCACGGGCGGTGGTATTTTACAAAGAGTGGAAACCAGCCGTCTGGAGACCATTTGTTATATGGTTGCCAGTGGTTTGGGCGTTACCATTCTACCCGCATCGGCGGTGCGTCCCGGTTTTGGCGGCGAAGGCCTGGTGGTCACACGGCCATTCCTTCGTAACAAAGTTCCGACCCGTAAGGTGGTCCTGGCTTGGCGGAATAGTTTCTCCCGCCCTGAAGCGATAGACGCACTGCGTAGAGCGGTGCTGGCGTGCGAGATTCCTGGGGTGAGCCTTGCCTCTGCAGATAAAAACCCCTCGGGCGGATAACTAGGATTTCACTCCTGTTTTGGGCTGATTAGATCGTCCTGGTTGCATTTTTTCCGATTTCGGAGCAATTTTAGCCCCCTGACACTGGACAATGCAGGAGTGAAAAACGTCGTGACGCAAGGAATCAATAACGAATATCGGGCCTCGATCGTCGAATATTACGACAGTTGTGAGATTGATTACCGGATGTTGTGGCGTCTGGATCGCTGCATGGCCATGCATTTCGGTTACTGGGACGAGACCACTAAAGGCGTGTCCGATGCCTTGCTCAGAGAAAATCAAATTCTCTCGCAACGGGTTAACATCACCGCCGCCGATAAGGTGCTGGACGCCGGTTGTGGCGTCGGTGGCAGCTCGATCTGGCTGGCCAAAAATATCGGCTGCCAGGTGACCGGCATTACTTTGAGCCTGCATCAGGTTGATGTCGCCACTCGAAACGCCATCAAGCACCATGCGGCCGACAAGGCTAAATTTGAAGCTCGTGATTTCACTGCCACGGGGTACCCCGACGCCAGTTTCGACGTGGTGTGGGCCGTGGAGGCCGTGTGCCACGCCGAGGACAAGGCCGACTTTATCCGCGAGGCATACCGGATTTTGAAGCCGGGTGGGCGGCTTATCGTGGCTGATTTCTTTGCCGCCAAAGCCAGCTTTCCGGCGGAAGATCAATTGTTGATGGACGAATGGGCGGATGGCTGGAGCATCAAAGCTTTTGGCTACAGCGGCGCTTTCCGTCAGGCTATGGAAACAACGGGCTTTGCGGACATCCAGATGCAGGATGCCAGTGACAACGTGCGGCCGTCGGCCAAGCGCCTGTATCAATACTCACTTTTTGCTAAATGGGGCGCCAAGCTGCTGACCTTGCTGCGGATTCGTAATGCGGCTCAATACGGTAATGTGCGTGCCGTGCATCGGCAATGGCTGGCGCTCAATCGTGGGTTATGGCATTACGGAATCTTCTCCGCCCGTAAGCCGGGTTGATTCTCACGTCGAGCACTGTTGTCGGAATCATCTATGACTAATCGGCAAATTATCCCCGCCAGTTATCCAGCTCTGCGGATGCGGCGGATGCGGCGTGACGTGTTCTCCCGCCGGCTGATGCAGGAGAACCACTTGTGTGCTGCCGATCTTATCTATCCAGTATTTGTTATTGAGGGCCAAGGCCGGCGTGAGCCGATAAGCTCGATGCCTGGCATCGATAGAATCAGTCTGGATTTGCTGCTGGAAGAGGCCACCGAATGCGTGGCTTTGGGCATACCGGCGATTGCCCTGTTCCCCGTCATCCCGCCGCAGGCAAAAACTCCAGACGCTGCCGAAGCGTTTAATCCAGAGGGTCTGGTGCCGCGAGTCGTCAGAGCCTTAAAGAAAGCTCACCCCAGTTTGGGGGTGATTACCGACGTGGCCCTCGACCCCTACACCAGTCATGGCCAGGATGGCCTGATCGACACGAACGGCTATGTGCTTAACGACGTGACCGCACAGGCTTTGGTTAGGCAGGCACGTTGTCACGCCGAGGCCGGAGCCGATGTAGTGGCGCCCTCGGACATGATGGACGGCCGCATCGGCGTCATCCGTGCCGCACTGGAGCGGGCAGGCCACGCCAACACCCGTATTCTCGCGTACTCCGCTAAATATGCCTCCAGCTATTACGGCCCTTTCCGCGATGCCGTGGGCTCGGCAGCCCATCTGGGTAAGGCGGACAAAATGACTTACCAGATGGATCCCGCTAACGGCGACGAAGCCCTGCGTGAGGTCGCGCTGGATCTGGCGGAAGGGGCGGATATAGTGATGGTCAAGCCGGGCATGCCGTATTTGGACATCATCTGGCGGGTCAAACAACAGTTTGGCGTCCCCACGTTTGCCTATCAGGTTAGCGGTGAATACGCCATGTTGATGGCGGCCACCCAGCAAGGCTGGCTGGACGAGCGTGCCGCCGTGCTGGAGTCACTCATGGCGTTTAAACGGGCCAGGGCCGATGCGGTCTTGACCTATTTTGCCAAGCGAGTGGCTGGCTGGCTTAAACAAGGTTAATCGCGTGTCGGATCGTTACGCCGTCTTCGGCAACCCTATCGCTCACAGTAAATCCCCGCTGATTCATCGCCTGTTTGCCGAGCAAACCCACCAGGATTTAGTTTACGAAGCGATTCTGGCGCCGCTGGACGGCTTTTTCGCGACCGTGCAGCGTTTCATCGCCGAAGGTGGTCGTGGTGGCAATGTCACTGTGCCCTTCAAGACTCAGGCTCACGACCTATCCACCCGGCTTAGCGAGCGGGCCGCCCTGGCGGGCGCCGTCAATACGCTTTGCTTTGGCGATGGAGGCGATATCTACGGCGATAACACGGACGGTGAGGGGCTGGTTCAGGATTTGACTGTCAATTTAGGAGTAATGCTGCACGGGGCGCGTATCCTGGTGCTGGGCGCGGGCGGCGCGGCGCGAGGCGCGCTGGCGTCGTTGCTGGCGGCTACTCCCGCAGAGGTTGTGATTTTAAATCGTACTGCCGACAAGGCGGCGGTTCTGGCGACGCAGTTCCAGGCCTTGGGGAAAATTAGCGGAGGTGGTTATGGTTTGCAGGGCAAACAGCCCTACGATCTGGTGATCAACGCGACCGCCGCCAGCCTGACCGGAGACTTGCCCCCCTTGTCCGCACAAGCTTTGCACACGGACACCGTCTGCTACGACATGGTTTACGGGGCAGCGCCCACGGCGTTTATGCGCTGGGCGAGCGCCCATGGCAACGCCCACGTTTACGATGGTTTAGGTATGCTGGTGGAGCAAGCTGCCACCGCCTTTGCACTCTGGCGCGGCGTCAGGCCAGTCACGC
>Ga0255310_10000228_pt1 | contig 11980 bp, 10 predicted proteins | sample EtOH1_T0_E1_meta_FD_201359 | JGI IMG/M metagenome (GOLD analysis project Ga0255310, IMG submission 201359) | Sandy soil microbial communities from University of British Columbia, Vancouver, Canada - EtOH1_T0_E1 | ecosystem: Engineered > Artificial ecosystem > Sand microcosm > Unclassified ...
TTTGCTTTTTTGAAGAAACACGAGAACGAAATCTGATAATGAAGCTGTAGTTGTTAGAGTCAGTGATTTTATCCTGTAAAAAAAAGATTCAGGATTGCTTAAGGGGAAAAAAGGGGCTTTTTTCTGAAGATAACCTGAGCCACCGCTTACACCGACGGGTTTAGCCTCATGGCGGAATTGAAATGGTTTTTGGATTTTCATAGTATTGGCCTTGTTCACAAATCAGCGGGTAGAAAAATAGAAATTTTATCCGGCATCCTCAAGCCTACAGGTAAAAAAATATCTAATAAAATCCTGGTCGGGAAACAGGTATTTCTTTACACTATGAGAATTAAATTGTTATAAAATTCAGATTGGGATTATGTTCCTGTGAGTAAACAGTTTCAGGTCATATATTTGCCAAAAAAGCGGATAAATCCTCTTTTACATGAAGAATATTCTTGTTATTGGCTCCACAGGAATGCTGGGAAAACCGGTTACAAATGAACTTATCAAAGCAGGTTTTACTGTAACGTTGCTGGCGAGAAATATAGATAAAACTGAAAAATTATTCCCCGGGACAAGAGTAATGAAAGGAGATATTTTTGACATAACAACTCTTACAAAAGCAATGGAAGGAATGGATATTGTATATGTCAACCTTTCAATTCCACAAGCATCAAGAGAGAAAGACCCACAACCAGAAAGAGAAGGGGTTGATAATATAATTACCGCAGCAAACCAAGCTGGTATAAAGAAACTCGCTTACCTGTCTTCACTGATTAAAAACTACCAGGGAATGAACGGGTTTAACTGGTGGGCTTTTCGTATCAAACAATCTGCTGTTGATAAAATAAAAGCCTCCGGAATTTCTTATACTATTTTTTATCCCAGCACTTTTATGGAAACATTTCCTTTCCAGATGATGAGGGGAAATAATATTATGATGCTGGGCAAGTCTGAAGCTCCTATGTGGTTTATTGCCGCCGAAGATTATGGCAGGCAGGTAGTAGCTGCATTCAGAAAAGACGGCAATGAAAACAAGGAATTCAGCATCCAGGGCCCGGAACCATTTACTTTTGATGAAGCAGCAAAAGTGATGACAGATAATTATAAAAAAACAAAACTAAAAGTGATGAAAGCCCCGATAGGGTTGCTGAAATATATTGGAAACTTTATTCCCAAACTGAATTATGGTGCTAATATTTGTGAAGCACTAAATAAATACCCTGAAAAATTTGAAAGTGACTCAGCCTGGAGAGAGTTAGGCAAGCCCACTATTTTCCTGGCAGAGTATGCAAAGAGTTTGTAAGCTTTATTTATCTTGGTGCTATGAAAAAATTCTTATTTGCAGCCCTGACGATATTATTTTTTTTCTCTGCTTCCGGCCAGGGAAGCAATGAACACTATCTTATCATTGGCACTTATACTTCAGGCAAAAGCGAAGGCATCTATGTGTACAAATTCAATTCAGTAACCGGTGAATCTTCTCAAGTAAGTAAAATCTTTACGTCAAATCCTTCTTTTGTTACCGTATCACCGGATGAAAAATTTCTGTATGCAGTGAATGAAGACCAGCCCGGCGGCGTCACTGCATTTTCATTTGATAAAATGACCGGAACACTAAAGATGTTGAATAAGCAACCTTCGGGTGGCGATGATCCCTGCTATATTACCACGTATAAAACAGGGAAATGGGTTGTGGCCGGGAATTACACCGGTGGAAATCTTTCAGTTTTACCCGTTAGCAAAGATGGTTCACTTGGTACAGCTACAGATATTGTCAATCATACCGGGAGCAGTGTAAACAGTGCCCGGCAGGAGAAACCGCATGTTCATTCCACTGTGTTTTCAAAGGATTACAAATACCTGTATGTACCCGACCTGGGGATTGATAAAGTGATGATTTATTCATTTGACAGTAAAAATGGAAAGCTGAAACCAGCTGCCACTCCGGAAGTTTTAGTAGAAGCCGGCTCTGGTCCCCGCCATTTTGATTTTCATCCCAATGGAAAATTTGCTTACCTGATGGAAGAACTAACAGGATCCATCTCTGTTTATTATTATGGAAAAAAAGGCAGTCTGAGCCTGCAACAAAATATTACAGCGCTTCCTCATGATTATCTCGGGTCAATGGGAAGCGCCGATATTCATGTATCACCGGATGGGAAATTCCTTTACGGTTCTAACCGTGGTGAATCAAATACCATTGCCATTTTTTCTATTGATCAGCATACAGGCAAATTAACAGCAAGGGGACATCAATCAACCCTGGGAAAAGCTCCCCGTAATTTCAATTTTGACCCTACCGGAAAATTTTTACTGGTAGCCAACCAGAATAGTGATGAGATTGTAGTTTTTAAAAGGGATATACAAACGGGACTTCTTACTGATACGGGTAAAAGGATACAGGTACCAAATCCGGTTTGTTTGAAATGGATCAATACAAAGTAAAGTTCATTTTTTAGGGTTCAATTTTGGGCGCAGTCTTGCTTTTGATTTATTAAAAATATTTCTGCCTTTATCAATTCCTTTGCGTAATTCCTTTTGTTGCTCCGCAGGCAGATGAATAAAATCCAGGCATTCTTTACTGCAACACCCTTCAAAAGATTTATTGCAGTCTTCACACTGGATGAAAAGAAGATGACAGGCATCATTTGCACAGTTTACATGTGTATCGCAGGGCTTACCACACTGATGGCATTGTGCAATGATTTCATCCGTTATCTTCTCTCCGAGCCGCTGGTCGAATACAAAATTTTTGCCATGAAATTTATTGGGTAAATCTTTTTCTTTTACCTGGTTTGTATAATTAACAATGCCACCTTCCAGGTGAAAAACATTTTTAAAGCCCTTGTGCAGCATATAGGCTGATGCCTTTTCGCACCGTATGCCACCGGTACAATACATAATAATGTTTTTATTCCTGGCCTCTTTCATCATTTCCACAGCCATCGGGAGTTGTTCACGAAAAGTATCAGATGGAACTTCAATGGCATTTTCAAAATGTCCCACTTCATATTCATAATGATTGCGCATATCAATAATTATTGTTCCCGGATCATCAGTCAGCAGGTTGAACTGCTCCGCATTCACGTACCGCCCTTTATTGGACATATCAAATCCCGGATCATCAATTCCATCAGACACAATTTTTTTCCTCACTTTAATATCCAGTACAAAAAAACTTTTGCCATCATCATCAACAGCTATGTTAAGCCTCAGGTTGTTTAAAGGCCCGGTGGAATAGAGGTATGATTTGAATGCTTCAAGATTTTCTGTTGGCAGGCTGACCTGTGCATTAATACCTTCATGTGCCAGGTAGATGCGGCCCATGACCCCCAGTGCATTCAATTCTCTGTAGAGGGTGTTTCGGAAAATAACCGGCTCTTCAATTTTGAAATAACAGTAAAAGGAAATGGTAGTTCTTGGAGTTGGGTCATGTTGGATACGTTCTTTCAGTTCCTTTCGGGAAATGCGGTTGTGTAACTGGGCCATAATTTTTGAATTTTATTCCGCCCGGGAGCGAAACCCAATTTCAGGTTGAGCAAAATTCATAAACAGGACAAAGATAAAATCTGAAATGCAAATTGTAAAATGAGGAGCAGGATTGATTAGGTACAGTTGCTGTTTGTTTATCAGTCATCAGACCTGCTAAGCCGGGTCTTTAAACCAATCCTCAAGCCGGATTTGCCGGCTTCTCCGTCACGGAATGAAAAGTAATAATCAATACGGAGTATTTTTAAAATATTTTCAAACCCTCCAAAAACTTCCATGTAATCAATTTTATTAACATGGAAAGCATTGACGCCACCTACCAGGTACCAGTTTAATTTCTTTAAGCCCGGGATTTTATTTGTAAGAAACCCGTTAAAATGATGTTCAATGTGTGCTAAAGAATAAAATTTACTGGTGTTGCTGTATTGATAAATGGGCAGTAACTGGAAGCTGTTCAGATATGCAGTTGCAAATTTTGAAATATTACCATTAAAATGATTGTAATCGGGTATCTCCAGTTTTTTTGCACTGATAAAACCACCAACCCCGATACGGTAACTGAAGATCCCTGCCAGTTTAAAACGGATCAGGTCAGTAAGTGTAAACTTCCATTTGCTGTAATCTACATCACTCCCAAGGAAATCCTTTATGCCTTGTGTAAATACTACTGACATAGACGGCCACTTTGAACCGATATTAATCTTTTGATCTGGTAATTCAATATATTTTGCACCGGGTTGCCATGACAAACCTGCATTAATGCTGAAAGCCTGGTGATGAATGATATTTTGATTCACAAGCTCTGCAGGATAATTTGGCGTGAACTCCCGGTCTTTAACATCCCTGATACTGAAATCTGTAGTGTTTTCAAGTGGGCTGCGGTCCTGGTATTGAAAACCGACACTCCAGGTAAATCCATCGCCTATCCCCTTATTAAATGTGCTGGTGACATACCATGCTTCATAAAGTTTAAACAGGTTTTTTTCACTGAATAAAGTGGAAAGGGTATTATTCCTGATACCGATCGGGCTTGCATTATTAAACTGGAATACTCTTTTACCTCCCGAAATGCTTAAGGATTGTACATATTTCTTTCCAAATGTATAAGTGCCGGTAATATGTGCATTAAAATGTTTGTTGCTGAATCCATACCGCAGGTTAGGTGTTATCCTGAGTGATCGCCGGCCAATTATTGAATCAAGTCTTTTGGTATAGGTAACGCCAAGATTCAATGTCAATCCTTCAACTATGTTATAACTCACAATTTCCGTAAGCGATTTTGCATGATACTCCACTCTTTTCTTTTCTTTGGAAAAATCTTCACCAACAATTAATGCGCCTAATAATGAAATTTTATTCCTTTTCCTGTCTACTGAGTCCAGGTAAACAGGATTTTTGCTTAACTGTTCAAGGCTATCTTTCTTTTTATAATCCCGTATTTCTTCATCCATCAGTTTTACAGGGCGGATATCATCCCAGAACAGATCAGTTTTTCTGCGGGTACTGTCATGGTATACCATGATTGTATTATTGAAATACTTTTTAGAAAATTCCGGCGCTGTATTAAATTTTGAGTAAATATTTACAAAACTTCCGTAAGCATCAATCCCAAATATTTTTGCAGCCGGATAAACTACCTGGCTGTGAATAACCCATACATCTTTGGTGGCAGGAACATAAATCTGCTCTATTCGCAGGGTATCCAGGTATTCCATCTGTGATTTTTTTGTAAGCACCAGGTCCAGTGAGTGAATGCGCCATTCATTTTCTACAATATTGATATGACCGGAAAAGAGAGGTTCATAACTGCGTTTAGGAATAACCATGATGCGGCTGATCTGTTTCCCTTCTTCAAAAAAACTTCCTTCATATTTGTAACGGTAATACCGTTGAGCGTTATCAGAAATGGGAGAAATAAAACCGCGGGGGTTCAGGTTGGTTCCAATATTCACATTGTTATCGTAAAAAGAATAAAATTGCGGTGCCGCCAGGCCGTAACCGTCGCTTTTTCCGCTGACTTTTGACGAGAGCACTTCAATCTTCGAGTTGTTGGGTTTATCTACTGCAAAAGAGGAAATAGTTTCTGATAAGTAGATGATTTTTTGCTTGCTGGTATCGCCGTCTCCAAGATCAAATCTTTTCCCGAGTAGTTTACTGGGGTAATCCCTGAGACGTAAAATGCCTTTTGTATAAACTTCGCAACTGAATTTATCAAGTTGTTTCTGGTAAAAAGGTCTCTTTTCAATAGTTTTTCTTATAATTTCATTTGCCGGGTTTTCACCAGACCTCACCACTACTTCTTCCAGTGTAAAATCAAGAATTGAAAGCCGGAAGTCCTGTGTGATATCTTCTGTAGCAAGGGTAACGTCTCTTACATCTCTTTTATAACCTACATACTGGCATATAAGCGTATAATTACCCGACGTGTGAAGATGAAGAAAATATCTGCCTTCACTGTTGGCAACGGTGCCGATGGTTGTCCCCTTAATAGAAATGGATGCATTTGCCAGAACATTTCCTTTGTCATCTTTAACGATGCCTGAAATTCGCTGTGCAAAACAAGTTGCGGAGAACAGTAATAAGCTTAAACCCGTTATTAATCTCATACAGTCAATCAATAAACGAATATACTTTCCCTTACTGTTTATACAAAACTTTTTAATGAATGTTTAGACCAGTTCATGGAGTCATTAATCTGGAAGCCCGTAAATAACTACCACTTAATGCTGCAAAACCAGCTATCAGTGCACCCACAAATCCAGTAATAAGTATAAGAGCAATACCTGATCCACCTAAGGGAAGTAATTGAGCAATTTTAGCCGACAACACTCCCTGGTTTTTTATATCCATCCACAATGCAAGTCCGCCCCATAATAAGAATACTCCAAGGAAACCAGCCATGAAAGCTTTTCCTGCTTTTTGATGCACAAGAAGAGCAACAAGGAATGCAGCTACTGCAAAAAACCACCACCATTCAATATACACACCCGCAAAAAAACTTAATAATGCTGTTAAAAGGATTGCGATAAAAAATTTCATTTCGGTTTATTTTATAAACATCAATATCAGATGCTGATATCGTACTACTATAATTATGATTTATCAAATTTCATCCGCCACTTCACATTTTTATCGGTTTTATCTCCTGTCTTCATAAACCAGAGGCTGTAATATTTTCCGGCAGCCCATTGATCAACAAACTCATCGTAGTATTTACTTCCGGGATTGCCACTTTGTCCGCCGGGATAAACGCCATAGGCTTCTGTCTTATCAGTAAGATGAACAATCATCCGCCAACTGGGTCCATGAAAATCTTTTGTGGCATTTATAACATGCAACCCTCCTCCAACGAATAAATGAAAGCGGCTAAGTGCAGGTAATCTCAACAAGTGACGGATACCCGAGTCTTTAAATTTTCCCCATTCAAGTTTTCCATCTTTATCTGTTTTAGCCAATTCAGGTACTGCTTTTTTTAATGCTGCTGTTACAACATCCTGTAAAGTTTCTTTTTCAGGTGTATTGATGTTGTCAATAAACCTGAAAGCTGAATCTTTTTTCAAAGCTTCTGCAAGTGTATACTCCTCGGGCCAATCATAAGGTATTTGCAACTGAGATAATTCATCATTCCAGATACCTGCTTCAAGACTGTCAAACCAGTTTTTAAAAATAGTCACAGCTTTCTCCCTGGGATCATTTCGTTTGTTCCAGTTGCTGACTATATCAAGGTATTTCTTTTCTTCAGCATTCAGTTTACCGGCATCTGTGTTTTTCAGTAAAATGGGTAATGCAAATTCTGCAAACACATTATAGTTTTCCGTTTGCAGCTTTTGCATATCAGCCGGAGTAATGCCATTCATCTGCCGCAGAAAACGATTGATAATATAACCACGATACAGGTCATGATGCCCGCCGAGGTAATAAGGATAGGTGGTGTCAGTGGGTAATTGATTGGCGCTGCTTACAAAACCTCTTTCAGGATTTACCAGGTGCGGATTTTCTTCCATGGGTATATAACCCTGCCACATAAAACTGCTGTCAAATCCGGGCATAACAAAATCACCCTGTCTTTTCCATTTTGCAGGGAACACAGCTTGTTGCCATATGGCAATATTTCCGCTTTTATCAGCAAACAAACAATTCTGACCGGGGCAGGTAAGATAAGGTAATGCAGCTTTATAATCATCAAGATTCTTTGCCCTGTTCAGCTGGTAAAAGATCATCATTTCGTTTGATGGATCGTGTGCTTTCCAGCGAACTGCATAATATTTATCATTCGTTATTCTTCCGCCTGAATAGGATTTATCATACATGACCGGGCCAAAAATGGTATAGGCTACAGTATCATAAAAGTCCTTTCCGCCATTTACTTTGAATGTTTCAATTTTCACTTCTGCTTTTTTCCATTCACCATCAAACCAATATTCCTGTTTGCTGTCATCTTTGAAATGTATTTCATAATAATCTCTAACATCCCTCATAGCGTTTGTAAAGCCCCATGCACAACTGTCATTAAAACCAATAACAATAGAAGGTGCTCCGGGAAATGAAACTCCGTATGCATTGAAACCGGGAGTATGCAATTGCATTTCGTACCAGAGTGACGGCATGTTGAGACCAAGATGAGGGTCGTTACACAAAATAGGCCGGCCGCTTTGTGTTTTACTGCCATTGACCGCCCAGTTATTACTTCCATTATCCTTATCGGGTTTTGTTCCCGTTACAGATGCAGTGGTCTTCCATTGAAAATATAATGAATCAACATCCGCAGGTGGAGTGAGTTTTACGGAAGCCGGCGGAAACACCGTTCCTTTCGGCACGATGGGATCAAGAGAATCCTGTGTGACAGGATATAACTTTTCAAAATCATCTTTATCAAAAAAAGATTTGGCGTTTGTGTACTCCATATCATTTTCAGGACCGGCAAGGTCAAGACTCATATATTTCAGAAACAAAGCAATCTTCAGGTTATTCCATTTCTCAGGTTTATAATCAAGCAATTTGTATTCAATTGGCAGTTCACTTTCCTTCAGGTTCTCAATATAAGTATTAACACCTGAAGTGTATGCATCACAAGCTGCTTTTGAGGCTGGATTCTTTTCCGTTTCTATAACAGCTTTTTCTGCTGCATACACCATACCCAGCCGGCGCATATTCCTGTCATTGTTAAGTATTGCACTGTCGGGGCCGGGACCCAGTATTTCACTTAGTCTGCCGGCAGCTGCATGCGTTTGAAATTCCATTTGCCACAAACGAAACTTTGCATGCAAATAACCCTGCACGAAATAAGCATCTTCGTCATTTTCAGCAAACACATGTGGTACCAGGCGTTCGTCCATAATAACTTCTACTTTGCCTTTCAACTTTGAGAATTTCAGCTCCCCGTCAAAACTTTCATCAGCAGGTTCTGCATTTTGCCAGAGGCCATGCTGTGGACTAAGAAATTTTCCAAGTGGCGGGATCTTTCCCCATTTTTTATTTAGTCCATAAATCAGTCCACCCGTCACAACTGCAGAAATAAGAAAAGGTACAATCCTCATAAGTAAATTATAAGGCAGAAAAGTAAGGAAAAATATTCAGCATTGAATCTTGAGTTTTCCTTAATTTCATTCTAAACTACTTATTATGGCTTTTATCATTTTTCTTGTCATTATTGGCATCATTGTTCTTTGGTTGATCAGCCTGTACAACCGCTTGGTGAGCTTAAGGAACAGGCGGCTGAATGCTTTTGCTGATATTGATGTACAGCTGCGCCAGCGACACGACCTTGTTCCTCAGATTGTAGAAACTGTAAAAGGATACGCAGGTCATGAAAGAGAGGTTTTGACGAAAATAACTGAGGCAAGGTCTGCAGCAATGTCTGCAAAATCCATTGATGATAAAATTGTGGCTGAACAGCAACTAACTTCAGCTCTCCAGGGTTTGAAAGTACAGGTGGAAGCCTACCCTGATCTGAAAGCCAACCAGAATTTTCTGCAACTGCAGGAAGAACTGAGCGATATTGAAAACAAACTGGCTGCATCCAGAAGGTTTTTCAATGCAGCAACAACAGAGTACAACAATGCAGTGGAAACTTTTCCTTCCAATCTTATTGCCAGCAATTTTGGATTTAAACGTGAAGTAATATTTGACCTTGGCGCAGAAAGAAGGGAAAAGATGGATGAACCACCCAAAATTCAATTCTAAAACCCCCAACCCCTAAAGGGGCTTTAGATGAAGTACACAGGATTGAACAAACAAATAAGGAAGAATAATTTTAACTCTATACTTCTTCTTTTTGCATTCCCTGCACTATTACTCGGAATGTTTTATGCTATCGTTTATTTCATTGCACAAAAAAACGGGTCGGACTATGCTGGTTATGGCGCTGTTGATCCTAACATAACTTTCCTTTCTATTCTTCCATTTATTCTGATTGGAACAGTCATCTGGTTTCTTATTGCATGGGCAGGTCATTCCACTTTTATACGGCTGGCTACAGGAGCAAAACCACTGGAAAGAAAAGAGAATAAAAGAGTTTACAATCTTGTAGAGAATCTCTGCATTTCCCGCGGCATGAAGACGCCGAAAATAAATATTATTGAAGACGACTCCCTGAATGCATTTGCCAGCGGCATCGACGAAAGAAGTTACACCGTTACTTTATCAAGAGGCATCATTAATAAACTGAATGACGAAGAACTTGAAGGTGTTATTGCTCATGAACTCTCTCATATCAGAAACCGTGATGTTCGGGTGTTGATCATATCCATCATTTTTGTTGGCATTTTTGCCTTTTTAGCGGAAATGGCTTTTCGCAGTCTTCGATTTATTGGCGGGGGAAGAAAGAAAGATGGCAAAGGTGCAGGTATAATTATTTTAATTGCGATCGTGGTAACAGCAGTTTGTTATCTTCTCTCCATTCTTCTTCGTTTCGGAATTTCCAGGTCAAGAGAATACCTGGCTGATGCAGGCTCTGCAGAGATGACAAAAAAACCTTACGCTTTGGCAAGCGCATTAAAGAAAATAGATGCAGATCCTTATATCGAAGCCGTAGAAAACCGCGATGTCGCCCAGTTATTTATTGACAATCCAAAACCCTCAAAACACGGATTCAGTTGGGATAATCTTTTTGCCACCCATCCGCCGATTGAAAAGAGGATTGAATTGCTGGAGCAGTTTAGCCCCCTCTAACTCCCCCGAAGGGGGAGAACCAATGCACATTTCCTGATAAGTGAATATACTTTTGAATCAGAGATTACAAATAAGCTGGCTCTACTTTTTTCCCTCCATCATCGGCACGAAAGAGAAATGATCAAACACTTCCTGTTTTACAGCTCCGCTGTCCATTTTGGTGATGCGCATCATTTGTTGCACATCTCCACTTCCCACCGGTATTACCATCATACCGCCCGGTTTTAACTGGTCAATCAATTTTTCAGGTATTTCGGGAGCCGCTGCTGTGATGAGAATTTTATCAAAAGGGGCAAAAGTGGGCAGGCCTTCATAGCCATCGCCATAAAAGAATTTAATGTTATGATATTTTTTCAGGTAGGTAAATAGTTTATTGCTGTCAAATAATTTTTTTTGACGTTCGATTGTATAAACCTGAACTCCCATTTCGGCCAATACACATGCCTGGTAAGCACTGCCGGTTCCGATTTCCAGAACTTTTTCAAAAGGTTTTACTTCCAGTAATTGGGTTTGGTAGGCGACAGTATAAGGCTGGGAAATGGTTTGCCCCTCGCCTATCGGGAATGCCCGGTCTTCATAAGCCACCTCATCAAATGCAGAATCAAGAAAGTAATGGCGGGGTATATTACTGACAGCAGCCAGTAGTTTTTCGTCAGTAATCCCTTTGTTGCGGATGCCATCAACCAATTTTTTGCGCAATCCTTTATGCCTGTATGTATCTTCAGTCGGTTTCATTAGTAATCTGCAAGTTAATGGCTTTGAAAATTATTTCTGCAGAACATGATACATTCGTAACTTTTAATTTCATAATAACTTGTGCCATATGAGTAAATAAATTAACTGAAACCGAAGTACAGGGTTATATAGTGAAAGAAAAAAAAGGCTTTAAAAGAACCAGGCTGGAAAAAAGAAGTAAAAACAAACTAAAAAATCCATTTTTATTTATGAAACGAATTGCCATGCTCGGCTCCGGGTTCATCGGGCGGTTTTATGCTGATGCACTCCAAGGCTACAGAAGCAAAGACAAAGTTGTAAGTATTTATTCCCGTCGCGAAGAATCTGCAAAAAAATTTGCACAGGATTATAACTGCGGGCACTGGACCACCAGCATGGAAGAATCAATTGCTCATCCGGATGTGGATGTAGTTTGTATTTCTTTGCCCAATAATTTACATGAGAGTGCAGTAATGCTTTGCTGCAAACATAAAAAAGCTGTCATCAGTACCAAACCATTGGGAAGAAATGCAGCAGAAGCAAAGCGTATGCTGGAGGCTGTAGAAAAAGCCGGAATTTTTAACGGCTATCTTGAAGACCTTGTTTATACACCTAAATT
>Ga0255310_10000233_pt1 | contig 11922 bp, 10 predicted proteins | sample EtOH1_T0_E1_meta_FD_201359 | JGI IMG/M metagenome (GOLD analysis project Ga0255310, IMG submission 201359) | Sandy soil microbial communities from University of British Columbia, Vancouver, Canada - EtOH1_T0_E1 | ecosystem: Engineered > Artificial ecosystem > Sand microcosm > Unclassified ...
TCCGGCTGCAGGAAGCCGGGCGGCATCCGACGCAGCGAGATCGACCACCCAGCCAACAACAGCAACGGACTCAAACGGCAACCGTCTGATGCCTAAGCCGTGGATCTCAATAAGGCCGCTCAGTGCCTGCGCCGGCCGCACCAGCAGTCGGTCCGACTGGCCAGTCACCTGCACGCGATCGTCTCCCACGAGGCGAGTGAACGTCAGCCCGTGCGACGCTGCATTGATGAGATTCCATGCCAGCAAGGATTTGCCTGAGCCGGACGGCCCACGAATGAGAACGGCCTTTGGTCCGGCGAGAACGGCCGAGGCATGAATGGTGGAATCTGCCGCCATCAGGTCGCGGGAAGACGCACGACGAAGCGGGCGCCGAGCACCCGCGACGGCTGGCCGCCCATGCGATTTTCAACGCGGATCGTGCCGCCATGCGCCTCGACGATCTGCTTGGAGATCGACAGGCCAAGCCCGGAATTCTGACCGAAGCCCTGTTCCGGCCGGTCGGTATAGAAACGCTCGAAGATTTTATCGAGCGCTTCCGACCGGATACCCGGCCCCTCGTCATCGACGAGGATTTCCACCTCGCCGCGCAGCCGGCGACAGGTGATGCGCACGGTGCCTCCCGCGGGCGAGAACGAGCGCGCGTTGTCGATTAGGTTGCTGACGACCTGGCCGATCCTGGAATCGTGCCCCGCTATCTTGAACGCGGACAACGGGCTGCCCTCGAACGTCAGCGTCACGGTGACATCGTCGGTGTGAATTTCGTTCGCGGCCTTGACCAGTGCGTCGAGCAATTTCGCGAGATCGATGGGGGCCGCCTCCTGGCGCTGCAGTTCCGCATCGAGCCGGCTGGCGTCGGAAATATCCGAGATCAGTCGGTCTAGACGCTTCACGTCGTGCTCGATCACGGCGAGCAGGCGCTGGCGGCTTTGTTCCGTTTTTGCGACCGGAAGCGTTTCGACGGCCGAGCGCAACGAGGTCAGCGGATTGCGCAATTCATGGGCCACGTCGGCCGCGAAACTCTCGATCGCCTCGATGCGAGTGTAGAGCGCGTCCGTCATGTCGCGCAAGGCGCCGGACAATTCGCCGATTTCATCGCGCCGGCGGGTGAAGTCCGGAATCTCGACGCGCGTGCGGATGCGCCGCCGGACCCGTTCCGCGCTGTCGGCGAGGCGCCGCACCGGACCGGCGATTGTTCCCGCAAGCAGCATGGATAGAACGACCATGACTCCGGCTGCGACGAAAAACACTTTCACGATCGCGAGCCGCTCGGCTTCCACCATGTCGTCGATGTCGGCGCCCTGTGTCGACAGCATCAGCGCGCCACGGACCGCGCGGAATCGCTGTACCGGCACGGCAACGGAGACGATCACCTCGCCGCGTTCATTCACGCGCACCATGCTTGCGTGGGCGCCGTTGAGCGCCTGCGCGACTTCCTGGTAACCCTTGCCGTTCTCCGGGCCGAGCTCGTTGTAGAGCGGGAGATCGCCGCGCCCGAACCAGCGGCGCAACGCGATAAACGCGCGTTCCATGAGGCCGGGTGGTTCGGCATTCGGTGGCGGAAGATCGAACCGGAGCACATCGCCGCGACCGTACAGATTCCGGCTGTCGAGGATCAGAACTCCGTCGCGATCGTAGATACGCGCGCGCGTTTTGGTCGGCGATACGAGACGTCGCAACACCGGCGCTACACGCTCAGGGTTGATGGGAAATTCGATGCCGGACAACGCTTCATCGGAAGGCCCGTAGCTTTCGCCGGCCTGCAATTCGAGAAGACGCTCCGGATCGATCGTGATGGAGTCGGTCTCTACGGTCGCTGACGCAGCGATCGCACCGGCAATAATTTCGCTTTGCGTAAGCAGACTTTGCACGCGCGCATCAATCAGGCCGGCGCGGAACTGCGAGAGATAGAGCACGCCAGTGACGAGCGCGACCAGGCCGGTAAGGTTGAGGAAGACGATGCGGCGCGTGAGGCTCGAGAAGCTTTGTGAAATGAAGAAATGCCAAACCGAGCGGACCATGCGACGCACGGCCGATCCTTGCTTCGGCTCCGGGCGCGCCGTCTCCACGCCGGAACTTTTCGCCTCGGCGTCGCGAGCGACTGTTTCCGTGGTTCGATCAAGCACGTCGTTTAATCCAGCCGGGTTGATCGTGATCCAATCCGATCCGGGGATTTTACCGCAAGCGGGCCGCTGCGTCAGGCCGCCCGAGCGGCTGAAACATTAAGGATTTGTCATTCCTTAAAGCGATAGCCGACACCGTAAAGCGTCTCGATCATCTCGAAATCGTCGTCGACAACCTTGAACTTCTTGCGCAGCCGCTTGATGTGGCTGTCGATCGTGCGGTCGTCCACATAGACCTGGTCGTCGTAGGCCGCGTCCATTAGCGCGTTGCGGCTTTTGACAACGCCGGGCCGCGTGGCCAACGCCTGCAGAATGAGGAACTCGGTAACGGTCAGAGTGACCGGCTCGCCTTTCCAGGTGCAGGTGTGCCGTTCGGGATCCATGCGCAGCAGGCCGCGCTCCAACACTTTGGCGGAGTCGATTTCTTTCGGCGGGGTGCCATCCTTCGGCGTCGATCGGCGCAACACGGCTTTCACACGTTCCACCAGCAAACGTTGCGAAAACGGTTTGCGGATGAAATCGTCCGCGCCCATCTTGAGCCCGAACAATTCGTCGATCTCCTCGTCCTTCGAGGTGAGGAAGATCACCGGAATATCCGTCTTCTGACGCAGGCGGCGCAGCGTTTCCATGCCGTCCATGCGTGGCATCTTGATGTCGAGGATCGCGAGATCCGGCGGCGACGTCTTGAACCCGTCGAGCGCGGAGGCGCCGTCGGTGTAAGTCATGATGCGGTAACCTTCCGCTTCGAGCGCCATCGAAACGGAAGTCAGAATATTGCGGTCGTCGTCGACGAGAGCGATTGTCGGCATGAGCCCCTCTAGAGCGTGACGTCCCGCGCGTTTTGAACCCTATAAACGGGGTCCGAAATGTGGCCTCTTTGCAACAACTATGTGATTCGGTAGCGATTACAAGCCCAAGGCACGAAAACCCTGCTACGGGCCTACAATCGTGATGCTTCGGCGGTGTGGGATATGAAGCCGGATAAGACATTCGACCCTCGGCTGGCAGCCAAGAAGTTGCTGCGCGAAGCGCGCTCCGGGGCGTTGGCGACACTGATGCCGGATTCTGGCGATCCCTATTGTTCGCTTGTGAACGTCGCGACAACCGTTGGCGGGGCGCCGGTGCTGCTGCTGTCGAAATTGGCGGTGCACACCAAGAATCTTCTGTCCGATGCCCGCGCCTCACTGATGTTCGATGAGCGCAAGGAAGGCGATCCCCTTGAAGGCGCGCGGATCATGCTCATGGGACGTTGCGTCAAGGACAACGATGCCGCGACGCCGGTCGCCTATTTGAGACGTCATCCAGACGCGGAGATGTATGTAAATTTTTCCGACTTTTCATTTTACCGAATGGAGGTGGGAGGCGCGCATTTGGTTGCCGGCTTCGGCCGCATCGTTGATCTCAGGCCCCAGGACGTCCTCACCGAAGTCGTCGATGCGAAGGCCCTCGTTGAAGCCGAAGCCGATGCAATCGCGCACATGAATACCGACCATGCCGACGCCTGCCGTCTCTATGCGACCAGGCTTCTTGGCGCGGGAGACGGGGATTGGCGATGCGTCGGCATCGATCCAGAAGGTATCGAATTGCAAAACGGGCATGCGGCGCTGCGCTTGCCATTTCCGCGACGCATCATCGCGCTCGGCACCTTGCGCGCTATGCTTAAAGAACTTGCCGAGACGGCGCGGTCAAAGTGACCGAGTGCGCTTGGAGCGCCGGACTGACGCATTAAACATAACTCCACCGGCTGGCGGGCACGGATTAACTTATTGATGCAGCGCAATGCCGCCTGCCACCTTTGCATGGCATTTTGACTTGGCTTTGAGACTGCCCCTGACTATGGTCGCGCGCCTCTGATTGAGGGGCTATACTGATGTGGTAATGAGCCGCCGGCGGGCCCCAAAGACCCGCGAGGGAATTACTAAAGCGGCTGAGTTGGGAGGAATTTCGCGTGCAAGAGCAGGGTGTGCGAAACAGCGCCTATGGCGCTGACAAATTCGGTTTCAAGAATCTCGCCGCAGTCCACTGGAACCTGAACGAGCCGCTGCTCTACGAGCATGCCATTGCGGCGGGGGAAGCTTCGGTCGTGGCGGGCGGGGCGCTCTGCGCCGAGACCGGTCATCACACCGGCCGCAGCCCCAAGGACAAGCACACCGTCGTCGATGCGCTGACCGAGAATTCACTCTGGTGGGATGGCAACCGCAAGATGTCGAAAGAGAACTTCGACAATCTTCTTGCCGATTTCCTCAAGCACGCGGAAGGCAAGAAGCTGTTCGCGCAGGACCTCTACGGCGGCGCCGACCCAAAATACCGGATCAAGACGCGTGTCTTCACCGAACTCGCCTGGCACTCGCTGTTTATCCGCCAGCTGCTGATCCGCCCTGATCGTGCCGATCTCGCCAAGTTTGAGCCCGAACTTACGATTCTCGATTTTCCATCATTCAAGCCCGATGCGAAGCGCCATGGCGGCCGCGAGGGCTCGGATACGATGGTTGCGATCGACTTCACGCGCAAGATCGTGCTGATCTGCGGCTCCTCTTATGCCGGAGAGATGAAGAAGTCGGTCTTCACCACGCTCAATTTCTATCTGCCGGCGCAGAACGTCGTGCCGATGCATTGCTCGGCGAACGTGAGCCACGAGGGCGAGAGCGCGCTGTTCTTCGGTCTCTCGGGTACCGGCAAGACCACGCTGTCCGCCGATCCACATCGCATTCTGATCGGCGACGATGAAACCGGCTGGGGTCCTGATGGCATCTTCAACTTCGAAGGCGGCTGCTACGCGAAATGCATCAAGCTTTCGCAGGAAGCTGAGCCGATGATCTGGGATGCAACCAACCGTTTCGGCGCTGTGCTGGAAAACGTGGTGTTCGATCCGGTCACGCGCATTCCCGATTACGATGATGGCTCCAAGACAGAGAACACGCGCTCGGCTTATCCGCTCGACTTTATCCCGAACGCATCTCGCACCGGGCGCGCCGGTCACCCGAAGAACATCATCTTCCTGACTGCTGACGCGTACGGAGTGATGCCGCCGGTTGCGAAGCTCACGCCCACGCAGGCGATGTATCATTTCCTGTCGGGATACACGGCGAAGGTGGCGGGCACCGAAAAGGGGCTGATTGGCGTGCAGCCGGAATTCTCGACCTGCTTCGGCGCGCCGTTTCTGCCGCGGCATCCGTCGGTTTATGCCGATCTGCTGCGCGATTACATCAGCAGGCACAATGTCGACGTCTGGCTGGTCAACTCGGGCTGGACTGGCGGCAAGTACGGTGAGGGCCGGCGCATGCCGATCAAGGCGACGCGTACGCTTGTGACCGCCGCTCTCAACGGATCGCTCAAGAACGCCGATTTCCGGACCGATCCTTATTTCGGCTTCTCTGTGCCGACCTCGGTGAAGGGTGTTGAGCCGCATCTGCTGAACCCGATCAAGACCTGGAAGAACAAGGCGGAGTTCGACAAGACCGCGCGTGATCTGGTTGCCATGTTCCAGAAGAACTTCGCCAAGTTCGAAAAGCACGTCACGCCGGACATCAAGGCGGCGGCACCGGAGGTTCGCATCGCGGCTGAATAGGCCTGATGCCATGAAATTAAAAAGGGCGGCCGAGTCGGCCGCCCTTTTTCGTTTCTTGCTTTGTCAGCCGTTCGACTGCGACAGCTGCTGGCCAATCCGGTTGAAGCGGGCTTTCTGCTCGCCGCTGAGCGACGAGTAGAAGCTCTGCAGCGCCGGCTTCACGGTCTTGGCGGCGTCGATCATCGACTGCAGGCGCTTTTCCATGGCGTCGAGCCGGCCCGGAGGCGTTAGCGGTGTCTCATTCGGGCACGCTGCCTGCATGATCTCGACCGCCTTGCTGGTCGCATCCTGCAGTCTGTTCAGCTCGGCTTCCTGCGCTTCGGTCGGATTGATCACGTCCTCGATCTTCTCGATCGGCAGGTTGGCGAGACCCGGCTTGGGTTGCTTGCAGGAATCCGCTGCTTGCGCGGCTTCGCGCGCCTCCGCATTGGCGGCGATGGGCTTCGGCCCGAGCTCGTTGAAGCGCTCCTTCTGCTCGTCGCTGAGCGACGCATAGAAGTTTTCGAGCGCCGGCCGCACCGTCTGCACGGTCTGAAGCGTCGCCTCCAGCCGCGCCGTCATCGCATCGAGCCGGCCGGGAGGCGTCAGCGGAAACGCATCATCAGGCGGGCATGAGGCCTTGAACAAGGCGGCCGCATCCTGGCTTGCCTTGCGGATCTCGCCGAGGAGATCCTTCTGCTCCGCGTTGAGTCCGACCTTGCGTTCGATATCGGCGAACGGCCACGCGGTGACCCCGCTGCCCGGTTGTCTGCAAAGGTCCCGAACCGCAGCGTAATTTGGACGGGAAGCAGAACCGGAAGACGCGCGTGGGGACGACGGCGCTGCGTACGCATATTCCTCTGGGGGTCCGGCCTCGCCCCAGAACACGCCGTCGAAGAAGTCGTCGTAGACATAGGCCCAGTAGCCGTCGTCATAGCCCGCGGGCCAGAACGTGTAGTCAAAGACGTCGGAGTAGGCGTAGGGCCAGAACACCGGCCCGTACCAGGCCACGAAGGCGGCCCGGTGCCCGTGACGCCAGGCGCGGTGCGCTGCGAGATGCGCGAAGCGGTGGCGTCCGCTGAAGCGTGCGGCCTGCCCGGCGAATGGCGCAGCAAACCGGCCACGCCGCGCCGCATCCTGGGTTACGCGCGCAACGCCGTTACGCCGGTTTGCACGCTGCGTGCGCACGTTCTGTTGCGCATCGGGCTGCACAAGTTGTTGTCGCGCTGAGGCGCGCTGTTGACGGACATTCCGTATTTCGTCCCGGCGCTGGGCTCGCTGTGCTGCCGGAAGACGCCGCAACTCGCGGTCTTCGCGACGCTGCAAGGCGCGCTCAGCCCGCAACTGTTGCCGTGTATTGAGTTGTTGCTGCCGCTGCGTCTGCAGAGTTGTCTTCGCCTGTGCATTCGGCACGTTTGTCCTGGTTTGCGCGTTCGGCACGTTTGGCTTTGACTGCGCGGCCGGCGCGAGCTGACGCTGGCGTTCTGCACGCAGCTGCTGTCGCTGGATGTGCCGCTCTTGCTGAACTTGGCGCTGCGGTCGCTGGATGTGCCGCTCTTGTTGAACGTGGCGCTGCTGCTGTTGAACGTTGCGGTTGACCACTGCGGGTGCCTGATGGCGTTGAGGAGCCGCAAAATTTGGCCTCGGCGTGTTGGGCGCCGGGCGCGCGACGTGCGGCGCCGACATTTGCGGCCTTGGGGCTTGCGGTCTTGCGACCTGCGGTGGCGCGGCGCGCGGCGCCGCGACATGGGGCATGGCGCGTGGCGCAACCTGAGGCGCCGCAGGCCGCGCGGCCGGGGCCGCGGGTCGTGCAGGCGCCGCTTTTGGCGCGGCGTGTGGCGCACCGGGTTTGGCCCTGGGATCCTGTGCGGCAGCGGTCATCGGAACGGCGATGGCCAGCGCGGCGGCCAACGCCATTCGTCCAGTCAGATTCATCATCGTCGGTCCTCCACCAGCGCGGAACTTTGAGTTCCATCATTCAACTGGTTAAACGGACGAGGGTTCATCAACCCGGCGGTCGATCATTAGGATGTGATCGAAGGTGAACGGACCTTAATAATGTCGCCGCCGTTTGGCGAAGTTCCCGCTACCGCTTGGAGCCACGCGCGCGCAGACGTTCGATCAGCTCGGTGCTCGGATAAGAATCCGCGGGGAGTCCGACTTTCAGCTGCGCTTTCTTGACGGCGGCACGCGTCTTGGAGCCGACTTTCCCATCGATGTCGCCAATGTCGTCGCCTTGCTGTGTCAGCAAACGCTGCAACTCCATCACCTGCTCGGGCTGCAGGACCTCGATGTCAGGATCACCCCGGTTGACGGGAGGCGCTCCGGCGAGCCGCGTCCCGAAATAGGCCACCGTCGTCACATAGACCATCGAGGAATTCCATCCGAGCAAGACCTGGAAGTTGTCATAGGCCAGAAACGCCGGTCCGCGGCGGCCCATCGGCAGCAACAAGGATGCCTTCACCCCATCCGCCGGCAGTGTGCCGTGCGCGGAACGCACGCCCCAGGCCGTCCATTGCGAACGAGGATGCTGGATGGCCAGGTCGGCCTGATCCCACGGCAAGTCGCGTGTCAGCCTGACTTCCTCAAGCCATGGCTCGCCGCGCTTCCAGCCAAGGTTCTTCAAGAAGTTTGCGGCTGACGCGATCGTGTCCGGCGTGCTCTTGACCAGGTTGCGGCGGCCATCGCCGTCGTAGTCGACGGCGTACTTGTAGTAGTCGGATGCCGTGAACTGCATGGCGCCGAGCTCGCCCGCCCAATCGCCACCCTGCATCTCATCGATCATCAGGTCGCCGCGTTGCACAATGCGCAAGGCATCGAAAAGTTGCGGTCGAAAATAATCCGGTCGCCGGCAGTCATAGGCGAGGGTGGTGATAGCCGCGAATACGTTGCTTTTACCGGTGTTCTTGCCGAAATCACTTTCCAGGCCCCAGAACGCAGTGAGGATAGGGGCTGGCACGCCGAATTCCTTTTCGACCTTCGCGAATAGCGCCGCATGGCTTTTAATTTGCTGCTGGCCGTTCTGCATCCGGTAGCCGGCGATCATACGGTCGGAGAACTTCAGGAATGACTGGTTGAATACACCCTGCGCGCGGTCTCGGTTGATGATGCGCTGTTCGAACTGAAGATAGGGCGAGGCAGCAGCGAGCACCGACGGCGAAATTCCCTGCGAGAGGGCCTCCTTTTTGAAGTCCGCCAGCCATTTGTCGAAGCTGCCGGTGTTGCGGCAGGTTGCGGCTTCAGCGGGCCCAGCAAAAAAAATGCCAAAGGCGAAAGCAGTTAAAATGAGTATGGCGGGGCCCATGATGCCGTCCGACTTTCCCATGCCAAATCTGCCCGATGCGGGGATTGGGTCAAGCACGGCTATCGCATAAATCCCGGCCGCCTAGAAGTATCGCCACCAAACGTAGACGTGACTGATCGCGATCGAGACCACCATCATCGGGAACGCGTAGAGAGAGTAAGTGATGAACCGGAACGGTACGCCGTTGCGGTCGCCGATGCCGGCGACCGTAAGGTTGGCGGAGGCACCGATCAATGTGCCGTTGCCGCCGAGGCAGGCCCCGAGTGAGAGGCACCACCACAGCGGTTCGATTTTGTCGGCGCCGCCATAAGCGGGAGCCATGCTCTTGATCAGCGGAATCATCGTGGCCACAAAGGGGATGTTGTCGACAATTGCCGACAAGAACGCAGACGCCCACAGAATGGCAAATCCCGCATGTGCCATGTTGCCGCCGGTAGCGGCGACGAGCTTGTCTGCAAGCAAGTGGAGCAGGCCGCCAACCTCGACACCATGCACCACGATAAACAGGCCGATGAAGAAAAAGATGGTGATCCATTCCACGTCGCCGAAGGTCTGGTGAATGTTTTTCGCCGCCTTTTCGGAGTGGTGCGCCCAATTGTCGAGCAGCATCAATATGGCGGCGCCGAACATCGCAATCGTGGCAGGCTCCAGGTGCAACGGCCGCGCAAGAACGAAAGCGACCATGACGACGGAGAGCACGACCAGCGACTGTTTCAGCAGGAGCCAGTCCTCGATAGTGTCTTCGGCCTTCATCTTCATGACGCGGGCTTCTGCCGTCGCCGAAGCTTTAAGATCCTTGCCCCAAAGGAAATGAATCATGATCGCCTGCGCGATCATCACGACAACGATGACCGGCGTCAGGTGCACAACGAATTCGTTGAATGACAGTCCGACCTGCGAGCCGATCAGGATATTGGGCGGGTCGCCGATCAACGTAGCGGTGCCGCCGATGTTCGAAGCGAAGATCTCCGCGAACAGATAAGGATATGCCGGTACCTTGAGCGTGTTGCAGATCGCCAGCGTCACAGGAACGATCAGAAGCACAGTCGTGACATTGTCGAGAAAGGCAGACAGTACTGCAGTGGTGATCTGAAGGATGAACAACATGCGGGCAGGATGGGCCTTTGCCGCTTTTGCCGACCACACCGCCAGATACTGGAACATGCCGGAGCGGCGCGAAATTGAGACCAGGATCATCATGCCGGTCAGCAAGCCGATGGTATTCCAGTCGACGCCCTTGATGGCTTCCTCCTGATCGAGGACGCCGACCAAGACCATGACGCCAGCACCAACCAGCGCGACGATCGCGCGGTTGACCTTCTCCGACATGATGATGGCGTAAGTGACGGCGAGAATGCAGGTCGAAACCCACATCGCGTTCAGGCCAAAATAGACGTGAGATACCGCGTGCGCGGTCATTGCCGGACTCCCCAAGTCACGGGCGCCCAGCCATGCAGGCCTTCCGCACCCTTGCATTCCCCGTTCACAAGGTCCGGCACTCGCATCGGATAGTCAAGCTGAGGCTTTCGCACGCTATGATGTTGCGAGCATAATCCGGTACCCCGCGTGAGGGGTCGCAGAACAGGAGGACATCGTGGCCGCCAACGTCCGCTTTTCAAATCCGAACACGCTCGCCAAGCCGCCGGGTTATTCTTACGTGGTGGAGGCGACCGGACCGAACCGGCTGATTTTTATCGCCGGACAGCTGGGCCTCGACCTGGAGAACAGGCTCGTCGGGCAACCGGGCGATTTCCGCGCCCAGGCGAACAAAGCGGTCGAGAATCTCAAGCTCGCACTTGCCGATGCGGGCGCGACAATCAAAGACGTTGTGAAAATCAACAACTATCTCGTCGATATGTCGCACATCGCGATCTTCCGCGAGGTGCGCGACGCGCACTTCAATATGTCGGCGCCGCCGGCGAGCACAACCGTTGCGATCTCGCAGCTGGCGCGGCCCGGCGCCTTGTTCGAAATCGAGGCGATCGCGGTGTTGCCGGCGAAAGGGGCCAAGGCTGCCAAGGCGAAATCCTCGGTCCGCCGCGGATCTGCAAAGGCGCGCCGAAAGAAGCGAAGCTAGCAGTCGAATAATGGGCAGAACTCCGGCCGGTCGGCGTCGCGTGAGCGCGATGCGGATACCTTGGTGGGCGTGGGCGTGGCCCGCCGGAGCTTGGCTGATTCTGCTGCTGACGCCGTTCCTGCAAGTTCGTGGGCTCGTTGCGGCAATTGCCGGGGCAGCCTTGATCGCTACGGTTTTTGCGGCCGTGTATCACGCCGAGGTCGTCGCACATCGCACGGGCGAGCCGTTTGGCACGCTCGTGCTGGCGGTCGCGGTGACCGTGATCGAGGTGGCGCTGATCGTTTCCGTCATGATTGCAGTTCCGACGGGAAAGGCGGCGCTGGCCCGCGACACGGTGTTTGCCGCCGTGATGATTGTCTGCAACGGGATCGTCGGACTCTGCCTGCTATGGGGCGGCGCCCGCCATCACGAACAGGGCTTTCAGGTCCACGGCGCGAGTGCCGCGTTGGCCATATTGGCAGCGCTTACGATTCTCACGCTCATTTTGCCGAACGTCGCAACAACCGCACCGGGGCCGTATTTCAGCACGTCCCAACTCGTGTTTGCTGGAGCCGTCTCTCTGCTGCTTTACGGCTCTTTTGTATTTGTTCAGACCGTACGCCACCGCGACTACTTTCTGCCAGTGAAGGCGGGCGGCGAAGAAGCTCACGCCGCTCCACCTTCCAACCGGACTGCGCTCGTAAGTGCCGGCATCCTGCTCGCCGCGCTCGTCGCCATTGTCGGTCTGGCCAAGGCCTTGACCCCGATCGTAGAGATCGGGGTTGCCTCGCTCGGCGCCACCGAGGCAGTCGTGGGCATCGTAATTGCCGCGCTGGTGCTGCTGCCGGAAGGGTTGGCTGCTCTCCGGGCGGCCCAAGCCAACCGGCTACAGACC
>Ga0255310_10000235_pt1 | contig 11890 bp, 13 predicted proteins | sample EtOH1_T0_E1_meta_FD_201359 | JGI IMG/M metagenome (GOLD analysis project Ga0255310, IMG submission 201359) | Sandy soil microbial communities from University of British Columbia, Vancouver, Canada - EtOH1_T0_E1 | ecosystem: Engineered > Artificial ecosystem > Sand microcosm > Unclassified ...
CCTTGAGACGCCCGGCGACGATGCCGATCACCCCTTGGTGCCAGCCCGCGCTCATCACCAGGATGACCGGCGCGTCGGCTTGCTCGCGAGCCTGCGCATCGGCCTGCTCGGAGACCAGCATCTCGATCGCTCGCCGCTCCTCGTTCAACCGCTCGAGCTCGGCGGCGATGGTCCGCGCTTCTTCTGGGTCGGTCGAGGTCAGCAGCCGCACCCCGAGATCGGACTTGCCGACGCGGCCGCCGGCGTTGATCCTGGGGCCGAGCGCGAAGCCCAGGTCGCGGCAGCTCGGCGGCTTGACCAGCCGCGCCGCCTCGGCGAGCGCCGACAGTCCGATATTCTGCCGCGCCGCCATGATCTTGAGGCCCTGGGTGACGAACGCGCGGTTCAGTGTCTTCAGCCGCGCGACATCGGCGACCGTGCCGAGCGCGACGAGGTCGAGCAGGTCCATGATCCCGGGCTCGGCCGTGTCGCCGACAAAACGGCCGCGGCTGCGCAGCTCGCGCAGCAAGGCGACCCCGAGCAGGAACGCCATGCCAACCGCGGCGAGGTGGCCGTGGGCCGTGCCCAGCTCGCTTTCGTCAAGGCGATTGGGGTTGATCATCGCAAACGTGACCGGGAGGAGGCTCGCGCATTGATGATGGTCGACGACGATCACCTCGAGCCCGGCGGCTTGCGCCTCCTCGAGCGCCTCGAACGCCTGGGCGCCGCAATCGACGGTCACCGCCAGGCTGGCGCCGCGCTGCTTCAGTTCGACCAGCGCTTTGCCCGACGGGCCGTAGCCCTCCATCAGCCGGTCGGGGATGTAGACCATCGGCTCGGCGCCCAGGCGGCGGAGCAGCAGCACCAGCAGCGCCGCGCTGGTCGCGCCGTCGACGTCGTAATCGCCGAAGATGGCGATGGTCTCGCCGGCTTCGACCGCGTCGGCGAGGCGCTTGGCGCCCTTGTCCATGTCCTGGAAGACCGACGGGTCGGGCAGGAAGTCGCGGATCGTCGGGGTGCGGTGGCGCGCAAGGTCGGCGCGCTCGACGCCGCGAGCCAGCAGCAGCTCGTCGACCAGCGCGTCGGGCGTCAGCCCCGGCTCGCCCGAGCGGCGCCAGCGCCACGGCTGGCCGCTGACCGACCGTTCGATATCCAGCGCGAAATCCACCCCGCGACTGTAGCCGGGCCGAGGCGCGGGTCCAGCGCTACCTGTGATGTTCGGCGGTCACGCGGCCGGCGTCGCGTCCGAGCCTTCGCGATGGCAGCTGGCGACTTCGAGCAGCAGCAGCCCGGTCGCGACGAAGCTGAGCGCGACGATCCAGGCGAAGCTGGCGACAATCGCGGGCGTCGGGCCGAACAGCAGCACGACGACGCTCGACAGCGACAAGCCGACGATCAGGACCAGCGCAAGCAGGAAATCCGTCGCTGCAGCGACGCTCGTCCAGGTGCGCACCGAGCCGTGGACGCGCCGGCTTTTGACGCCAAGAATGATGCTTCTCAACACCAGCCAGCCGATGACGATGTTGACGATCGGGAAAAATCGCGACTCCCGGTTGAGCAGGAACAGCACGCCGGCGAGGATGGTCAGTCCGCCGGCCAGCATCGCCAGGTCGCGCGTGTCGCGGCGCATCGACCCGGCGGCCAGCTCGATCAAGCCGGCGGTGAGCAACAGCAAGCCGATGATCCCGCCGGATATGCCTTTCTCCACCGGCAGCAGTGCGGCCCCGGCGCTGAGCACGATCATCGCCACGCCCGCAATGCTCATCCACCGCGCGCGACTGTCGTCGGACAAGCTGGACTGAGTCGGTTCCGTCACCGGCCAGCGCATACCAGAGTCCCGGTCACGCAACCAATCGGCCCGAAGCCGCTGCGTTTTTGGTCCAAAATGGATGTTCATGACACCCTTCCTGAATGCTTTTCGGCCATCTCCGCGTCTGTTCCGGACCATGAATCACGCCCCCACCACCAGCGCCCTTGAGGGCCACCCGCGCGATCACTCGTCTGATCGCCAGGTCCTTTACTCCATGCTCCTTGTGGGCGGCCTGGCCCTGATGATGCTGGTCTCCGAAGTCATCGATCGACTGGAAGTGAACTCGTATTTCCTTCGGCTATACTCGTCGCTCGAGATTTCGCTCGAACTCATGGTCATCGCCTCCGTCGCCTGGGCCGCACAGGTGGCGCTTCGGGAAATGAAAACGAGCCGGCGGGCGACCTTGCTCGCGCTCGAGGCGCGGACCCAGGTCGAGTTACTGTTCGAGATGACCGACATGCTGCAAAGCGCATTGGGCTATGGCGATGCCAACGCCGTGCTTCGGGCGACCGCCGCCAAGCTGCTGCCCGGCCTCGGCGGAGCGCTGTATGTCTTCAACAACTCCGGCGACCGCCTTGAACTGTCGAGCAGCTGGGCGTGGGTAGATGGCAATCCACCGGCTGACACCATTTTCCCGCCGCAATGCTGGGCACTTAAGCGGGGTAAGCCGCATTTGAACAATGCCGACGCCAGTGCGCTGCACTGCGAGCACTACGAACAGAACGTCGTGACGCTGGAAATTCCGATGATGGCCCGCGGGGAAGTCTACGGGCTTCTCGCTATTCAGTCCGATGGCCTTGACGCGGAGGAGCGGCTGTCAGCAATAACGCCGGTCGCAGCCGCCCTGGCCGACGCCATGTCGCTCGCCCTCGCCAATATCTCTCTGCGCGAGAAGCTGCGCACCCAGGCCCTGCGCGACCCGCTCACCGGGCTCTACAACCGCCGCTACATGGAGGACATGCTCGATCGCTACGTCAGCCTCGCCGAGCGCAGCGAAAGCCCGCTGTCGATCGTGATGATCGATCTCGACCATTTCAAGCGCCTCAACGACGAGCAGGGCCACGCCTTTGGCGACGCGGTCCTGTGCGAGGTCGCCGCCGCGATCGTCGGCGCCATTCGCCCTGGCGATGTCGCGTGCCGCTATGGCGGCGAAGAGCTGGTCGTGTTGTTCCCGGATTGCGGGATGATCGAGGCGCTTGCCAAAGCCGAGCTGCTCCGCGCTCGGATCGAACGACTGTCCGAGAACCACGGCACGAAGATCAGCGCGTCGTTTGGCGTTGCGACGATTCCCGACACTTCGTCGAAAGCAGGCGATGTTCTCCGCCGCCGCCGACGCGGCCATGTACCGGGCCAAGGAGGCAGGCCGCAATCGCGTCGCCGGCGCCGGCAAGCCCGGCAGCGCTGCCAAACCCGCACCTGTCCCAGTGGTCGAACGCAAGCCTGCCGCCAAGGCCGCCTGACCGCTTCGCGACTACGCGCGCCTAAGCGCCGGCCAGCATCTTCTTCACGCCCCGCGCCGCCTGCCGCAGCCTTTGCTCGTTTTCGACCAGGGCGATGCGGACGAACCCTTCGCCTTCCTCGCCGAAACCGACCCCGGGCGCGACCGCGACATGGGCCTGCGTCAACAGCCGCTTGGCGAACTCCATCGATCCACCCTCGCGAAACGCTTCGGGGATCGGCGCCCAGGCGAACATCGACGCCTGCGGCACCGGGATTTCCCATCCCGCGCGCCCGAAGCATTCGACCAGCACGTCGCGGCGCTTCTTGTACAGCGCCCGGTTGTATTCGACGATCTCCTGCGGGCCGTTGAGCGCCGCGGTGGCGGCCGCCTGAACCGGCGTGAACGCGCCATAGTCGAGGTACGACTTGACCCGGGCGAGCGCCGCGATCAACCGCGCATTGCCGACCGCGAAGCCGATCCGCCAGCCGGCCATCGAATAGGTCTTGGACATCGACGTGAACTCGACCGCGACCTCCTTGGCGCCTGCGACCTGGAGAATCGACGGAGTCGGCACGTCGCCGAAATAGATTTCGGCATAAGCGAGGTCGGAAATGACGATTAGGTCATTGGTCCGCGCGAAGGCGACAAGCCGCTCGTAGAAGGCGAGGTCGGCGACGTACGCGGTCGGGTTCGACGGATAGCCGATCACCAGCACCTTGGGCTGCGGCACGGTAAAGCGCATCGCCATCTCGAGGCGGCGGAAGAAATCGTCGCCGGGCGCCGCCGGGATCGATCGCACCGCGGCGCCGGCGATGATGAAGCCGAAGCTGTGGATCGGGTAGCTCGGGTTGGGCGCCAGCACGACGTCGCCGGGCGCGGTGATCGCCTGGGCGAGGTTGGCGAGGCCCTCCTTCGAGCCCAAAGTGACGATGACTTCGGTCTCGGGATCGACGCTCACTCCGAACCGCCGCTCGTAATAGGCCGCCTGCGCCTTCCTGAGGCCGGGAATGCCGCGGCTGGCCGAATAGCGGTGCGCGTTGGGCTTGGCGGCGACTTCCGCGAGCTTGTCGATGACGTGCTTCGGTGGGGCGCCGTCGGGGTTGCCCATGCCGAGATCGACCACGTCCTCGCCGCGCGCGCGCGCCGCCGCCTTCATCGCGTTGACCTCGGCGAACACGTAGGGCGGCAGGCGCCGGATGCGGTAGAAAGTTTCGTCCATCGCGGCGTTCATGGCGGCGCGCGAAGATGCGGGCAAGCTTCGACTTCTGCCGCGACAATGACTACATGGAGGGCATGACCGACGACACGACCGGCGCGGCCGGGACCGGCATGCCGAGTCTCGAGGACTGGCAGCATTGGACGCTGGTGATGGGCCGCGCCCAGCAGATGCTGATGCAGGCTTGGGCCGACAGCCTCGACAGCAGCAGCAACAAGAGCCAGCCGTTTGCCGGCTTCGGCGCAATGCCGGGGATGGCCAGCCCGAGCGCGTTCGGGTTCAGCATGCCCGGCGCTGCGCCAGGCGAAGCCGGCCAGGGATCAGGCGCGGGCGCGGCGGCGAATGACCCGATGGCGCTGATGACCGCCGGGGCGCAGGCCTGGGCGAAAGGCCTCGAAGCCTGGGGGCAGATGCTCGGCGTCGATCCCGGCGGCAAGAAGGACGCCAGGGACCGCCGCTTCGCCGCGCCCGAATGGCGCGACAACCCTTTGTTCGACACCATCCGCCAGACCTATCTCGCGCTCGCCGACAAGATGCTCGGCTCGGTCGACGAGATCGACGGGGTCGACGAGCCGACGCGGCAGCGGATGAAGTTCGCGGTCAAGAATTTCGTCGACGCGATGAGCCCGTCCAATTTCGCGGTGACCAACCCCCAGGTCCTCAAGCGGACGATCGAGACTCGCGGCGAGAATTTGCTCAAGGGCCTCGCCAACATGCTCAAGGACATCGCCGCCGGGCAGATGACCCAGAGCAAGCCGGGCGCGTTCGAAGTCGGCAGGAACCTCGCGACGACGCCGGGCAAGGTCATCCACGAGACGCCGCTCTACCAGCTGATCCAGTACACGCCGTCCACCGACACGGTGCTGGAGACGCCGCTGGTGGTGTTCCCGCCGTGGATCAACCGCTTCTACATCCTCGACCTCAGCCCTGAGAAAAGCTTCGTCAAATGGTGCGTCGACCAGGGCGTGTCGCTGTTCATGGTCAGCTGGAAATCGGCCGACGAGAGTATCGCCGACGCGGGCCTCGATGACTATGTGCTGAAAGGGCAGGTCGACGCGATCGACACCATCCGCGGCCTGCTCGGCGTCGGACAAGTCCACGCCATCGGCTATTGCGTCGCCGGGACGACGTTGGCGGCGACGCTCGCCTACCTCGCCGCCAAGGGCGAGGCGGCCAAGGTCAAGTCGGCGACCTTCTTCACCGCCCAGGTCGATTTTTCCGAAGCCGGCGACCTCAAGCTGTTCCTAGGGCCCGAAGTGATGGGGCTGCTCGAGGAATTGACGGCCGAAAAGGGCTATCTCGACGGCCGCTACATGGCCGCGACCTTCAACCTGCTGCGCGGCCGCGACCTCATCTGGAGCTACGTCGTCAACAATTACCTGCTCGGCGAGGAACCGCCGCCGTTCGACCTGCTGCACTGGAACAGCGACACCACCAACCTGCCGGCCGGCTGGCACCGCAATTATCTCGAGACCCTGTACCAAGGGAACAGACTGGTCGAAGCCGGCGGGATCACGGTCGCGGGGACGCCGATCGACCTGAGCCAGGTCAAGATCCCGACCTACATCCAGGCCGGGCGCGAGGATCATATCGCCCCGCCGCAGAGCGTGTGGAAGATGATGAACCACTTCCACGGCGACAAGCGCTTCGTGCTCGCTGGCTCGGGCCACATCGCTGGCGTCGTCAATCCGCCGGCCGCGGGCAAGTATCAGTATTGGGTCAACGACAAGCCGTGCGACACGCTCGCCGCGTTCATCGACGGCGCCACCGAGCACAAGGGCAGTTGGTGGCCCGACTGGATCGCGTGGCTCAAGGCGCAGGACCCGAAGACCGTCGAGGCCAAGGGCGCGCGCATTCCCGGCAAGGGCAAACGCAAGGCGATCGAGGACGCCCCCGGCCGCTACGTCAAGGAGCACCAATAGCCTGGGCCGTCACCCTGAACTCGTTTCAGGGTCCAGGAACACGGCCTACGTAAACTTCATCCCGCCGTGTTCATGGATGCTGAAACAAGTTCAGCATGACGGTTAAGGTCAGCAGTTCTGAGCATCAAAATTGCTCATGCCCCCGGCATCAGCAATTTTGATACTTCCAGTGCCGCCTTTTGCCTTCGCCGAGCCACTCGACCGCGGTGGCGATGCGCTTGGCGCGGGTCGCCGGCTGCTTGGCCTCCGATATCCACTCGAAATAGTCGCGCTGGGCGCTCGGCGGAAAGCCGTCCAGCGTCACCTTCGCCTTGGGCGCAGCCTTGAGCGCCGCGGCGAATTCGGGATGCAGCTCGGGCGGCGGCTTGGGCGCGTGCTTGGTCTTGCGCGGCGCCGGAGCCGATGCGGCCAATTCGGCCGCCTTGCGGACCAGCACGTCGAACTCGCGGTCCGGCGGCAGGTCGCTCAGCTCCGTGAGCTTGCCGAACTGGCCCATGCCGTCCGCCTCGGCCGCGTCGCCGCGCAGCTCCTGGCCGCGCCAGAAGTTGAGCACCGCATGCGCCTTGAAGGCGGCCAAGATCAGCAGGATCTTGCCGCCGAGCGTGTACGCCGGCGCGCTCCATTTGAGCGTTTCCTCGGCGTCCGGGAGCAGCGCGTGCATGCGACCGCGGGCATGTTCGAGGATCGGCCGCGCGAACGGCTGAGCGCGGGCGATGTAGGCGTCGACCCGCGGGTCGCGGTTCACAGGATGCCGCCGCCGAGCATCAGCCGGACCACGCCGACGACGATCACGAACAGGTTGAGGTTGCGCCCGGCGGTGCCCCTCGACGCCAGTCCGACGGCGGCGCCGACCACAGCGAGGGGAATGATCAGCCAATTGGCCCAGCCGAGCAGCGGCAGGAACGCGACCACCGCGAAGATGAGCGCGACGATTCCGATGATCAGCGAAACAAGATTCAGCATCGGCCCCCCTTAACAGCTAACGGGCCGCTGTCACCGGCGTTACGCTGGCCAGCGTCTGGTCGCCACAGCGGATCTCGACCGTGTCGATGCGCTGCCTGAGCGGCCACTCCCCGCGGACATCATGAATGACCACGGCTTGGGTTGCTCCGCCCATCGGCGGCGTGACGTTGACCGTTACGAACGCCTGCACCGGATAGCCCCTCCTGATCTGCAGGGAGCGATCGAAGCTGACCTGATAGCCTCCGGTCGGGGCCTGCACCTTGCCGGTGACGCTGAGCGTCGGCGTGGCCGGGCCGGGCATCATGTTGACCCACGCCCGCCAGTCCCGCGAAACGGAGATCGGGCACGAAAGCTGCGGCCCGGGCGGATAGGCGCCGGGCTGCGGGTAAGGCGCCGGCGGCGGATAGCCGGTGTCAGGCGGATAGGGCGCCGGCGGATAGGGCGCGGGCGGGTAAGCATCGCCGGGATAATTCGGCGGATAGGACTGCCCTTGCGGAACGGTATCGCAGGCGGCGAGCAGCAGCGCCGCGGCGCCGGTTACCATCAGGGGGGCGAACAGCAGAGGTTTCATGCCGACAGCAATGCCGGACGGCCGCTGCGGTTCCCTCATTCCGGCGGCTGAGGGCACTCCTGCAGGCGCGGAGCACGGGCCAGCGCCACCGTGTACAGCACCAGCGCGGTCCAGATCGCCCCGAAGGCGATGGCATGGGCGCGGCCGAACGGCTCGCCGTAGAGCCACACCGCGCACAGGAATTGCAGCGTCGGGGCGAGGAACTGGAGCATTCCGAGCGTCGAATATTGCAGGCGCCGGGCGGCGGCGGTGAACAGCAGCAGCGGAGTCGTCGAAACCACGCCCGCGGCGACCAGCAGCGCGGTCTCGGTGCCGCTCGAACCGAAACTCGGTGCTCCGGCGGCGAGGCGCCAGGCGAGCCAGGCGATCGCCAGCGGGAACAGCAAGGTCGTTTCGATCGCGAGCCCGGCGACCGCGTCGACCAGCGCGATCTTGCGGAGCAGCCCGTAGGTGGCGAATGTGACGCACAAGGTGAGGCTGATCCACAACTGGTCGAGCGCTCCGCCGGCCAGCGCCAGGATCCCGGCCGCGGCAATCGCGATCGCGCTCCACTGCAGCCACGACAGGCGTTCCTTGAGGACGAAGCGGCCGAGCAGGACGTTGGCCAGCGGGTTCAGATAGTAACCGAGGCTGGCGGCGAGGATATGACCGCTAGTCACCGCATAGACGTAGAGCAGCCAGTTGATGCCGATCAGCGTGGCGGTCGAGAGCAGCAGGATCAGGGTTCGGCGCCGCCGGACAGCCTGGCGGACCTCGCTCCAGCCACGGCTGACGGTCAGCAGCACGGCGAGGAACGGCAGCGACCACAGGACCCGATGGGCGACGATGTCGAACGCCGGAACGTCGGAGATCGCCTTGAAGTAGATCGGCAGCACGCCCCACAGCCCGTAGGCGGCGACCCCAAAGGCGAAGCCGCGGCGCACATCGCGATGGGACGTTGCGGAGGCGGCGGCGCGGTTCATTCGACGCGCGCCTAGCCGCGCTTAGCGGCAAGTGAAAGCTCGTGATAAACGCGGCGTTGGTTGAAACCATCGGGCTGGCCTGTCACTTGTGTCGTCCCATGGTTGAAAAGTCGGTTGCACGGACAGTGCCCTCCATTTGTCTGCGCATTGCCTGCCTGGCCGGCGTTGCCGGTCTCGCGGCCGGATGCGCCAACGTGCCCAAGGCAGGGCCGCGGCCGGTCGCGTCGGTCGAGGTCGGGCCGCCGCTCAAAGCCGAGGCGTGGATGCAGATCGCGACCGCGGCCGACGAATCGCGGATCGCCCGCATGGGCCTCGCGTGGCAATCGGCGCTGGCCGACGCCAGGCACGGTTTTGCCGCCGAGATCAAAAAGGAAGGCCCGCTGCTCGAACCGCGTGGCGCGCTGCCGCGTCCCGCTCCGACCCCGGGGAGCTACAACTGCCGCCTGATCAAGCTCGGCAAGGCGATCGAGAAAGCGGCGGCGTTCGAGCGATTCAAGCCGTTCTTCTGCTACGTCCAGGTCGAGGATGATCTGCTGACCATCGTCAAGCAGACCGGCAGCCAGCGCCCGGCGGGCCGATTGTGGGAGGACGACAAGCCCGACCGCCTGATCTTCCTCGGCAGCCTGGCATTGGGCGACGAGCAGCAGCCGCTCGCTTACGGCGACGATCCCAAGCGCGACATGGCCGGCGTCTTCGAGCGCATCGCGCCGTTCCGCTGGCGGCTGGTGATCCCGTGGCCGCAAAGCACCTCGAAGCTCGACGTGTTCGAGCTGACCCCGGTCGCCGACCAGCCCGAATGAGTACGGCAGGGCGGCTTGCCGACCCGGCGGAAGTCCGCGCGCACCTCATCTCAGCCGCCTCAGCCGGCACACCGATCACTTATTCCGAGCTCCTGAACCGGCTCGGCCACGAGTTCACTCGGCCCAAGATGCGCGCGCTGTGCGCGGTGCTGGGCACGGTCGACGAGCAAGGCGCGGCGCGCGGCGAGCCCGAGCTGGCGGTGCTGGTCGTGCGCCAGTCGGACGGGCTGCCCGGGCAAGGCTGGTGGGTCGCGGGCGGGGCCTCCAGCCACGATTACACCGGCCTGTGGGACGGACCGCAGGCGAAGCGGCTGGTGAAAAAGCTGCAGCGCCAGGCGTTCGACTATTGGAGACACAGAAGCTAAGCGCGCGGCCATGGCCGAACCGCGCAACTTCACCGTCACCGAGGACGACGACGGCATCCGCCTCGACCGCTGGTTCAAGCGCCACCTGCCCGAGGTCAGCTTCAACATCGTCTCGCGTTGGGCGCGGACCGGGCAGCTGCGCCTCGACGGCAAGCGCGCCACTCCCGGCGACCGCATCGAGGCCGGGCAGCAGATCCGCATTCCGCCACCCGAAGCCGCGCCGGCGCGGGAGCCGCGGCCGCAGCGCAAGGCCAACCCGCTGACCCCGGAAGAAGCCGAGCTGGTCCGCGAGATGGTGATTTACCAGGACCCGCACGCCTTCGTCCTCGCCAAGCCGCCGGGGCTGGCGACGCAGGGCGGCACCAAGACCCACCATCACCTCGACCGGCTGCTCGACGGGCTCGCCGACGACGCCGGCGCCCGCCCCAAGCTGGTCCACCGGCTCGACAAGGACACGTCGGGAGCCCTGCTGGTCGCACGCAGCGCGCGCTCGGCGGGTCATTTCGCCAAGGCCTTTGCCGGCCGCACCGCGCGCAAGGTCTATTGGGCGCTGGTGGTCGGCGTGCCGTCGCTCGAAGAGGGGCTGATCGACCTGCCGCTGGCCAAGCAGCCCGGCACCGGCGGCGAGAAGATGCACGTCAGCGAGGAGGCCGGCCTTCCCGCCAAGACCCGCTGGCGGACGATCGACCGCGCCGGCAACCGCGCCGCGTGGGTCGAATTGCAGCCGCTGACCGGCCGCACCCACCAATTGCGCGCGCATTTGGCGGCGATCGGCCACCCGATCGTCGGCGACGCCAAATATGGCGGCCCCGCGGCGTTCCTGACCGGCGGGATCAGCCGCAAGCTCCACCTCCACGCGCGCCGCATCCGCATCGACGCGCCCGAAGGCGGGGTGATCGACGTCACCGCCGAGGTTCCGCCGCATTTCGCCGAGAGCCTGGCGACGCTGGGCTTCGAGCCGATGGCCGGCGACATGCTGCCGCTCGACCGGGCCGACCCAGCCAAGTCGCCCGAGATCAAGCAGCGGCGCGTAGCTGCGGCGGCCAAGGCGCGGCGCCGCGATCGCAAGGGCGAGCGGCGCAATCGCGGGGCGAAGCCGGCGCGCGGCGGAACGCCCCGGAACCGGCGGAAGTGAACCGGCTGGCGATCTTCGACTGCGACGGCACGCTCGTCGACAGCGGCGCGACCATCTACCGCGCGGTCGCGGAGACGTTCGGGGAGCACGGGATGGCGGTGCCGCCGCCGCGCGAATGCCGCCGGGTGATCGGCCTCAGCCTGACCGAAGCGATGGCGGCGCTGGTCCCCGGGGCCGGCGGCGACGAACATGCGCGGCTGACCGAGACCTACAAGGCGAATTTCTTCCGGGCGCGGGTCGAGGGGCGCATCGAGGAGCCGCTGTTCGATGGCATTGCCGAGCTGCTCGACGAGCTCGAGGCCGACGGCTGGCTGCTCGGCGTCGCCACCGGCAAGTCGGCGCGCGGCCTCGACCACTGCCTGGCAAGCCACGGCATCGCCGATCGCTTCACTTCGCTGCAGACCGCCGACCGGCACCCGTCGAAGCCGCACCCGTCGATGGCGCTGCAGGCGATGGCCGATGCCGGGGCCGCGCCGGAGACGACGGTGGTCATCGGCGACACCTCCTACGACATGGGCATGGCGCGCGCCGCGGGGGCGACCGGGATCGGCGCCGGGTGGGGCTATCACGACGCGCCGGAGCTGCTCGCGGGAGGAGCGATCGCGGTCGCTGACCAGCCGCTCGACGTGCCGCGGCTGATCGCCAAGGCGAGGGAAACAATCGATGGACGATGAAGCCAAATGGAAGCGCCGCTTCCTCGTTTTTGCCGCCCTGCGCGTTGCCGGG
>Ga0255310_10000236_pt1 | contig 11890 bp, 7 predicted proteins | sample EtOH1_T0_E1_meta_FD_201359 | JGI IMG/M metagenome (GOLD analysis project Ga0255310, IMG submission 201359) | Sandy soil microbial communities from University of British Columbia, Vancouver, Canada - EtOH1_T0_E1 | ecosystem: Engineered > Artificial ecosystem > Sand microcosm > Unclassified ...
GCCGGAGACATCTTAATGAGTCGAAGGCAAACGGCGTGAGCGCCACCCCAGTAAGCGTCCGCTGACTGCTCTCCTCTCTTTCAACCGTGCGAATTACTTGATGAAGCCGAGATTGAATTGACTGCGAGAGTCCACTCTAAGCTCCTGGACCGAACTTATTTTTTGATGAGGAAATTCCCGATGGCCAGGCAATCAATGCCCGAGCAGTAAAAGCCGCGCACGGCATCGCGCGGGGACGATACGACCGGCTCGCCAAACAGATTGAACGAAGTGTTTAGGAGTACAGGAATGCCTGTGATCTCGCCAAACCGTACCAGCAGCTTCCAGAACATATCGTTAGTCTTGCGGTTCACTGCAAGTACTCTAGCCAACCCATCCCCGAAGACGGCGGCCGGGATCAAAGACCTGCTCTCAGGCTTCACACGGCTGACTGCCTGAATAAATTGCGTAAGCATGCTTGGCTCGAAGAACTCCCCAACGCGTTCGGCCGGAACGGCGGCGGAGAAAGGTCTGAAGTCTTCCCGGTGTTTAACATAATGGTTCAGATTCTCGCGCATCACCTCAGTCAAAGGGGAGGCGAATATGCTGCGCGCGCCAAGCGTTCGCGCGCTGAACTCCATCGCGCCACGGAACCACCCGACTATCTTCCCACGCGCGAGCGCGAGCGCGACCTCGTCTATGAGCTTCTTATCTGTGGCGATGTATTGATAATCAAGTCGGCAATTATCCAGAACCGTCTTTATCTGCTCATCGTCGAATTTCGGGCCGAGAAACGCATGCTCCATTTTGTAAATGCGCTCGGTTCGCCCGAGCACTTCATGCCAGACATACAAAGCTGCGCCAAGAGAGCATCCCGCATTTCCCCCCGAGGGCTGCACAAACAGCTGCTTGTAACCCGCTCGCCGCTCGATCGCTGCGTTTGCCAGGCTGTTAAGGCTGACGCCGCCAGCCAGACATAAATATTCGTTGCCAGTGCGCTCTCGATGTCGCGAGGCAATTTCGCACAATATGTCTTCTACGCAGGACTGCAGACTGCTTGCGATATTTCTGTGTATGGCACAAAGCGGCGCACCTTTTCGTCGCGGCTTCAACCCTGTGCGATCAAAAAATGGCCGCGCCAGCCATGGGCTCCTCGCATTTAGGCCTTTGAAGTATTCGAGGTTTACTACGGGCAATCCTTCGGCGTCTACTCTGAGCATGTTGCTGAACAATTCTGCAAATTCAGGTTCGCCAGTTGCAGAAAGCCACATGGTCTTGTGCCAGTCGCCGTCTTCGCCAAAGCCGAGCGCAGCAGTCACAGCGCCATACAGCATGCCTATGGAGTTTGGGAATAGCGCCTCTGCTTGAAGGGTAAGTGTATTACCCGAGCCAGACATCAAGGCCGTTGTGGCCATATCGCCACGGTTGCCGATTGAGATAACGGCGGCCTGCTCGAATCCCGATGGATAGAATGCGCTTGCTCCATGAGCTATCTGATGGTCAACGATGATGAAGCGGGCGTGAGGCGATAAACGCGATTCAATCAATCGCCTCGTTCTCAGCCTCTCTTTTAAATTGTATAGGCTGTCTGTGAAGTGTGATGGAAAAATCGCTTCGTTTGATGCCTCGGATTCCTGAACATCGTACAGCGCTTGAAATGCGACCTCGCGCCGGAATAGCTTTTGTGAATCTATGTAATACGCGACGAAATCGAGCTGGTCGAGTCTTATGCCTGCGCCCTTGAGACAGAACTCAATAGCGTGATATGGCAACCCGCCGTTGCTAGTTATGCCAACGTGTCGAACGCGCGTCAGGTTGTCTTCTTCGACCGCAGCAACAACCTGACCGTCGCAGATCAAAGCGGCTGCCGCGTCTCGTTCTTGTCCCGAGATACCCAGAATGTACATTGAGTCAGCTTGTTGGACGGATACTCAAGCAGGATAGTTGATAGCAGGCATACACTTTTTCAGCCCGGTCCGGCACGCTCGTTTGGCCGCCAGGTTCTGCAAAGGTATAGCCCTTTTGCCAGATTGATTAAGCCGTGATGGTTTTGAGATTTACCGCAGCTATTCAGCCCTCAATGCAATCATCGGATCTACTCTCATTGCCTTCCTGGCAGGGATGTAGCATGCCAGGAACGCCACGATCAGCAGAACTATTGTGGTCAGTAGAAAGGTAACTGGATCAATGGCGCTGATGCCAAAAAGCAAGCTCGAAATAAATCGGGTTAATATGATAGCGCCCGCTACCCCTACGAATATGCCAACCACTACAAGCTTGATTCCATGGCCGAGTATGAGCTTGAGCACATCACTCGGCTGAGCGCCAAGCGCGATTCGGATACCGATTTCTTGATAGCGACGGGTGACCGAATACGAAATCACGGCATAAACCCCCATCATCGCCAGTAGTAGCGCTGTGCAAGCGAAGATCATCAACAGCAGCATGTTGAACCGTCGCGAGTCGGTCGAAGCCGACAGGTACTGCTCCATCGTCCTCGTGTTGGATGTGGCGACATCTCCATCAACCCTTTGCACTTCGTTTCTTACAGCGGATTCAAGCGTCAGTGGTTCTACGGTAGTTCGGATTGCCAGGCTGCAATTCGCAGCCAGAAACGACATCGTATCCTGAGATGCCTGAGCGATTGGCACGTAAAAGGTTGGCGTCGGCTCCTCGTCCAAAGAGACGTGTTTTACGGTATCGCAGACGCCGACAATCTCGACATCGCGTGGTTGCGCAGAGCCGTCTTCCAACAGCAGGTGAGCCTTTACAGGGGTTTCATTAGGCCAGTACCTCTGTGCCAGAGCCGCATCAATGATAACTACTCCCGCGGCCTGAGCATTGTCATAATCTGTGAAGGCACGGCCGTTTAGTACAGGTATGCCCAGAGCCTGGAAGTAGCCAGGACTCACCAGCCGGCTCTGTGCAGCCGGTTTATCAGTCGGTGACTGAAGAGGGCGTCCCATTATCATGAAATCATTTCGCACATTCATTCCGCTGATCGGCAATACGTTGGCCGCACCGACCGAGCTGACACCCGGCAGGGTTGCAATCCGGGGAAGGATTTTATCGAAGAAAACTGTTATAGCTTCGCGCTGCGAGTATCTCGATGGAGGTAAAGACAGTCGCGTCAATAGCAGCTTCTCTCCGTTGAAGCCTGGACTAACCTCCTGGAGTTTTAGAAAGCTCTTGATCAGCAGCCCCGCAGTAATCAAAAGCACCAGAGACAAAGCGACCTCGGCCACCACAAGGAAGCCGCGCGCGCGGTCACGACGACCCCCATCGGATAGTCCTTTGCCTGTGCTCTTCAACTCATCATTGAGATCAACTTTCGATGCTTGTAGCGCGGGCACTAAACCGAAAATCACACCCGCTAATAGCGATACGACGAGCGTGAATGCGAGCACTCGTCCGTCTATGTTAACTTCGTTGGCTCGCGGAAGACTTGAAGGGCTCAGTGCCATCAACAGATTCATTCCCTGCCACGCCAGCACCAGCCCCAGCCCCCCGCCAATCAACGAAAGGACGCTGGCTTCGGTAAGTAGCTGCCTGATGAGGCGTCCCCTTGACGCCCCGACCGCCGCCCTGATTGCCATCTCCTTGTGACGCGCCGAGGCCCGCGAAAGCAGGAGGTTGGCGAGGTTCGCACAAGCTATTAACAACACCAGGCCGACCGCGCCTAGAAGCATGATCAATGCTGTTCTGTAGCTTCCCACAACCTCTTCATGCAGGGCGAAAACCTTTGGGGGAGTCTTCTTCGCATTCGTCTCAGGATACAGTTGTTGCAGATTGCGCGATATCGAGTCCATCTCTCCCTGGACTTGCTGCCGGGTGTAACCCGGTTTCAGCCGCGCAAAGACTCTTAGAAAGTTAGCGCCACGGTCGGAACGCCTGGCATCGGTTTCCAAGACTAGAGGTACCGCCATATCAATCTCGGCACCCGGAAAAATGAAGACCGCGGGCAGCGCCCCTACAACCGTATAACTGTCGCCATTGAGAGTTATTGTCCGGCCGACAATTCCCGGGTCGCCGCCAAACTGCCTCTGCCACAGGCCGTAACTCAGTAACACCGTGCGTTGACGCCCCGGCTGGCCATCCTCAGGCAGCAGGCACCTCCCGATGGCTGCTTTAACGCCAAGCATCTCGAAAGCATTTGCAGTAACACGAACTCCGGCCAATCGCTGAGGGTTATCCCCCTTGGTGAGATTGGCCCCCCAATTACCAAACGCCACAATTTGTTCGATGGTTTGAGTCTGTTCTCGATAGTCTAAAAAATCAGGTACTGAGAAGAATGCTTTGTCACGATCAGTCCGCGTAGACCATATCCAGACCAATCGTTCGGGGTCCTTGAAATCGAGCGTGCGTAGCAGGATGGCGTTCACCAGACTGAACATCGCGGTGTTTGCGCCTATGCCCACCACGAGGGCAAGGACTGCTACCACAGTGAACCCAAAATTCCTGCCCAAGAATCGGAATGAATAACGCAGGTCTTGTATCAGGACATCCAACATGCGGCCTCCGGTCGAAACGTTTGCCTAACAAAATGCAGACAGATTCAATAGTCGGGGGGACAGTTTCAACTCAAACAGAATTAATAATCTTTCTTTGTGAGATTTTCAACACGGTTTCGATACTCAAGCACCACGGATTGCCTCAGTCGAACTCCGGCAATGGTTTGGCTAAAACATAGTGATCAAGCCAGACGAGTTCGGCCTCTACTTTAGTTCGCCTGTGAGACGGTTTGCCTGGCACCTGTCCTTCGCGTATATTGCCGCTGTTTGGTCGTCATCGTTTCAGAGGCAAAAGCTCAAGAGTCTCTTTTTGCGCGCTCGCAACTGCTTCTCTTGAAAATGGGAAAAGGTGCGTCGTAACGGCCTTCCAATCATTTAACTGATCGGCCCAATGCAGGCTCTGCGGGTCGCCGGATTGTCCAAGCGCTATGCCTTGCTGGGTCTTGTCCCAATCGCCAGTATCAACGATCAGGCGCATTGAGACACTTGAGCCGACGTTCACGGTCGGGAATGTTCCGTTACTACCGTTGAACGAGAAAGCAGGGATCGCGAACTTTGCGCCCATCATCGGAACCACGGCAAGAGGATGCACAAAACGCGCGACGGCGATGCGGCCCCATTTCCACTCCGTGCGATCGGCGCCGAAGCGTTTGAGAATCGCTTCGCGCGCGTCCTTCTCGCAGGCCATTAACAGTTCGGCGTAACCGGCGAATTCCTTTGGCAGCCATTGTCGCGGCTGTTCCGTAATCAAATAATCAGTGAACGTGCTGCTAATGTCGCGGCTCGCCTGTTCAGCGCGGGCCTGGCCGAGGACCGCCGTGAGCATGCGACGACGGAATGCCGCGCGTATCTCTGAGAGAATCACGGGCGCTTGCGATTCCGCATTCATGTTCCCATCCCACTTCTCGAAACCTTCGATCGTTTCCTTCAATCCTGCATCGTTTGGCTGCTGCGAGACAGCTCGCACAATCTTGACGAATTGGCGAGCAAAGGTTACCCCGCTGATCGTGTATATATCACTTTGAATCTTGCGAAAATCTTCCGCCGTAAGTTTGGGCTTGTCTTTTAAGAGGTCAAAGATGCGCCGAGCGCGGTAAGGCGGAGCCCAATCCCCGGTCAGATGGTTTGGATAATCCAGGCCAACGATTCGGTTGTTCGCCGTTACAATAATGCCCGACGGCGGATCATATAGGCGCGGCAATGCCTCGAAAGAAATGAAGCTGCTCCAGTCGCCATCACTCTTGGCGCCGTCGTAAGGCAGGCTGCCATCGCCGGTCCATCTTATTGGAATCCTGCCCGCCCCGTAATACCCTATGTGACCTTCCACGTCGGCGTAGATGAAGTTCTGGGCCGGCCCGGGAAAGTCTCTGAGGGCTTCACGGAACTCTATCCAGTTTCGAGCACGATTGATTGAATAAAACGCACCGAGTTCGGATGCCTGCGTATCGAGAGCCACCCACCGCAGCGCATAACGTTTGGAATCTTTTTCAAAGATGATCGGGCCATGAGAAGTGGTCGTAACGTCAAAGGCTACGGTTTCAAGCGATGGATCACTAATACCCTTTCTGACCCTGATCTCTTCATGCCTGACTTCGGCCTCTCGCCACCCGCCAGCAGCCAAATAAAGTTTTCCGTTCTGCTTATCGAAAGTTTCCACATATAGATCCTGTACGTCAGCGCCGAGGTTCGTCATGCCCCAGGCGATTCGCTCGTTGTGGCCGATGACGATTCCGGGCATACCAGGAAATGTGACTCCCGCGACTCGCAATCCCGGCATGCTGAGGTGTGTCAGATACCAGATGGAAGGCGCAGAGGGATCCAGGTGAGGGTCGTTGGCAAGCAAAGGCTTTCCTGAAGCACTGCGGTTGCCCGACACGACCCAGTTATTGCTTGCCGCAAGCTCCGATGAAAACAGCCCTGCGCGCTTCAGTGAATCATTCATCGCCTCTGTGAGCAAATTGACATCGTCCCAGGTATCCGAACTTGATGTTGTTGCATAGGAGTTATCACCAAAGGGCGCCGGTGCAGATAAGGTGTTTTTGCTTGATGAGGCTTTATTATCCGAGGAATCCCTGCCAACGATCGGTACGTCCCATGGCGAAGGTCTGTTGTTGAGAGCTTCGCGCACATCGTTTGGGAGGTCTGAGCGCGCACCCCGCATGAGGTCTGATTGCCAGCTTGTCGTCAGAGCCTCGGCCATCAGTTTGCCTATGAGCAACGAATCGGCTGCTCTCCACGGTTGCGGCCTGTATTGAAGGATTCGAAATTCTGCCGGCAGGCGATTGGCGTCACACGAATCGATATAAGCATTCACTCCCGCTGCGTATGCCTCAAACTGTGCCCGCACGGGCGAGGGCATGTTCTTGATCAACGATTCAGTGATCGCCGCAAATCCGTATGTGCGATGAATCTTATCCTGTTCAAGCGTTGCGCGACCGAGGATTTCCGACAGCTCGCCGCGCGCCGTGCGGCGCAGCAGGTCCATCTGCCAAAGGCGATCACTTGCGGTGAGATACCCCTGAGCGACGTAAAGGTCAGCTTCGTTTTGTGATTCGATGTAGGGAACACTGCGCTCATCACGACGCACGATGACCTTGTCTTTCAACCCCGCTACGCGCAGCCCTGAACCGGGTTGAGTGGTCGCGTTTTGCGTTGCCCCGATGGGCGTAATCATTAATCCCTGAGTAAAGAGCATCATCACCAGCACAAGACAACAGGCAATAGTGCGACTATTCATAACTCGATTCATTTGCTTTATCCTTCACGTCAGCTTGCGGACTCTGCGCTCACAAAATGCCCACTGACTTCGGCGATGAGGCGGTCATTAAGGTCTTCAACGAATACCATTGCATCCCTAAACGTCTGACGCAGCAAAGCCGAATCTTGCCTTGCCGATTCATCGTGTTGGAGCATCGCTATTGTGTTAAGGACTTCGACGTTGATGTCGGGGAATTCATTCGTGAGAGCTTGTATGGATTCCTTTTGAACTACCCAGGTATTGACCACCATAAGCGCGAGCATCGGGAGGTCCCTTTTTATGGCCAGCAACAAATTGAAAACTGCTTGCCGCTCTTGTTCGGTCAGATCATCTTTCTTGAGGTAGGTCATCAATGGAGAGCCTAGTCTGCGCATCTCGAAGAACGCAGTTTTCGCAACGGAGATACTGGATGGCGTAGTTTCTATTCCAGACCGCTTGTCTTGCCCGTTAATGACCTTGCTATGAACCGCAAGGTCGAGGTGGAATGTAGCGGGGACAGGGTCGCCTTCTTTCCAGTAAAAGAACGGATGGAATGGACCGGGTGATGCGTTCGCGATCTTCTCGCATGCTTCGGCCATCACTTCCAGGGAGCTCAGGAATCGAGTTTTGTCATCAAACGTATCAGGCTTGAGGAAAATGTATACATCCATCATGTCGCTATGACCCGGAAGAACATCTCCTCTGGCCATCGAGCCGAACAAGAGGACGCTCGACACCACGTCCGACATTCGCCTGATGTCTTCGAGCAGCCCGTCTAAAACAACATCATAGTCTCTTACGGTTGCGGTCATTGTGCGTGCCTCTCGATGCTCTGTAAGACTTGCTCAAACAGCCACACAGCCTCGGCAGCCGATTCACGAGATGCATCTTGCTCGTTGGTTGGAAGCGAATTGATATCCGTCCAGATAAGCTTTGTCTCGGTATCTTCCAACAGCGACTCGAAGAGGTTTGGAATGTTCTCAGTTGGTACGTCCCATTCACCCTTCGCCAGGAGGGCGGTCGCCATCAAGTACTTCGATTGACGGTCCATCTCTTTAGTGATGCCGGCGTAATTCCTGCGCCTGAACTGATCCAGCGCCCAATTGCGTATGAACTGTTTGCACCGCTGTAGTTGTGACTCCAGTAATACGATCGGGTTGCCATCTATAGCTATCTCGTTGCGTATGTCGCGGCCATAGATCACTTCTCCACCAAGTCTTACGCGGTAGGCGAGAAGCGGCTTTTCTTCTAAAGGATTAGGCCACCCGAAGACGCCCAGGCCGAAGATCTGAAAGAGTTCTGCGCGGCGGAGGCAGTAGAGCGTGATGTTGGGAGGGCCGCATTCGTAGACCTCTGCAATCAGGTCGGGCATAAACCCCGCGTCGTTTTTGAAGATCACGATCAACCCGCCGTTTGTAAATGGGTGCGAGTAGCCGATGATGCTTTCCAGTTGGTCTTCGAGGCGGTCAATGACTCGCGACGTAAAGGCTTGAACGGTTGCTTCAGCCATAATCAGCTTCCGGTCGGCACGATCAAGGAGGTAGAGCGCTCAAAGCAGTAGAGGAGAATCCTAATTCCCGGCCCGGCACCATTCGAGAACGGACATTGCGCTGGTCAGTTTATGAAACGCCTGACGGAAGGCACGGCTCTGCGGGCCGTCGAGGACTTCATTCGTTACATCGCCGCCGCGCACCGCGGGCAGATCATGCATGAAGATAGTCCCCCCAGGCTTAGACACTTTTTCCATCATTTCCCGCGTCACTTTGTATGGCGCGAATATCTCAAGCCAGTTCGGATCGCTTTTGGTGACACCCATGGTTTGCCAACGCGTCGCATATACAGCGTCAACTCCCCTTGGAAGCTCGGCGACGCTGTGTTGCTCTTCGACATGCGCGCCGTTCTGTCGCGCCAACTCCCGCGCGTTCGTGAGCAAGGCTTTCGGCAAGCCATAATTCTCAGGAGTAACCAGCGTGAGCCGCATACTCGGAGTCAAGGCAGTGGCCAAGGCCAGCGCCGCCGCCGTATTGTTACCTTCACCGATGTACATCACGTGAATGCCATCAAGGTGTCCGAACTCTTCTTTTAGTGTCGTAAGGTCGGCAATGGCTTGTGTCGGGTGTTCGTTTTCGCTCATGGCGTTGACTATCGACATGCGGTTCTGCGCGGCCAAAGCCCTCATTTCCTCGATTGATTGGTTCGTTCGTATCACCAGCACATCGAGGAAACCTGAAAGCACGCGCGCGGTATCCTGCACCGTTTCGCCGGTGACTAACTGCAGATCGTTAGGTCCATAGGCGATTGTTGCAGCGCCCAGCTTCATCGCGCCGACGGTAAAGGCCGTGCGAGTGCGTGTTGATGTCCCGCGAAAGTAGATGCCCACCATCCTGCCTTTGAGCGAGTGCCTTCCGTTCATATCTCCTGCCGCTATCTCAAGAGCACGGTCAACAAGCTGCGATAAAGTCTCCGAACCCAGGTCAGATATTGAAAGAACATGTTTGACCGCCATATCCGTCTCCTTTCGCCCAGGCGCCCGTCAGGTGTTCGCCCGCTCAAAGCCGCGCAGCGCGTCATCAGTTGAAAGTTGCATTAATATCGGAGCCGGCAACCGCGTCTGCTACCTCATCTTCTAAATGGCGCAACCGCGGATATGAATAACCGGCCATAACTATGAGCAAGGTGAGAATGCCCATTATGATGAACAGAAACCCGATCCCGCGCCCTGGCCCCGCACCTATTAGTCGCCCCACTGTTGGAGCCAGAGGGCCTTCGGCTGCAAGCAAAGGCTCGAACACGTATTCAGCAAGAGGTCCGGCTATCAGATAAGAGAATGGCACTGAAGACCACGCGATCATGCGCCGAACCGCGAAAACTCGCCCCTGAACTTGCGGAGCAATCTTGCTTTGCCAGATAGCCTGGCTCGATCCGTTTATGAACGGGAGACAGAAGAAGAAGAAGAAGGCGGCTACGGCGATGAGCTGCGCCGAAGGGCGAAGTCCAGCAAGAATGAAGCAGAGGCCCGTCAGAAGCTGGAATCCGAGAACTCCATTGATGCGCCGCTTCGGGCCGCCCCACGCGCTCATCAGCATGCTGCCGAAAAGCATGCCGCTTCCGCCTACGGAAAGAACTGTCCCAAGCACCGAAGGCGAGGTGAAAGACAAAACCATGGGCGTCGTCAGCACCAGTATGAAGCCGCCGAAGAAATTGGAAACGGCAAAAAACAGGAGCAGCGCCATAAGGCCCGGCCGCGATGTGATGCATCTCCACCCGTAGGCGACTTCGCGCAACAGAGACTCCTTTTCTGCTCCGATCTCGCCAAGCTTTGGCGGCGACGGTATATGAACAAGCAGGAGGGTGAGAACCGAGAAAAGAAACGTCGCGAAGTCAACCAGAAAGATGCCGTGCAGGTTGATCGCTAACAGCAGCACGCCACCCAGCACAGGCGACAACAGATGGCCTAGAGCTTCACCTGTTTGCACCATTCCGGCGGCTCGCCCATAATGCTCCCTGCTTACGAGCATTGTCGTGGCAGCCGAGTAGGCGGGCCACTGGAAGGCGCTCAAAGCCGAGTTGATTACCAATGCTACGCAGACGTGCCAGATTCCCAGAAGACCGGCAAAGTAGAGCATAGCAACGGCGAGGATGCTCAGGCCCGCGCCAACGTCACTGAATATCATCGCTCGACGACGATCCCAACGATCTATCAGCGCGCCGGCTAGCGGAGAAACCGCAATCCCCGGCAGCCTCGAACAGACCGTGATGAACGCGAACTGGGTGGTCGAACCGGTCCTCTGAAAAACCCATACACCGAGCGCAAACCCCGTAAGCCCTGAGCCGACCAGCGACACAACCTGCCCAAACCAGATGAGCAGAAATGTTGACATGGTTTGCGGCGCAACTGGCGCTGCCGCTCGATCTATGCTCGCAGCCATGCTAAGAGTGTTTTCTTAATCAGAAAGCCACTTGAATTCGGCTGAGTACGACAAAATAGGTCTTGTCGCCAGGGTTCGGAGAGCGCGCAGGGTCTTTGAATCGCTCGAAGCCCAAATCGAGCACGTACCGCATGAAGCGATTCATGTACCAATTCGGCCCGAAGAAAAATGTCTCCGCGCGATTCGATTTTGCGGTGCCGTTTGCTATCTGAAGATTCGAGTAACGGAATTTCAATTCCCATGCGCCGAACCCCGGGTTGCCGTTCCCTTCGCCAAACAGATTGCGCCTGGGCGCTACGGCTGCGTTATCGGGCTTGGCCTCGCCCGTCAACAGGTAAGTCGCCTGAGCCGTATAGCCCTTGGCCACAACGCCAGGAAGGTCTCTGCCGCTCAGCCCAAGGTCCTCGCGGCTCTGATTCGTCTGATCATATTCGGCGCGTATCGTCGCGGGCCCCAGCAGCCACGTCAGCTCGCCGTTGGCTCGAATGGTCTTGCCGTTGATCGCGTCGGGCGAGTAGTAAGTGAAGCTGCGGCTTTCGGTCTGGCCGCGCACGCTTGTGCCGCCGAAGCTTCGGCCCTGGGCGTATGCGCCGCCGAACGCAAGGCCTCTGGTCAGGAAGCCGTGACCGTTTTTCCAGGGAGCGAAGCGCAAGCGAATGACGCTTTCAGGAGTCCCGTTGTTGTTGAGCACCAGCGCCACTTTGCAGTTGAATGCGCCGACCTGATATTCAAAG
>Ga0255310_10000237_pt1 | contig 11874 bp, 8 predicted proteins | sample EtOH1_T0_E1_meta_FD_201359 | JGI IMG/M metagenome (GOLD analysis project Ga0255310, IMG submission 201359) | Sandy soil microbial communities from University of British Columbia, Vancouver, Canada - EtOH1_T0_E1 | ecosystem: Engineered > Artificial ecosystem > Sand microcosm > Unclassified ...
AAGGGGAAACGGTGTTGATGTCGCGTGCCATCGACCGTCAGGGCAAAATGCAGCCCGCGTCCGATTGGCGCAATTCTGTTTATGCCGTAAAGGTTTCGAGAAGGAGCCCCGCTTGAATGCGCCGGTCATTTGCCCCCGCGGTACGGCGCGTTAAAATGCAGAAAATTCGACCTTAATGGAGTAAGTGATGACCGCTATCCGCGGCTATGTCGCGCCGACCACTGAAGCCGATGCGCTCGGTGTGCATTCGCTCGACCAGTTTGTCCTCGCCGTTCCCGATGCGGCTGTCGCGCAGGATTTCTACGGCAACTTCGGTCTCGATGTCCGCCGCGACGGCAATGTGCTCGCCATCAAGACCTTCGGTCACGATCACCGCTGGGGCTCCGTTGTCGAAGGCGTCAAGACCAAGGCGCTGCATCACCTGTCGTTCGGCTGCTATGCGGAGGACCTCCCGCGGCTGAAGGCACGCATCGAGGACCAGGGCGTCAAGCTGATCGATCCGCCGCCCGGATTCGAGAGCAATGGCTTCTGGTTCCGCAACCACGAAGGCGTGCTGATCGAGGTCAAGGTTGGCCCCAAGGTGTCGCCTGACAGGAAATCGGAGAGCCAATGGGTGTCTGTTCCCGCCGGTAAGCCCGGTGCCGCTGTCCGTGCGGCCACGCCACCGGTTCGCCCGCGTCGCCTTTCGCACGTTCTGATGTTCACGCGGGACGTGTCGGAATCGATCAAGTTCTACGAGCGCACGCTTGGCTTACGGCTGTCAGACCGCGCCTCCGATCTCGTCGCCTTTATGCACGGCATCCACGGCAGCGACCATCATCTGCTCGCACTCGTGAAATCGGTCGCGCCCGGCTTCCACCATTGCAGCTGGGACGTTGCCAGCCTGAACGATATCGGCCTCGGCGCGATGCGCATGCACGACAAGGGCTGGACCAAGGGCTGGGGCCTCGGCCGCCACGTGCTGGGCTCGAACTATTTTCACTACGTGCGTGATCCGTGGGGCAGCTTCTCGGAATATTCCTGCGACATCGACTATATCCCGAAGGACGAGCGCTGGCCGGCCGCCGACCACAAGCCGGAGGACTCGTTCTATCTGTGGGGTCCCGACGTTCCGCGCGAGTTCACGATCAACTACGAAGGCGGCGAGAGCTGATTTCGGCTGCTGCGGTCACTCGACCGCCAGCTTCACCTTTTCGCCCGCCTTCAGGCGGTCGTGCGCGCCCAGTCCATTGAGGACGCGGAAGCGCTCAAGCGAACGGTCTGACGTGCCCATGCGGCGCGCGAGCTTCTCGACAGTGTCGTCGGGCGCAACGGTCACGATCTTCAGGTGCAGCGGCTTCACCTGCTCGCTCTCCTTCAGCGTCATACGGCGGAAGGTCATTACTGATTCACGGAACGCGCGGTCGGCCTGCTCGGTCCTGTTTTTCGCTGCGAAGATGAAACGGTAGACGTCACTGCCAAAGCGCACGGCGAAGAGACGGAACGTCCAGCCGGTGCCGTTCGCGGCCGCGGTTGCCGCAGGGAAGCCGTTGACGGTGAACTCCTCGACGCTGCCGGCATCGACATTTTCCATCCAGCCGGACTTGAGATAATTGGGCAACGACTGCTCCGCCGGTACGCTCACCACATCCAGCCGCAATGCTTCATCGCCCCGGTCCTTGAGGCCGAGCACTGCCTGTGCGGTGTTGTCGAGCGTGAAGCCGGGTGGTGCGATGAAGCTGAAGCCGAGCTTGGGATGCAGGAAGTGCCGCCCGCGCGCGAAACCTTCGCTCGGGTCCTCGCCATAGACCAAGCCGTCGAGGGCGGCGAGATATTCGGTGTGGTCACGCTCGCCACGGCCGGGGCCGCTGAACTGGCGTGCATTGGCGAGCGCGTTCTTCACGCGCTCGGGCGTCGCCGGATGGCTCGAGAGGAAATCGACGCCGCGCGGCCCGGCACTGTCGCTTGCCTTGAGATCCGCATTGCGCTGCATGTCGGACAGGAAGCGCGACGCGCCGTAGGGATCGAATCCGGCGCGCGCCGAGATTCCGACACCGATGCCGTCAGCCTCGAACTCCTGCGCGCGTGAGAAGGCGGCGAGCGTCAGCTTCGACTTGGCGAGCGCCAGCGCGCCCACTTGCGGATCGCTGAGCACGTCGCTTACGACGTGGCCTATGATCGCGACCTGGCGCGCTTGTTCCTCGCGGATGGCTGCGTGGCGTGCGATCACATGTCCCATCTCATGTGCGAGTACGGACGCGAGCTCCGCCTTGTCATTGGCGAGCGCGATCAGGCCGCGGGTGATGTAGAGGCGGCCGTCCGGCAGCGCGAAAGCGTTGATTGCCGGCGAATTGAGGATCGTTACCTTGAATTTGAGATCTGGCCGCTCGGACGCCGCCACCAGCCGCTCGACCGTTTTCTCGATCATCGTCTGCAGGCGCGCATTGTCATAGGCGCCGCCATAAGAGGCGAGGATGCGCGCGTTCTCGCGCTGCGCCGCCGGCTCGCGCGCGGTCGGCGCGGTGGCTTTCGGAATCGGCAGCGAAACGAAGCGGTCGCCCGGCGAGCCGGTGCAGCCGGCGAGCAGGACGGCGAGCGCGGCCGCGATGCCGAGCGCACGCGTCACCTTGATTGTCGACTGTCCCCCCATGACCACCGACGCTACGTTACCTGATGACCTCGATCTGCTCAGGAGCCGACGCTTCCATTATTGGACCGCGGCGCTGCTCCACCCAGCCTCGCACCCTGATCCTGCGGCCTTCCAGCTCCTTCGGGTCGATGTTCGCCGCCGCGAAATCTCGCCGATGACGCTTGAGGATGGTGACCGCGAAGTCCTGCGCCCACCGTCGCCCGAAATTGACATATATAGTGGCGCCGTTCTCCCGCACCGACAAGACCTTGCCCTCGATAAGGGCGAACTGACCCCGAACAGCCGTAATGCGGGTAATATCGTGTGACGGCAAAGGGGCGAAATTGGGGTCGGCCCAGAGGCCCCGTGCGGCAGCGCGTGCCGCGCGTTCCGCCTTCAGCAGCAGTTCCGCACAGCGGCGGTCGCCGACGCGGGCCGAAACGCGCGCTGCGCCTTGCGCGAGCATCAGTTGCTGCAGCGACTCATGCCCGTCATCCGTATAGGCGATGGCGACTACGCGACCGTACCGGTCCTGTTCAGAACCAAGCTTTTCCAGCCGCAGCATCCTGCCGGCGGCGAGTACGTTCAGCGCGGCGCGACCCGCATCATCTGCCTCGATTGCGGTCAGTCGCAGCTCGCGCCCGTCGGCGAGCAGCAGCGTGCGCCCGTCGCGCACGCCGGCGACGGCTGCTGTGCCGAGACCGGGAAGTCTGCAAGCTTCCTGTGCCATGGCGCCGGACACGAGCGCCGTTGCAGCGGTTGCAATCACAAGGCGGAACACTACGGACATGAACACCACCGGGAACCGCTGGAATTGGCGCCTCGACCTAATGGGCGGCGCCATGAGAGGCAAATGAGAGGCTCATGAAAAGCTAGAATGTTTAAGGCGGCCATAACATCCTGCCGCTGGGGGAGGACCATCGATGACGTCGCGCCGCGATCTGCCGGTTCGCCGTCGACTGACCCGGTCAGCGGCGTAACTTCGAGCCTTCGCCGTTGCCCGTCAGCGTATTCATGAAGACGACCAGGTCGTGCCGTTCCGCATCGCTGAGCTGGATCGGAACAAGCAGCGGCGAGCGGCTGGGCCGATCGATGCCGCCTTTCTCGTAGTGGCGCATAACGTCGTCGAGCGTAGCAAGCGATGCGTTGTGCATGTACGGCGCGCGCAGCGCCACCGAGCGCAGTGTCGGGGTCTTGAAGGCGAAGTTCAGCGTCTCGTCCTTGGCCGCCTTGCCGCGGCCCTGATCGGTCGTGGTGGTGCCGATGTCGTGAAACTGGTCATCGGTGAATCGCCAGCCGTTGTGGCAGGCGACACAGGCGGCCTTGCCATTGAACAGCGCAAAGCCACGCTTGGCGGCGGCACTGATCGCAGTCTCGTCACCGGCGACCCAGCGGTCGAACGGCGTTATCGCAGGCTCCAGCGTGCGTTCGAACGCTGCCAGTGCTGTTGCAATAGCATCGACATCGATTGGCCGGCCGGGCAGGGCGGCGTTGAATTTCGCGGCGTAGCCGGAATCCGATTTGACGCGTTCCTCGATGATCTCGACCTTCACCGGGGTGCTGGTTTCACGCATCGACATCGACCCGGTGGCAATCGAAGATTTCGCTTGCGCCTCGAGTGTCGCGCTGCGTCCGTCCCAGCCGACCAGCGCCTTGCCGGCGTGGCCGAGCCCGATCAGCGGCTGTGACTTGCGCGACGTTGGCTTGCCTGAATCGTTGATCGGATGCGCATCGGTCACCACATAGCCGAGTTCGGGAAAATGGCAGCTCGCGCACGCCGTCTTGCCTGACGCAGAGATACGAGCATCGAAGAAGAGGTTGCGGCCGAGATCGGCCAGCGCCTTGTTCTCGACCGGACGTGCGGCAGGGCGGCGATAATCGGTTTTGATGGCCTTTAGGTCCTGTGCCGGCGCCGGTTTTGACTGTGTGAGGGTAAGCACACCCGCGGCTGCAAGCAGGATTGCCGCCGCAACAATGAATGCGATGCCTTTTTGATGATGTGGTCTGATCATTGGCCGCCGAGCTCCGCCCGCCGCGCCTCTAGTTGGCCCGGCCAATGAAATCTTGGGCGTAAGCGTCGTTCGCTGGGACTCCGGCGACAAAACGCTGATAGGCTTGCCGCAATTCAAAATTGTTTATAATTCAAACGGATGGTCCCGTAGCTCAGCCGGATAGAGCAGCGGTTTCCTAAACCGAAGGTCGGAGGTTCGACTCCTCTCGGGACCGCCACCCTCGCGATCGGGGGCAAAGCGGATATGACGATTACATCGCGGGGAGAGATCGGCCTCCGATCAGTTTTGGACGCGCTCTTACGCCCAAACCCAGATTGGATGGGAGTGGCTAGGTTTTTGACCACTACGCGGTACGCCTTAAATCGGCATGTTCCTTTGGATTTTGGTGTAATTCCCGCTCAGCAGACCCGACCGCGTCTGGCGCTGCATACAATTTAGTCTGCATCTCATTCAGAAGTTGCTGCAGCGTTTCGGCAATCTGCTCCGTCGAATCCGTATTGAGGCGCCTGTCGGTGTCAGTGTCAAATTCGTTCAGTGCCGACGTGTATGGCCGTTCTGTGTTCCAGCGGTCACGAGCTTTGCGCCGGCGCACCCAGCGCACGGTGTGATACGTCGGACCAAACAATGCGAGCAGCGCAAGCGTGATAACGATCGCAGGCGAAGGGCCTTCTGCCGCAACCTGTACAGGTGTGGCAGCGTGTGACCGGTCTGTCCGACCGCTGGCTGGAGCTGCCGTAAGGCCGATCGGATCCGTCGATCGAGGCGTCTCGCGCTCGAACGATGGAGGTACGTCCAGCCATTTCCCCGGCTCGGGCCAACTGACCGTAGAGTCCGGCGCGGGAACATTTGCCGCAGGCTCGCTTCCATCAGAGTTCCCATCGGGCGCCGTTCCATTTGGCCACGGTGTGCGTGACGGCGCCTGCGGCAGCGGCAATTGCGGCCCTGATAGTTTTTCCTCCGTCGTGCGTTTTCGAACAGTCGCGTCTCGTCGTGCGAGATACCAGCATTGCCGGTTTGTGGCGCGATCGGTCCGGTAATACCAGTGCTCGTCGCGATGTGCCGGAGCGTTTGGCGCCGTGAGGCATTTTTCAGAAGCGTGCACGGCCCCTGTCGATGTCACCCATGAAACGCTTACGAGAGCAAGAGCGAACACGCCCGGTACCAATGTCAGCTTACACTGCGGCATGCGCTCCTCCATCGGCATTTGAACACCGCTGCACGATTCGGACTGCGAATGTGAAATCAGCAAGCTGATTGGTCGGCAGTGAGGCTGCAATACGTTGCAAATTGGACAGCCGAGATTTGTCCAGAGAAAGGTGATCGTGCCGGTACTTTAGGAAGCAAGACGGTTATTGGGTCCTCGTGCTGAATGACGATTACAACGGTGCGATAATTTTTTCGAAAGGTACGTCTCTGCCGACTTTGGTCTGCCGAATCATCAGAAGATGAGTACGGAAATTCTTGCGGAGACGACTTTGAAGTCATTAATCGCCAAACGCTCCGTCATTATTGCTGGGCAAAAGACGAGCGTGAGTCTCGAAGATACCTTTTGGAACGACCTGAAAGAAATCGCGTACTTTCAGCGAGCGACACTTTCGCAAGTGGTTGAGGAAATAGACAGGGCGCGCCAGCACAACAACCTGTCCTCGGCGATACGCCTATTCGTGCTGGACCAAGTCCGTATGCATGGGGATCCCTGGCGATATTCTCGCGTCCGGCACCCGGCGAAGCAGCGTATTCCCACTCCCGGGGGTGACGCAGACGTCTAACGAATCAGAAAATAATTTTCGGACTCCTGCCAATGTCTTTATCTTTCTACCGTCAAGTTCATGAGGTAACCGGCGGCGCACATCGACTCGGCCCTCTCTGTTAGTATCGGCCGATGTTTGAGCAATTCATTCAATATGTCGTAGGTGAAGTCCGGTTGATCGCGGAGGCTCCGCTGGTCTTTGGAGCGGCCGTATTGGTCCTCGGCGTAATTATCTGGACCACACTAAGGTGGCGATATTCCGGTATTATTGAACATAGGAACCGTATCATAGCGCTCTACAAAGCGCGCCTAAATGGTGCGACGCCGGATCAAGCCAAGGCCAAAATGGACAGCCTTGAGGGGCAGGTGACCAGTCTCAAAAACCGCGAATGGCCGAAACTTACGCCGGCTGCCGTGACAGACTTTGAAAGTATCCTTGCGTCGCAAGGACCTCATGTCGTCTCTGTCTTGCTACAGGACAGGGATTCGGTTTTTTTGGCTCGCGACCTGGTCGATGCGTTCAAGCGGATTGGCTGGAAAGCAAATCGCGGTACGAGCATGAATGACATCCCTGACGGATTAACCGTTTGGCCCGAAGACGATGTGGCCCGCTCTATATGCAATGCCCTGACGATGGCGACTGGCGCGCTCGTCACGCTAAGGGAGGACCAACATCTCAAGGACCAAGGCACTTATGCCATTGGCGTAGGATACAAGCCGGCCTGACGGGGCGCAGCGACAGCCCCGAGGACTTTCTTTTGCGACGAACCTGTCCTGTCCGCTGTTGACCCAAAGCGGACATCGATAGCCAAATCGTGTCGCCGCTACTGCAGGTCGATTGGTTGATAACGCCCATTGGCATCAAGCTGTGTACCCCACACCTTCTGCACGCCCTGGTGCTTGGATGGGCTGAAGGTCACAGGCGTACCGAGGCCAATGTCAAGGCCGCGGAGATTTTCAAGAGTTGTTACCAGTCGTTCGGTATCGAGCTGAGCGCCATTCCGTTTCAATGCCGCGATCAAAACGCTGGCCGCCACATAACCTTCGAACGATACGTAGTCCGGTGACTCTCCCGGGAAATACTTGGCGAGCGCAGATTTGTATTCGAGCGCCAACGACGAGTGTCCATCAACTGCCGGCACGACCTGAGTGACGATGACCCCGTCTGCGAGTCTTTTGCCGAGGAGCATCAACTCGTTGGCCAATGCAGTGCTGCCCACGAAAGACACGCTGGTATAAATCATGTCCGGGTATAGATCGCGCGTCTTCTCAATAAATTTAGCCGCGGCGCGATAGGTGGGGACCATGATCACTGCTTTGATTGGGACGCGGCTCTTGTTGGAATTGTGCGCCTGAAGCTGCGCGATGGCGTCGTCCACGTCCACCGTGTTGCGCTGGTAATTGAGCCGCAAAATTGCACGGTCGTTGCCCCCGAGCGACCGGATGGCTTTGGCCACGCCGGCGAAGCCCGAGTCACCGTAGGCGTCCTGCTGGGCGAAGACCGCGATCTGACTGGTCTTCAGGCGCCTGACCTTCACCAGATAGTGGACTGTGGCCTCGGTCTCTTCAGCATAGCTGGCGCGGTAGTTGAAGACGTAGCGGTCCGGGGGATCGTTCCTGAGCAGGCCGGCGCCGGTGAATGCCCCGAAAAACAGCATCTTGCGCTCGAGGGCGTAAGGCAATGCGACCACCGCCGTAGGTGTCCCGACGTTGCCGACCACTCCAAAAACTTTGTCGTTCTCATAGAGCTGCTTCATGGTTATGGCAGCTCGAGCTGGCTCGTAGCCGTCGTCTGCCGCGATGAGCCGGAGCTCCCGGCCATGTACACCACCATTGGCATTAGCTTCGTTGAACGCAGCCAAAATGCCCATCTTCATATTCTGGCCGAGCTCCTTGGTTGGTCCACTGAGTGCGGCGGAAATCCCAAACAGAATTTCAGTATCGGTCACGCCACGAAACAGGGTCCGGGTGCTTCTCGATTCCTGCTGGAGCGGTTGCGGTGCCGATGCGGCCTGCGCCGGCACGTTTGCGGGCGGGGGAGACGGAGGAGCTGCTGCTGGCGCAGGAGAAGAGTGTGCTGGCTGCGCGAGAGGCGCCGGTTGTGGAACGAGAGCCGGCGCGGGTCGCGCAACAGAGGCCGCCGCAGGCGGCGCGTTTGTGGTGAGTCGATCCCCCCGCCCGTTTAACGGCGCGGCATCCGCGGCCGGCCGGTCAGATGGTTTCGAAGGCTGCGATGCCTCGAACAGGCCGCCGACAATATGCAATACCGGTTTGTAAAAAAGGATTCCCACCGCGAGGACAGCCGCAAATATGAATACCGGTGAAAATCGGACGAACAAGGATGACGTCCTGGCGTCTGATCGCGGAGATGGCGGCTCCGGGATACGTTCAGGCCATGAATCACTTTCGGCCGTCGTCCGTCGTTCTTCATGCATGTCTGTCGACGAGCGGACCATCGGCGCCACATGAAGTTGCTGGGCAGCAGGCATGCGCGGCTGGTCGCGAAATTGTTTAGGCGCATACTTACTGAATTCGTCGTCTGTAATAGGAGCACCCATCTTTACCTCCCCGCGTTCTAGTCGATGACGGGACTTAATCGTCCTCTTTAGGCTGACCATGTATTCTGCTGACGGCGCACCCCGACCGCCCCAGAAGAAAAAGCTACGACAATTCGGGGCATTCCAACGGCAGCTGAATACCGTTGGACATAGAACTGATGGAATTTTTCAGAAGCACTTATTCCGCGGATGCGCGAAACTGATCTGGGAGGCGGGACATCGCGGCAAGAAAGCCCAATCTTTCCATGGAGTGTTCACCGTCCCGCTTTTCACTCATGCGTTGTCTTGCTTAGCTCGGCGGAGCCCTCTCGGGACCGCCATCCTCGAAAATGCGCTTTGACCAAAGTTTTTTCGGGAAGCCGTCGGCACGGGCCGGCGTGAAAGATGAGTTCACGAACGGACCCCCCTAAAATTGGTATAAATGTCCATTAGCCCCCGGAATTGAACAGGCTTCAGGTGTTCGATGGAATTGCCGCCTCTGCTGCGCAGAGCAGTCGACCGCGTGTTGGAAGGCACGACGTTGACCGATCTCGCTGCGGCGGCGACCGACCTGTCACGGCGCTACCGGGAAGAATCGCGCGACGGCAAGATTGACATCGCAAGTGACCGGGACGCGCTGGCGTACCTCGCAGTTCGTCTGCCTGCGACTTACGCGGCTATCCGCGCAAGTTTTTCCGCAATTGCCGAAGCACGCCGGGATTTCACCCCGAAGACTGCGCTCGATGTCGGCGCCGGTCCAGGCACCGCGCTCTGGGCCGCTGCCGACTGCTGGCCCGCTCTCGACGACGCGCTGCTGATCGAAGCAAGCCCGGTTTTTCGGATGCGCGGCGAGCAGCTCGCGGCGGAGGGTCACTTGCCGCATACCACCTGGCGCAGTGCGGATGTCGCCGCTGACGACATCGACAGCGCGCCGCGCGACCTGGTCACGATGGCTTATGTGCTGAACGAACTTGACCCGGACGCGCGGCAGCCGGCTTTGCAGACGTTGTGGCGGCTGACCGCGGACACGCTGGTCATCGTTGAACCGGGAACGCCGGCCGGCTGGCAGCGCATCCTCGCCGCCCGGCGCCAGCTGATAGGGGAAGGCGCGCACGTAATTGCGCCATGCTCGCACGCTGGTGCGTGCCCGCTGCAGTTGCCGGACTGGTGCCATTTTGTCAGACGTGTCGCCCGCTCGCGCGTACATCGACAGGCCAAGGGTGCCGACGCGCCGTGGGAGGATGAGAAATTCAGCTATGTGGCGGTCTCGCGCAAGGCGGCTACGGCCGCCGGCGCGCGCGTGATAGCCCGGCCAAGAAAGGCCAGTGGCCGTGTCACGCTGAAACTATGCCGCCCCGACGGATCGGCAGGCCGTCAGCTGTTCTCGCGTCGCGACGGCGCGCTGTTCAGGCGCGCGTCGCGCAGCGTGTGGGGCGATTCATTGTAAGAAATCATCCGCTCATTCCCGCGTAAGCGGGAATCCAGGACCAATTGCTCGGCGCCTTCAATCTGTTGCTCTGGGTCCCCGCTTTCGCAAGGACGAGCGGTTGATTGGTCGCCTCGCGGATCTGCTAACGCCGCCTCTTCTTTGCTGCCCGCCTCGCGGGCTTTGCTTTCGCCTTTGACGTTGCCGGCGCGGACCCGCGCGGTGGAATGACCGGAAGCAGGACGAAATTTTCCTGGCCGCCGAGATGCAAAGTTGTCTTACCGCCGAAGATGTCCAGCGGCCGATCGCGCGGGTCGTCGTGCAGGAAAGGCCCGTTGCCGGTGAACTCGTTCTTCATGTTCGAGAGCCGGCCGCCGGATCCGCCGGGGTAGACATAGTCGCGGCCGCGTATGGTCAGCGCGATGCGATGGCCCTTCGGCACCACGATGCAGGTCGGAATGATCTCGATATCGAGCTCGTAAACCTGTCCGGGTTTGAGCGGCTGCTTTTCGTCATGCGTGTGGTAGGGCCTGAACGGCCGCGTGAGAGTTCTGTCCAGCTTGCGGTGCGATGCACGAAGCCAACCTTGCCCGATTGGTGTGTGAGGATCGAGTGCGCCCTGGAAGACCACTTCCCTCATGTCCGGCGAGAACACGCGCAGCACGAGGAAAAGGTCCGCATCGCTCGTAGACGATGATACGTGCAGCTTCGCAGCCACGGGCCCGGTGATCTCGGTTTCAGCCGTCATTGGCTCGGTCAGGAACGTGACGCCGTCACCCATCGCGTCGAAGGTGACTTTTGCCGAGCCGTCGGGGACCTTTGTCACCAGCTTCTGCGCGTCTGCGGCCAGATGGAATTTGGTCCATTGCGTGTCCGGGAGCGGCCAGTCTTTTTCGTGACGGATAACGAACTTCTCGCCCGGATGCCGGATGTTGAGTTGCACGCGCGGCTGCTTGTCCCAGCCATTGCGCTCGCCTTTCAGGAAATAGCCGAAGAATTTCTTCTGCAGGCCGATTCCGTAATCAGTGTAGTAATGCGTCCAATGCTCGATGCCGTGCACCTCGAGCCATTTCTGTTTCGATGCCGACCGGTAAAAACCCTCGAAGTTGCCGCGCGGATGCAATGGCTGGCCGCCCCAGTTCGCCGCGGACAGCATGGGCACCTTTACCTTCGACCAGTCCGGCCGCATCGCTGCGTAGAAATCGTCGTCGAGAGGATGCGCGAAATAGGTCTTACCGAGGTCGTAGCGGTTCGCGCCCATCTGCTCCGCGTTCAGTGTTTCCGGTCCCGACACCCAGTCGCCGTTCATGCGGCTACGGTGACCTTTGGTGCCAAGGCCGTACTGTACTGTCTTGACCTGCATGTCGTACCAATTCTGCGCAAAGGTATTGTAGATGCCGCCATTGTGGCTGAGTTCACGATAGAAATCGGCGAAACCCTCCCAGACGCAGATGGCCGCGAGATGCTTTGGTTGCAGGCTCGCGACCTGCCACTGGTTGATGGCGTAGTAAGAAATTCCGGTCAGGCCGACCTTGCCGTTC